>Ga0102926_1001537_pt1 | contig 13563 bp, 12 predicted proteins | sample SalPonR1_A_D2_MG_FD_78173 | JGI IMG/M metagenome (GOLD analysis project Ga0102926, IMG submission 78173) | Salt pond soil microbial communities from South San Francisco under conditions of wetland restoration - Salt Pond MetaG R1_A_D2_MG | ecosystem: Environmental > Aquatic > Marine > Intertidal...
ATTGCATGGAGAAGCTATAGAAGGTATAAGTTCTTTAAAACTTAACTACGATTTTACAAGTATGATAGATGGAGACCAGGCTATTGCATTTGTTAATTTTGGAGAAGATGGAGTTACTCTTCCGGGAGAACCATCAGCACTCAATCTAAAAGTCTATGGAGATGAGAAGAACCACTGGTTAAGAACTAGAATTATAGATGCCGATGGTAATATGCATAAAATAGACTTAGCTGAAAAAGTTGATTGGTTAGGATGGGAAGAAGTAACAGCTCAAATCCCAGAAGGAATAGAATATCCCATAAAATTACAAAATATTTATATAGCAGAAATATACGATGATATGAAAGATTCAGGAAGTATTTATTTGGACGATCTAAAACTACTTTACCTTATGGAAAAGGAAGAAAATATGATCTTAGAAAAATCTGAATACGAGGATAAATATAATACAGTACCTGATGGATATGATAATAAAATAGAATTTATTGATAACAAATTATATCTAAACGATAGTGAAGAAGTGTACGAAAACACTCAAAAAAATATAATGCATTACAAACTAAAGATTGATGATGGAAGTATATTAGATAGAATTAAGAATTTAACAGAATTATCTTTACAAAAATACAAAAAAATCATAATAAATACAGATACTTCTATTGAAAATTTGAATCAAAATGAATACAATGGTTTTGTAAAGCTTATGGAAAAAGCTACCCAAAATGGTAGTGAAATAATAGTTGCATTTAATGGTGAGTCATCAAATATATATTATGAAAATGGTTTTAGGTGTATCACATATGAAGATGATTTGACACTATATACAAAGGATGGAAACTTTTACTACAAATTTAATTAGAGGTGAATATGGATAAACAAGAAATTAGAAATATGGTAAAAAAAAGAAGAAATAGTATGTCGGAAAATGAAGTAACGACAAAAAGTAAGATTATAATAGAAAAGCTTATGGACACAAAGGAATTTAAAAATGCTGATAATATAATGATATTCTTAAGCTTCAATAATGAGGTATACACCTATAATTTAATAGAAAAATGTATCCAACTTGGTAAAAGAGTAATCGTACCTTATACTGTAAAGGATACATATGAAATTATTCCTACGGTATTAGGCAATATTGAAGAAGATCTTAAGCAAACAAGCTACGGATATATGGAACCTAAAAAAGAAAAACTTCAGCCTATCGACGAAAAGAAAATAGATCTCACTGTTGTTCCTGGATTAGCTTTCGATAAAAATATGAATAGGATTGGATTCGGAAAAGGCTACTACGATAGATATCTTGCCAAAACTAGAAAAGATGCAAAAAAAATAGCTGTAGCCTACGACTATCAAGTTTTAGAAGAAATTCCCAGTGAAGTTTTTGATGTAAAAATGGACAGTATAATAACAGATGAAAATACATATAAAAATGCAGATTAACTTCTGCATTTTTATTAATATATGTTAATTGTAAATATTATTATTTAATGTTAGAATAAAAACTCAGGAAGTGTGATAATGGATAAATTTTTTAATAAAATATATAAAAATATAGAAGAATACAACCTAATAAATGTATCAGATAATATATTAATAGGTTTATCCGGAGGACCGGATTCTGTTTTTTTATTTCACGGACTAAGATTATTAAAAGATAAAATGGAATTTAATCTTTATGCAGCTCATATAAATCATCTTTATAGAGGAGAAGATGCCGATAGGGATGAAGAATTTGTAAGAAAACTATGTGAAAAATATGATGTTAAACTTTTCGTAAAAAGACAAAACGCATCAATCTTAGCAAAGAAAGAAAAGATAACAGAAGAAGAAGCTGGCAGAATAATAAGATATGGTTTTTTTAACAAAATCCTCGAAGAAATAGGCGAAGGATTAATAGCAACTGCTCATAATAAGGATGACCAGGGAGAAACACTTATTCAGAGAATTATAAGGGGAACCGGTAGAAAAGGTTTAACTGGTATGGATTACAAACAAGATAATGAGATTCGCCCTATATTAAACATCGAAAAAAAAGATATAGTTGGAACATTAGATTCACTAAAATTAGAATACTGTATAGATAAAACAAACGAAGAGCCTATTTATGGAAGAAATAAAATAAGACTTGAACTGATACCTTATATTGAAGAAAAATTTAATAAAAATCTAAAAGATACATTATTCAGAATGTCTGAGAATATGAAGGATGATTACAAAATAATAGAAGAAGCAGTAGGGAGACAGTTTAAAAAAGCTTTGATTTTAAAAAATGATGAAAAAATTGAATTAGACATTGAAAATCTTCTTACCAACTCAAAAGGATTAAGAAATAGAATACTTAGAAATTCTATTGAAATAGTAAAAGGTAACAAGGTAGATGTAGAAAGAAAGCATATAGATTACCTCGATGATTTTATTACAAAAAATGAAACCGGTAAGACAATCGATTTAGGAGATAAAATTATCGGCGAAGTTTCTTACGGTAAAATAATCATTAGAAATAAAAAAAAGTTTAAAAATTATGAATATAACCTTAACAAAGGGATAAACTATATAGAAGAGTTAAACATTAAAATTGTTGTAGAAGATGATATAGAAGGAATTATAACAACTACAAACAATAATATACTAATAGATAAGGATAAAATAAAGGGTAACTTAAAAGTAAGAAACAGAAAATCTGGCGATAAATTTCAACCTTTAGGTATGAAGGGCAGAAAGAAAGTAAAAGATTATTTTATTGATGAAAAAATTCCTAAAGAAAAAAGAAAAAAAATTCCTATAATATCTGATGATGATAATATTATATGGATTGGTGGATATAGAATGAACAATAAATATAGAATAACAGAAGAAACAAAAAATAAAACTAGAATTGAAATAGTGGAGGTATAGGATGAATCTAGAGAAACTGACCAAGGAAGTTATGATTAGCGAAAAAGAATTGCAAGATAAAGTCAAAGAATTAGGAAAAAAAATAACTGAAGACTATAAAGGTAAAGATCTGGTAGTAATATGTGTTCTTAAAGGTGCTATAATGTTTGTTTCAGATTTAATAAAAGAAATAAAAATTCCTCTTGCTATCGACTTTATGGCTGTATCAAGTTACGGAAATTCTACAAAATCAAGTGGAGTAGTAAGAATTATTAAAGATCTCGATGAGAGTATTGAAGGTAAAGATGTATTAATAGTTGAAGATATAATTGATTCTGGACTGACACTATCCTATTTATTAGACAACTTAAAATCAAGAGATCCTAATTCAATGGAAATTTGCACTCTTTTAGATAAACCTGCAAATAGAGAAGCAGATGTAGATACTAAGTACGTAGGCTTTGAAATCAAAGATGAGTTTGTTGTAGGATATGGACTTGATTATGCTGAAAAATACAGAAATATACCATATATATTTGTTTTAAAAGAAGAAATTTACAAATAGATATATTGAAACCCTATCATTATTATGGTACAATAACAAATTAGTGATAACGAAAATCAAAAAAGAATCATTTATATAAATAAGCAAGGAGGATTAAATGAAGAAATTTGCAAAAGGCATCGGAATTTATATAGCAATATTTGTAGTTATACTGCTTATAGTAAGCATGATGTCGAACACTGGAGTACAGCCTGAAGAAATTTCTTTTTCTCAATTAATAGAAGAACTTCAGAGTAAAAATATAAACAGCATTAATTTCATAGAAAATACTGTAGAGGGAACTTTAAATGATGGAACTCAGTTTACATCCTATGTTCCTAATGTAGTCATGGAAGATTTATACAATAAATACTTAGCTGCAGATGTAGAAGCAGGAGTTGTTAGAATGGAAGGGGAGCCTATTCCAGAGACACCTTTTTATATTCAACTTTTACCTACTTTAGGAATGATAGCACTATTTGCTATTTTCTGGTTTGTATTTATGAACCAATCCCAAGGTGGAGGCGGAGGAAAGGTAATGTCTTTCGGGAAAAGCAAGGCAAAACTTCACGAAGATGATCCTAAAAAAAGGATATCCTTCGACCAGGTAGCAGGATTAGATGAAGAAAAAGAAGAAATGACGGAAATTGTAGATTTCCTTAAAGATCATAAAAAATTTACTAAATTAGGAGCAAGAATACCTAAAGGAGTACTTATGATAGGACCTCCGGGAACAGGAAAAACCTATCTTTCAAAAGCCGTTGCAGGTGAAGCAGGAGTACCTTTTTTCAGCATAAGTGGTTCTGATTTCGTAGAAATGTTTGTAGGTGTTGGTGCCTCAAGAGTTAGAGACTTATTTGAACAAGCTAAGAAAAATGCTCCCTGTATTATATTTATAGATGAGATAGATGCAGTAGGAAGAAAAAGAGGAGCTGGACTTGGTGGAGGTCACGACGAAAGAGAACAAACCCTGAATCAGTTGCTTGTAGAAATGGATGGATTTGGAGTTAATGAAGGTATAATAATGATTGCTGCAACTAACAGACCTGATATCTTGGACCCAGCAATTTTAAGGCCGGGAAGATTTGATAGACAGGTTCATATAGGGATACCTGATATAAGAGGTAGAGAGGCTATTTTAGAAGTACATGCTAAAAATAAACCTCTTGCAGACGATGTAGAACTGGAAATCATAGCAAGAAGAACTCCTGGATTTACACCAGCAGATCTCGAAAACCTTCTTAACGAAGCGGCTCTGTTGGCGGCAAGAAATAATCTTGAAAAAATACCAATGGAAACTATTGAAGAATCTATAACTAAAGTAATAGCAGGACCTGAAAAGAGAAGTAAGGTAATAAGTGAAAAAGAAAAAAGGTTGACGGCTTATCATGAAGCAGGGCATGCATTAGTAGCTACAATGCTTCCAAATACGGATCCTGTTCATATGATATCTATAATACCAAGAGGTAGAGCTGGTGGTTTTACTATGATACTGCCAAAAGAAGATAAATACTATAAGTCCAAAACAGAAATGGAAGAAACTCTAGTTCATCTACTAGGTGGAAGAGTTGCTGAAAAATTGGTTCTTGATGATATAAGTACAGGAGCATCCAATGATATACAAAGAGCAACTAAGATAGCCAGAGGAATGGTTACTCACTATGGTATGAGTGAGGAATTAGGGCCAATGAGCTATGGAAGTGATGAAGATGAAGTATTCTTAGGAAGAGATTTTTCTAAGAGCAAAAACTACTCTGAAGAAGTTGCTGCTAAAATTGATAATGAAATGCGAACTATAATAGACAAAGCTTATTATAAAGCAGAAAATTTATTAAAAGACAATATGGAGAAACTTCACAAAGTAGCAGAAGCTTTACTTGAAAAAGAAACTTTAGATGCAGAACAATTCAAAGAAATATTATCAGAAGCTTAAAATTACAAGTCTTGGATGGTAAACATTCAAGACTTTTTTACTATATTCATAAATACTTAATTATTTATTAACCTAAAGTTCAATAATTTGTAGTATATTATATATAGAAAGGTAGGTTATTATGAGTAAAGAAAATATATTAGTAGTGGATGACGATAAAGATATTAGAAATATGATAAAGATATACCTAAAAAACGAAAACTACAAAGTATTTACAGCTGTAGATGGAGGAGAAGCTATAAATATTGTTGATAACAATAAAATTGATTTAATTATACTTGATATTATGATGCCTAAGATAAACGGAACTGAAGCATGTATGAAAATAAGAGAAAAGCATAAGATGCCTATTATATTTTTAACTGCTAAAACTGAGGACCAAGATAAAATTACCGGACTTACAGCCGGTGGAGATGATTATATAACTAAACCTTTTAATCCTTTAGAACTTGTTGCAAGGGTAAAAGCAAATATTAGAAGAGTAAGAGTTTTTGATAGAATAGGTGAAGAGGAAGAAGAAAATAAAATAAAAATAGAAGACTTAGTTATAGATATAGATAATCACCAGGTGTTCGTAGATGATAAAGAAATACATTTGACTAAAACAGAATTTGATATTTTAAGACTTTTAGGAGAAAATAAAGGGAAGGTTTTTAGCATAGAAAAAATATACAATCAGGTTTGGAAGGATGAATTTTTTGTTACTGACAATACGGTTACAGTTCATATAAGAAAACTAAGAGAGAAACTTGGAGATGACTATAAGAATCCTAAATACATAAAAACTATATGGGGAGTTGGCTACAAGGTTGAAAAAAATTAACGTTGAAAAAAGTCTTAAAACTGAATTTTTAGGAAATTTTATTATTGCATTAATTATAAGTCTTACTTTAGGATTATTTCTTTTTTATTTTTCCAATGGTATATATACAGACATTAAAGAAGAGAAATATATTGACGAAAGGCAGAAAGCAAGAGATTACCTGCTGGAAGTAGTTGAAGATATTGAAAATAGAGAAGCAATTCCTCTTAATTCAGTGAGAAATAATCTTGAAAGCAGAATAAAAATAGACAATATATATCACTTAAATATAGTAGATGAGACCGGTGCTATTATATTTAACGGTGGAGTAGAGCGTCTTGATTACAGAGACTTTATACTTTATGAAACTTTTGATTTTAATGGTAGTAAACATATTGCCTTCGTAGAGGGTAAATATCAGGGAAATAATTTTGATAAAGACATATTAGCTGTGATTATAATAATACTATCTGTAATATTTTTTGTTGGATTATTTTTCAAACTATCAAATAGAAGGATAAACTATATAAATGAAATATCAAAAAAAGTAGAAAATATAGCGAAAGGAAATTTGTCTACCTTTATTGACTTAAAAGGAAACGATGAACTTACCTCTTTAGCTGGAAACATCAATTATATGGCATATTCTTTAAAAGAAAGAAGTGAGTATGAAGAAAAAATAGAAAAATCTAAAAGAGAGCTTATAACTAATATGTCTCATGATTTGAGAAGTCCTCTAACATCAATAATCGGATATCTTAATTTAATTAAAGATGACAAATATGAAAATAAAAAGAATTTAAAGGAATATGCAGAAATTTCTTATAATAAAGCTATCCAACTTAAAGAATTAACAGATAGATTATTTGAATACACGAAAATTACAAGCGAAAAAATGATTGTAGAAAAACAAAAAATAGATGTAAATCTTCTAATAAATCAAATAAAAGAAGAGTATGCATATATAATAAAGTTTAATAAACTTCAATTAAAAACTAAAATAAAAAAAGAAAAATCTTATATATCTGCAGATCCCTTGTTAATTGTAAGATTATTTGAGAACTTAATAATGAATGCAGTTAAATATGCTAAAAAACCGGGAGATTTTATCATAGAAACAGATAGTGATGAGGAGAATATATATGTAAGATTTAAAAATAAGATAGAAGAAAAATTTGACTCTGAAGAGCTGGAAAATATATTTGAAAGAATGTACATAAAAGATGTATCCAGAAATGAAGGGAAAAGTAGTGGACTAGGATTAGCTATAAGCAAAGAAATTGTGGAAATAAACGGTGGAGAAATCTGGGCTGAGATTGAGAAAGATTACATAATATTCAATTTAAAATTCGAGAAAAAATAAGAGAGTAGAATTTTTAAATCCTACTCTCTTTTTTTATTAAGATAATTTGTGTACAAATAAACCACTTCTTAGTTTTGGTTCAAACCAGGTAGATTTAGGTGGCATAACATTTCCTGTATCTGCTACCTTCATCAAATCCTTGATGGTTACAGGATACATAGAAAAGGCAACCTTCATTTCTTCATCAACTCTTTTTTCCAACTCTTTTAACCCTCTAATTCCACCAACAAAATCTATCTTATCGCTAGTCCTAGGATCTTCAACACCTAATATAGGTTTAAGTAAATTTGATTGAAGTATTGATGCATCTAAACTTTCTACAGGGTCTTCACTATCAAAGGTACCTTCCTTTGCAGTTAATTTATACCATTCGTCTCCTAAATACATTCCAAAAGTATGTTTCTTTAGAGGTTTGTAAGGTGCATTATGTCTATATTTATCTATTTTAAATTTTTCTTCAACCTTGGATAAAAATTCTTCTACTGAATTTCCATTTAAGTCTTTTACGACTCTGTTGTAATCCATAATGAATAAATCATCATCTGGGAAAATTACCGACATAAAGTAGTTGAACTCTTCTTCCCCTGTATAATCTGGATTAGATTCTCTTCTCTTCAAACCTACTTTGTATGAAGAGGCAGTTCTGTGATGTCCATCGGCTATATAAAGATATTTTACTCTATCAAACAAGTTTGATAATTTTTCAACTTTATTCTCATCATCGACTACCCACACTATATGAGTAACACCGTCATCAGACTTAAAATTATAAACAGGCATATGGAACTTTATCCAATCATTTATAATAGTATTTATTTTATCGTTTTTTCTATAGGATAAAAATATTGGAGCAGTGTTAGCATCACAGTAGTCAAAATTATTTATCCTGTCCTGCTCTTTTTCTGGTCTTGTAAACTCGTGTTTTTTAATAATATTATTTTCGTAATCATCGATAGAAGTACAGGCAACTAATCCGGTTTGTACTCTCCCGTTCATTATTTGTCTATAGATATAAAAATTATCTTTTTCGTCTTGGTTTAAAACCTGTTCTTTAATAAATTTATCTAAATTTTTTCTTGCTGTTTTATAAACTTCTTCAGAGTGTATATCTACACTGTCATCTAAATCTATCTCAGATCTTACCACGTGTAAAAATGACCATGGATTATCCTTTGCCATTTCTTTAGCTTCTTCTCTGCTCATAACATCGTAAGGCAAACTTGCGACTTCTTGTACAAATTCTTTTTTAGGCCTAATGCCTTTAAAAGGTTTAACTTTAGCCATATAATCTCCTCCTAAATATATATATTATAACCCTAATATTTCATTAATATTATCTAATACATCTTTAACTTCTTCTAAGGTTATGTCTCCCATATGAGCTATCCTAAAAGTTTTTTCCTTTAAATCTCCGTACCCGTTTGAAATTGCGAAACCTCTTTTAGCCAACTCACTATTCAATTCTTTTACACTTATTCCTTTAGTGTTTTTAACGGCTGTTACAGTATTAGATGCAAATTCTTCTTCAGCAAAGAGCTCAAAATTTTTCTTTGCCCAGTCTCTAACATAATTTGCCATTTCTGTATGTCTATTAAATCTATTTTCTATACCTTCTTCCATTATCTTATCAAGCTGATAATCTAAAGCAAACATTAAAGATAAGTTTGGAGTAGATGGATACTGATGATCTTTCTTACCAATATAATTGTATACTCTAAGTATATCAAGATAAAAACCTCTGTTTTCTACAGACTCAGCTCTCTTTACGGCTTTCTCTGAGATACTGCATATTGCCAATCCTGGAGGTAAAGCTAAAGCTTTTTGTGTAGATGTAACACAGATATCTACACCCCATTTATCAACTTCAATTTTTGCACCTGCAGCAGAACTAACAGTATCTATACAGAATACTACATCTGGGTATTTTTTTACTACTTCACTTATATCTCCGACTGGATTCATAACTCCTGTTGATGTTTCGTTGTGGGTTACTGTAATCAAGTCATATTTACCCGTGGAAAGCACTTCATCAACCATCTCTGGTGTTGTATGTTTTCCCCACTCGACTTCAAATAAATCTGCAGGTACACCGTTGGCTTTAGCCATATCGTGCCATCTTTTTCCAAAAGCACCTACTGCAAAAACAGCAGCTCTTTTTTTAGTACATGATCTTATAGCAGCTTCCATGAATCCACTACCTGAAGATGTAGATAGTAAAATCTGGTTTTCAGTGTATAATAATTTCATCATTTTTTCGCTAATGCTTCTTTGAAGCACAGAAGCATCCTTAGATCTGTGGCCTATCATGGGAGTAGACATTTTTTCTAATACATCGTCTCTTACCTCCGTTGGACCGGGAATAAATAGTTTTTTGTGCATTATAATCCTCCTCTTATATATAATTTATTTAAAAAATTGGTCAACTACTGAAATTATTTCTTGGCCTATTCTAGCCTGTGCTTCTTTAGTGGAGCCTCCGATATGAGGTGTTAATGCAACTTTTGGGTGAGTATAAAGTTCTTTGTTTTTAGTTGGTTCTTCTTCGAAAACATCGACAGCTGCAGCTGCAACTTTTCCCGAATCCAGAGCCTTTAGAAGAGCAGCCTCATCAACAACACCACCTCTTGAACAGTTTACAATATACACTCCTTCTTTCATTTTTAAGAAAGCTTCATTATTAATCAATGCACCTTTATCTTTATCAAAGGGAACATGTATAGATAAATAATCAGATTCTTTTAATAAATCATCAAATTCCTTATATTTATATTCTTCATAACCATCTTTAGGTCCACTTCTGTTTGTATAAGAAACCTTCATACCTAAAGCATTTCCAAGTTCTGCTGTTATTTTAGCAATTCTTCCAAAACCAACAATACCCAACTCTTTACCTAAAACTTCAGTTCCTTTATACTGTTTTTTGTTCCATTGTCCATCTCTCATTGTTACATTAGCTATGTATGTGTATCTAGCTAAACTTATCATTTGCCCTATAGCTAGTTCTGCAACAGAACGACTGCTGGAATTTGGAGTATTTTTGACCTTTATACCTTTGCTTTCTGCATAATCAACATCTATATTATCTAAGCCAATTCCGGCTCTTATAATAAGCTTTAGATTGTTGCCTTTAACAGCTTCATCAATAGTCTCAGTTCTAATTTTCGTTGCCGATCTTACTATAATTGCATCGACTTCTTTGATTTTTTTCTTAAGTTCATCTATTTCATAGTGATGCTCAATTAAATCGTGACCTTTGTCATTTAATATCTTCGCAGCTTTTTCATCCATACTGTCATTTGCTAAAATTATTGCCATATAATCAACTCCTTCAATTATTTTATACTTTTCTTAGTATAATATTTCATTATTATGGGTTACTAATAAGTATATTATCACTGAGAATAACTGTCAATTATAAACTAGTATTATTATATAAAATTGATTTGGTCAAGATTGACTTATACTGTATTTTATAGTATGATTTTTATCAGAAAATAAGGGTGATGACATGTATGATTATCAAATTATAGAGAAAAACTTAAAAACAAAGTATGTAGGCAGAGTATTTTTGCAGTTCGATGAGGTAGAATCCACTAATGTAAAATGCAAAAATATATCGCAAGAGTGCCCTAAAGGAATGCTGATATTGTCTGAAGAAGATGCAGAAGGCAATCTTTATACAGAAGATGATTTAAAGGAATATAACAAAAATATCTTGATGAGCATCATTTTTAAGCTTAAAAAAGAAGATTTTGAAAAAGAAAACATAGAAACTATAACTTCATACATAGGAGCTTCTTCTTTAATAGAAGTTGGTAATAAGTATTTCGATAACATAGAATACTACTGGGAAAAAATTATTAAAGGAGAAAATTTTTTATGTGAAATAGACAGCGTAAAATCCCTTAAATCAAATGATAGAAGTATAATGTTAGGATTAAAAGTTTATTATAAAAAAGAATTGAAAAGAGAAAATTTAATAACAGAAATTACAAATAAAATAGAAGAAAATTTTGAAAAAATATTTTGTGATAATGATTTGCTAAAAGTAGTAGAAATTTGCAATAATTGTTTAAAAAACAAAAATAAATATATAAAAATAAACAAAAAAAACAGAAAGACTGTAAAGGAGATAAAAGACATATATCTTGATGATTCAGGAAGATTAATTGGAAAAACTAAGGATGATATATTTAGCATAAAATGGAAGGATTATGATATAAACTGGTGTGATTAATATGAAGATTGGAAATTTAGAAATAAAAAACAATATAATAATAGCACCTATGGCAGGCATAACTGATTCAGCTTTCAGGACTATTTGTAATGAAATGGGAGCTGGTCTTTTGTTTACAGAAATGATAAGTGCAAAGGGACTATATTATAAGGATAGAAAAACTAATGAATTAATGAAAATACAGGAAAGAAATAGACCAATAGGGATACAACTCTTTGGATCTGAACCTGAAATTTTCGAAGAAGTTGTAAAAAAATATATAAACGAAAACAAAAAAATTGATTTAGTAGATCTAAATGTTGGTTGTCCAGCTCCTAAAATTGTCAAAAATGGAGATGGTAGTGCCTTAATGAAAAATCCAGATTTGGTAGGTGAAATAATATATAAAATAAAAAAAGTATCTGAAAAACCTGTAACTGCAAAAATAAGAGCAGGATGGGATGAAAACTCTTTAAACGGAGTCGAAGTAGCAAAAATAGTAGAAGAGGCTGGGGCAGATGCTATAACTGTACATGGAAGATATAGAAATCAATTTTACAGCGGTAAGGCTGATAGAACTATAATAAAAGAAGTCAAAGAAAATCTATCAATACCTGTTATTGGTAATGGAGATGTTTTTACAGTCGAAGATTGGAAGTTAATGGAGGAACAAACAGGTTGCGACGGAGTTATGTTGGCAAGAGGAGTTTTGGGAAATCCTTGGTTGATTAAATCATTAATTAATACTTATAATAAGGAAGAAAAAGAAATAACAGCTAAAGAAAAACTAAATATGATAATGTACCATTTCAGTCTTATAGAAAAATTCAAAGGAAAAAGAAGAGCTGTATTAGAAATGAGAAAACATACAGGGTGGTACATTAAAGGTATGGAAAATGCAGCAAAAATAAGAGATAGAATCAATAAAGCAAAAAATAGAAGAGAGTTTGAAAAGACATTAGAAGAACTAATATATTAAGAAAAACCATAATCTTGACAACTGTAGGTCTATCACATATAATTATTCAAATAATGATTACTTAATATTTTCAAAGGAGAGAACATATAATGGATAACAATGAAACTTTACTAACCCAAGAAGGGTTAGAAGAATTAAAAAATGAAATAGAATATTTAAGGGTAACTAAAAGAAAAGAAGTAGCAGAAAAGATAAAGGAAGCATTGGCGTTTGGAGATATAAGTGAAAACTCTGAATACGATGAAGCAAAAAATGAACAGGCGGAAGTAGAAAGAAGAATAGCTAAACTGGAAAATATGATAAAAAATGCAAGGATCATACAGGATAGCAAAGATAAATCGGGAATCGTCAACGTAGGAAGCAAAGTTGTAGTAGAAGACATAGAATTTAATGAAGAAATGGAATATAAAATAGTAGGATCTGCTGAGGCAGACCCATTCAAAGGAAAAATTTCTAATGTTTCTCCTTTGGGTAAAAATCTTATTGGTAAAAAACCTGGAGAAAAGGTTTTTGTCCCTACCCCAGATGGAGGAACCGTAGAATACAAGATACTTAATATAAATTAAGAATTTAAAGGAGTGTAATGAATGTCTGATCTTGAGAATCTAAATGAACTTAGAAAAATAAGAAGAGAAAAATTAAAGAAACTGATGGAAGACGGGAGAAATCCATATAAGATAGAAAAATATAACGTAACCAACAATTCTAAAGAAATTCACGATAAATTTGAAGAATTTGAAGGTGAAACTGTTTCCTGTGCCGGACGTATCATGTCAAAGAGAGGGCAGGGTAAGGTTGGTTTTTACGATATACAGGATAGTAAAGGACAAATTCAGGTATTTGCTAAAC
>Ga0102926_1001547_pt1 | contig 13514 bp, 10 predicted proteins | sample SalPonR1_A_D2_MG_FD_78173 | JGI IMG/M metagenome (GOLD analysis project Ga0102926, IMG submission 78173) | Salt pond soil microbial communities from South San Francisco under conditions of wetland restoration - Salt Pond MetaG R1_A_D2_MG | ecosystem: Environmental > Aquatic > Marine > Intertidal...
GGGATCGTGGCCGCCGTAAAATGTCCAGAATCCTTTGCATTTTTCGCCATGAATGTAGCGTGCTTCGCGGGCGGGTTTGTTTTCGCCCATTATCAGCACATTGGGTTTTACTACTTCTTTTTTGAAAGATGTTGTTTGCCCCATAAAACCTTTAATCAGGTTCCGGTGGTTTTGGCAAAGCATGGTGGGGATGGGATCCCATTTGGCCGAGAAATCGAATAACGTGAAATAATCATTTTCGCGGACTACATTTCTTGTGGTGGTAGCGTCAATGTTGGAAAATTCATACACATAAGGACTTTTCTCAAGCTGAAAGTTTTCAAAAGCAAGAGTGCGGCTAAAATCCAGTTTTTCATCCGGGTTTGGATCCATCGGGTCGCCGTCGAACATTGGGGCACAAATATCCACATCAGTTGCTGCGCGGGCAATGTCGTAGGTGTCGGTAGCAGCACACATAGCGAAAAGAAATCCACCGTTTACAATGTAATTGTCAATTTCGCGGGTAATCACTGCCTTCATTTCCGATACTTTCAGAAAACCCATTTCTTCCGCCAGTGTTTTGTTGATTTCCACCTCCTGCTGGTACCAGGGCATGTGCTGATAGGTTCTCCAGAATTTCCCAAACTGGCCTGTAAAATCTTCATGGTGAAGGTGCAGCCAGTCGTATTCTTTCAGCTCACCGTTTAAAATTTCTTCGTCGTAAATTATATCGTAATCAATTTCGGCATAGGTGAGTACAAGTGTAACGGCATCGTCCCACGGCTGCTTGTTGGGGGGAGAATACACGGCAATTTTGGGGGCTTTGTTCATGCTCACGGCATCCTGGTTCACATCCGGTTCTGCAATTCCGTTCAATATGGCCGAGGCCTGTGCATCAGTAATCGTCTCAAAACTCACTCCCCTTACCACACATTCGTTTTCAATAGAAGGGGAATGCTGCATCAGAAAACTGCCACCCCTGTAATTGAGCAGCCATTTTACCTCTACGTCGCGTTCGAGTACCCAGTAGGCAATTCCGTATGATTTCAGATGGTTTTTCTGCGAATCGTCCATTGGAATCAGGAGCTGAATAGCATTTGCCTGCAGGGTCATTAAAAACAGAGCTAAAAATAGTATATGAATTTTTTTCATTCGAATCTCCTTTTGTCAAGAATTAGTACAAATAACAAAGGTAGTAAGTTCAGGAGATTTTTTCATAAACCCGGCCGGATTGAAATGTTAAAAAGGCGTGTCTGAATTCGGGCCGCCGGAGTTTTCAAAATTGCTGTTCGTAGAAATTCCGGCACCAACCGATTCTTCTTCGTCCTGGTTCATTTTTGAACTGAATGTTTGTGCCATTCCGCCAAAGTCGCTTCCCAGCGGATTTTCCATATCGCTGAATTTTGCCAGTTCTTTTTTGAAAGCAAGATGAACGTCGCCGGTTGCCCCGTTACGGTGTTTTGCAATAATTATTTCGGCCACGCCCAGTAATGAATTTCCCGATTCATCTTCGGTTATTCCGAAATATTCCGGACGGTGAATAAACATCACAATGTCGGCATCCTGTTCAATGGCACCCGATTCGCGCAGGTCGGAAAGTTGCGGTCGTTTTCCTTCGCGGGATTCAACGGAGCGGTTCAACTGCGACAGTGCCAGGATTGGGATGTCCAGCTCTTTGGCAATAGCTTTCAGCGAGCGCGAAATTGTACTCACTTCCTGCTCGCGGCTGCCACGGCCGTCGGTGCCTGCCGTCATCAGCTGAAGGTAATCCACAATTACCACCTGGATGTCGTGTTGCATTTTCAACCGGCGGCATTTGGCCCTGAATTCAAAAATGGAGAGCGCAGGAGTATCGTCAACGAAAACAGGTGCATTTTCAAGAGCTGAAATTTTCCGGTTGAGGTGTTCCCACTCGTAATTTTCGAGTCGCCCGGTTTTAAGCTTGTCGTTCCCCAATTCAGTTTCAGCGGCGATAAGCCTGTTTACAAGCTGAATAGATGACATTTCGAGTGAAAACACGGCAACTGATTTGTTGTGTTCCACCGCCATGTTACGCGCCATACTCAGCACAAAGGCGGTTTTACCCATCGATGGTCGGGCAGCAATAATAATCAAGTCGGTTTTTTGCCATCCCGAGGTAATCCTGTCAATGGCCGTAAATCCCGAGGGCACTCCACTCAGGCCGTCTTTCTGGTTGCGTGCTTTCTCAATCTGGATGATAGCTTCGTTCAGCACCGGCTTAATCGGGACCGTTTCTTTTTTAATGTTCTTTTCGGCCACTTTGAAAAGTGACGATTCAGAAAAGTCAATCAGGTCATCCACATCAAGTGTATCGTCGTATGATTTTCCCTGAATTTCTGAAGAAACCCTGATGAGTTCGCGCTGAATAAATTTCTGTGCAATAATACGGGAGTGAAACTCAAGGTGAGCTGCAGAAGCCACACGCCGTGTAAGTTGTGTTATGTAGCCGGGACCACCTACTGCATTCAGCTGGTCGCGGTCTTTCAGTTCCTGGGTAACCATCAGGAGGTCAACAGGCTTTTCGTTGGCCGAGAGGTCTTTAATGGCTTCGAAAATTTTTTGGTGTTCTTCCTTGTAAAAACTGGAAGTGTCAATAATATCGGCAACAGTTACATACGCATCGCGTTCGAGCATGAGGGCGCCCAGCACAGCTTCTTCAACCTCGATAGCCTGTGGCGGCAATTTGCCGTATTGGGCATTAATTTCATCTATGGTCATTCCCGTGTTTCGCGACCTTGAATTCGTATTTTTTTTCTTTTCTGTTGCCATAAAATTTTTCTGTTTTCAGGAAATGATTTTAAAAAACCAAAATTACAAAATAAGGAGTCGGCTAATCAAATTTTGGTGATTTTAGTTGTCAACTAATTTTATCCACAAATGTTTATTGAAATTATTTTTCGAGGCCTTCTTCAATGATTTGGGAAATTACCTGTTTCAGTGTCAGTCCCATGGCGCTAATTTGTTGCGGGATGAAGCTGGTGGCCGTCATGCCCGGGATGGTATTCGCTTCCAGAAAATAGAATGTATTGTCTTTTAAAATATAGTCGATACGCGCTATGCCGGAGCACTGGCACCATTCGTATATTTTCGAACTCATTTCCTGACACTCTTTAAACAGTTTTTCGGGAAGGCGTGCCGGCGTAATTTCATCTGTTGCTCCGGGGGTGTATTTGGCTTCAAAATCGAAAAATTCATTTTTGGGGATAACTTCAGTGACCGGGAAAACCAGTTTCTTATTTTTCATTTTTACCAGGCCGCAGGTGTATTCCCGGCCTTCAATAAATTCTTCAACAAGCGCGTCGTCGCTTTCTTTCCAGGCTTTTTTCAGCGCGGGAATAATTTCTTTTTCGGTTTTAACTTTGGAAATGCCAAAACTTGAGCCGCCGGCATTTGGTTTCACAAAAACGGGCAACCCCAGTTTTTTTACTATTGAAGAAGTATTTACAGTTTCATTTTTTCGGAGAATGACAGAACGCGCCATTTTTACACCGAAATTTTGCAGGTAATTGTTGCAGAACCATTTGTTGAAGGTGAGCGATGAGGATTGAACGTGGCTTGCTGAGTAGGGGATTTTCAGCAGATCGAAATAACCCTGCAGGATGCCATCTTCTCCCGGGGTTCCGTGAATTGTGATGTACGCAAAATCGAATTTTATTTTTTTGCCGTTTTGTGAAAAGCTGAAATCTGACTTGTCGATATCGCTCAGTTTATTTCCGTTCTGAATGACGTGCCAGTCATCGCCTTTCATGTGAACCAACCAGGGGGTAAATTTCCCGGTGTCGATTGCGTTAAAAACATTTTCGCCACTTTTTACCGAAACAACAAATTCGGATGAGTCGCCACCGGCAATAACTGCTATGTCAGGTTTTTCAGTCATGTCTGCTCGAAATATATTTTTCCCATTTTTCAATTACTGTGCGCATGTCATCGGGCAGGTCAGAATTGAACTGCATTTTTTTACCTGTTGTGGGATGCACAAAGCCCAGTGTTTTGGCATGCAGAGCCTGGCGGGGCAGCACTTTAAAACAATTCTGCACAAACTGCCTGTACTTTGAGAATGTGGTGCCGCGTAAAATTTGGTCGCCTCCGTAAGTGGAATCGTTAAACAACGGGTGGTTGATGTGTTTCATATGCACCCTGATTTGGTGGGTGCGACCGGTTTCAAGCCTGCATTCTACCAGGCTTACATATCCAATTCGTTTTAAAACTTTATAATGAGTAACGGCGTGTTTGCCCTGTTCTTCGTCAGCAAAAACAGTAAAAACCTGCCTGTTTTTGGGGCTGCGGCCAATATTTCCGGTTATTGTTCCGGTATCGTCTTTTAAACTGCCCCAAACAAGTGCGTGGTAAAGTCGTTCGCTGGTTTTTTCGTAAAATTGAAGCGCCAGTTTGTTTTTGGCCTGTTCGGTTTTTGCAACTACCAGCAGCCCGGATGTGTCTTTGTCGATGCGGTGTACCAGCCCCGGGCGCGGATCTTCGTTGTTGAACAGGGGCAAATCTTTATAATACCAGGCCAGTGCATTTACCAGGGTGCCTGAATAGTTTCCGTGTCCTGGGTGGACTACAAGGCCTGCCGGCTTGTTGAGTACTATTAACTGGTCGTCTTCATAAACAATATCCAGTGGTATGTCTTCAGGAATAATTTTCAGTTCGCGCCGCGGATAGTCCATTACAATCCGGATTTCGTCACAGGGTTTCACTTTGTAGTTGGCTTTGACAGAGGAATCGTTCACAAGAATATTGCCTGCTTCGGCTGCGGCCTGAATGCGGCTGCGGGAAGCATTATCAATCCGGTTGGCCAGAAATTTATCCACCCGAATGGCTGATTGCCCGGGGTCAACCGTAAGCCGGTAGTGCTCAAAAAGCCCGCTTTCTTCCAAATTGTTATTTTCCTCCCTGGTTTCTTCCATAGTTTTTAGAAATCGAATTCCGTGGCATCATCAATTTTGAGCTGGTCAACTGTTACCCATAAATCCACCGAAGAACCGAGGTTGGCAGTGCCGGTAACTTTTGGGTTAGGCTGCTGTCTCCAAACTCTGGCTTCTGTTGAGTCTTGCGGAGAAAGCACCGAAGCATCGTAAATAATCACTCCTGTATTTAACCTGGCATCGGTAAGGTTTTCTCTGGCTTCGGGAATTGTGAGCCCTATTAAGTTGGGCAAATTGGTAACCTGGTTACCCTGTGTGCGGCCAACAACCAAATCGATGGTAGTTCCTTTAGCGAGTTTTTCACCAACAGCCAATTCTATCGAATCTTTCTGCACTTCCAGCACTAGGTCGTTGTACTCTGATGGGCGGTATGAAATCCGGCCTGTTTTAAGTCCCGTATTTTCGATGAGTACCTGTGCCTGCCGGAAAGAGACATCGGTTAGTTTGGGCAGGGTTACCTGCTCAGGTTGTGTGGAATTAATGGTTAGAAAAATGGTTCGGTTTTCTTTTACCCGGCTCCCGGCTTTTGGCAGCTGGTCAACAATTGCTCCCGGAGCAGCCTCGTTCACATAAAGCGAATCAACTATTTCAACTTCTAATTTATATTGGTTGGCTGTTTGTCTGGCTTCGGCTTGTGTAAGTCCCGAAAAGTTGGGCACCGGGTTCGACTGACCGTGGCGGGTGTACATTTTTAACCCCTGCATAACGAGAAACAGTAAGGCAATAATCAGGATGCCAGCCAGTAGCAGATGCTTTAGGAATTTCCGGCTTAAAAGAAACTTTGAAAAACTCATTTTTTAATAAATTACCGTGTAATAATTAATGAGCAAAAATAACGTAAAATTGGTTGGGAAGGTATGTAAACCGATAAAAATCCTGATAATCTGGTTTTGCGGCAGCTACAACGAGATTGGGAGTATATAAACACGAAAAGGCAAAGAATATGCATTCTTTACCTTTGTGATAAATATTTTTTTAAAGTATTGTACTACCTTTTATGGCGCGGTTCGTCTGAAACCGTTAGTCGTTTTCTGCCTTTTGCACGGCGTGCTTTTAATACTTTCCTGCCATTGGCAGAGCTCATTCTTTCTCTAAAACCGTGTTTGTTTTTTCTTTTTCTATTCGATGGCTGAAATGTTCGTTTCATCTCTGTATATTTTTACCTGTCAAAATTTCGGACTGCAAAAATAGCTGTTTTTTTATTTCTTCCAAAAAGTATCTGTTTTTTCTTTTGCTTTTCTGAAATTAAAATTTTGAGTAAAGCAGGGTTCATTGTTTTTTTACTGAAAACCGGAATCCAACTCCGTGTAAATTAATGATTTGAATATTTGGATCGGCTTTAAAGTATTTTCGCAGGCGCGAAATAAAAACATCGAGGCTGCGTCCAAGGAAATAATCGTTTGAGCCCCAGACGGTTTCAAGTATTTCGTTGCGGCTCAGTACTTTATTGGCGTTTTCGGCAAAATATTTAATGAGCTCCACCTCCTTTAAAGTGAGTTTACGGGTGTGATTGTCAATGCTAAGGGTGTGCTCTTCGGGCAGGAAAATAAAGCGCCCGATTTTTTTTGTTTGCGGAGTTGTCGATTCCTGTTCTGTAATCGTATTGCTGCTACGTTTCAAAAAAACTTTTATTTTCAACAGAAGTTCTTCCATGCTAAAGGGTTTGGGAATGTAGTCGTCGCCCCCAATGGAAAGTCCTTTAATTTTATCTTCGGTCATGGAGCGGGCAGTGAGAAAAATTATGGGAACCTGCTCGTTTTTTTTGCGAATATATTCGGCAACTTTAAACCCGTCAATCTTGGGAAGCATCACATCCAAAACTATTAAATGGTAATTATTGGCATTAAAAAACTCAATGGCTTCCTGGCCGTTTGGGGCCACATCCACCTCGTAATTGTTTTGTTCCAGGTTGTCTTTTACAATGAAACGTAGCGCTTCGTCGTCTTCAACCAATAACAATTTCACTGATTCACTCATTTTGTTGCACGAATTAAAAGTGTAAATATACTACCTCCGTCCGGATTGCTGTCCACTTTTATTTTCCACCCGTGGGCTTTTGTAATTTTCCTCACATAGTCGAGCCCAAGTCCGAAACCTTTTACATTGTGGACGTTGCCTGTGGGTACTCTGTAAAAACGCTTGAATATTTTCTTTTGGTGTTTTTTGGGAATGCCAATTCCGTTGTCTGTAAATTTTATGATTTGGTGTTTTTTATCCCGGTAGAGATCGATAATGATTAGCGGTTTTTTCTCGCAATATTTCACGCTGTTTTCCAGGATGTTCATCACCAGGTTGTTAAAATGAAACTTATCGGCAAAAACAAATTCTTTTTGGCTGCCCGGGTTTAATTTTATGGTCGCTTCCTGTCCGGAATCCGACTGTTCAAAATAATCGGTAACTTCTTTTATAAACTCCTGCAATTCAATTTTTTCCAGGTTGAGGTGAATCCTGTTTTTTTCGAGCGATGCCAGGTTGAGTACTTTTTCCACGTTTTTCGACAACCGGTTGTTTTGTTCTTCAATAATTTGCGCGTACTCAAGCAGGCGTTCCGGAGTCTTAACTATCTTTTCATTGTTTAAAACCCTGGCAGCTAACGAAATGGATGAAATGGGAGTTTTGAGCTCGTGGGTGAGGTTGTTGATGAAATTTTTCTGAATTTCAGAAAGTTGCCGCTGGCGGATAATAACTGAGAGAGTGTAGCCAAAAAACAGGACAACAACCAGCAGCAGCCCCGTGAAAAGGTACCAAACCGATAGCCGCGAGTGAAAATAGGGCGAGCGGTCGGGGAAATGCACAGCAAAATAACTGCTGGTTTTATTCTCATTTTGCGGGAAGCTGAAAGTTGAGGTTTTTTCTTCTTCGCGTTCTGTTATATATGTTTTCTGCTCCATTTCTCCTGACGACGGATTGTAAATGGCAAATTCAAAACTGGTATAAATTTGGTGTTTTTTAAGCTCTTCGGTAAGATGGAATTTCAGTAAATCATAATCAATAATGGCATCAATATTTACAATGTAATAGCTGTTCGAAACAATTTCAACAGGAGCAATGCTGTCGAAATTGGCAGTATTGCCGGTGGCTGTTAATAGCTGCCATGCCACTTCTTTTAATGCCACTGCTGTACTTTCCCTGAATTGTTTTTCGGAATAGTTATACGAGTTGCGCAGAAAAAAAAACTGAATGGACAAAACCCCGGCAACAGAAATTGTGGCCAGCAGGATTATGTATTTTAAAGTTTTGCCCTTCATTTGTTTGATCTTCTAATAAAACACTTGTAGATTGCAGGAAAATTATATTAAATGCAAATGTTAACAACTCATTAACAAAATATTAGCCCTGGTTAACAGTAAAAACCGGCCAGGCTTATTACATTTGCTAAGCAAATTAAGGGATTAATTTTATAAAATTAAAATGAATAGGTTATGAATCAGATGTTACGTCTATTGGCCTTTATAGCTCTGGTAGGTTTAACCGCCACCGCCACCGCCCAAAAGCCAAAAATTGTTTTTGAAGAACTGGAACACGATTTCGGAAATTTTAAGGAGTCGGACGGAGTTCAAACTACTACTTTTGAGTTTACAAATAAAGGTGAATCGCCGCTTGTGCTCAATAATGTCAGGGCTTCGTGCGGGTGCACCACCCCAAAATGGACCCGCGAACCGGTAGCTCCCAATAACAGCGGTGAAATTAAGGTAAGTTACAACCCCAAAAACAGGCCGGGGTCATTTAATAAATCGGTAATGATTAGCTCCAATGCAGAAAACGGAACCACCGTGTTGCGCATTAAAGGCCGCGTTGAAGAACGTGAAAAAACACTTGCCGAACTCTATCCGCGAAAAGTAGGAGCACTGAGGGTGAAAACCAATCATATTTCATTTTCGCGAATGAAAGAAAATGATGTGGAAACAAAAGACATTGAATTGGTGAACGATACCGACGCTCCAATTGAAGTCGGATTCAGAAGAGTTCCCGATCATGTGGATGTTAAAGCTGAACCACAGACAATTCCGGCCAACAGCAAAGGGAAACTTATTGTTACCTACAACGCCGACAAAGCAAATACTTACGGTTTCTCTTCCCACAGGATTTACCTGTCGCTCAATGGCAGTAACGACTACCGGGCATCTGTTGGTGTAAGTGCCACCATCGAAGAAGATTTCTCACACTTGTCAGCCGAGGAGTTGGCAAAAGCTCCGGTGGCTTCTTTTTCAGAAAAATCGCACGATTTTGGTGAAATGAAGCAGGGTGATAAAAAAGAACATACTTTTACACTTAAAAACAACGGGAAATCAGAACTGATTATCCGCAACATTCGTTCTTCGTGCGGGTGCACAGCTGTTGCACCGTCTAAAAAAGTGATTGCTCCCGGCGAATCGGCACCTGTTAAAGTTACATTCGACTCACGCGGGAAACGCGGACGCCAGAGCAAATCGATCACGGTTATTACCAACGATCCGAAAACACCTACCAACCAGTTGCGTATATCGTGCAGCGTGGTTACCGAAAGCTAAAAAGTTTATTAAATGTCAATAATAAAAGAAGTGTCGCGGGTTTTCCTGCGGCACTTTTTTGTTATTATTTTGTTTATTGTGGTATTTTTGTTGAATACAAAAAATAACAATGGCAGATAAAAAACATCATATCGAAAACAGTTCCGAATACAAAGGTTTAAAAGTAAATGAGGGAGTTGAACATCCCGAACAGGTAGATACCCATTCGATAGCACGGTTTCTGAAAAAAAAGAGAAAACTACTGCCCGTTGAGGAATATGTGGAAGGAATCCTGAATGGCAATATCACATTATTAAGCAAAGCTGTAACTCTTATTGAAAGTTCAAAACCGGGGCACCAGCAAATTGCGCAGGAGATTATTGTCAGGTGTCTTCCTTACAGCGGAAAATCAATAAGGATTGGTATTACAGGCGTTCCCGGTGTGGGGAAAAGTACTTTTATTGAAGCTCTGGGAAAACAAATTACCGGTGAGGGAGGAAAATTGGCTGTGCTTGCCATCGACCCCAGCAGCGAACGTTCGAAGGGAAGTATTTTGGGGGACAAAACCCGGATGGAGGAATTGGCCGGCGACAAAAACGCCTACATCAGGCCAAGTCCTTCGGCAGGCTCGCTGGGAGGTGTTGCCCGAAAAACCCGTGAAACCATTATTCTTTGCGAAGCTGCCGGTTTCGATCATATTTTTATTGAAACCGTGGGCGTGGGACAAAGTGAAACAGCCGTGCATTCTATGTCCGATTTTTTCCTGTTGCTGATGTTGGCCGGTGCCGGCGATGAGTTACAGGGCATTAAACGTGGCATTATGGAAATGGCCGATTTAATTGCCATTAACAAAGCCGACGGGAACAATGCCGAAAAAGCCAAAATGGCCCAACGCCAGTACCAGAATGCATTACATCTTTTCCCACCAAAAGAGTCGGGATGGGAGCCACGTGTGAGCACCTGCTCTGCGCTGGCTAAAAATGGCATTTCCGAAATTTGGGAAGTTATTGCTGAATACCGGAAAGCCACTGTAAAGAACGGATATTTCATAAAAAAACGAAATTCACAAGCTTCTTTTTGGATGCACGAAACTATTCAGGAGCAAATGAAAAGAGCCTTTTACCAGCATCCTGAAATGAAGGAGAAGATAAAGGATTTTGAACAAAAGGTGCTTAACAGCGAAATGAGTTCTTTTTTAGCTGCCGGCAAATTACTGGAAATCTATTCAGGATTGAAATAAAAGTTTCATAAATTTGGTTGATGAATTTGCAAAATCATGAAATAAAAAAGATTGCATCCATTTGCCAAAACTTAAAGCAGTTATTGAACATTTATTAAAAACAAATGATGAAAACAGAGAATTGACTTAACAAAACAATTTGGCCCAAAGGCCTGTTGTATCAGAATAAAATCAACGTTAAAAATAAAAATATGGATTATGATGTGTTAATTATAGGCAGCGGACCGGGTGGTTATGTAGCCGCAATCCGGTCAGCACAGTTGGGAATGAAAGTGGCTGTAGTTGAAAAAGAAAGCGTAGGCGGAGTATGCCTCAACTGGGGGTGTATTCCAACCAAATCGTTACTGAAAAGCTCGCAGGCATTTGAATATGCCAAACATGCCGCAGATTACGGGGTGAAAATTGACGGTGATGTTACACCCGATTTCAAAGCAATGGTGAAACGCAGCCGCGATGTGGCGGGCGGGATGAGCAGAGGGGTGCAGTTTCTTTTTAAAAAGAACAAGGTGGAAACCCTGAACGGATTCGGTAAACTTGCCGGTAAAAACACCGTTGAGGTGACCGATAGTTCAGATAAAAAGAAGGAATACACCGCAAAACATATAATCCTGGCAACCGGTGCCCGCTCGCGCGAACTGCCCAACCTGAAACAGGATGGCAAAAAAATTATTGGATACCGCGAAGCACTCAGCCTCGACAAATTTCCCGAAAGCATGGTAGTTGTTGGCTCGGGCGCCATTGGCAGTGAATTTGCCTGGTTCTATCATTCAATTGGTGTAAAAGTTACACTGGTGGAATTTATGCCAACTTTGGTACCAAACGAAGATGAAGAAGTGGCCAAACAACTGGAGCGCTCTTTCAAAAAAGGTAAAATGAAAGTGATGACCAGTTCAACGGTGGAGAAAGTGGATACCTCAGGTAAGAAATGTAAGGTAACCATCAAAACCAAAAAAGGCGAAGAAACGGTTGAAGCCGATATTGTACTTTCAGCGGTTGGAATTGCGCCAAACACGGAAAATATTGGTCTTGAGGATGCCGGTGTTGAAACCGAAAAAGGCCGCGTAAAAGTGGATGAATTTTACCGTACCAACGTGGAAGGAGTTTATGCGATTGGCGATATTCTTGCCGGTCCTGCTCTTGCGCATGTTGCATCAGCCGAAGGAATTACCTGTGTCGAGAAAATTGCAGGGCTTGATCCGGACCCAATTGATTATAAGAATGTTCCGGGCTGCACGTACACAAGTCCTGAAGTTTCCTCAGTTGGTTTAACTGAAAAACAGGCCAAAGAAGAAGGCTACGAAGTGAAAGTGGGTAAATTTCCTTACTCAGCCAGCGGAAAAGCAAGTGCTGCCGGACAAAAAGAAGGTTTTGTGAAGCTGGTGTTCGATGCCAAATACGGAGAACTGCTCGGCGCACACATGATTGGCGGCAACGTGACTGAAATGATTGCCGAACTTGTAGTGGCCAAAAAACTGGAAATCACCGGGCACGAATTAATTAAAACTATTCACCCGCACCCCACAATGAGTGAAGCAATTATGGAAGCTGCCGCAGCTGCTTACGATGAAGTAATTCATATTTAGCAGGCTTACTTTATATAATTTATTTCAGAGGCCGTCTCAAAAAAAACGTTGAGTTTTTATATTGAGGCGGCCTTTTTTGTGCGCAAAAAAATTGACTTTATGATTAATTCGTTCGAAAATTCTATAAAACACTGAAAATCAGTCATTATCTTTTGCGTGTTCATTTTAAATTATAAATTTGCTCCCGAAAAATCAGCTACAAAATCGTTATTATTTCCAGCTAAATGTAAAAGTTTCAAGATCAAATTGTATTCATGAAAATTATTATTAAATGAAGAAATTAACATTTTTTGCAGCATTTCTGATGTTGTCTCAGATTGCTTTTGCAGGTGGTTTATTAACCAATACAAACCAGAGCGCGCAGTTTATAAGAATGATGTCGCGTAACGCATCTACCGGTATCGATGCGGTTTACTTCAACCCGGCCGGTTTAATAAAAATGGAAGACGGATGGCATTTTGCGGTGTACAATCAAACCATTTTTCAGACCAAACCTGTTGACAGCGAATTTCCGTTGCTGAACGATGGAGCTTACGAAGGAGTGGTAAATATTCCGGCATTTCCAACAGCTTTTGCCGTTTACAAAGACGACAACTGGGCTTTTTCGCTGGGCTTTGGTCCTAATGGCGGAGGCGGTTCAGCAGAATTTGAAAGGGGACTTCCCTCATTTGAAATACCAATTACCAAAGTAGTTCCGGGGTTGGCCGGACTGACTCAAATTGATCCTTCACTTGATGTGACAGGCTATTCTGCTGACCTTGCATTCAGTGGGAGATCTGTTTTTTGGGGAATTCAACTGGGGGCAACTTATCAGTTCAGCGATATGCTTTCAGTTTATGGTGGGGTAAGATATCTTCCCGCAAAAAATTCATACCAGGGAAGCATTCAAAATATTCAGCTCGAGGTTGACGGTCAGGGATATCCCGCACCTGCATGGTTGCTCGATGTCTCTGGAAACCTGCAAAATATGGGAAACATGGCCGACCAGGGTGCAACTTCTGTACAGCCAATAATTGACGGCGGCGGAGGTGGTTATACATTGCCGGAGCTCGAGCAGGCCGGAATGATTAATTCAACCCAACGTGCTGAAATTGAACAGGGACTTGTACTGGTTGGAGCAGGAAATCCAGACCAACTTACGGTGACTCAAATTCAGCAAACTTTTGTTGGTGCCCGCGACCAGCTTTACGGTACAGCAACACAGCTGGACGCTACTGCCGGTCAGCTCGGCGACAAAGAAGTGGATACCGAACAAACCGGTGCCGGAATTACC
>Ga0102926_1001548_pt1 | contig 13512 bp, 9 predicted proteins | sample SalPonR1_A_D2_MG_FD_78173 | JGI IMG/M metagenome (GOLD analysis project Ga0102926, IMG submission 78173) | Salt pond soil microbial communities from South San Francisco under conditions of wetland restoration - Salt Pond MetaG R1_A_D2_MG | ecosystem: Environmental > Aquatic > Marine > Intertidal...
AAGGAAGGTTTGGCCTTGCTTAATGGCACCCAATTTATGAGCGCCCATGGTGTTTATGCCTTGATCAAATCTTATAAATTATCTTACCTGGCCGATCTTATTGGTTCAGTCTCTATAGATGCTTTTGATTGTAATTTATCTCCTTTCGACGAATTGGTTCATTTAGCGAGACCGCACAGGGGACAGGTGAAAACAGCTGAGCGTATTCGTAAGTTTTTAGAGGATAGCCAAATTGCTAAAAGTGAAAAGGATAATGTTCAGGATCCTTATAGTTTTAGATGTATTCCACAGGTTCATGGTGCTAGTAAAGACACTTTGAGTTTCGTAAGAAAAACCATTAAAACCGAAATTAATTCGGTTACGGACAATCCCAATATTTTTATTGAAGAAGATAAGATCATTTCCGGCGGAAATTTTCACGGCCAGCCTTTGGCACTGGCACTGGATTATCTGGCAATTGCTATGGCCGAGCTTGCTAATATTTCAGAAAGAAGAACTTATCAATTGGTTTCAGGCCTTCGTGGATTACCGGCATTTTTGGTGGAGAATCCCGGTTTAAATAGTGGATTCATGATTCCGCAGTACACCGCTGCGAGTATCGTAAGCCAGAATAAACAACTTGCTGTTCCGGCATCAGTAGATTCCATAGTTTCTTCAAATGGGCAGGAAGATCACGTTAGTATGGGCGCAAATGGCGCTACAAAACTTTTAAAAGTAGTAGAGAATTTGAATAGTGTTTTAGCCATTGAACTTTTTAACGCCTCGCAGGCTATGCATTTTAGGGAACCGGCAAAAACTTCAGCAATGCTAAGTGATGTTTTAAATGAATTTAGAGGAGTGGTTCCAATATTACATAACGATGTGACGATGGCACCGCATATAAAGTCGGCTAAATCTTTTCTTGAGAATTTTAATTTTACTGAAAATTTCTTCGATTAAATTCTGAACTGGATCCAGTTTATCGCCTCATCCAGATTATCGAATACCTCAAAAGCACCTGAATCTTTATAAAATTGGCGTTCTACGTTATGAGCATTTAATTTGATTAGTTCGTTTTCACTGACCACTGCAATAGCTTTTAAGTTCTCAGCGAGGGCAGCTTCCCTGTATACCAGGGGATCTACAGCGTAAGAATTCTTTCGTAAAGAGATATAACCATAAGGTCCGTTATCAAAAACCTCTTTACCAATATTTAATAATTCTAAATTTTTACTAGCATTGAAAAGTACGCCTTCGTTTACTTCGGCGATTAGGATATTTTGAAAAATGCGCACCTGCCCAAATTCCAATTCCATTATTTCTGTGATCATTAATGTAGGGATTAATTCGCTGCAATTTAAAATTTTTAAACGACTTTAAAGAAAAAAGGCTATCTGAAAATTCAATTTCAAACAGCCTTTTTTAGAATTAAAAATCTATTAAAATTTAAGATTCTGTTTCTTCAATTGCTTTATCGATTTTGATTGTCAATTCATTTTTTTCTTCATCGAGATCCATGAATATCTTATCACCTTCTGCTAAATTGGAAGTAATGATCTCTTCAGCCAGAGCGTCTTCAATATATTTTTGAATGGCCCTGTTTAAAGGTCTCGCGCCATATTGCTTATCGAATCCTTTTTCAGCAATAAAATCTTTGGCTTTATCACTTAGAGTTAATGTATATCCAAGGCTTCCAATCCTACTGAATAATTTCACTAATTCAATATCAATAATTTTGTGAATGTCTTCACGTTCAAGACTGTTGAAGATTACTACATCATCAATTCTATTTAAAAACTCAGGTGCGAATGCTTTTTTAAGTGCATTTTCTATAACGCTTCTGGCATTTTCATCGGCTTGAGAACGCTGTGAAGCAGTTCCAAATCCAACTCCCTGGCCGAAATCTTTCAGTTTTCTGGCTCCAATATTGGAAGTCATAATGATAATTGTATTTCTAAAATCGATTTTACGACCGAGGCTATCGGTCAAATATCCATCATCCAGTACCTGAAGTAACATATTAAACACATCTGGGTGTGCTTTTTCTACCTCGTCAAGTAGGATTACTGCATAAGGCTTTCTACGAACTTTTTCAGTAAGTTGCCCACCTTCTTCGTAGCCTACGTATCCTGGAGGTGCTCCAATTAGCCTGGAAATAGCAAACTTTTCCATATATTCACTCATATCTATTCGAATAAGTGAATCGTCATTATCAAATAATTCCCGGGCTAAAACTTTTGCTAATTGTGTTTTACCAACACCGGTTTGTCCTAAAAATATAAACGAGCCAATGGGTTTATTAGGATCTTTAAGCCCGGCACGGTTTCTTTGAATAGCTTTAACCACCTTGCCAACCGCATCGTCCTGGCCAATCACTTTTCCCTTGATGTTTTGAGGAAGTTCAACCAGTTTATTGCTTTCAGTTTGGGCAATTCGGTTTACAGGAACTCCGGTCATCATAGAAACAACATCTGCAACGCTATCTTCGTCAACCGTTTCTTTATGTTTTTTAGATTCTTCTTCCCATTTCTCTTGCGCTACCTGGAGTTCTTTCTCAAGATTTTTCTCGTCATCCCTAAGTTTTGCAGCTTCTTCGTATTTCTGCTTTTTAACAACAGAGTTTTTCTTTTCGCGCACTTCTTCAAGTTTGCGCTCTAGGTCTAAAATCTGTTTAGGAACATCTATATTAGTAATGTGTACACGAGAACCAGCCTCATCTAAAGCATCTATAGCTTTATCTGGTAAAAATCTATCGGTTAGATACCTGTTGGTTAATTTTACACAGGCTTCTATAGCTTCATCGGTATAAGAAACATTATGGTGATCTTCGTATTTGTCTTTTATATTATTCAGAATCTCAATGGTTTCATCTACAGTAGTTGGTTCAACAATAACCTTTTGGAACCTTCTTTCTAAAGCACCATCTTTCTCAATATATTGTCGGTATTCATCTAAAGTAGTAGCACCAATACATTGAATTTCACCTCTTGCCAGGGCTGGCTTAAACATATTGCTCGCATCCAGACTTCCTGTAGCTCCGCCGGCACCTACAATAGTGTGAATTTCATCTATAAAAAGAATAATATCATCATTCTTTTCAAGCTCGTTCATCACGGCTTTCATACGTTCTTCAAACTGGCCACGATATTTTGTTCCTGCTACTAAACTTGCAAGATCAAGGGTTACCACGCGCTTATCGAAAAGGATTCTTGAAACTTTTCGCTGTACAATTCTAAGGGCTAAGCCTTCAGCGATCGCCGATTTACCAACTCCCGGTTCACCAATTAGTAAAGGATTGTTTTTCTTTCTTCTACTTAAGATTTGGGAAACTCTCTCAATTTCTTTTTCGCGTCCAACTACAGGATCAAGTTTATCGTCTTCGGCCATGGCGGTTAGATCCCTTCCGAAATTATCTAAAACCGGAGTTTTAGATTTTTTAGAAGTTTTGCCGGGACCGCTGCCACCGCCGCTAAACGGATTATCCTTTGTAGCGTCGCCTGCATTACTATCATCGTCAGAAAATGACTCTGCCGTTGGGCTGTCTTGAAAATCATTTTCATCGCTGGCAATCATGTATTTAAATTGATCTTTAACCCCATCGTAATCTACTTTAAGTTTATTAAGTAGTTTAGTGGTGGGGTCATTCTCGTTTCTTAGAATGCAAAGTAATAAATGAGCTGTGTTAATATTCGAGCTCTGAAAAAGCTTGGCTTCTAAAAAAGTTGTCTTTAAAGCACGTTCTGCCTGCCGAGTAAGGTGTAAATTCCGTTTCTCGTTAGAAATAGCAGTAGATTCAGGATTTGCAGGACTAAGTATTTCTACTTTTCGTCTCAAATGACTTAAATCTATATCTAATGCGTTTAAAATATCTATGGCTTTACCATCTCCGTCTCTCAGCAAACCAAGCATAAGGTGTTCAGTGCCAATAAAATCGTGGCCTAAACGCAATGCTTCTTCTTTGCTATATGCTATTACGTCTTTTACTCTTGGGGAAAAATTATCATCCATCTTTATCTTCCTTTCTCTCTATATTTATTCAGTACTAAACTTTCAAAAATTGTACCTAATCCTATGATATTAGCTAATTGACAAAATTACTTTCAATAATCAAAGGTTAAAATAAGGAACTTATTAACGATAGCACACTAAATTTTTGTTAATAAAATCTGGTTAAACAATACGTCAAACAGGGCTTCAACATCTATAAAATATGTAAATTGGCACGTTAGATTTGAGAACTAAAATAAACTTTACAATATGGCTGAAGGAGAAAAGCTTATTCCTATAAATATTGAAGATGAAATGAAATCTGCCTACATTGATTATTCAATGTCGGTCATTGTGTCACGTGCTTTACCAGATGTTCGTGATGGCTTAAAACCGGTGCATCGCCGGGTTTTATATGGAATGTATGAACTTGGAGTACTTTCCAATCGTTCGTATAAAAAATCTGCCAGGATTGTTGGGGAGGTATTAGGTAAGTTTCACCCACACGGTGATTCTTCGGTTTATGATACGATGGTAAGAATGGCTCAGCATTGGAGTATGAGGTATATGCTTGTAGACGGCCAGGGTAACTTTGGATCTGTAGATGGAGATAGTCCTGCAGCAATGCGTTATACTGAAGCCAGGATGCGCAAAATTAGTGAGGATATGCTTGCTGATATTGACAAGGAAACAGTAGATACTCAATTAAACTTTGATGATTCCTTAAATGAGCCCGTTGTGCTTCCAACACGTATTCCCAACCTTCTTGTGAATGGTGCCAGTGGTATTGCGGTAGGTATGGCAACTAACATGGCTCCTCATAATATTTCTGAAGTAATAGACGGAACCGTTGCTTATATAGACAATCACGATATTGAGATCGATGAGCTAATGGAGCATATTAAAGCTCCAGATTTTCCAACCGGTGGAATAATCTACGGTTATGACGGTGTTCGTGAAGCTTTTAAAACCGGAAGAGGCCGTATTGTAATGCGCGCCAAATCTTCACTAGAAGAAATTAACGGAAAAGAGTTCTTAGTAGTTACCGAGATTCCTTACCAGGTGAATAAGGCAGATATGATCAAGAAAACTGCCGATCTTGTAAACGAAAAGAAAATTGAAGGGATTAGTCTTATAAGAGATGAATCTGATAGAAATGGAATGCGTATCGTTTATCAATTGAAACGAGATGCTATTCCAAACATCGTTTTAAATACCCTTTATAAACATACGGCATTACAAACTTCTTTTAGTGTAAATAATATTGCGCTTGTAAATGGAAGACCAGAAATGCTCAATTTAAAAGATATTATCTATCATTTTATTGAGCACAGGCATGAAGTTGTTGTAAGAAGAACAGAATTTGAACTTAAGAAAGCCGAAGATCGTGCTCATATACTGGAAGGCTTAATTATCGCTTCAGATAATATAGATGAAGTTATTGCATTAATTCGTTCTTCGAGCAATGCAGAAGAAGCCAGGAATAAATTAATAGAGCGTTTTGAGCTTACCGAAGTACAGGCTAAGGCAATAGTAGAAATGCGATTGCGTCAGCTTACGGGACTGGAACAGGATAAACTTCGTGCAGAGTACGAAGAAATAATGAAAACCATAGAAGACCTTAAAGACATTTTGGCGCGAAAAGAACGTAGAATGCAGGTTATTAAGGATGAACTTCTGGAAATAAAAGAAAAATACGGTGACGAAAGACGTTCTACTATAGAATATTCTGGTGGCGATTTGAGCATAGAAGATATGATCCCAGATGAGCGTGTAGTAATTACCATTTCTCATGCAGGTTACATTAAAAGGACTTCCTTGACCGAATACAAAACACAAAATAGGGGAGGAGTTGGTCAAAAAGGCTCTAATACAAGAAATGAAGATTTTCTTGAATACCTATTCTCAGGAACCAACCACCAATACATGTTGTTCTTTACTCAAAAAGGAAAATGTTTCTGGATGAGGGTTTATGAAATTCCAGAAGGTAGTAAGGCTTCTAAAGGTAGAGCCATTCAAAACCTTATCAATATTGATCCGGATGATCGCGTAAAAGCATTCATATGTACTCAGGATCTTAAAGATGAAGAATACATAAATAAGCATTATGTAATTATGGCCACCAAAAAAGGCCAGGTAAAGAAAACTTCATTAGAACAGTATTCAAGACCAAGAACAAATGGTATCAATGCTATTACCATTAAAGAAGATGATGAATTGCTAGAAGCCAAACTAACCAATGGTGATAGCCAGGTAATGCTTGCCGTAAAAAGTGGTAAAGCAATTAGGTTTGAAGAGGGTAAGACCAGGCCAATGGGAAGGAATGCTTCAGGGGTTAGAGGAATTACGCTTGCCGATGATAATGATGAAGTGGTAGGAATGATTTCTGTTGAAGATTTTAATTCTGATATACTCGTAGTTTCTGAGAACGGCTATGGAAAAAGATCCAGTCTTGAAGACTATAGAATAACAAATCGTGGCGGAAAAGGTGTTAAAACAATATCTATTACCGAAAAAACCGGAAGCCTTGTTGCGATCAAAAACGTTTCAGATGAAGAAGATATAATGATCATCAATAAATCTGGAATTGTAATAAGAATGGAAGTTGCAAATCTTAGAGTTATGGGACGTGCAACTCAGGGTGTTAGATTAATAAATCTTAAAGGGAATGATGCCATCGCAGCAGTAGCAAAAGTATTGCATGACGAAGACGATGTTGACTTGATGGAAGACCCGGAAAAGACTGAAGATGCTGAAGAAAACCCAAATGGCACAACTATTGCTGACGATAGTGAAGAATAACTAAAAATAAAAACCAAAACAAGATGAAAACTAATATTTTTACTGTAGCCTTGTCATTTTTATCAATGGCTGCCGTTGCACAAAAAAGTGAAATTAGAGATGCAGGTGATGCCATTGAAGATGGTAATTATGCAGAAGCCAAAACTGAATTACAAACTGCTGAATCTATGCTTTCTGAAGCTAATGAAAAGTGGACAGAAAGATTTTACCTTTATAAGGGTCAGGCTTATTTAGGAAGTGGTGAAAACGCTTCTCTGGAAGATCTGGAAACAGCAGCAGAGGCTTTTCAAAAAGCTCAGGATATGGGTAATGAAGAAGAAGCTGTTCAGGGTTTTGATCAGGTTAGAAATGCGCTAGTTCAAAGTGCCATTAACGACCAGAACAAAGAGGATTACGATAGTGCTTCAGATAAATTATATTACAGCTATCAATTAAACAAGCAGGATACTCTTTATTTATATTATGCTGCAGCTAACTCCTTAAACAGTCAGGATTATGCTACTGCTCTAGAATATTATAAAGATTTAAAAGAATTGGATTTCGATGGTTCTAGTGTAGAATTTCTTGCCACGAATGTAGAAACTGGGGAGGAAGAAATAATGGCTAGCAAGGAACAAAGAGATTTAATGCTTAAAACCGGAGAGTACGAAAATCCTCAGGATCGTCAAATTCCTTCTAAAAAGGGAGAAATTGCTAAAAATATTGCTTTAATCTATATCCAGGAAGGTGAAGATGAGAAAGCGATAGAAGCGATTAAAGATGCGAAAGCTGAAAATCCTGACAATATTGCATTATTGCAGGCTGAAGCTGACGTTTATTACCGTATGGGTAATAAGGAAAAATACAATGAGCTGATGCAGGAAATGGTAAAGAAAAATCCAAACGATCCTAATGTATACTATAACCTTGGAGTTACTGCTGCGGAGTTAGGCGATAACGAAAAAGCTATAGAATACTACAAACAGGCTTTAGAGATTGATCCTGAAATGACAAATGCAAGAATGAATATTGTAGTTGCTATACTTGCCAAGGAACGTGCTATCATTGATGAAATGAATACTCTTGGAATGAGCAAGGAAGATAACAAGCGTTATGAAGAACTTCAGGAAGAAAGAAATGAAGTTTATGAGCAAGCTGTTCCTTACCTTGAAAAAGTGATAGAAGCAAATCCAGAAAATGTTAACGTTATAAGAACAGCTATTAATATTTACACTCAATTGGGTGAAGAAGAAAAAGCTGCAGAACTTGAAGCTAGATTAGAGTAATAGTTCTCAAAAATATAATTATTTTAAACCACCGGTTTTCCGGTGGTTTTTTTATGCTTTAATCAATTTTTGGCAATACAGAAAAGCGTCTTAAAGTAGAGTGAATTAAAAATTAGCTGATGTCTGAAGAGAGAATAATTATTATAGGAGGTGGTTTAAGCGGACTTACTTTAGCTTACAAACTTTCGCAAAAGAATATCAGGGCAAATGTGCTTGAAGCTTCATCAAGAATAGGTGGGAGAATACAAACCATACAGGGCTCTTTGGATACGCCTTTGGAATTAGGCGCTACCTGGTTTTCCGAAATGCATCCAAATTTACTTTCTTTGATAGAAGAATTAGGTTTGAAAAAATATCCACAGTTTTCAAAAGGTAAATCCTTGTTTCAGACTAAATCATTTGAGCCTCCTCAGGAATTTTTTGTGCCTGAATCTGAAAATCCGTCGTATAGAATAGTTGGGGGCACACAAATGTTGATTGATACTATAAGCCAAAAATTACCTGCCAAAAGTGTGCGGCTTAATTCAAAAGTTACTGCTATTAAAGAAGATGGGAATGAATTATCAGTAGAAATTGCCAATGGCAAAAACGAATTAGCCGATAAAGTTATTTTATGTCTACCACCCCGATTAGTTGCTTCGCAAATAGGCTTTATGCCTAATTTACCGATTGAAACTTTAAAAATAATGCCGGAAGTTCAAACCTGGATGGAAGGTAGTATAAAATTTGTCCTGGAATACGACGAACCTTTTTGGAGAAATTCCGGTTATTCTGGAATGTTATACAGTCACTCCGGAATTGTTGCAGAAATGTATGATCATACTAATTTTAAGCAAAATAAATTTGGGTTTACAGGTTTCTTAAATGCTGGAGCAGCTAATTATCCGCAGGAAGTTAGAAAAACCTATGCATTGAGACAATTAGGGGAATTGTTGGGTGAAAAAGCCTTAAAACCAATAACTTATATTGATAAAATTTGGAACGATGAATTTGTTTCGGGAGGAAAACAACTAGTCCAGAGACCACATCAAAATAATGGACATCCACTTTTGCAGCAGGGTTATCTGGACGGAAAATTATTTTTTTCAGGAACAGAAACTGCAAAGGAATATTCAGGATATATGGAAGGAGCTGTTATTTCTGCATTCGATACTGCAGCCAAGTTATATGCTGACATTGAATAATTATTTTCATAGCCAGCAAATACAAGCGGTACAGTACTCTCAAGAGTCAAAAAATCAGATCTTCTTTTACCCATATGGCATTATAATTTTTCTATAGCGAAAGTAATTTGTGATATTATTTCTTTTAAAGAAGCTATTCGAATCAAAGAAAATTTATTCGATAATCGGGATTAAATGCTCCTAGGTTTGCCTCGAAATTAAATTGTATTTTTTTTAATCCTAATGCTTCCTGAGCTTGCTCTAAAGTAGTTTACTTACTAAACGTCCAGGTTTTAAATCTAACAGGACTTTCAGACAGTAATCTTTGAAATTCTTCATTAGAGGAAAAGGAATTTTTTTCTATCAATTTATATTCTGCGCTTATGGTAAAATGTTTAGAGCGAAAGATCCAGGGTTCTATTCTAATATTGGTTGTTGGCTTTTCTGATATCCAAAATGTTTGATCATTAATACTTGTATTCACCTCAAGCATCCTATTTTTATTAGGTACGGCAGCCTGGCAAAGGATTAAAGAACATCTATCTGCAAATACCATAATTTGATAAATTGAATCAACTTCATCCCTGGTAAGGTTCTGGCTTTTAATATATTGTTGCTCTTTTTTATCCAATTTTCCCAGGAAATCTCTAATTGTCTTTTTCTCACTGGCCATTTCCTTATAGATAAATATTAAGTGATGGACAATTAACATTGAAATCCATGTTGACTTTTTTTCGGCCTGTTCAAGTAATCTTTTTGAACGTTTAATAATTTCACTAACAGTTCTATTTTCCAGCAGGAAGTCTTTTGGGGCACCGGTTTTAGTTAAATAATTTTTCTCATTAAAATCTAACTGTCTATCATCGTGTTCAATTATTGCGGCCAGAGTGGCTACCCAGTTTTTATTTTTGTATTTATCCTGAACTTCGTTTGCAATTTTACCGGCCAACAGGCCATGAGCGGAATGAGAAAATATTTCCTATCCTTCGTTCGTGGGATTTACTATCATCACATTTTATTTTGTTGATTAGTTTTAGGCGATACGCCATATCGTTCTTTAAAAATTTTGGAGAAATAACTCCTGCTGTTTAAACCCATGGGTATACAATTTCACTGATGGTTTTATCAGTTTTTATCAATAATTTCATGGTGCGTTCGTTGAATATAACTAAGTATTGTATTATTAAGGAGAATTTGAAAGCCTTCCCTAAGTTTTGCTTCTCGAATTCCTGATTCATTAGCCATCGACGTGATATTGCCGACTTCCTCAATATTCAGGTCAATTTTTAAGACCACATTTTTCATTTTCTATGCCCTCTACCTTTATTATTTTTTAATTTATGGGAATAGTCTCAATAATTGTTTTCTTGATCACACATCTAATTTATTAACATACCAGGCTAATCTCTTTATAGTTAGAGTTAAACCTTTCCTAATTACATGAATAACGTTCCTTTTATATCGTTCAACCTCAACAGCCAGAATGAGAAATTACGTAAAATGGGTTCTTATCATATCTTAAGAGTAACCACTTAAAGGGTTTAATTATGTCAAGCAAAAAAATACTTTCCGCCTAAGAAATAAACTTTTCCGTTTTTATTATTCTATGATAATTATCATAATTATCTGATTTATAAATAGTTATATTTAAACTATGTAAGATCATTTTTTTAAAGAGAAGGGAAGAATGAATTTTTTGATCTTTTCAATGGTTTAGATTGATATTTTCGATTTAATAAATTTTGAAAGACACAGGTTGAATATGACAATTACGGTTTTAATCTGATATATCGTTATTCAAGTGAAAATTTATTTCTTTCATCTTCCCTATATGGGCATTTTAAATTTCCCCCCAATTTTAATAATTATAAATGATAAATTATGAAAAGAGCAGAAAACAAAGTGGTTATTGTAACCGGAGGTGCATTGGGGATTGGCAGGGAAACTTGTATTTTATTGGCAAAAGAAAATGCAAAAGTTGCGGTAACAGATATTCTTGACCAGGAAGGGGAGGAATTGGTGGCGGAAATAAAAAAATCAGGTGGTATAGCAAAATACTGGCATCTTAATGTTGCTGATGAAGAGGAAGTTAAAAAAGTGTATGCTGAAGTAGTCGGAGAATTCGGCAAACTTGATGCTACTGTAAATAATGCGGGTATTGCCGGTGTAGATAAACCAACTCATGAATTAACAGAAGATGAATGGGATTCTGTTATGAGCGTGAATGTAAAAGGTGTTTTTTTCTGCACTAAGCACGCGATTCCACATATGCAAAAATCAGGAGCGGGAAGTATTATTAACCTTTCTTCAATCTATGGGATTGTTGGTGCCGGGGATATTCCTCATTATCATGCTTCAAAAGGAGCTGTTAGATTAATGGCCAAGAATGATGCTTTAATCTATGCTAAAGATAAAATAAGAGTTAACTCTGTACATCCGGGATTCATCTGGACGCCATTGGTAGAAGAATTTGGCAAAGATGTTCCAGATTTCAGAGAAAACCTTGAAAAGCTTCATCCTATTGGCCATGTAGGCCAACCTATTGATATTGCCTATGGAATACTTTATCTTGTTTCAGATGAATCAAAATTTATTACCGGCAGCGAGTTGGTTATAGACGGTGGATACACCTGTAAGTAACTTTATTTCGGGATATCCAGTCAAATTTTACAAGATAAATAGAAGTGAAATAAGGGATTGCACAAATTTAATTAAGGGACTCCATTATAACTTAGTTGTTTAGCAGGGAGATTGAGAAATTCCTAGCTAAGGTAAGTCCTAATTAGAACAAGTATAAGCCCAAAAATAAAAATTCATTAAAAATAATTTTTTTATATTTTGCTAGCCAGTTGAGAAAAAAGAAGTCAAAATTTTCTTTTTGGGAGCTTGAATATTGTTTGGTAATAAGCGTTATTGCGTAAATATTTTAAAAATAAGTAAGACCAGCCCTTTTACTATAACTAATTCTATAGCGATCCAGGTAAAAGTGTTGTTTGCTTAGTAAGCCCTGAAAAAACAATAAAGAAGATAATTGACACGAAAAATACCTACACCGGTCTGTGAAGAAGCTTAATTATCAGTTGTTTTTATCTTTTACCATCAAGAAAAATAAAATATTCTAACTGGTAGGGCTTTTAAATTAACTAACATTGACTAGGTTGTCAAACTAAAAAGGAATAAACTTACAAATTTAACCGGTTTACAGCTTACCATTTGTAGCTGAATAGACTTAAGATTAAAATGCCAATAATATTGTATATTAATTTTTGAAAGCGATTAAAAAATTTAGCGAAGAACCTTACTCTTCGCTTTTTATTTAAATTGTTATTATTATTTTAGAGAATTAGAAAAACTTAAAGAATAAATCACTATTTTATAAATAAAAAATAATTATGGGAAGACCTTCCACAAAACCTAAAGATCTCAGGGATGGATATTACATTGAAGTCCGTAATAAAAACCAAAGAACTGGAATAAAAATCCGTAGGGATACCAAGGAACAATTACTTTTAGCAATCGAGGAATATAAAGAAAGTAAAGAAGTTATTGTTTTAGGTAAATCTGAAAATGGAAAAATGAAAGATATTCCAGGTCTTGAAAGCGGCTCGTAGCTTAAAGATTAGACTTAGCTTTTTTTAATAGAACTAATCGTTTAATGCTTTTGCATTTTAACTAGAGATGTGTAATCAAGCTACTGATTTGTTTTTGAGATCATTTTCAGGTAAAAAGACTGCAAATGCTCTTTCTTATAAACACACGATAAATTTGTGCTTAATTTTTTAGTTCTCAGTAAAGAGTGTATGTAATAAGTAATCTTGAACTAAATAATCCTGGGTAGGATTTAGGATGAAAAATTATCGATGAGCAGGTTTCACCTAGACTAACTTGAAATAAAGCTACAATATCTATTCTTAAATGGTAAAAGGTAAAGGATTAGATATAATAAAAATCCAAAATAAAATTACCTTATCGGCTTTCTTACGGAACTAATTAAAAATTGCTCGCAAAGGCTTTCAGAAAATATGGGTATTGCGAGTTGATTCCAGCCAAAATGTAATGCTACGAGAAGAAGCCTGGTAGTAGTTCAATGTTATTTGACTAAATGAATCAACTGGAATAAGCGTGACAAAGCACCACTGGATTTTTTATTTTTATTAGGATTAATTAACATTTGTTTAATTTAACTCTATAACGTTAATAATTAAATATATAGTGTTAATAAAAACAAATCGATAAAGATATCTTTGTATAAGAATAGTTATTGAATTAAGGGGAGCGATATTGTAGGGGCTCGCTCCCCTTTGTTCTTTTAAATT
>Ga0102926_1001551_pt1 | contig 13498 bp, 14 predicted proteins | sample SalPonR1_A_D2_MG_FD_78173 | JGI IMG/M metagenome (GOLD analysis project Ga0102926, IMG submission 78173) | Salt pond soil microbial communities from South San Francisco under conditions of wetland restoration - Salt Pond MetaG R1_A_D2_MG | ecosystem: Environmental > Aquatic > Marine > Intertidal...
GCGAAGCGCCGCTCGGTGGCGGCGACGATCAGGATCTTGACGATCTGCGCCGCGAGGGTGGCCGCCAGGGCGATCCACAGCGGCTCGTTCGCGAGCAGCTCAGCCACCGGTCCCTCGTCGGGCTCGTGCCGCCTTCACGGTGTTCGCGACGACCATCGCCACCGTCATCGGGCCCGTCCCGCCCGGCGTCGGAGTCATCGCTCCGGCGACCTCCGCCACCTCCGGCGCCACGTCGCCGCGGAGGACGCCGTCGACCGGCGACTGTCCGACGTCGAGCAGGACGGCTCCCGCACGCACCATGTCGGGTCGGATCATGCCGGGACGACCGGCGGCGGCGACGATCATGTCGGCCTGTCGGATCCGTCCGGGGAGGTCGCGCGTGCGCGAGTGCGCCAAGGTCACCGTGGCGTGACGCGCCAGGAACAGCGCGGCGGCCGGCTTGCCGACCAGGTTGCTGCGGCCCACGATCAGGACGTCGCGTCCTTCGATCTCGTAACCGTAGTGGTCGAGGATCCGGATCAGGCCGGACGGCGTGGCTGGGACGAGCGCCGGACGGCCGCTCCACAGCCGGCCGACGTTCACGGGGTGGAAGCCGTCGACGTCCTTGGCGGGATCGATCGCCTCGAGCACGGGCGCGGCGTCCAGGTGGCCAAAAAGCGGAAGCTGGACCAGGATTCCGTCGACGTCCGGATCGTCGTTCAGGGACGCCACTTCGGCCATCAGCGCGTCCTGGCTCGTGTCGGGATCCAGCACGCGGGTCTCGGCGCGGACGCCGGCCTTCGCTGCCAGCCGCTGCTTGGAGCGAACGTACGAGGCGCTGGCCGGGTCGTCCCCGGCGCGCACGAACACGAGCCTGGGCGCGACCGGCATCTCGGCGACCTCGGCCCGGAGCTCCTCCATCAGCGAGGTCGCCACCTCGCGACCGTTCAGGATGCGGGCGCTCACGACGCTTCCGCCGTTCGCGGGTGGCGCTGGCGGTAGAGGGTGCCCAGAACGCCGTTCACGAAGCGTCCGGAGTCTTCGCCCCCGAAGCGCTTGGCCAGGCGGACCGCCATCTCGAGCGTCACGCGCGGCGGGATGTCGTCCTCGTACAGCATCTCGGTGACGGAGAGGCGCAACACGTTCAGATCGGTCTGCGACATCTGCGAGAAGCTCCATCCCTCGATCAGCTCCTCGAGCAGACCGTCGATCTCGGCGCGGTGGTCCCGGTAGGCGTGCACCAGCCGCTCGGCGAAGCCCAGGGCCTCGGCGTCCAGCACGTCGCCGTAGCCGTTCTCGGCGGCGCGGTCGTCCTCCCGCTCGCCGACGTCGCCGCGGACCTGCGCCCAGACGGTGTCCAGGTCGGCGCTCCCACGGTCCGCCTGGAACAACGCGCGAAACGCGAGCTCGCGCGCGCGGCGTCTAGCCATCCTCGTCCTCCGATGTCTCCTCGGCGATGTCGATGCCGACGACCGACACGCGCACGGACCGGACCTCCAGGCCCGTCATCGAGCCGATCGACTCGCGCACCACGCGCCGCGCCTGCTCGGCGACCTTGGGGATCTCCAGACCGTAGCGCACGGTGACGTTCAGATCGATGTCCACCGCCTCGCCGTCGCGCTCGATCCTGATCCCTTTCGCTCGGCGGCCGGTGAGGAACTCGCCGACGCGGGGCGGCGGCGCGAGCGGCTTGATGCCCTCGACCTGTTCCAAGGCGAGCTGCGCGATGCCGAACAGAACGTCTTGGCCGAGCTCGGGTGGAGCTGTGTCGTTCACGTGGGTCTCCTCGTCCTCAGCTCATGCGGCGCGCCACGAAGTTCGTGTAGACGGCGCCACGGCGGTAGAAGGCGTTGTCCAGGACCCGCAGGTGGAACGGGATCGTGGTCGTGATCCCCTCGATCACCGTTTCGCGGAGGGCCCGCTCCATGCGTGCGATCGCCTGCTCGCGGGTCGGGGCCCAGGCGACGATCTTGGCGATCAGGCTGTCGTAGTTCGGGGGCACGCGGTAGCCCGCGTACACGTGCGAGTCGACGCGGATGCCGGGACCGCCCGGCCAGTGCACGTCGGTGACGGTGCCCGCCGCGGGCCGGAAGTCGCGATCGGGGTCCTCGGCGTTGATCCGCACCTCGATCGCGTGTCCTTCGACGCGCACGTCGTCCTGCGTGAGCGACAGGCCTTGGCCGAACGCGACGCGGAACTGCTCCTGAACGAGGTCCACCCGGGTCACCATCTCGGTGACCGGATGCTCGACCTGGATCCGCGTGTTCATCTCGCTGAAGTAGAAGTCGCCGTTCTTGTCGACCAGGAACTCGGTCGTGCCCGCTCCACGGTAGTGGATGTGCTTCGCGAGGTCCACCGCCGCGGTCGCGATGCGGGCCCGGAGGGCGGGATCGAGGATGCTGGGCGCCTCCTCGAGCACCTTCTGGTAGCGGCGCTGGATCGAGCAGTCCCGATCGAAGAAGTGGATCACCTCGCCCTCGCCGTCGCCGAACACCTGGATCTCGACGTGCTTGGGCTCCTCGAGGTACTTCTCCAGGTACATCTCGGGATTCCCGAACGCGCTGCGGGCCTCCTCGCGCGCGTTGACGAACTGACGTTCCAGGTCGGCCGGGCTCTGCACCACGCGCATCCCGCGCCCTCCCCCGCCCGCGGACGCCTTGAGGATCACGGGGTAGCCGACCTTCTCGGCGTACGCCTCGGCGCTCGTGACGTCCTCCAGCGGGCCGGAGCCGGGCGTGAGCGGCACGCCGGCCTCCTCGGCCAGGCGCCGGGCGCTGGCCTTGTCTCCGATGAGTCGGATCGTCTCGGGGCGAGGGCCGATGAAGACCAGGTTGTGCTCTTCGCACTTCTCGGCGAACTCGGCGTTCTCCGCCAGGAAGCCGTAGCCGGGGTGGATCGCCTCGCAGCCCGACACCAGCGCCGCGGAGAGCAGGTTGCGGACGTTCAGGTAGGAGCCGGGAGCCGATGCGGGCCCGATGCAGACCGCCTCGTCCGCGAGCAGCACCGGCAGGCTGGACTCGTCCGCCTCGGAGTACGCCGCGACGGTGCGGATGCCCAGCTCGCGCGCGGCCCGCAGGATGCGGAGGGCGATCTCGCCGCGGTTCGCGATCAGGATCTTCTTGAACACCGCCGTCAGTCCGGATCGATGCGGAACAGCACCTGGCCGTACTCGACCGGCTCTTCGTCGCGGACGAGGATCTCGGCCACGGTTCCGGCCGTCTCGGTCTCGATCTCGTTCATCAGCTTCATCGCCTCGATGATGCACAGGACCGCGCCGGCCTTCACGCGGTCGCCCACCTTGACGTAGGCGTCGGCGTCGGGCGCCGGCGAGTCGTAGAAGGTGCCGACGATCGGTGCGGTGACCTCGACGAGGTGGGAGGCGGGCGCGGGCGCCTCGTCCGCGGGCACGACGGCCGTCTCGACGGGGGCCGCGGCGGGCGCGGGCGCTGCCGGCGCGGGGGTCTGGACCGCGGGGGCCACGGTGGCGGGCGCGACCTCGGCGGGCGGCTGGGCGCCCCGCTTGACGGTGATGCGGACGTCGCCGGTCTCGTACGTCAGCTCGCTCACGTCGGCAGCGGCCGCGGCGTCGAGGAGCTTCTTGACCTCCTTGACGTCCATCAGGCGCGCCCCAGGTACTCGCCGGTACGGGTGTCGACCTTGACGACCGTCCCCTGGTCGATGAACAGCGGCACGGCGACCGTGGCGCCCGTCTCGAGCTTGGCGCGCTTCGTTCCGCCCGAGACGGTGTCGCCCTTCACGCCGGGATCGGTCTCGACGATCTGAAGCTCCAGCACGTTGGGCAGCGTGACCTTGAGCGGCTTGTCGCGGTAGTAGTCGACGGTGACCTCGGTGTTCTCCTTCAGCCACTTCGCGGCGTCGCCGATCTGCTCGCGGCTGAGGACCGGCTGCTCGTACGTCTCGAGGTCCATGAAGGTGTAGTGATCGCCGTCGTTGAACAGGTACTGCATCGTCTTGTAGTCGATGAAGATGTCCTGCAGCTTCTCCGACGCGTTGAACGTGCGTTCGACGATGCTGCCGGTCTCGAGGTTGCGGAACTTCGCCACGACCTTCGCGCCGCCACGGCCGATCTTCTGGTGCTGGTAGTCCAGGCACTCCCAGAGACCGCCGTCCATGTCCACCTTCGTGCCGTTGCGCAAGTCGGTCACGCTGATCATTGTCGTTTCCTCCACTGGGGCGGGGCACGCGCGGCGCCCACGGTTTCGGGGGATGTCGACGGCAGTCTATCACCTGGCGCGCCGAGCTCCCGGCCGGCGTCGCCGCCCCCGGCGTCGTTCTGGGCGGACGTCGTGACCGCTCCGGCGGGGAGACCGCTCAGACGAGCAGGCGCTCCGCGTCGTCGGCCGCCTGCGCGTACAGGCGCTTCGCGTACCACTCGAGCACCGGCGCGGCGTCGATCGCGAACGCGTACCCCAGCGAACGCCAGAAGCGCTGCGCGCGCGGATTCTTGCCGTACACGCTGGCTAGGACGCGCTCCACGCGCCCGGCGAGGCGATCCTCGAGCCGCCGGATCGCCTCGGAGCCGATGCCGCGGCCCTGCAGGTCCTCCCGCACCAGCAAGAGGTTCACCGTCGCGTCGTCCGGCTCGAGGTAGTCCAGCGTCACGTCGAGGTAGCCGGCCACCCGTGGCCGTGCTGCGAGGTCGGGCTCGAGGGCGTCGCCCACGAGGACGAGCTCCGTGCTGCGTCGCGGGTCGGCTGCGGCGGTCTCGAGCTCGGTACGGACCTCGCGGACCGTGGGGAGCGGGATCGAGAGCACGTCGAAGTAGCTCGGCGCGGCGCAGTAGATCTCGTGCACCGCGGCAGCGTCGTCCGGCCCGACCGGCCGGAACGTCACCGATGGAGCCGTCAGCTGCACGACGGTCGCCGCCCGACGGCGTGGATCGTCCGTGAATGCGTCACTTGCCGGAGGATACCACCCTCCGCGCGGACGCCGCCGCGCCGAATCGGCGGGTGCCGCGGACGGCCCGGCCGACGACGCGGGAGGTGCGGGTAGACTGCGCGAACGTGGACGTATTCGCGACCAGACTGGCGCAGGGCGGTGCGGTGCTGGCGCCCATGGCGGGCTATACCGACGCGCCGTTCCGGCGACTGTGCCGAGAGCAGGGCAGCGCCTGGGCGGTGACGGAGATGGTCAGCGCCCGTGCGTTGGCGCGCGGCGACCAGCGCAGCCTCCTGATCGGAGCCCCCTACCCCGGCGAGCCCGACCTCGTGATCCAGCTGTTCGCATCGGACCCCGGCGAAGCGGCGGCGGCTGCGCTGAAGCTCCAGGAGCGCTACACGCCGGTCGCGTTCGACCTGAACATGGGCTGCCCGGTCCGAAAGGTCGTGCACAAGGGCTGCGGCGTGGAGCTGATGGCGCGACCCGAGCTGGCGCGCGCGATCGTCGCCGCCGTGCGGGACGCCTCCGGCCTGCCCGTGTCGGCGAAGATGCGGCTCGGCAAGGACGAGGTCCGCCTGTCCGAGGCCGCGCACGCCGTCGTCGAGGGCGGCGCGTCGCTGGTCGCGGTGCACGGGCGGACCGGCGCGCAGAAGTACGAGGGCGCCGCCGACTGGGCGCCGATCGTCGACCTGGCCGCGCGCCTGCCGGTCCCCGTCGTCGGATCCGGCGACGTGACGGACGCGAGCACCTTCCGGTCCAGGCGTGCCCAGGGCGTCGGGGTGATGATCGCCCGGGGCGCGCTGGGTCGCCCGTGGATCTTCGCCGAGGTCCGGGGCGCGCCCCCGCCCACCTGGCCCGAGGCGGCCGGCACCATCGCGCGGCACGCCCGCCTCCAAGCCGACTGGTACGGCGAGGCGAGGGGCGTGCGTGCCCTTCGCGGCCACCTGGAACGCTACGTGGCGCCGTACCGCGAGGGACGCGCGCTCCGCGCCGCGCTGGTGCGCGCGACGACGGTCGCCGACGTCGAGGCGCAGCTGGCGTCGACGCTGAGCGGACCGGCCCTGAAGGCGTTTTCGGGCCGTGGTATCATTCGAGCTTCGCCGGTCGGTGCCGGCGCAGGAGGACCTGTTGTCTGACGCTTTCGACACCCGACCGCCAACGCACGGAGCGACCGCCCCGATCGACGAGGAGCGGCTGCCCGAGGACGCGTTCGCGAAGGCCGAGGCGTTCACGCGCGCGGACGAGGCCGAGGCCGCCGGCGTTCACCCCTACTTCAAGGTGATCGAGGAGCAGCGCGGCGGAACGGTCGTGGTCGACGGTCGCGAGATGGTCATCGCGGGCTCGAACGACTACCTGGGGCTGACCCAGGATCCGCGCCTGAAGCAGGCCGCCCGCGACGCCCTGAACGACTTCGGCACCAGCTGCACCGGCTCGCGCTTCCTGACCGGAACGCTCACGCTGCATCGGACCCTGGAGACGCGCCTGGCGGAGTTCCTGAACAAGGAGGCGGTGCTGACGTTCAGCGCCGGCTACCTGGGCTCGCTCGCCGTCCTCTCGGCGTTGGCCGGCCGCCACGACGTGCTCTACTTCGACCGCGAGAACCACGCTTGCCTCTACGACGGCGCTCGGCTCAGCTACGGCACCCTACGCAAATACGACCACGGCGACGTGGACGACCTGGCGCGGCTGCTGGAGCGCGACGCGGGACGGTCCGGAGGACGGATGATCGTCACCGACGGCGTGTTCTCGATGAGCGGGCACATCGCCCCGCTGCCGGAGCTCGTGCAGGTCGCGCGCCGCTACGGCGCCCGCCTGATCGTCGACGACGCCCACGCCACCGGCGTGCTGGGGGCCGGCGGCCGCGGGACCGCGGAGCAGTTCGGCCTCGAGGACGAGGTCGACCTGATCATCGGCACCTTCTCGAAGTCGTTCGGCTCCGTGGGCGGCTTCATGGCCGGGCCGTCGCGCGTGGTCAAGTACGTCAAGCACCATGCGCGCCCGTTCATCTTCACCGCGGCGTTGCCGGCGATGCAGATGGCCGCCGCCCTGAAGGCGCTCGAGATCATGGCGTCCGAGCCCGAGCACCGCGCCGCCCTGTGGCGCAACGTCGCGCAGCTCCGGGACGGACTGCACGCCCTGGGGTTCGATACGCTGGGCAGCCGCACGCCGATCGTGCCCGTCCTCATCGGCGACGACGACGGCACCATCCGCTTCTGGCGCGGCCTCTGGGACGCCGGCGTGTTCACCACGCCCGCCATTCCGCCGGGGGTTCCCAAGGGGCAGTCGATCATCCGCACCAGCGTGAACGCGAACCATACGTCCGATCAGCTCGACCTGCTGCTCAGCGCGTTCGAGCGGGTCGGCAGGTCGTTGGGCGTCATCTGAGGCAGAACGGCCCGGCCAGCCCCGGCGGACCCGCGTCGGTCGGGTGCGCAGACGGCCTCTGGAGGCAGCGATGATCCGCGTACGCACGACCGACTCCCGCAGCGACGTGGCGCGCTTCGTCGACCTGCCGGTCCGCTTGCACCGGGGGCGACCCGGCTTCGTCGCGCCGTTGCGGATCGCGGAGCTCGAGACGCTCGATCCGCGCCGCAACCCGTTCTTCGAGCACGCCCGGGTCGAGACGCTTCTGGCCGAGCGCGACGGCCGCGCGGTGGGCCGCGTCGCGGTGATCGACGACGACCGCCACGCGGCGTTCCATCCGGACGACGACGTGGCGTTCTTCGGGTTCTTCGAGGCCGCGGACGCCGAGGTCGCGGAGGCGCTTCTCGACGTCGTCGACGAGCGCGCGGCCGCCCTAGGCCGTAGCGCGGTGCGCGGCCCGGTGAACCCGTCGATGAACGACAGCTCGGGCCTGCAGATCGACGCGTTCGACAGGCCGCCGTTCGTGATGATGCCGTGGAACCCGCCCGAGTACCGGGCGTGGATCGAGGCGCACGGCTACGGAAAGGTCAAGGACCTCCACGCCTGGATGGCGGACGAGGAGAAGGGGATCCCCGAGCGGTTCGGCCGTCTGGCGCAGCGTGCCCGCGAGCGGACCGGCGCGGTCGTGCGGGAGGTGCGCCTGAGCGAATGGAAGGACGAGCTGAGCGCGGTCCAGCGGATCTATACCGAGGCGTGGGAGCGCAACTGGGGCCAGGTGCCCTACACCGACGCCGAGTTCGCCCACCTGGCCGAGACGCTGAAGCTGATCATCGATCCGCGCATCGCGCTGTTCCTGGAGCTCGACGGCGAGATCGCCGGCCTGGCGCTGGGCCTGCCCGACCTGAACCAGGTGCTGGCGCGGTTCGACGGTCGGATCGTGCCGTTCGGCATCGTGCCGTTGCTGCGACGCAAGGCGATCGTGGACCAGATCCGCCTGGCGATCCTGGGCGTGCTGCCCCGTCATCGCAACCGCGGCCTGGAGCTGATCCTGATCGACGAGGTGTGGAACCGCGGGGTGGCGGCGGGCTACCATCGTGCCGAGCTGTCGTGGATCCTGGAGGACAACGAGCCGATCGCGAAAGGGCTGCGCGCGCTGGGCGGCGAGATCTACAAGACGTACCGGCTGTACCAGAAGGCCGTGTGAGGTGACGTCGTCGCGGCACGAAGCGGGCTGGCGCCTGCCGGCGTTCCTGACCGTGGCCAGCGCCGCCCAGCTGGCGTTCTGGTACCTGGCGACGCCCGGCCCGGTCGTGCTGGGCGGCGCGGAGCGCGGCCCGGGCGCGGCGGCCGGCTGGATCGCCTGGTCGGTCGCGACGTTGCTGACGGCGACGCTCCTCGCCGCGCCGCTGCTGCGGCGTTCGCTGCCCGATCTCGGCCTGGGCTGGGGTCGGACCGGCAGCGGCCTGGTTTGGGCGGCCGCCGGCGCCCTCGTCGCGATTCCGGCGCTGTGGTGGATGGCGGACGACGCCGCCCTCAGGGCGACCTACCCGTGGGTCGGCGCCGAGTGGCTGGCGGGGCGCCCGGGCCGGTTCACGCTCTGGGCCGCCGGCTACGCCGCGTACTACCTCGCCTTCGAGGCGTTCTACCGGGGTGCCCTCCTGCACGCCCTCGCAGGTCGTCTGGGGCCGCGCTCGGCGAACGTCGTCCAGGCGATGCTCGCGACGCTGATCCACGTCGGCAAGCCGCTCGCCGAGACCGTCGCGGCGTTCCCCGCGAGCCTGGTCTTCGGCTGGCTGACCCTGAGGTTCCGCTCGATCTGGCCCGCCGCGGCGCTGCACCTCGTGATCGGCCTGACGCTGGACGCCGCCGTCGTGCTCCGGGGCGCGTCGTGAGGCTGGCGGTCACCGGAGCGCACGGGTTCCTGGGATCGCACGTCGTGGACGCGGCGCGGAGCGCGGGCGCCGACGTCGTCGCCATGATCTCGCCGTGGGGCCGGCCGGACCGGCTGGCGGCCCACGCCCACGACCCGGCGGTCCGGCTGGTGCGCGCAGACGTCACCGACCCCGCCTCGCTGCGCGGCGTGTTCGACGGGGCCGACGCCGTCGTGCACGCGGCCGCCCGGGTCGCGGACCACGGACCGTGGCGCACGTTCCACCGTGTGAACGTGGAAGGCACGGCGAACGTCGTGCGTGCCGCCGCCCGGAGCGGCGCCGGCCGGGTGGTGCTGGTCTCCAGCGTCGCGGTCTGGCGCTACCGCGGCATCCACGGCGACGATCCCCGGCGCCGGCCGCGCGACCAGCACGTGCTTCCCTACGGTCGCTCGAAGCTGCTGGCCGAGGACGTCGTGCGCGAGGGGGCGCCCGAGCCGGTCGTCGTGAGGCCCGCGCTCTGGCCGTACGGGACGAGGGATCCGAACCTCGCCCGGGTAGCGGGCGCGCTTCGCCGCGGGCTGCTTCCGCTGGTGGACGGCGGCCGCGCACGGCTGCAGACGGTCGACGCCGCGTATCTGGCTCGGACGCTGGTCGCCTGCGCCGGCGATCCGGTCGCGGCCGGCCGCGCCTACCTCGTCGCCGACGCGGGCACCCCGACCTGGAGCGAGCTGTTCGACGAGATCGCCGCCCTCCTGGGCGTGCCGGGCCCCCGGCTGTCGCTGCCCGGAGGGATGCTCGAGGCGGTCGCGCCCGCCGCCGAAGCCGCCTGGAGCTCGCTCCGGCTTCGCGGCGAGCCTCCGCTGACCCGCTACCGGGCCGGGCTGATGCGGAGCGACGTCGTGCTGGACGACGCCGCCGTCGCGACCGAGCTGGACCTCCGGCCCACGCGGACGCGCCACGCCGCGCTCGCCTCCGCGCTGGCCGACCTGGACGGCGTCCAGGCGTCGCCGCGCGGCGACGCCGGAGCGGCGCCGTGAGCTCCCGGACGATCCTGTTCGACACGATCGCCGCCGGCGGCGGTCACGTCGCCACGGCCCGCGCGATGCGGGACGCCGTCCAGCGCGTGAGCGACGGTCGCGTTCGGGGCGAGGTGCGCGACGCCATGGCGGCGCTGGGCCTGGAGACGCAGGACCGCCGTCACAAGCGGTCGTGGTCGCGGCTCTTGCGTGCTCCGCGTCTGGTTCGGGCGGGCCAGCGCGCCATGGAGGTTGCGCCCGCCCTGGTTCATGCCGTCGAGGCCCGCTGGCTGGACGAGCTGGCCCGCCGCGCGGCCACCGACCTGAACGCGCGCCCCGTCGACCTGGTCGTGGTGAACCACGGCTTTCTGATGGTGGCGTACGCCCGGGCCAAGCGCCGCTACGGCCTGCGGCGGACCGTCGTCACGTTCGCCACCGAGCCGTTCGACGCGAACGCGCTCTGGGCCGAGCCGCATCCAGGCCGCGTCGTCGCGCCCTCCCGTCCCGCGCGGGCGCACCTGATCCGCCTGGGCGTCCCGCCGGAGCGCATCGACGTGATGGGCTACCCGGTGGCGGACGCGATCCTGAACGTGCGCCCGCAGGCCGAGGCGCGCAGCCGGCTGGGGCTGTCCGCCGGTCGCTGGGCGCTGCTCAGCCTGGGCGGCGAAGGGGTCGCCGACCGTCCCGAGGCGTGGATCGAAACGCTGCTCGCCGCGGGCTGGCGGGTGATGGTCGTCGCCGGACGCAACGAGGCGCTCCGGGACCGGTTGTCGCGCCACCCCGCCGCGGGCCCGACGCTGTCGGTGCACGGCTTCGTGGACGACATGCCGGTCCGGCTGGCGGCCGTCGACGTGGTGGTCGGCAAGGCGGGCCCCGCCTCGGCGCTCGAGGCGGTCGCGGCCGGGCGGCCGTTCCTCGCGACGTCGTACGCGGGCCTGAACGAACGCGCGGTCGTCGACCACATGGAGGCGATGGGCACGGGGCGGTACGTGCCGCGTCCGGCCGATCTGCCGGACGCGCTGGCGTGGTCGTTCGAGGGCGGCGTCCCGACCTCGGTCCGCGCACGCTTTCGCCGCATGGCCGACCGGCTGGGCGTCCACCTGACGCGGCTGGCGGACGGGACGGCGGCGCCGCCGCCGCTGGGCTTGGACGACGACCCGTGGGCTCCCGAGGGCGCGACGTGATCCGACTGGCGGCGCTGATCGGGCTGAGCCTGCTGTTGGGGCTCGGCGGGCTGCTCCTCGCTGCGCGGGGCGCGCTGTTCTCCGGCACGGTCTGGGTGCCGCCGGGAGGCCACGCCGGCTGGTGGTGGGTCGTGGGGGCGCTGGCGGCGACCGGCTGGACCCTTCCGATCGTGAAGGTCCGTGGCCTGGTCGCCGCGCAGGGCCAGCGTCTGGGCGTGCTGCACGCCTGGTTCGTGCACGTCAGCGGCGTGTTCGGCACGGCGATGACGCCCTCGGGCACGGGGGGCGGGCCGGCGATGGTGATGGCGCTCTACCGCTACGGCGTGCCGTACGGGCGCGGCATGGCGGTCGCCGTGCAGTTCTTCGTGCTGGACCTGACGGCGTTCGCGGCGATCATCCCGTTCGGGCTGGTGTACCTGCTGCTGGGCTCGGGGATCGACGTGCCCCCGGGGATCGAGGTCCTGGCGGTGGCGACCGCGCTGGCCGCCACAGGCGCGGCGGTGTTCCTGGGGCGGTTTCCCCGGCCGCTGGTCCGGTTGGCGCTGTGGGCGTCCAGCCTGCGGTCGCTGCGGCGGGTGCGCTCGACCCTCCGCAAGAGCGCGCGCGACTACTACCGTGCGGCCCGCGGCTTCCGGAGCATGCCCACGGGCAGGCTGGCGGGCCTCGTGGTCGTCAGCGCCGCGGTGTGGCTGGCGAACTTCCTGCTCTTCTGGACGCTGCTCCGGGCGTTCGGGCTGCCGGTCCCGGCGGGCGAGATCGTCGCGTTGCTGAGCGTGCTGACGCTGGGCTCGTTCGTGGTTCCCACGCCGGGGGCCTCGGGCTTCATGGAGTTCGTCGCGTCGTTGGCGTTCGGCGATCGAGGCGCCGGCGGATCGGTCGCGGGGCCGATCCTGTACTGGCGCCTGTTGACCTTCTACGTGGCGTACCTCGTCGGTCCCGTGGTGAGCTGGGCGATCGTGCTGGACCGGCCGCCACGCTGGCTGCGCCGCGCCCGCCGAGGCTAGCGCCGCTCAGGAGGCGGCAGCGCCCCGGACGGCGTCTGGCCGCGGAGCAGCGCTTCGTAGATCCGCTCGAGCTCGCGGGCCGCGTCGGCCAAGGTGTGGCCGGCCGCGTAGCGCATCGCCGCCTCCCGCATCGAGGCCATGCGCTCCGGGTCTCGTAGCGCCGCGGTGATCCGCCGGCCCGCCTCGGCGGGATCGTCGTGGGGGTAGACCAGCCCGCCACCCGACTCCGGGACCCAGTCGGGCACCGCGCTGCTGGCGTGGTCGGCCGCGGCGACCGGGCAGCCCGCCGCCATCGCCTGCAGCGACGCGATCGACTGCAGCTCGGCCGGGGACGGCATCAACGCCAGGTCGGCCGCCGCCAGCAGCGTCGGCACCGTCTCGTCGGGCACGAAGCCGGCGAGCACCACGCGGTCGCTCAGCCCCTCGTCCCCGATGCGCCGCGCCAGCTCGGAGGCCAGCGGTCCCTTGCCCGCCACGATCAGCCGGCTGGACGGAGGCAGCTCGTGCATGAGGTCGAGCAGGTCGCCGGGGCGCTTCTCGGCCGACAGGCGACCGAGGTAGACGAGCAGCTCGCCGCCGACGTCACCCCGCCAGGCGGAGGGGAGCTGGGCACGCGCCTCGTCGCGGGGCGCCGGCGGCGGGCCGGGCGTCAGTCCGTTCGTCACGACGTGCACCGGCTTCCCGGTCCACGCCGCCGCCATCCGGGCCGCGAAGGCGGTCGGCGCCACCCGCGCGTCGGCGCGGGCGAACGCGACCGCGAACCAGGTGCGCATCGCGCGACCCAGCAGCGCCCGTCCCAGGACGGCGGTGCCGGCGGGAAGCTGGTGCGTCGTGGTCTCGGTCTGCACGTGGACGCCCATCACCGTGGGCACGCCCCGCGCGCGCGCCATGGCGACCACGGCGACGCCGAACGGGGTGGGGGCGTTGACGTGCACCACGTCCGCCCAGCGCAGGGCGCGCTGCACGCGCTGGACGCCGGCGACGACGAGCTGGGTCTGGAGTACGCCCAGCCGCACGGCGGGCAGGCGGACCAGCTCCACCCCGTCGGGCGGGCGCTGCGGCTGCGGCTCGGGACCGGCGAGCGCCACGATCCGGTGTCCACGCGCCAGCAGGCCCAGCGCGTGACCGTGCGTCGACGCGGCGATCCCCCCGAAGCCGGGGTACAGGTCGTCCGCCGCGAA
>Ga0102926_1001553_pt1 | contig 13474 bp, 12 predicted proteins | sample SalPonR1_A_D2_MG_FD_78173 | JGI IMG/M metagenome (GOLD analysis project Ga0102926, IMG submission 78173) | Salt pond soil microbial communities from South San Francisco under conditions of wetland restoration - Salt Pond MetaG R1_A_D2_MG | ecosystem: Environmental > Aquatic > Marine > Intertidal...
TATTATAATTAATATGAAAATATAAAATTAAATAATAATTTTAACTTTAAAAAAAATAAATAACATATAAATAGGACTAAATATTAAATTCATTAAATTCTAAATATTTAGTCCTATTTATGTGAAATAATAAATTTTAAAATAATAATTAAAATAAATTATTTTAAATCATATTCTATATCTTATACTTTTTATAAATTATAATTTTAATACTTTTTTGATTTTGTAAATTTATCCATAATAATTATTATAAAAATAAGTACAATAAATAAACTAAATAAAATTAATACAGATATTGTAATTTTATCAGAATCTAAAATATCAAATGAATATAATATTAATAATAATATTATCAAGAATATTATTAAAAATGAAAATATAGTTAAATATTTAATTATATCAGTCATATTATTTTATTTAAAATAAATTAAATTTTATTAGATATCTTTTTTATATTATTTTATAATATACCATAATCATGAAAAAATATAATGATTGAAATAATAAGAGATTAAAATTAAATAAATATAATTCACCATATGTATAAAATTATTATTTAAATTAAATAATAATTATTTTTATTTTTTAAATTTTGAAAATTTATTAAAATTTTTATTTGTTGAAATTTTATTATTCTTCAATAAATTCTTTTTATCTTTAATAACTTTTACATCTAATTTCATATCATCAGCAATATTAATTTCAATATCTTTTGATTTATGATTTTTATTATCATCCTTTCGAAAAGGATCTTTAAAATGATTTTTCGATGGTCTAAGTTTTTTGAAATATTCCTTAATTGATTTTGATTCAGATTTCCTTAATAATTCTAAATTTATTTTATCTTTACGAGTTAAGAATTCTGTAATTTTTCTTGAAAATCGAATAACATATTCTTCTAATTTATGATTTGGAATATCATTAAATCGTTCTAAATAAGTTTTTATTATAAATGCTTCAGCAGTACTATCATAATCATTTGTTAATTCTTCACTGTCAATTGGATAAATTGAATTATTCAATGGATTTTTATAATAATCAGGTCTTATTTTCTTATTATGATAAAAGCACATTTCTTCATATTCTTTCATATTCCATATTTTCTCTTCATATATACCCTTTTCATTCTTCATTGGAATTAATCGTGTTTCTGCAGAAGTATTTCCTTGCCATATTTGTTTTAATACAAATCCTTTCAAATAAGATTTATTTAAAGTTAAAATATCTTCTTCTGTTTTTCTATAATCTGGAAATGGTATTTTAAATTTCAAAATTGCTTTTTCAGGATTTATTAATTTCACCCATTCTTGTTGCATAATCATATCTTCCCAAACATTTGCTTCAAATGCTGCATCAATTTCAGTTTTTATATCTAAAAATCTTTTATCTCTTGATGTACTTTTTATAAATTCATCAAATTCTTCTTCAGAAATTCCTTCTCTTTTAAGGATTGGTCCTTGAAAAACATCAACACCAAATCTACGAATATCAGAAATAAAGAATACATCTTTTCCATAATATGATTCGGCTATTTCATCAGTAAAATATCCAGTAAATAATTTAATTTTATCTGTTTCTTTAATATTATAACCTCGAGGATCATATAAATGAAAAATGATATTAGGAAACATCATTGATAATATCGGAATATGATCACCCGGTGCAGCACCAGCATAAACACAAATAGTTTCATTATATCCTAAAAATAAAGTAAAGAATTCAATTTCATGCATTAATAATTTCCTTTGTCCCCAATGCACATTAATCTTTGGATTATGTCTTTCATATTCTAATCGCTTTGATTCTTGTGTAAAAAATAAATCTTTTATTTCTAATGTTTTATACATTTTATTACTTTAAATATGTTTTTTGTAAATCATATTTTTTATTTTTGTTAAAATGTATTTTGATAAAAATATATTTGATAAAAAATACATTTGATAAAATGAACACTTTATCTTCTATAAATTTAGATAAAGATAACAAATTAGTAAATACTAATAAAATAAAATGTAAATATTGTGGTACATCATTTTATTCTAAAAATATGAGAATATATATCGATGAATTAATATATTCATCAAAATTAACTAATTATAATAATGATGATGTATTTATTTTATTAAAATGTTTTTATTGTGATGAATATTCCCCAATAAAAACATTGATGAAATATAAAAAATTAGATTTATCAAATACTAATATAACATCCTTAAATAATATTGATAATGATGTTGAAGAAATAAATTGTTATGGTTGTCTACATTTGAAAATAAATAAATGTCCAATGAATATAAAGAGAATAAATTTAAAATATTGTCGATTAGATAATATTGATTCTTTATTATTTACATATTTAACATATATTAATATTAGTGATTGTGAAAATATAAGAAAATTACCTTTACTTCCTTTAACACTTAAAACATTAAAATGTTCAAATACTCATATTACTTCATTGGAAAGTATACCCGAAACTCTTATTAAATTAAATTGTTCAGGTTGTGTATATTTATTCAATTTTTTTAAATTGAAGAAATTGATTCATCTTGAATATTTAGATTGTTCTTATACTCAATTTAATAATTTTACATTATTATCAAATTCATTGAAAAAATTAAAAATCAATAAAACATTAATTTATAATTTTGAATCATTACCGGAAAAATTAATATCTTTACATTGCAAAAATATTAGAATTAAAAATTTGGAAGATTTACCTTCAACTATTGAATATTTAAATATAAGTTGTTGTAAAAAATTAAAATCGTTATATACAAATACTGATATTCATTTAAATACTTTAATTTGTAGAGAAATTAATATTAATAATTTTGAATCTATGAATTTTATAGCGGAACATATAGATATTTCAAATTCTAAAAAATTAATTTCATTATATGGTTTAAAATTTGGTATATTATCTTTGGATGTTTCAAGTACTTCAATAAAATCATTTCAATATTTACCTCATTCTTTAAAAGTATTAGATTGTACATATTGTATTAATATTACTAGTTTACGTTATTCATCTGAATCTTTAATTGAAATTGATATTTCAAATACAAATATTATTAGCTTAGTTGGATTAAAATATGGTGTTCGAAAAATAATATGTAGATATTGTTATAATTTATTCAGTTTTTATGGATGTCCAGAATCAATAAAATATATTGATCATTCATATACAAATATTAAATTTTTTAATGATTTACCGGAATCAATTGTTAAACGAATATTTGTATAATTAATTTAATAAAACTAAATAATCAGTATAACATGATAAAGTATTATATAATATATGATATATTTTAAAATATTGAATACCATCAATAATATTATCATTAAAATTCATTAATGCATTTTTCAATTGTAATTGATTTAAAAAACAAATAGAACAATTTTCTAATTCTTCCGGTTTTGTTTTTGTTGAATAAATTTGTTCAAATTTCAATTTCAATTTATACAATTCTTCTTTATTTTTTGATTTAAATGGATATAATATTGTTAAATTATCTTCATTTCCATTTGGTAAACACTTTAAATGAATAATATCTTTTTCGCATAATGTTCCAAAAATATTATATGATTCTTCTTCATATTCTCGTAATGCTGCATGTATTGGATGTTCACCTTTTTCGATTCCACCTCCAAAATCACCCATTTCATAATCATATGAACTAATTGAGAAAAAAAAGAATATTTCTTTTTTTATTTTCGTATATGGTAAAATTCCAATTCTTTTATATTTAGAATCTTTTAAATCGATATCTTTCAAATTCATAATTTTATTAAAGAATAAAAAATGTTTTTAATTTCTCCAACAATAGCTATTTTAATTTTATTATTTTTAATAGGATTAGCCATTGTTATTTCTTATAGAACAAAATCATTTGAAAAGTATGAAAAAACAAGATATCATACTTTCTTTTCAATATTAGCAGGATTAGGAATATTTTTAACATTTATATTCTACTATAATATTGTATATATTCAACAACAACAACAAGAAAATGTAAGTGTTCAAGAAATTACCAAAATTAATGATATTATCAACAAAGAGATATTAACAGAAATTGAAAAAGTAACGGATATTATTCCTAAATATATTGCAAGTATAACTCCATTAATAAATAATGATCCAGGTATTGATGATCCAAATAGTATTTTGGCAAATACAACAAGAGTATTATTATCTCAACGGATATTTTCATTGTGGCAATATGTTATTGAATCAAAAACATTATTACTTTATGATGAAGTAGGATATATAAGTTATTTTTTACAATTTGCAAATAGTAAATTATTATATAAGGATTGGAATACAATTAATATTAATTATAATCAAAATGTTAAAACTTTTGGAAATTTATTATTTGAATATGCATTACCAATTAAAGATCAAATTAATACAGCATATTCAAATGCTGCATTAGAATTAATTAAAAATAAAGATTATCAAAAGTTAATTACTGTTGATAATTCCTTCTTTTGGATTTTTTAAATGAATGGAATCATAAATTTTATATTTTTTTAATATATTGTTCATAAATTCTAATTTAATAGATAATATTTTTACTTCATCAACATTATAATTATGAGCATTTTTAACAATATTATTTTTAATACAATGAATAGAACAATAACAACCTATCCATCCTCCATATATTTTTGGAATTCTTAAACAATGTCTTTTTTCTAATTCTATATTACATTCTTGACAATATCCTAAATACCAATCATTTACAATTTCATTATCATTATCATTATCATTAATTTCATTATCATTAATTTCATTATCATTACAATTAAATTCATTACATAATAACATTCTACATCCATACTTAACACAATCAAAATCTTTATTGAACTCATTAATAGATGTTGATGTTAAATTAGTTGGACCATATAATTTAGTTAATAATATATCATTCGTAATATATTTTTTAATTGGATCTTTGAAAATTAAACCCATTTTATTTTTATATTCTTCAATTCGATATAATTCAATTAATAATTTTTTATTAAATTCATTGAGATTTGAAAAATTTTCAACCATAATAAATTCAATTGGATCAATATTATTTTCATATTCAAAATCTCGATTATCAATCCAATAATTTTTATGAATGATATTTTCAAATATATTATATAAAATATTCTTACATTCATCATTAGAATAAGATGAATGATATATTTGATTTATTGAAATATTTGAAAATTTTGAATATTGAAAATAAATAAATTTTATAACATCATATTCCTTAAATAATAAAATATTTTTAGAAATAAATTGTTGAAATTCTATTTTACTCATATTGAAACGTTTACATAAAATATCAAACATTAAAATTAATATTTCATTATTTTGATGTTTATAACAAAGATTACAAATTGTAATAAATATTGGAATTATTTTATCTTTTATAATTTTAAAATCAATAGATGAAAATAATTGAATAAATTCATTAATATTATTATTCTCAATTGTTACTTTAATTTTTTCCATATTTTACTTCATATAATATGGAAAATATAAATCAAATTTTTTAAGTATAAATAAATTTGATTTTTTAATTCACCATTAACCTTATTAAATACATAAACATTTATATAATAAATTAGTAAAAATGTTAGGTGATTCAAATTTTTGTGATATTGAAAAATGTGAAATTAAATTTGATGAAGAAGGATATGATGAAGAAGGTTATAATATAAATGGTCTTGATAGAAATGGTTTTAATTATATGGGATATGATTTTGAAGGATTTAATATAAAAGGTTATGATTATGAAGGTTATGATAAAAATGGTTATGATTATGAAGGTTATGACTATTATGGTTATGATTGTGAAGGATTTAATAAAGATGGATTTAATGAAAATAATATACATTATAGTAAATTTACAAAAGATGAAATTTATAAAAATTATGATTGTTATGGATTTGATAAAAATGGATTTGATCGTTATGGATTTGATAAATTAGGTTTTAATAAAGATGGATATAACCGTCATTATTATAAAAGAGAATTTAATAAACATGGTTATGATAAAAAAGGTTTTGATAAATATGGATATGATCCAGCAGGTTATGACGAATATGGTTATGATTATGAAGGTTATGATTGTTATGGATTTGATTGGGAAGGTTATGACCGAGATGGATATAACTATAAAACTGGATAAATTATATTTGTCCCTTATTAATTATTTTCTTTACGAAGAAAATAATTTAAAAAATGATAATATTTTAGGATTTACTATAATAATTTTTAAATTTGATATAGAAATAAATTAATAAAAAATAATTATTTATAACATTACTTAAATTAGAAATATTACGTACAAATAATTAAATTATTTTCTTCATAAAGAAAATAATTATACAAAATTATTCTTCATTTAAATATTATTTTCTAAATATTTCGATTAATTTTTTTTAAAATATTCAATAAGATAAAAATGTCTTCCAATGATAAAAATATAGTTATTCATAAAGATGATTTAAAAAATTTAAAAATTTTTATGAATAGTATGGGTAATTATTTGAGTAAATCTCAAATATCTCAAAGTAGTAAAATTTTTAATAAAGTTTGTAAATCCGAAGAATATTTATCTGAAAAATTGCATTGTATTTTGAAAATTTCTTATGAAACTAAAAAATCATTATGTTTAATAAATAATAGTTTATCTTCAAATATTGGAGATAATATTTTTGATGAAATTAAAGAAATTAAAAATTCTTTGAAAAAATTATTAGAAGTAGAATCTAATTGCACTTCTTCCGATCAAATAGATATATTAAAACAAACACGTGATACAAATGTAATTATTGTTGATAAAATTAATGATTTTTCTAATAATTTTTGTAATTTTGTTAATACAGAAAGAGATTTTCGTCAACATGTTGATGAAAGTTTACAATGTATTATTATCAATCTTACTCGATTAAAAGAACGTTTTAATTGTGTTAAGGATTTACAAAAGGAAATACGTGATTTAAGTTTATTAATTAAAGAAACTCTTCATCAATTTAGTTGTAAGATTGATAATTTGATTAAAGATTTTCAAAATTTGGAACGTTGTTTAACTATTTTAAAAGAAAGTATAACAGAAATTCGAAGTCTTATTCTACTTTTACAAGAACAAATTAATTTAAAATTTAATGCATTGAATCAACGTTTGGATAATACAGATCAAAATATTCAAAATATTCTAACACGAGTTTTACAAATAGAAAATTTTTTACAAGATAATATTAATGTACTTTTAACACGAATAAATCTTTTAGGGGAAGGTCAACAAAGAATAGAAGAACAACTTGCTGAATTAAGAACTGAAACTGCATTAATTATTTCCGATACTACAACATTAAAAACAACAACTTCATCTATTTTACAAGGACAAAATTTATTAGCCAAAGATGCAGATGTTCAACAATTACTAGAAGATGTAGCTCAAAATAATTCATCTCTCAATACATTAATTACTTTAGTTCAATGTAATTCAGGGAAATTGGATAATGTAATTACAAAAGTTGATCAAATAGAAGATAATACTTTACAAAATACTCAATTATTAAATACATTAAATACTAATGTGAATTCATTAACTGGTGAAGTATGTAATATTAAAACTATTGTTACGGCAAATCAAGAAAAATTAAATACATTGGATACTAATGTAAATTCATTAACAAATGAAATATGTGATATTAAAACTATTGTTACGGTAAATCAAGAAAAATTAAATAAATTATGTGTTGGACAACAACAAATTCAAGATACAGTTAATAATCTTACAACAGATTTAGCAAGTTTAACAGCAACTGTATTATGTATTAAAGAAAATACTGAAGTAATAAGAGCTAAAGTAGAAGAAAATAATAGTTTATTAATTGCACAAGATGCTAAAATTGACAATTTAACTACAAATTTAGAAGAAGTAAGTGAAACAGTAAATGAAACTGCATCTAATGTACAATCTATTCAAACTACATTGGAAGAAATTCAAAGTGATATTGAAACTATACAAGATAATCAAACTAGTAATTTTAATGCATTAAATTCACTTCTTACTCAAATAGATAGTAATTTAGATTCATTTATTGATACAACATCTGATAATTTTGCTAATGTATTTAGTAATCTTTCTGATTTACAATCTCAAATTACTAATTTAAGTAGTGATATTACTAGTCAATTTAATACATTAACTTCTAATTTAACTTCACAAATTGATGATTTAACTACATCAATTACTGATCAATTTAATACTTTAACTAGTAACTTAACTTCTCAATTTGGTAATCTATCTTCACAAATTGATAATTTAACTACATCAATTACTGATCAATTTAATACTTTGACTAGTAACTTAACTTCTCAATTTGATGATTTAACAACTGCTATTTCTACACAATTTAGTACTTTAACTAGTAATCTCACAGGTCAATTAAACACATTAACTAGTAATCTTACAGGTCAAATAGATTCATTAAGTAGTGATCTTAATACTCAATTAACTGATTTATTAACAAATCTTACAGGTCAATTAAGTACATTAACTAGTAATCTCACAGGTCAATTAAATACATTAAGTAGTGATCTTAATACTCAATTAACTGATTTATTAACAAATCTTACAGGACAATTAAGTACATTAAGTAGTGATATTAATAGTCAATTTGCTGATCTTTTTAGTGATTTAATTGGTAATTTAACATCACAATTGAATGGATTAGCAAGTACATTAGGTAGTCAAACTGGAATACTTAATAATATCATAACTTTAGTTCAAGATTTACTTCCATTATTATCGTTATTACCATAAATATTTATTAATTTAATAAATATTTTAATTATTTTTTAATCTTCGTCGTTCATCTAAAAGATGAGCAATATGTTCACTTTTAGGATCATTTATAATTTCAATAATTTTATTATTTATTTCGGTTTCTTCTTCTTTAGATAAATTATTATTTTGTAATTTATCAAATTCCTTATTTATTGTTTTATCAAAATTTTGATACTCTTCGTTTCCTGATATTATATCATTTATTTCATTTATTCTTTTTGTTGCTTCATCTTGATCAATTTGCTTTTGTTCTTGTTTTTGTTCTTCTTGTTGTTCTTGTTTAATTTGCTTTTGTTCTAATTGTTCTTGTTTTTTCTTTTTATAAAATTGAAAAATACTAATTATAATTAAAATAATACCACTAATAATTATAATTATATATAAAATTAATAATGTATCAGATGGACTTGTTTTATTATTTTCAATAATATACAAAATTATTCCACTAATTATTAACAAAATTCCTAATATCAACAATATTAAAGTACCAATATTTAATTTCATTTTAAATATTACAATAATAATAAATTTTATTATCCAAACTGAATTATTATTTTATAATTAAAGATTTACTTTCATTATTTATTTATAATCAAATTTAATAATAATATTAAATTTGATTATTTAATATTATTATTTAATATTATGAAACAATGAATTTGATGGAGAATAGTAATAGATTCCTTGAAATTAAATATTTATTTCAAAAAACTAATTTAATTAATTCTACATTACCAATTATCATAATCAATGATAATAATAAATGTGAAGAAATTGGATTTTTGAAACAATTAAATTTTAAAACAATTTCAGTTATTCATCCATTAGAAATAGATAATATAAAAATTAAAAATGTTATTATATTTATGAACTATATTATTTCTAAATATGAAATTATTTGTAAAAATTTTAAAACATTTGTTCAAAATTTAGAATATGAATATTTAGTTATTAATGATAAATATAAATTTAATGAATTATATAATGAAATTAAGTATTGTTATCGTGTTTTATCATGGAATGATGATAGACAAGTAATAATTAAAAAGAATTTTGAATTATTTATTCCAAATAATAATATTCATTATAATTTTGATATTGATATAGATAATGGAAATCATTTACATAGTCATTTTAGTGGATATGTGAAATATTCAAGTTTAATTCAATATATTAAATCCAATATGAATCAATTTCATATTAAAAATAAAAATAACAAGTTATTAATTTATTACAAAAGATTTACAACAAATATAACACCTAAAACTATTGAAAAAATTGAAAATTATATTCATCAAAAATGGAAAAATATAAATTCAGTTCCAGATATTATGTTATTAGGTGAATTATTTTATTTTGTAATTAAAGATGTAAAATTTTTTCCTATTTATATTCAATTAATTCTTGAACAAATGAAAAATGAAAATATTGAAAAACTTCAATTACGATTAAAAATTGGATCTGTATTTAAAAATATAAATAAATTTATTTCATATTCAGAAGAATTAAATATGATTCAAAAATATGGAAAAGGTAAAATTCAAATTATTATTCAAACATCAAAAAATGATTATAATTATGAAAAATATTTTAAAGAAATTGAAAAATTAAATCATCCAATCGTAATAGGTTATGATTTAGTTGGTCATGAAAATAATTGTAAACCTTTATCTAATTTAAATAAAAATAGAAATTGGTATTTACATGCTGGTGAAGGATTAGAAATTATTAATATTGAGAATCTTAAATATGCTATTCCAATTTCAGAAAGGATTGGGCATGGTATAGCATATTTAAGACAACCTATTGATACAAATAAATGTTTTGAATTTACTCCAATTGGATATTATTTAACTAATATATTAACAATTGAACAAATTATTTTATTATTTTCATTACCTATAAATTTTACTATTAATGCTGATGATACAAATAAATATTTCGATTTAGATTTGAATGAAAATTTAAAATTTGTAAGACAATTGAATATTTCAAGAAATATAATAGAATTGGCAATTGAAAATAGTAAGATATATTATTAATTATAATTTACAATAAATTATAATTTATTTATTTTTTGAATTTGAAGAATTATTATTTCCAGTCAATTTACTAATTTAATATGAAAAAATTATTTTAATTTATATATTTAATATTAATTCTCAACTTAAGTCTTTCATGTAAAAGATTAAAGAATTTTTCATTTTTTATTTATTTTATGTCGTTCTTGTTCTTGTTATTTTTGTTTTTCTCGTTCTTGATATTGTTTTTTTAATTTGATAAATTTAAAATACTAATAATAATCATAATTATATATAAAATTAATAATATATTAGATGAAGTTGTTTTATTATTTTCAATAATGTACAAAATTATTTCAATAATTGATAATAAAATTCCCAATATTAAAATATTTGAAATTATAATTTACTATAAATTATAATTTTTAAAATTCAAAAGTTTTATATTTTTTCCATGGATATTCATCCGGTTTTAATAATAACATAGTATATAAAGTTCTTTCATGTCCAAAAGGATGTTGTTCATTCAAATAATATCGTTCTATAGTTGCTGAAAGAGTTTCATCCTTATATTTTTTCATTTCAAATGCATCATAACCACAAATTTGTAAATTATAACCATGATCTACATAATCTTTTAAAATATGAAAATTTTTATCATCATTGGCAAATCTTTCATAAAAAGTACAATAAAATTGTCTTGATTCAATATAAGTTAAATGATGTTCTTTTCCTTTTTTATCTTTCCATAAAAAGTATAAAGTTGGATTATTTTCATCTTTTTTATATTTATGACGATGCGGAATAATATCTTCAAAAAATTCAATTTGTTTTTCATAAAAAATTGAATTTGGATTATTATTTATATTTATTTCATTTCTATAAACTTTACTTCCTTGAAAGAAGTTTTCTAAATTTAATGCAATAGGTAAATTTGGTTGACCATGAAATACAGGTCCCATAGATTTAGGTGATAAAGAACTACAACCAAATCCATATTTTCTATTTTGATCTTTATAATTTGGAAAAACATTAAGATATCCTTTTACTAAAGGAACTGATTTCATCATATACATACGTTGTAATTTAACATCTCCTCTACCATTTTTTTTACGAGCTTCTTCGATTGTTATTTTATGTTTATCATATTCATTTTTCTTTATTAATTCTTCTTCATTTTTTGATCTTTTTGGTAATTTTTCACGATGTTCTTTTTTTGAATGTACACCACAAACATATTGATTATTATAAATATAATATGCTTTATTTTTACATTCTCCATTTTTTGTTGATGATTCACAAGTTTTTTCACCATAATATACCATAGACATTTTATTTTTTAAGATTCATAATAAATTAATCTTTCATAATAATTTTGATGTTGATAATCAGAACAAATTTTTTTATCATGATTCTTCAAACATAAAATTGGATTTTGATCATGATGATAATTAAATGAATAAATATTATTTAATTCTGGAAATAATTGAATTAATATATCAATAGGTGTTGTAGTTTTATATAATGAATTTTTAATTAAAAATCCATTAATTTTATTCGATTGAAAAAATAAAAAATGTGAATATAATCTATTGATATTTTTTACTTTTTTATTTTTATAAACTTGATAACATGGAAATGAATTATCATTATTATATGCTTTATATTTTATAATTGAAAATTTATTTGGTTCAACTTGTAAAAAATAATTCTTATATTTATTATGAAATTCTTGAAATAATAATAATGAAAATCCTTGTTTATTATTCATAAAAATTTTTGGATGATATTTATCTTTTGTCGTTTTAAATTTATTTTTATTTTTTTTCATAGATTGAATATCATAAAAGAAAATATAAGAATTTTCAATTTTCAAAAAGTTAAAAATTGAAAAATAAGAATAAATAAAATCTGGATAATCATTTAACATATACAATGTAACTTCATTAGTAAGATGAAATGTTAAATTTGTTTCAATTTCATTATTAATTTCATTAATTTCATTAATTTCATTGATATATTTTAATAAATATAAACATATATTGTTATAAGAATTAATATTTTGAAATGAAGATGAACATTTATTCTTATAATTATTAATTTCAAAATATTCATTTGAATTGAAATTTACATTAAAACAATAATTGAAAAAATCAACAAACCAAGTTAAAGAAATTATTTTTTCTAATTTTTCATTAAATATGTTAAGTATTTCAAATAAAAATTTAAGTAAATCTTCATTTTCTATTTTTTTATAAAATAGATTATATTTTTCATTTTCGAAAGATGAAATTCCAAAATCGGATAAAACTACTTCATAATCAAAAATATCCATTGAATAATAATTAATTTTATCTCCAATTAATAGAGAATATGTTTTTGTTTTTTTATTATCCAATTTTCGAAATAATATATTACGAGTATATAAATCATTATGGTAAAAATTATATTGATCTTGTAAATATAATAATGTATAAATTATATCAAATAAAGTATATAAAAATTGATACTTTTGTAAATTTTAATCTTTTAATGAAAATAAATCATTAAATCTTTCATTCCAATTTGTTAATCTTTCCATAACAATATACATAA
>Ga0102926_1001555_pt1 | contig 13471 bp, 15 predicted proteins | sample SalPonR1_A_D2_MG_FD_78173 | JGI IMG/M metagenome (GOLD analysis project Ga0102926, IMG submission 78173) | Salt pond soil microbial communities from South San Francisco under conditions of wetland restoration - Salt Pond MetaG R1_A_D2_MG | ecosystem: Environmental > Aquatic > Marine > Intertidal...
CCCAATTTTGTTCCTGGCCTGGAGCATTTTGAAGCTTCGCACGAAGGACCTTACGGAAGGATTGTTTCTTCGTGGGAAAAAAAGGGGAAAAAGGTTGAATACGCAGTTTCCGTTCCGGCCAACAGCACGGCTACGGTATATCTGGATGGAGGAAAAATTCAGGAAAGCGGAAAGCCGCTCGATAAAAATGAGTTGATAGAAATTGCAGAACACAAAGAAGAAAAGGTGGTTTTGAAGTTGAAATCCGGGAAATACAGTTTTAGTTTGGAATAATTTTAAGAATTTTCATTAATGTGGTTTGTTTAACGCTTTCAAGTCTTTGGACGTTGACAGGTTAGGCACAGCAGACTTGTCAGCGTGCGAAGCTCCTGACAACGTCTATTTTATAAATTTAAAAGAGAAGTTTTTAAAATGTAAAAGTTTTATTTTCTTAACTTGTACTGAAAATAAATATCTAAAAACCAAAAAGATGAATGTCAAAACTATCCTGGTTTTTCTGCTGATTTTCTTGTTTTCTGGAAACAAAAATCTTTGTGCAGGAAATAATGCTCAAAAATCCGAAAAAGAATTCATTCCGGGCAAATGGGTGCGAATGACCCAAACCGGACCGGTTGGTCTGGAGTTTAACGGAGACGGCACGATTGAAGTGGATTTTGGAATTGACGGTGCAGTTGATGTGGTTTCGGAATATGAAATGCGAAACGACACGATTTTTTTTACTGATAAAAAAGGAGAAATGTGCCCGGAACCGGGAATTTACAAAATGAATGTTACAGATTGTTATGTTGCATTTGATTTGGTTGACGACATGTGCAACGGCCGCATTAAAATGACCATGGGCTTTTGGACCCGCCCTGATTTTGAGCAACTGTTTGGTGAACTTTCAGAAAAAATTGAAGTCTCAGATAATCCGGAACTCTATCTGAAACGGGCAAGAATTGCGCTTGCTCTCGGCAAATCGCAGGAAGCCAAAACTGATTTGGATGTTTACCTTCAGCAAAACCCCAATGATGCGCGAGCTTTGATTAACCGGGCCGGAACCCGTTTCCCAAATGACATGCAAGGAGTTGTTTCCGATTGCAACAAAGCCATTGAACTGGAACCGGGAAATAAAAATGCCTGGTTTTTGCGCGGTCTGGCCAACTGGGAACTGGGATTTAAAGAAAAAGCCTGCGATGATTTTACACGGGCAATAGATTTGGGTTTTTCTGTTTTAAGAATTGCAGAAGAGCAAAGGTGCAGTGAGTACTGGAACGGCAGTAAAGAATAATTCATGTTCCTTTTTAACCCAAAAATAATTCTTTGCCAAAATGCCACGCCATCAGGCCGGAGGCAATCAGTTTGATGAGTGTCCCCAAAAGGAAGCCCATGAACGATCCAAAGCCGGATTTCAGGGCAGAGCCTGAATCTTTGCCCGCGACAAATTCTCCGGCAACGGCACCAAGAAACGGACCAATAATAATTCCGAAGGGCGGAAAAAAGAACAGCCCGATGACGAGCCCGATGATGCTGCCCCAGATTCCCTGTTTGCTGCCTCCGTACCGCTTGGTTCCCCAAACCGGAATAAAATAATCGGCTACTGTAACTACAGCAGCCACAATAAGCCAGATAATTAAAAAGCGGGTTTCGAACTGGTATTTTTCAGTAAAATGAAGCAGCAGTAACCCAATGTAACTCAGTGGCGGACCGGGCAAAACAGGTAAAACGCCTCCTAAAATCCCGCCTATAATAAACAGCGCGCCCAAAACAATTAACAGATAATCCATTTTAATTTCTATTTTTGCCGCTAAAATAGTGAGAGTTTTGAAATGATGTGCATATTGGCAGACTTCTTCATTTCGTAAATACTGTCAAAAGCATGATGTTTACAATTTAATGTTAAATGTTTATGGAAAAACTTGCGCTACCGCTTGATTATTTATTAAAAAAGTACTTTCTTTGCAAGCCGTTAAAATAACGTGTTTGTTTGTACATCAAGAAATTATATAAAAATGTCACGAGTTTGTCAAATAACAGGTAAAAGAGCAATGGTGGGCAACACAGTTTCCCACTCGAAACGCAGGGTTAAAAGGAAATTTAATGTTAACCTGTTTAAAAAGAAATTTTACTATCCTGAAGAAAATCGCTGGATTGAACTAACAGTTTCGGCTGCAGGGATCCGCACAAGTAATAAAAAAGGTGTTAAAGCCGCACTTCAGGAAGTGCAGGAAAAAGGTTTTATTGAAAAAATTTAAAGACTTTGGGAAATGGCAAAAAAAAGTAAAGGCAACAGGATTCAGGTTATATTGGAGTGCACCGAGCATAAAAACAGTGGTATGCCGGGAACTTCGCGTTATATTACAACCAAAAACAGAAAAAATACTACCGACCGGATGGAGCTGAAAAAGTATAATCCTGTATTGAAAAAAGTTACAGTTCATAAAGAAATAAAATAGTAAGTTATGGCAAAGAAAGCGGTTGCAACATTACAGAAAGGTGCCGGTAAAGGCCATTCAAAAGTGATTAAAATGATTAAATCACCCGAAACCGGCGGATACATGTTTAAAGAAGAAGTTATTACCAACGACGAGGTAAAAGACTATTTTAAGAAATAGTGTGACAGGTTTTTACACACAAAAAAAGCTTTCATCGATTGATGGAAGCTTTTTTTTATTCTGATGCCTCACTCCCCCAAAAAAGAATTATTTACTATTTTTAGCCCTTTCAAATAAAATAATCATGGGAATATTCGGAAGTTTTACCAGAAATAAAAAAGAAAACCTCGATAAAGGCCTTTCAAAAACCAAAGAAAGCGTTTTTAAAAAACTCGGACGTGCAGTCGTAGGAAAATCAAAAGTGGACGATGAGGTGCTCGATAACCTTGAGGAAGTATTGATTACCTCGGATGTGGGCGTTGATACCACCCTGAAAATTATTGAACGGATTGAAGCGCGTGTGGCCCGCGATAAATACATGGGCATTGATGAGTTGAATTCCATTTTAAAAGAAGAAATTGCTGCATTGCTCGATGAGAACAATTCCGGCGATGTGTCGGATTTTGATATTCCTGAAACGGAGAAACCTTATGTGATTATGGTTGTGGGGGTAAACGGAGTAGGTAAAACCACTACCATTGGCAAACTGGCATACCAGTTCAAACAAGCCGGTAAGTCAGTTGTTTTGGGAGCTTCCGATACCTTCAGAGCTGCAGCTATTGAGCAGCTCGAAATATGGGCACAACGCGTTGATGTTCCACTTGTGAAACAAAAAATGGGCTCCGACCCGGCATCGGTGGCTTACGATGCACTTTCATCAGCAAAAGCTCAAAATGCCGATGTGGTAATTATCGACACTGCCGGGAGATTACACAATAAGGTAAACCTGATGAACGAGCTCTCGAAAATTAAGAAAGTGATGGCTCGCATTGTTCCCGGAGCACCACATGAAGTGCTGCTGATCCTCGACGGCTCAACCGGGCAGAATGCATTTGAGCAGGCCAAACAGTTTACCAAAGCTACCGAAGTTACTGCACTGGCACTTACCAAACTCGACGGTACCGCTAAAGGTGGCGTGGTTATCGGAATTTCAGATCAGTTTAAAATCCCGGTAAAATACATCGGGATTGGTGAGAAAATGGAGCACCTGCAAATTTTCAGAAGACGGGAATTTGTTGAATCGCTTTTCTCAGAAGATTGATTCAGAATTTTATTGAAAGCCAAAATTTTCCGGGCATAATCCTGCATAAAATGCAGTCGTTAATCCGATAATTTTCTTTTTTCTTCCGGCCGGGGAAGTTTGATTTCTTCGGCTTCGAGTGACCAGCCAACCGAATCGATTAACTGGTGAATAACGCCCATTGTATCGGTAGCCTGGTTTCGGGCGATGTCAAAAAGATAACTTTGTTCAATCTTCTCCCGGATGAATTCTTTCGATTTTTTATTCACTTTATTCAAATCGAGTTCCGAAAATTTATTGATCATTCCCTTTTGCACATCGTAATATTCCAAATCGGTTTCCATGCCTAATATTTCCGGATCGGGAAAGTGTGAAATGACAACCTTTTTCTGTTCGGGTTTCATTTCAATATTAATTTTTGCCAGATCGAACCCAATCAGCACTTTGGCTTTTACAACCAGCAACGCTTTTTTCTCGAGTTGCAGCAATTTGAAAAATACACTCTTCCCGTCGCGGTGGGCAAATACTTCCGAAAATTCACCTTCGATAGTGATGAGTTTGCACACCTGTTTTATTTTGTTGAGCAATAGTGTGGATTGATCCTGTACCTCGTTGGTTTTCCGGCTTCTGAAATAGTAAGCTGTGGCACCAATTCCCCCGGCCAGTCCAATTAAAACTCCCAATAAAACAAGGGTTTCCATATCAGTTTTTTGTTTAATTAACTAAGATAGAATTTTTTATGCAAACCCCCATTTTTCGCACTTATTTTTGCGATGTTGAATCTGCCCTGGCTGGTTCTCTTTGTTCCTCACCGGTATTTTGTGCGCCGTCTTCCGGTTCTTGTAAAAATGGTTGGGCCATGTCGAAAACTGGCAGCTGATTTGTTAACCCTGTAAGGTTTACAACAGCTGCAACAACCAGTTTTTCGTCAGGATAAACCAGCATTGCAGCAGTGCCTCCGGTAACTGTTCCGGTTTTGCCGTAAATGGTACGCCCGCTGGTGTCGGTCATTAACATCCAACCGTTGGCCATTTGCGAGGGAATATTGTTGTAAAGTGGAATTGATTCAAAAAAATTATCGTCAATAATTTCTGTAAAATAGTCAGAAAAAAGCATGGCATTGCCAAACTTCACAAGGTCTTCGGCATTGGACAGGATTCCCTGCGAAGGCGCACGAAAACGTAAATCTTTGGAAGTGGCATTAACTACCTGCGAAATATAGTTGTGGTCGTAAAAACTGGTGCGGCCTTTTATGGTAATAAATGGATTATCAGTAACGGTGTTCTGAAGATGAAGCGTGTCGGTAACATACGTTTTCAGTAGATTGTGGAATCTTTTGCCGGAAACTTCTTCCATGGCGGCTCCCAGCAGGTTGTAGTTGAATATGTTGGGCGTCTGGTACCACCCGGGGTGGGCAGCTAGTGAGTCGTTGCGGAATAATTCAATCCCTCTTTTCAGGCTCACATTCAAAGCCATCTGATCGCGTTCGTTAACTTTGGGGTTACGTAAACCCGATGTTTGCTGAACAAGGTGATGCAAAGGAAGCGGGTATTGTTTTTCGGGAAAAGCGGGATAATAATTTTGAATAGTGGAATCGGGATGCAGCAAGCCCTCTTTTACCATGCGGTGAAAAATAAGATTGGTAAACAGCTCGGAAAGTTCACCAATTCTGAATTTGGTATTCCGGGTAACGGGTACTTCAAGGTCTTTCGAGGCCAATCCAATTCCTTCGGAGTATATAATTTCACCGTCTTTGGCAATGGCAAATGTTCCTCCCGGTACAAAATTCGTTCTTATAAAGAAAACTATTTTTTCCCGGGCTGGTTTAATTTTGTCGATGTAACTCCGGTTGTAAAGAATGTCGTCGTTGTTTTTTTTACACTGTGTGGAAATAAACAGAATGACAAGTAGAAATAATAGTTTAAATAATTTTTTCACGCTCATTATTTTTTGTTTTTCCGTTTGCTGAAATTTTTGCAAAAATAAATATTTCGGGAATTCGAAAATCTTAAAAAAGTTAAATTTTTTTGTTAACCTGTGACTCCTTTCAAACGGCAACGCTGGTTTCCTCATTTTCCGACCGCGCAATGGTTACTGCGCCGCAGCTGTCGCTCCAAACATTAACTGATGTACGCAGCATATCGAGGATTCGATCAACTGCCAGAATCAGGCCGATGCCTTCAAGCGGAAGACCGACTGCCGACAGTACCACAGTAATCATAACCAACCCGGCCATTGGAATTCCGGCTGCACCTATTGATGCCAGCAGTGCAGTAATAACCACCAGTATTTGCTGTCCGAAAGTTAAATCGACACCATAAGCCTGGGCGATGAACATGGCAGCCACACATTCATAAAGAGCCGTTCCGTCCATGTTGATGGTGGCTCCAAGGGGTAAAGTAAAACTTGTAACTTTATTGGAAACGCCGCTGTTGTGTTCCAGCGCATCCATTGTTAACGGAAGCGTGGCACTCGACGAAGAAGTTGAAAATGCGGTGAGCAGCGGTGTTGCCATATTTTTTAAATGCCTGAATGGATGCGCTTTTCCAACCACGCGCACAATAACGGGAAGTGTTACAAATGCATGAAAAAGCAGTGCAGAAACCACGCAGAGGCTGTAAATGGCCAGGCTGCCGGCAACGCTGGCCAGGTCTTCGGAGTTGCGTGCCACTTCGGCCGAAACAATTCCGAAAATTCCAAGCGGGGTAAAACGGATAATGAACATAGTTAATTTCATCATCACTTCAAACATGGCATCGAAAAATGTGGAGAGTGATTCTTTGTATTTTTTTCCAACCTGAGTTATGAAATAGCCAAAAAGGATGGCAAAAAAGATAACAGGAAGTATTTCGCCGCGTGCCATCACATCAATCACATTGTCGGGAATCAGTCTGTAAAAAATATCTCTGACCGAACCGGCATGTTCTTCCAGTCCTTCAACTGATTTGGAAAATCCCAAATCGACGCCCACGCCGGGCTTAACCAGGTTTACTACTGCTAATCCTGTAACAATGGCCAAAGTGCTGGTTGATAAATAGTAGAAAAGAGTTTTAATGCCGAGCCTTCCAAGGTTTTTTCCGCCTCCAATACTGGAAACACCACTAATAATAGAACTGAAAACCAGCGGGATAATTATCATTTTTAAGGCGCGCAGAAAAATATCGCCCACCCATGAAACATATTTTACTCCATGGGGAATATAATATCCAAATAAAACTGCTAAAACGAGGGCGATAAGAATTTGCCAGTGAAGTTTGATCTTAACTATTTTCACACCAGTAGGTTTTACAGATTTTTTTGAGGGTTGCTAAATTAGCTTTTTTAACAGATTTGGCAAATTCTTATTAAAATTTCACTCTTTTTATGTCGCCATAAACTCGTAATTTGGGATGATCGGCAAAAACACGAAACTGGTATTCTTTTCCTTCTTTTTTTAATGGTGCCCTCAGACCAAATTCCCCTGAGCCGGGGACTTTAATTGTGCCGATCTCTTTCCATTCATCGGAATACAGTTCTTCCACAAAACCGGCATATTCCCGGTATTGAAATCCCACTTTTAGTGTGTCGGTATCGCCCGGTTTTAAAAATCTGCCACTAAAAAATAGTATTTCGGAATCTTCTGTTTCTGTAATAGATGCATCAACTGTTTGAACTGCCGGAGGCGTGAGTGCAGGTTGGGCATGGGTGATTTTTAACACGAGTGGATTAGGCCACTGATGATTATTGTAGATACGCTGTGCCCGCACGCATGAAATGTGCAGTCCATCTTGTTTCTCTTCGAAATAAACAGCAGCATCTGTTTGAGGCTGATATTCCACCAGTTCACTCGACTGACCTAAAACATTTATTTTAGTATTGTCAGAAACAGAAACCGATTTCAGTACAAATTCTTTCCTTTCGCCTCGCGGCCAGTCGGGTATATCAGTAAGGAAAGCATAAACCGTATTTTCTTCCGTTTTGTAAGTGAACCAAATATTTTTTTCGTTCGGCAAAATCCACGGATTCACTTTTTTAATGGCTTCCCGGTTGATGAAATTCCATGCAGCCATTTCACGCAGGTTTGCTTCCTGTTCTTCCGGCAGTTCACCATTGGGGTTGGGCCCTACATTCAATAAAAGATTTCCACCCTTTGCTCGGGTTTCAATTAAAATTTCAATCAAACGACTGCCGCTTTTGTAATTCTCTTTGGTGGGTTTGTAGGCCCACTGGGTTCCCATGGTAATGCATGATTCCCATGGCTCGTCGGAGGCAATTCCCAAAACGGTTTGTTCTGGTGTTTGAATGGCTCCGCGGGTGACTACAATATCCGGCTGGAGTTCCCAAACCACTTCTTTGCATTTTTCCTGCAGCGGACCCTCACCGCCATCAAAAAACATCACGTCAATTTCGCCGTATTGTGCCATTAATTCCATGCACTGAAGCTCCACCAGCTCAAGGTAATTTTTCATGATATTTTGCGGAATCGGTTCCGGAAAACTACGGCGCACCGGTAAATTGTTTTCATACAGAAAATTGAAATCTTCGGGTGAATAATAAAATCCAACTGCAAGTCCGGCTTCGCGGGTTGCTCGCACATACTCAGCCAGTAAATATTTTTGATAAGGTGTGTTGGTAATGTTAAAATCAGTGGTTTTGGTATCCCACATGCAAAAGCCGGAGTGATGCTTTGCGGTGAACACTATGTATTTCATGCCCGCCAGTTTGGCAAGCGTGGCAATTTCTTTTGGATTGAATTCTTTTGGATTGAATGTTTTGGGCAGTTCATTCACAAAACGGTTGAGATAATCATCGGATGCTCCGGCCATAGAGTGGCTGATTACTATTCCCAACTGACTGTCGAAACTGAAATGGATAAACATGCCAAATCCAAGGTCGTTGAACCACTCCAGCCGCTCCGGTTTATTCAGATCCAGAAATTCAGTTTCTGCTTCCTGCGCATGGCTGAAGCTGATAAGTGTAAATAGAATAGTAAACAGTATTATCGACTTTTTCATAAATGATTATTTTTGCCAGGGTATTTTCCCGGCTTCACGAATGTGTTGCGACAGGCGGTACCTCAGCTCAGAAAATTTTTCGGATGACGGCAGCAATGGTATTTGTTCCCTGGAATCCGTATCCAGATTGAAAAGTTGAAAAGGCTCAAAAGGTGTATTTTGAACCAGTTTATACTGCCCTTGTCTGACGGCATAATAACACAGGCCTCCATATTTGCCGCCCTCTCTCCGCATAAAATAAACCACGCGGTTGTCGGTTACCTGCGAATTTCCCATTAATGTGCGGTATAGGCTTATGCCGTCTGTTTCATGGTTGATTTTGCTTCCTGTAATTTCACAAAGAGTTGGAAAAATGTCCATGGTCAGTCCCAGGTTTTCGGTTTTCGTTCCCGGTTTGATGCCATCTTTCCAAACAAAGCAGGTGGGCACTTTAATGCCTCCTTCGTACATATCCTGTTTGCCGCCCCGCAAGTTTCCGTTTGACGCTCCGCTGGGAAGGTGTCCTCCGTTATCGGACGTGAAAATGATGAGTGTATTTTTCGTAAGTTTGAACTCATCGAGGGCTTTCACTACCCGGCCGATTCCATTATCGAGATGTTCCACAAAAGCTACATTCTTAGCCCGCAGATCAGAAAGTTCAGGTTCGCGGTTCTTAACCTTTTCTACCCATTCTTCGGGGGGCTGAATGGGGAAATGCGGGGCGTTGTAAGCGAGGTACAGAAAAAAGGGTGTATTGTTGCTTTGTTGTAGTTTGATGTATTCGATGGCCCAGTCGGAAAAGAGATCTGTGGCGTGGCCTTCCGGTTTAATCTCTTTTTCGTTCATGCGCATATAATTTATGCCGTGCCTGAGGTGGGTTTCATAATCGTCCATCATATCACCCAGAAAACCATGAAAAAAATCGAATCCCCGCTCGTTGGGCAGGTTAGGCGATTCCAGCCCCAGGTGCCATTTGCCCACCATGGCTGTCCGGTAGCCGGCTTTTTTTATCATTTGCGGAAGGGTGGGGAGGTTTTCGTTAAAATATCCCCAGCTGTTGTTTTCATGTGTCCTGATTACTCCCGGGACTCCTGCCAAATCAGGATACCGGCCGGTCAGCAGGCTGGCCCGGGTGGGGGAGCAAACTGTGGAATTGGCGTAAAAGTTGGTAAAAGTCATGCCGTTTTCAAACAGCTCATCAATGTGCGGTGTGTGAATATCTTCGCCATCGGTAACTGATAAGTCGCCGTACCCCAGGTCATCAACCATAATTAAAACAATATTGGGTTGCGGTGTGTTTTTTCCCGACAAGGGGGGATTGCCGTACAACAGCGAAAAAGAGCTTATACAGGTTAAGAGCAACAAAATTTTAAGAGTCTTCAGCATAATTTAATGGTTCGATTTTCTTCCCCTAAAATTAAATAAAATGTCGCTGAAAGGGATACTTCCTGAAAAAAATTGACTGAATTTTTTTCAGTAGTAAAGTTGGAAATGTTTTGTTATGCGATTCTTGTTTATTTGTTGGCTTGGTTTTTTTAAACAAAAAACTGCAATAGCTGTTTGGGAAATCATGAGTAATTGAAAAAGCAATGAATTAAAATTCTGGAAAAAATGAAAAACGAAATGATACTTCAAGGTGTTAACGGAAACGGAAAAGCCAAACTGAACGGAAACGGCCATTCGAAAGGAAAGTTGAATGGCTATGAAATACTGGGTGAAAATCATGTTGGCACCTCTGCTGAAACACCATTGCGCCCCGATGCATTCGAAAAATCTGATGTTGAGAAGATGACTGTTATTGAGGATAAATTCCGGGATATAATGGAGACTATGGGGCTCGATTTAACCGATGACAGCCTGCAGGGAACCCCGCACCGCGTGGCCAAAATGTTTGTGCAGGAAATTTTTTATGGCCTCAATCCGGATAATAAACCAGCCATTTCGGTTTTCGACAATAAATTTAAGTACAACGAAATGCTGGTGGAAAAAGATATTAACCTGAACTCGTTTTGCGAGCATCATTTTTTACCGATTGTTGGAAAGGCGCATGTTGGCTATATTTCCAGTGGACAGGTCATTGGGCTGAGCAAAATTAACCGGATTGTGGATTATTTTGCACGTCGCCCGCAGGTTCAGGAACGGCTGACCGTTCAAATTGCCAATGAACTCAAAAAGGTACTGAAAACCGAAGATGTGGCTGTGGTAATCGATGCCAAACACATGTGTGTGTCGTGCCGCGGCATACAAGACGAAAGCAGCACAACGGTAACTGCAGAATACGGGGGCAGGTTTAAAGAAAAGTCGGTACGCGAAGAGTTTCTCAGATATTCCGGCTTATAAACCGGCCAGTCTCCCGTCCATATTCGGTTTGTTTTCAGCTTTTAGCGGGAATTTAACCGGTGAATTGTCGCGGGCAGAGCGGTAAATGGCTGTGAAAAGTTCCACGGTTTTGCGGCCATCTTCGCCGGTTACCATTGGCTGCGTTTCTGATTCAATCGCATGCAAAAAATCTTCAATCTGTTTTTCCATGTAAAAAATTGTGGGATCGATGGAATTAAAAAGATCTGAATCTTCTTTTACCCATTTTTCAAGCAATTTTTCTTCGCCCGGAACAGTCCACAAGTCGTTTACCGGCGGCTCAAGTACGTTGGACATGCCGGCCACGAACATAGCGCCGCCATCGGTTTGGACGCCAACCGAGGACCCGCTTTCGCCATGCACCTGTACTTTCCCGTAAATCCCGGGTTTTTGCGAATTGCTGACAATGATGTTTCCGATGCCGCCATTTTTGAATTTTACAATAGCCACCGCTGTGTCTTCTACTTCAATGTACGGATGGTTCAGGTTTTTCCACAACCCGTACACTTCGTCAATTTCGCCCATGTACCAAAGCAGTATATCTAATTGGTGGGGCGCCTGATTTACAAGCACTCCGCCGCCTTCCATTTTCCAGGTGCCGCGCCAGGCATCGGCATCGTAGTAGTTTTTATCGCGCCAGCCCAGCATATTAATGGTGCCGAAAACCGGGTTGCCAATTTTACCGGCATCGATGGCCTCTTTCACCCGCATTACAGGGGCGTACCAGCGCCGCTGGCTGATGACCCCGAGTTTTACACCTGCTACATTACAGGCATTTATCATTTCATCGCTGTCTTCGAGTGTTGATGCCAGCGGTTTTTCAACCAGTACATGTGCACCGGCTTTTGCGGCTTCAATGGTTGGCTCGCGATGAAACGGATGCGGGGTGCAAACAATTGCCAAATCGACCGAAGCTTTTTTAATCATTTCTGAAATGGATACAAAGGCTGTTGTATTGTATTGCTCAGCAAATTTTTGAGCTGTTTCGGTTGTGCGACTCCAAACAGCCGCCAGATTTGCATTTGGCAGGTTTTTTATGGCTTTGGCATGGAGGTGGGCCACTTTCCCGCAACCCAAAATAGCGATATTGAATTTTGGTTTCATTGGTATGAATTTCTGGTTTAAATTAATTCAACCAAAATAGTCAATTTCACCGGCAAGTAAAAAAGGTTTGGGTATTTTAAAATTGTTCTTTGGAATTAATCTTCTACCATTTTTTCAATGTCCTCGTCTGAGTCGGGTACCACCATATTATCTGATTCAGCACGGACTTTATCGAAATTGAGTTTTTTACGGGCTGCCTTTACCACCATGCCGATAACAAAACGAAAGGCAAATTTTTCGGCAAATTCGGGTATGTAAGGAATGTCGATTCTTTTATTGGCTGCCTTCGAAAGCCGCCTCACCAGGCGTTTGGCCTCTTTATCGTCAATCCCGCGATCGGTACTTCGTATCAAATCGTAAAATTCATTAGGCAGATTGTCATACAGGAAGGTATCAATCTTCAGAATAATTTTGATGAGGATTTTTTCTTCTTTGGTTTCTTTAACGAGCGGAACATCTATTTTCCGGTTTAATCGTTCTGCCAGGTCTTTAATCTCATCGAATGTCATTTTATACCGCTTGACCGGCTCTGCGAAATAATCGTTTAGCAGTATTTGAAATTCCGAAACGGTTAACTCAGCTACTTTTTTTCCCATAATTTAATGTTTTGATTTTACTTTAATATTATTTTAATGAATCGTCAGGCCTGAAAAAGGGATTCCAGCAAATCGCGCGTTTCGCTGTTGTACACACCATCGATTTCCAAACCTGTTTTCCGGGTTTGCAGCTCTTTAACGCCTCCTTCGGTTTTTGGGCCAAAAGCGCCATCGGAGGTTCCTACGTTAATATTCAGCAGTTTCAGCGCATCCTGCAGTGAAACAACTGCTTTTCCGCGGCTGCCATTTTGTAAAACAGGATCGGGAATTTCAAGTTTATCAACCGGGGCGAGCCGCTGGTAGGAGAGTACCGTGTTTAACCGGTAGGCTGAAACCGAAACGCGGTTGCCCTGATTACCACCGATGCAATACACCCGTTTGCGGTCGGGCGAAAGTCCCAGGAAAAATCCCACATGGCCTTTCCATGATTGCGGACTTTCGCGCCAGAAAACCACCACATCGCCGGGTTCGGGGCTGGTAACTTTTGTGCCCACATTTAACCACGAACGTGCATTGGGTTTACCCGAGTATTTCAGGCCGGCTTTCCAGGCCACCCAGTTTACAAATGTACTGCACCAGGGAATTTCATCGCTGGTGATTCCTGTAATTCCGGTTTCTGTAGCGTATTTTAATACTTCAGGGTTATGCTTCTCTCCTGCTATTTCTTCGGTGCCTAATTCATTAAAGGCAATTTTAAGCAATTCTTCCATCTTTTATAAAATTGAATTTTCATCAATTTAGTGAATCAGGAGCTGAAACACAAGGAGTAGCCAGGAAAAATACAAA
>Ga0102926_1001560_pt1 | contig 13453 bp, 9 predicted proteins | sample SalPonR1_A_D2_MG_FD_78173 | JGI IMG/M metagenome (GOLD analysis project Ga0102926, IMG submission 78173) | Salt pond soil microbial communities from South San Francisco under conditions of wetland restoration - Salt Pond MetaG R1_A_D2_MG | ecosystem: Environmental > Aquatic > Marine > Intertidal...
ATCACGGAAGAAATGCGTGCAAGGCCAGGATCTCTGAAGCACCCGACCACCCGGTTTGCAAAAAGTATGGCGTTAATTGCGAGTGCAGGGAGATGAGGGAGGATTAATGAGTCTTGAGTCTTGAGTCTTGAGTCTTGAGATGTGAGATGTGAGAACTTAATATCTGCTTAGAGGGAGTTTCACTCCCGTGGAAGGGCAATTGCTTGTAAGGTTCTCATTAGATCTACATACGAGGCTATAAGCCTCTCTGAGCAGAGTATTGAGTATTGAGATATGAGATGTTGTGTATACATGTAATTAACGGTTACCCCTTATACCTTATACCCAATATCCTCTTCAGCTATAAAAAGTAACAACAGTAATGAGTGAAAACCATTTATTTAATTCTAAGACAGATCCTATCCCGGAGATCCGGAGGGATATTGAGATTTTTCCGGTAAAGGAGAATGGCAGTTCCTATCTCTATTTCCACGACAGCCTGGGTTATACCACCCCGAACTTTGCTCTCGACAGTAAAGTGGCTGCCATACTTTCTTTGCTTGACGGCCGTAAAAGTATTCAGGATTTATCGCCCTATCTCGGAGAAGGGGTAAGTACTGACCGGCTCTTGCAGTACATACGTTTCCTGGATGAGAATCGCCTGCTGCAATCATCCCATTTCAAAAAATATGCAGAACAGGTTGAACGGCAATATGAGGAATCTGATACTCACGAAGCCGTAACTCCGGGATTATCATACCCCGAAGAACCGGAGGAGTTGCAAAACTATTTGGATGAAGCCTTTTCGGCAACCGAAACTAATGGAGAGCAAATTAAGCGGGCTTCCGCAAAAGCGCTTTACGCACCACATATTGACCCGCGCGTCGGCATGGAAACCTATGCGCAGGCCTTCTCTGCAATCCGGCATTTAGCACCGAAGAGAGTGGTTATACTTGCCACCTCACATTATGCAGGGCTTTACCGCGATGTCTACCAAAACGATCCATTTATTGTCAGTCAAAAAGATTTCAAACTGCCGACGAGAACTCTTCCGGCCGACCGGGAGGTTATAGAAAGACTGGTATCGGAGAACAGCGATCACGGGCTAACCGACCGTGACCGTGCCCACAGAATCGAGCACAGCATAGAGCTTCCCCTTCTATTTCTGAGTCACCTGTGGAAACACAACTTCAACATAGTGCCTGTGCTTGTGAGCGGCCTCGACGATCTTATGTACATGAAAGACGGCCACAGGGCTAAACAGATTAAAAAATTCGGGCAGTCCCTTCAAAAGCATTTTGGCAGTGACAAGGAAACCTTCTTCCTCATCAGCGGTGATTTGGCTCATGTCGGCAAAAAGTTCGGTGACCAGAAACCCGCGAGAGATATGTTTGACGAGGTAAGGAGTTTTGATGAGCGTTTCCTATCGAAGGGAGAACAGGCAGAAGCGGATGCCCTGCTTGAGCTGATCAGTGAAAGCTACGATCCTTATCGTATCTGCGGTTTCCCGCCCTTGTACACGTTTCTGAAAGCTATTCCGGGCGTGCGCGGCAAGGTACTCAACTACGACCTCTGGGATGAACACGAGCGCGAAAGCGCCGTAAGTTTCGGCTCCATTCTTTATTGGAACACCGATTAAGCGAATGGTACTGATTTTTGCAGATAGAATTAAATGATCGATATTACCAATCAGTGCAGATCGGCCTGAACCGCGGGGATCCGCGTTCTATTTCTACTCAGTGATCTCCATTTTGTCGGCGAAGTAGGCTGTGAAATCGCGCATATCCTCTGCCATCTCATCTTCGTTGGTGGCGTTCTGCAAAGTATCTGCCATGGTTACCAGGGTCTGGTGAAAAAAGATTTTCATCTCGTCGATGGTCATCTCTTTGGTCCACAAATCCAGCCTCAGGGTATCTTTTTTCTCATGGTCCCACATCGAGAGCAGCATCGCCCGGCACTGGGCAATTTCCTCTCCTTCCTTATCACTGGCATTCCAGTCGATGGAGGTGGGTATGTTATTTTCATCCAGTTCTACGGTAATACTGATATCTTTCTTTTTTTGCGCCATAAGCTTAATCGGTTACTATAGTAATACGGTATAAATAAGAATTTATCGGTTCTGCCAAAGCCTCCCGGTTTCCGGGTGCCTTTGCCTTTCAATAAAAGAAAAAGCCTCATCCATCAAAGACGAATGAGGCTTTAAAAATACTAAACAGAGCAATTAATATCGGTAGTGCTCAGGCTTATAAGGGCCTTCTTTAGGCACATCGATGTATTCCGCTTGCTCTTCGGTAAGCTCTTCGAGCTCCACACCAATTTTTTCAAGGTGCAGGCGAGCCACTTTCTCATCCAGGTCTTTGGGCAGTACATGTACATCCAGTTCAAAATCGTCCGGACGTGTCCAGAGCGCAATCTGCGCAAGTGTCTGGTTGGCAAAGCTATTAGACATCACGAATGAGGGATGACCGGTTGCATTACCGAGATTCATCAGGCGCCCTTCAGCAAGCAGTATAATCTCCTTGCCGCTTTCCAGCTTGAACAGGTCAACCTGGGGCTTGATCGTATCGCGCTCGGCATTTGCTTTGAGCCATGCCACGTCAATCTCGTTATCGAAGTGACCGATATTACCGACAATGGCCTTGTCTTTCATGGCCTTGAAGTGCCGTTCCGTAAGGATATCCTTGTTACCGGTAGCGGTTACTACGATGTCTGCACGGTCTATGACGGTATCCATTTTCTTCACTTCATAACCGTCCATTGCGGCCTGAAGCGCACAAATAGGATCGATTTCAGTGACAATAACGCGCGCACCGGCACCTCTCAAAGAGGCGGCAGATCCTTTGCCTACATCACCGTATCCGGCTACCACAGCGACCTTCCCGGCCATCATTACGTCGGTAGCGCGGCGAAGCGCATCAGAGCAGGACTCGCGGCATCCGTACTTGTTATCAAACTTTGACTTGGTAACAGAATCATTCACGTTGATGGCAGGAGCACCGAGAGTGCCATTTTTGGACATCTGGTAAAGACGATTGACACCGGTCGTGGTTTCTTCTGAAATTCCCCTGATATCATTCAGCAATTCAGGATACTCTTCATGTACCATCGCGGTAAGGTCGCCGCCGTCGTCCAAAATCATATTCAGCGGCTTTCCGTCTTCAAAGAACAGGGTCTGCTCAATGCACCAGGTATATTCTTCTTCTGTTTCCCCTTTCCAGGCGTAAACAGGCACGCCGGTTTTAGCTATGGCAGCTGCGGCATGGTCTTGTGTTGAAAAAATATTGCAGGAAGACCACTGCACTTCTGCGCCCAGCTCTACCAGGGTTTCAATAAGCACCGCGGTTTGCACGGTCATATGAAGACAACCGGCAATACGGGCGCCTTTCAACGGCTTTTGCTTAGAATACTCTTCCCGAATTGACATCAGGCCGGGCATCTCAGCTTCTGCCAGGCGAATCTCCTTGCGGCCGAAATCGGCCAGTTCAATATCCTTAACTTTATAAGGAAGTTTCTCTTTTACTTGCTGTGACATGAATTTCTCTTTTTTTAGTTTTGTAGAAAGTTTTTAAAAATAAGCTTTTAATCAGGTTGCATCAACCTTTATAATTACTCTTTCATTCCCCGGCTGACTGCATTTTATGCTCTTCAATAACAGATTTCAGCGCTTTATAGTCCTCCTCTTCCCCATAACTTCCTATGTTTGATTTGATAAAATTGCCTTCCGCGTCCACATATACTTTAAATGGAATAGACTGCACATTCAGTTTTTCACTCAGGTTATTGGTATCGAGCAGGTAGTTAAAGTCATAATCATGCTCTGCGATGAAGTTCTTGGCATCTTCCTCGGTATCGGCGAAGCCGGGATTGACGGCCAGTACCACGAAATCATCGGGATACTCTTCAAGCAGCTTCTGCATGGTAGGGAAGATGGCCAGGCAGGGCTTGCACCAGGTTTCCCAGAAATCGATTAGAACAACTTTGCCCTCGAAGTCAGAGATGTTTACAGTATTGCCTGACATATCTTCAAAAGTTGCCTGCTCAACGTACGAGGCGTCGGTCATCTCACCCGACTCAGCCGTATTATTTGATTCCGAAACCGTTTGCGTATCCGACTGCCCGTTATTTTTGCTGCCGCAGGCGGCGATCAACAGGGAGACGGCAAACAGCATCATAAAATGTTTAAATGATATCATGAAAATTCTTTTCTATAGTTTTAATTTTAATTCTACAACTTTAGCATCCGGTACATATTGCGTGCCAAGATAATGAATTAATGCCACCGTTAAATTCTTTAATCCCTAAGATAAGTATAATCTTAAAAGGCTCGATCTTATTCGTATATTTGCCGGAAATAACAATGTTTTTAACCTCATAATCATTCATGATTTACGATTTTACTATAGTCGGAGCCGGTATTGTTGGCCTCTCTACAGCATATAAGCTTTCCCTGGCTTATCCCGATGCTTCCATCCTTGTTCTGGAAAAAGAAGATGAGATTGCTACACACCAAACCGGCAACAATTCCGGTGTTATCCACTCCGGCATCTATTACAAGCCTAACAGTTACCGCGCGAAGAACTGTGTGGACGGCCGGCATCAGCTGGTCGACTTTTGTGAAAACAACGGTGTGGACTATGATATATGCGGCAAGGTGATCGTAGCCACCGAAGAGGATGAGCTCCCCGCGCTGCACAAGATATTTGAGACCGGGAAGATCAATGAGATTGAAGGCATTGAAAAGATTGACCGGCAGGAGCTTGCCGAAATTGAGCCTTATGTAGATGGCCTGGAAGCGATCCATGTGCCCTGTGCAGGCATTGTTGATTACGTCGGAGTCTGTAAAAAACTGCGGGATATTATAGAACAGGGAAATACAGAAGTAATGTGCGGTACGGCTGTGCGCAACATTCGCCATGACCGGGAAAATGATTTCGTAATCGTAGACAGCGATCACGAGCAGTTCAAAACCAACTACCTGATCAATTGTGCCGGCCTCTACAGTGACCACGTTGCGGAATCTGCGGGTATTCAAAACGAGATACAGATTGTACCGTTTCGAGGAGAATATTTTGAGCTGACTGCCGAAGCGGAACACATGGTCAATGGATTGATCTACCCTACTCCCAACCCTGCTTTTCCTTTCCTGGGTGTTCATTTCACCAAAATGGTTCAAGGGAATGTGGAATGCGGACCCAATGCCGTTTTTGCTTTTAAAAGAGAGGGTTATGACAAGTTTTCCTTTGACCTTCAGGAAACCATTGAAACCGTGAACTTTCCCGGTTTCTGGAAGCTTGCAAAAAAACACTGGCGCATGGGGCTGGATGAATACTACCGGTCCATTTCCAAGAAAGCGTTTGTGGAAGGCCTTCAAAAGCTTATCCCCTCCATACAGGCATCCGACCTGAAACCTGCACCGGCAGGCGTTCGCGCCATGGCCCTTACTCCGGAAGGCGAGATTGTAGATGACTTCAAGTTTGCGGCCACCGGCCGGGAGATTCATGTGCTTAACGCACCGAGTCCCGCTGCCACAGCGGGGCTTGCCATCGGCGATGAAATTGTCAGCAAAGCAAGTGAAGCTTTCGCTCTTTAATAGAAGGCGTTAAAACAGATTGAGCAGATTATCACTGAAATATATGTGAGTGCTATTTTCTGTTTAGATTAGCCTGAGATATTTTTCAGTATTCGATTCAATTTTTGCGAAGTACTGATATTTTTGTAATCTCACATTTATGAGTGATCCATCCGTTTCTACGAATCCCCGTATCCATACCGATTCCCAGACCAGGCATCTCTATGCCAATGATGCCTCGATGTATGAAGAGTTGCCCAGGGGCGTCGCCTTCCCGAAATCCACTGCGGATATTCAAAATCTTATAAAGAAAGCAAACCGTGAGCATTTCAGCATTACCGCCCGGAGCGGAGGCACCTCCCTGGCCGGACAGGCTACCGGTAATGGCGTTGTCATGGACGTTTCCAGGCACATGACGGATATCATTGATATCAATGCCGAAAAAAAATATGCCCGCCTGCAGCCCGGGGTCATCAGGGATACCCTGAACCGGGAAGCGGCAGCTCATAACCTGTTATTTGGTCCTGACACGGCCACAACCAATCGCTGCATGATCGGGGGCATGATCGGCAATAACTCCTGCGGCATTTACTCCATCAAACACCGAACCACCCGGGAGCATGTGCTAGAAATTGAAGCCATTCTCAGTGACGGTTCCATTGCTCGTTTTCATCCCATCAGTGAGGAAGAGCTGGAAATGAAAATGGATCTTGATACGCTCGAGGGGCAGATCTACCGGGGCATGGTCAGGCTGATTGAACAGAACAGGCAGGAAATACTGGATGCTTATCCTCATCCTGACATTATCAGGCGAAATACAGGCTATGCACTCGACAGGCTCTGTGAGATGCAACCCTTCAATCCGGACGGACGTCCCTTTAACCTGGCGGAACTGCTTTGCGGCAGCGAAGGTACCCTGGCCATGACCGCCTCAGCCAAACTTCAGCTGGTACCTGTTGATCCCCAGCGTATCGTGCTGGCTCCGCACTTCACATCCATCAGAAAAGCGATGGAGGCAGCTGTGGAGGCCGTTAACTTTGACCCGGCTGCTGTAGAGCTCGTTGATCATATCATACTGGAAGCCACCAAGGGAAATATTGAACAGCGTAAAAACCGGTTTTTCCTGGACGGCGACCCTCACGCCATTCTGATCATTGAACTTGACGGACATCACAGAGAGGAGCTGCTTAAAAAAGCAAAGAAACTTAAAAACAGGCTTTCAGAACTGGGCCTTTCCGAATCTACACCGGTGATCGAAAAAAATGAGGACATCAAAAAGGTATGGGACCTTAGGAAGGCAGGCCTCGGCCTTCTAATGGGACTGGGGTCGGATCAGCGTTCCCCCTCATTCTGCGAAGACACCGCTGTTCGCGTTCAGGATTTACCGGCCTATGTTGACGATTTCCAGGAGATACTCGACAAATACAACACCGATTGCGTATTCTACGCTCATGCCTCCGTTGGCGAGCTTCATTTGCGGCCGGTCATAGATATTACCAAACCGGAAGGCATTCAAAAAATGGAAGTCATGGCCGAAGAGATTGCCTCGCTTGTTTCCTCTTATAAGGGATCGCTTTCCGGGGAGCACGGTGACGGCAGGGCACGATCGCCCTATATTGAAAAAGTACTTGGAACGGAAATGATGCCGCTGCTCCAAAAAGTAAAAGAGCTTTGGGATCCCAATTATATTTTTAATCCGGGAAAGATCGTCAAGCCGAAACCGATCAGTGAAAATCTGAGAATATCCCCGAATTACACCAAGCCGGATGTTGACACCCGGTTTAACTGGCGGAAGGAAGGCAGCTTTGGCAACGCGGTGGAACTATGCAACGGAGCCGGTGTTTGCCGAAAGCTGTCCGAAAGCGGGGGCACCATGTGTCCCTCCTACATGGCCACTAAAGAAGAGAAAGACAGCACCAGGGGCCGAGCCAACCTCTTCCGGCAGCTTTTCTCGGGCAAGCAGTCCGAGGCCTTTAACTCCGATGAGCTGCATGACGCTCTTGATCTCTGCATAAGCTGCAAAGCATGTAAAAGCGAATGCCCCGCGAATGTGGATATGGCACGCATGAAAGCCGAATTCATGCAGGGCTGGCATGACCGAAATGGCATCACGCTTTCCGAGCGATTTTTCGGACAGGCTTCAACGCTATATCCATTAGCTGCCGCCTTTCCCAAAATGACCAACCGGTTTCTGGAAACGCCTGTGGGCAAGGAACTGCTGAGTACTTTCCTTGGCATTCACAAAAAACGTACTCTTCCCAAGTTTGCGGAGCAAACATTTTCAAACTGGTTCAGAAACAGAACCAATCCGAAAAAGTCGGATAAAAAAGTAGTACTGATAGCGGACATATTCACCGATTATCACGATCCCGGGATCGGTAAAGCTGCGGTACAGGTGCTGGAAGCCCTGGAATATGAAGTAGTTTTGGCGGAAATTACAGATCTTGGCAGGCCGCAGCTCTCCAAAGGGATGCTGGATGCCGCTAAGAAATTGGTTAACAAAAACATACCGCAACTTGCCGAGTACGTGCGGCAGGGGCTGCCTATCGTCGGACTGGAACCTTCCGAAATCCTTACGCTCCGGGATGAATACCCGGATTTATGCAAGGACGAAGATCTTGAACAGGCAAAATTAATTGCCGGGCAAGCCTTCCAGTTTGAAGAGTTTATCGTGAAGGAGTTGAAAGAACACCCGCAGAAACAGGATAGCTTCCGCCAGACTGATACCGGGGTAGAACTTCACGGGCACTGTCACGCGAAAGCCCTGGTGGGCAATCAACCGGCCATTGAGGCGCTAAACTATGCAGGTTACAGCGTAAATGACCTGGAAACCGGCTGCTGTGGCATGGCTGGGAGTTTCGGCTACGAGAAGGGTCATTACCAAGTTTCTATGAGTATTGGCGAACTGGTACTGTTTCCCAAATTGAGAAAAAAGAGTGAGGAATCTATTATCTGTGCGCCCGGTTTTTCCTGCCGCCACCAGATTAAAGACGGTACGGGCAGGCAAGCCTATCACCCGGCGGAGTTGATTGCTCGAAACCTTTTATAGAACACGGCTGACGCTGACTTGGCGGATTGGCATGGAAGAAATGAAAAACCTATATCACAAGCGGAACCGTATTAATTAACCTAATCCTGGATGGACTAAAATCAGTGCCAATCAGTGGCTAAACTACTCATCTTTTACGATCGGCAAGCCGGCTTCCGTCCAGGAGCTGAAGCCTCCTTTCATGGATTTTACATCCGTATATCCCATTTTCTTTAGATTATCAGCCGCAAGTGCCGACCGGTACCCTCCGCCGCAGTACAGCACCAGCTCCTGGTCGGTGTCGGATACCTGCTCATGGATATCCCGCTCAATAACTCCCTTACCCAGGTATTCCGCCCCGGCGATGTGAGCGGCTTCCCACTCGTCAGGTTCACGCACATCGATCAGCTTGAAGTCATCGTCACTGTTCAGTTTCTCCTTCACCTCTTCGGGAGTAACTTCATCCACACGGGTCAGGGCGTCTTCAACAAGAGTAATAAATCGCTGGGAATGAGATTTTGCCATAACATTTATTTGCCGCAGATTCACGCGGATTTGGACTGATGGTGTAAAAGATGCGTTGCATCTTTTGAAAGTCGTTCACTTAAAATGAGCCTATTTCCTTAAATTGATTACCCAAATATCCGTATTCAATCTGTGAAAATCCGCGGCTAATTTTTAAAAGTATTTTTATCAATTAACTCTTGGGCGCTTTTCAGGGCAGCATCAGTAATATCTTCGCCGCTCATCAGGCTCGCTACTTCCGTGATGTGCTCATCATTGGATAATGGAATGATCCGGGTAACCGTTCGATCTTCCTCCTCAACTTTTTGTACGCGGTAGTGCTTGTGTGCCTGACTGGCAATCTGCGGCTGGTGCGTGATAGCTATGATCTGGCACTGATCGGAGAGACGTCGCATCGTCCTCCCCACTTTTTCGGATATCTCCCCACTGATACCGGTATCGATCTCATCAAAAATCATGACGGGCAGGCTCTGTTCCTTGGCCAAAATGGACTTTAAGGCAAGCATCACCCTACTGATTTCACCGCCGGAGGCTATTTTAGCCAGCGGTTTCGGTTCCTCGCCTTTATTGGTCGAAATATAGAGACGAACATCGTCACAGCCGTCCTCGGTGCACTCCACCGGTAAGCCGTCGATCTTCACCCGGCTTTTCTCGGTTTCTTTCCAGTCCACGCGCACTTCAAACCGGGCATTCGGAATCCCCAGGTTTTCCAATTCATTGACAATGGATGCTGACAATCTTTTACCAACCTCTATGCGCTTATTGTGAAGATCACGAGCGAAGTCGCCCACTTCATTCGATTTCTCCTGCAGCTCTTTCTCCAGGTTCTGTATTTCAAGATCAAAGTTTTCTGCCAGGCTCAGCTCTTTGCGGATATCGCTGAGGTATTCGATGAGCTTCGGGATGGTTCTGTTATATTTTTTCTGCAGGCGGTTCAGTTCCGACTGGCGCTGCCTGAGTTCCTCCAGGCGCTGTTGATTAAATTCTATGCCTGACCGATACCTCTCGGTAAAGCTGACCATCTCCTGAATGCTGATGCGCGCAGTGGTGATCTCTTCAAGATAAGTCTCAAATTCGGGTTCAATACGGGCAATATCCTCCAGCAACAATTTCATATTACTGAGCAGGTCTACCACATTCGGCTCACCTCCGCTGCCCAGTTCCACCACGGCTCCCGCCTTCTGATCGAGCTCTTCGGCATTATCGAGCAGATTCATCTCCGCTTCCAGCTCTTCCTCTTCATGGGCGTCAAGCTCGGCATCTTCCAGCTCTTTGACCTGAAACCGGTACAGTTCAAGCTTCTCCTCGAGCTCGCTTTCCCGTCTGCGCAGGTCACGGAACTCTCGTTGCAGCTCCTTCATCTCTGAGTAGGCTACGCGATAGGTCTCCAGGTAAGGCTGAACCTCACCGAAAGCGTCAACAACTGACCGGTGATTCTCTTCCTTAAGCAGCAGCTGGTGATCGTGCTGCCCGTGCAGGTCCACCAGGTAATCGCCTACCTGCTTCAGCACGGTGATAGTGACCGGAGTGTCATTGATAAAAGCACGGCTTCCGGAATCACGGATCTCGCGTCGCAGAATCATCTCTTTTCGGAATTCCACCGCATTCTCTTCCAGCAATTCGCTGATAGACTCTCCGTCTTCAACCTGTATGATGGCTTCGGCAATAGCCTTATCTTTACCCTGCCGGATCACTTCCGTGTCGGCCCGTTCGCCCAGAATCATGTTCAGCGCCCCGATGATAATAGACTTACCGGCACCGGTCTGCCCGGTGAGGATATTGAGTCCGCTTTCAAAGGGGACCTCCAGTTCGTCAATCAAAGCATAATCTTTAATGTATAGGGTTTTTATCATTACTTCTTAAAATTGGTTGCAAGCTCTGATCCCGATTTCAATTCCTAATATCCTTCTTTAGGCCCTCATCATCAAACCGGAATTAAGAAATGAATATATGTAAAGCAATTTGGCAAATTGCTCTACATATAATTATAAAAAAAACGGCTTCCATCCTGATACGATAGAAGCCGTTTCAGCTCTCTTTTATTAAATTCTTGCACATGGCAAGCGTCTCCCTTAATGAAGAGTCACACACTGTATGACCGACAAGTCACCAATTCCTTACAGTTTTTTTTATATTTTCTTAAAAAAATTTTCCCAACGTTCATTTTAAAACTCATAAGCCTTGTCAAAACAAGAGGATAGCCCGAAAGTAACCGAATACCATTTTAAGGTCCCGCCGGGTCACCATAGCGGTACCAGGCTTGATAAGTATATAACTTCCTTCGTAGAGAATGCCTCGCGCACGAAAGTTCAGAAGGCTATAGAAGAGGGACACGTATTGGTAAACGGCAAGCAGGAAAAATCATCCTACAACATGCAGCCCGGGGATAAAATCGATATCGAGATTCCCAAGCCGCCCCCGCCGGAAGCGACGCCCGAAAAAATGGACCTGAATATTCTTTACGAAGATGAGGACATCATCATCGTCAATAAAAAAGCCGGGCGGGTGGTGCATCCGGCCTATGGGAACTGGTCGGGCACCTTGGTGAATGGTTTGCTATGGCATGCCGACGAGCTATCACTGGAGGATGAAGAGAGTATCCGGCCCGGCATTGTGCATCGCCTGGATAAGGACACCAGCGGTATTCTGGTCGTGGCCAAAAATGATGAGGCCCACCGCACCCTGAGTGATTATTTTCGGACCAAAGACATTGAGCGGACCTACTGGGCAGTCATATGGGGCGTTCCCGATAAGAAAAAAGGTACCATAACCGGACCTATCGGCCGAAACCCCAGCGACCGGAAAAAGATGGCGGTTGTGCCCGAAGATAAAGGCAAGCATGCGGTGACGCATTACAAGGTCCTTGAGTATTTCGACCATCTGAGTCTTGTTGAGGTAAAGCTGGAAACCGGCAGAACGCATCAGATCAGGGTGCATTTTGCTGATAAGCATCATTGGGTATTCGGTGACCGGCAGTATGGGGGAGACTCGGTACGGTATGGGCCGAATACCGGCAGCAGAAAGCAGATGTTCAACAACCTGTTTGCTTCCATGCAGCGCCAGTGCCTGCATGCCAAAACCCTGGGTTTTGAACACCCGGCGACGGGAGAGTATGTTCAATTCGACTCGCCGCTCCCCGAAGATTTTCAGCACGTGCTCGATATGCTGCGTGAAAATTGCAAACCGGAGCCGCTGTATTAGATCGCTGATTAAACAAATCTGGCTGATTTACGCAGCGATAATTTAATGGGATTTTCTATATAAACTGGGTTGATTTATGGTTGAGGTCATCTTAAAACTTAAATACTAAATATCAGCAATACCTATGTAGGACGGGTTGCCAACCCGTCCTCTCCGTTCTTGTTAATCGCTAAGGGAATAAAGTAAGGTACATTAATCTAAATGGTCGGGTTAGCAACCCGACCTACAGTAGTTTAAATATTTTTAAACGGAACCACTGAAGTCTACCGGCTGCCAACAAAACTGAACAAAAAAAGGGAAGCCTTTTACAAGACTTCCCTTAATCATTCCCTTAGAATTTGAGTTAACTAAAGCATTAGTAACCCGGTCCTAATTCTCAAGATTCAGGCCTGCCTCCAGTGCTGCTTCAATTCTCGCTTTTGACTCTTCGAGGTGTGCCCTGGTATAATCGTTAAAATTATACGCAGGTGGTGCCAGCCTGCTTTCCAGCTTGGAATGCAGGTCTTTAAGCTGTGCACGGGCTACTGAACGAGCATCCGCGGGAGTGCTGGATGGCGCATCCGTGACCAGTTCGGTTACACCATCAAGATAAGCGCGCTGCAGATCCCTTCGATTGCTGTCAATATTTGAGCCGGGAGAGGACCATACTTCACTCCAAATGGCCGTGGTCACCTGGTTCATCAGGGATGGAATGGTCAGCGTATTTTCTTCGCCGAACTTCACTTCGGTGTCCCTGATCCTGGAGAGGCGGTATGGATTAAACAGCTGCTGAAGCAGTGATGTTTGAATGCCTACCAGCTTTTGGTGCAGTGGGTAATCGATTCGGCCCCGGTATGTGTTGCTGTTGCCCCAGTGGCTCCATCGGTCGGCACCCATTTTCTGGTATACGTCACGAGGCAGTTCCATTCCGCCTGTACTGAAGGCATAATCAACGATCATGTCCAACGCTTCCTGCTGCTTCTCTTTGCTGATGGGTACGAATGGCATACGTCCCTCAGGATCTCCCACGTGGTCGCGATACTGGTGCTGCCCGCCGATATATTTTACCGCAGGTGCCAGTGCGCGCGCATACTGAAAGAGATAGGTCTGGAACAGGTCTGTTGCCTCAAAATAGGCCATATTGTCGGCAAGCGCTATTTCGGGCACTTTTG
>Ga0102926_1001563_pt1 | contig 13437 bp, 10 predicted proteins | sample SalPonR1_A_D2_MG_FD_78173 | JGI IMG/M metagenome (GOLD analysis project Ga0102926, IMG submission 78173) | Salt pond soil microbial communities from South San Francisco under conditions of wetland restoration - Salt Pond MetaG R1_A_D2_MG | ecosystem: Environmental > Aquatic > Marine > Intertidal...
ACGAAATCGGAGGTGCGATCAAGCCGCGACACCTCAAGCTTCGCTTGCCCTTCGCCATCCTCGAGCCGCATCGAGCCTTCAAGCGACAGACTCAGTTTCTCTCCAAGCACGGGCTTGCCGAGGACGACCTTCTTGGCGGCGATCTCTTCGATATTCACCGACACCGGCAGGTCCGGCAATGTGAAACCACTCGCTTCAGCTTGGGGCAGATCAGGGCCGGTTTCGGGATTGGGGAGCCGTTCGAGGATGATCTCGGCGGCAGAAAACTTGGTCACATCAAGAGTGCCAACCAGAAGCGCGCTGCGGTTCCAGTCCAGCGTGACATCCTTGACTGTCAGCCAGATGCCGTCGGCGTCCGCGATTGTCAGCAGGTCGAGTGTCGCCTCGCTGCTCAGGGCGCCTTCAAAGCCTTCGATTTTCACATCGCGGCCTTGGGTCGAAAGATTGTCTTCGATCAGCCCTTGCAGGAAACCGCGATCATTCTCTTGCGCATGGGCCACGGGCGCAGAAAGAATTAGCCCTGAAACCAGAGCTGTGCGCGCCCATCTCAGGGCCGGTTTCACGATGCGGTCGATCATATTCAAAACGCCTGTCCGATACCGATATATACCTGCACACCTTCGCCGGTGCTGCCGCTGACTGGTGCGGCCACGTCAAGCCGCAATGGACCGATCCCTGTCGCATACCTGATTCCGACGCCTGCACCGCTATGCCAGCGGCCGCTCCCGTCATAGATGCTTTCGGGGCCGATATACCCAACGTCATAAAAGGCGACCGGATCGAAATTGCCCGCCAGGTCGATCCTCAGTTCCGCCGATGCCGCAAGGAACGACCGGCCACCGGTCAAGCCTCCGCCGGTATTCACACCCAAAGATTGATAGGGATGGCCCCGGACCGTATCGCCTCCGCCGGAATAGAATAGGAAATCCTGTGGTGTATCCCCGAGGCTTGAGCCAAGGACACTGCCGAATTGCAGCCTGCCGGCCACCGTGAAAAGGCCGCTGTCGTCAAGCTGTCGATACGTTCTGCCGTCCAGTTCGATCCGCGCGCCGGAATCGTCTTCGTCCAGTGAGATGAAAGGCATGACCTCGGCCTGAAGATAAAGGCCCTTGGCCGGATCCAGAGGCACATCCCGCGTATCATATGTGGCCTTGAGCGGGACCAGAAGGTGAAAGTATTCGGTGTTTCCGTTGATCGCGTCGGTTTCGTCGGAATAGCGCAGGGTCAGCCCCGCCTCGACAGTCAGCTCGTCGGTCACGATCCTGCTGAACCCGAACCCGAGCTCGATCTGGTCAGAGAGATAGTTTGGCTCATCCTCGCGGGCGGCTCGGCCCGTGATGAAAAGGGTCGTATCCGCGCCGAAGGTCGCGGGGCGTTCGAACCTGCCCGCAACTTCGTAGTCTATACCACCGTTGCGACCGCCGGCTTCGCTACCGATGCCGCCAACATTGGCGTCAAACCGCAACCGTTCGGCCCCGCCTAACAGGTTCCGGTGGAGCCAGAAACTCGAGAGCATGAGGCCTTCGTTGCTCGAGACTTCGGCGCCGAAGCCAAAGCGGCGCGGCTTTTCATCGGCCACGTCCATCTCGATGTCCATCACGTTGCCGTTGCGCAATGTCTCGGCTTCGCTAAGCGCGACGGACCGGAAAGCGCCGGTGCGGCGGAGCCGCTTGGCAGATTTTTCAAGCTCATCCGGCGAGAAGCGTTCGCCAGTGGGCAACCCCGCGATCGCGCGAAGGCGTTCGGAGCGCACTGCGCTTTCGGACGTCTGAACCAGATTGCCGAACCGCACCACCGGGCCGGGGCGCAGGGCCAGTTCGGCGATGAGCGTTTTGGAATTGTGGTCCGCCACGAGGTTCTGATTGGCCAGTTCTGCCTTGGCGTGACCCACTTCGCGCCATCCCTCGATACCTGCATCCACGGCGTTCTTGACGACCGGCGCACGGGCTCGTGCTCCACGGGTGAACGCCTCTGGCAGGTTGGTCGCGGGTGCGATGGGCGCGATGCGCGCGCTCCCGAAGGTGAACGGCTGCCCCGGATTGACACGCACCGTGACGTTACGCAGCCTTGAGGGGGTGGCGAACGGAGATAGACGCCCGGCCTCGCGACCGTCCACCAGAATGCTGACGACTCCACCATAGTATCCGAATTCGTAAAGCACGCTGACAAGCTTGGCATAGTCGGCATTGGCGGCGGCGATGATGTCCTGAGGGTCGTCGCGACCCTCTTCGTTCGCGGCCTGCACGAGGGAGGCATCGACCAAAGCCTTTCGCAGGTTGTCGTCGCTTGTTCGGATGTCGAAACGGACTTGTTCAAGGGCCGTGGCGATCGATGCCGAGACCACAATGAGCGCCACCAGAACACACACACATGGCAGCTTTGAATAAAAACCTTGTGACAATCAGCGTCCCCTCAACGTCTCTGCGCCTTGATCGCCGGCGCCGCGGCACTGCCACCAAAGTCTATGGTAATACGCGCCGGGCCTCCAGTAAGTTCCCGGCGGTGTGCCCGCTTCGCGAAAGGATTGACGGGCATGTCGGCAGTATCCCGCCCAAGACAACCTGCGCGTTGCGGCGACCCTCGGAGACGAAGGCCCAAGAGGATTTTTTGTCTATTCGGGTCTTCGACATGCTTGGGCGTTCGCCGCATTGTGAAAGTGTATGCCTTGTGCCACCGTCATCGCATAGGTTCGGGTTTAGCATTTCGGTGGCGGCCCGGAGGCACGCACAAAACTGGAGAATGCACATGGCGGGGCACGGGTATGAAACCGGTAGGTTGAACCTTCCATTCGTGGGGATATGCACCTTCGGCAAATATCCTTACGTGGAAGACTGGGACGTGATTGACGCCGATGTCGCTGTGATGGGCGCGCCTTTCGATTTCGGATGCCAATGGCGGTCAGGGGCACGGATGGGGCCGCGCGGTATTCGCGAGGCATCGACCCTTTTTTCCTTTGGTCATGGCGGGGCCTATGACCACGAGGATGACGTCACATATCTCGATCCGGCCAAGGTGCGGATCGTCGATCTGGGGGATGCCGATATCATTCACACAGATACCGTGGGGAGCCACGCCAATATCGAATTCGGTGTGCGCAAGATGTTGGAAGCGGGCGCGTTGCCTGTTGTGTTGGGGGGCGATCATTCGGTCAACATTCCGTGCATCAACGCTTTTGACGGACAAGAGCCGATCCACGTTGTTCAGATCGACGCGCATCTGGATTTCGTGGATGAACGTCATGGCGTGCGGTTCGGCCACGGCAATCCGATGCGCCGCGCGGCGGAAAAGGAATATGTCACCGGCCTGAGCCAGATTGGCATCCGCAACGTATCTTCGACAGCGCGGGACGGCTATGAGGACGCACGGGCGATGGGGGCGGACATTCTATCGGTCAGGCAGGTGCGCAAGATGGGCACCGAGGCGATGCTCGCCCGTATTCCCGAGGGTGCGCGCTATTACCTGACCATCGACATTGATGCCTTCGATCCCTCCATTGCCCCCGGCACCGGCACGCCAAGCCATGGCGGCTTTCTTTACTATGATGTGCTTGAATTGATCGACGGGCTTGCCAAACGGGGCGACATCGTGGGGCTGGACCTTGTCGAAGTTGCACCTGATTATGATCAGACCGGCAGCACCTCGATCCTCGCGGCGCAGATTTTGATGAACACCATCGGCCGGATCATGCACCAGCGCGAGGTCAAAGGCACCTGACACGAGACACCCCCTTGCCAATGGCGGGGGTGGCAGGTCATATTCAATTGTGTGAATAAGTTTGTCGCGCGCTTGCTTGGGCGCGTGTCGCCGCTATCGGGGAGGGCCGTCATGAAAATCCAAAGACGCACTATGTTGAAAGGGCTGGGGGCCGGGGCCCTGTTGGGGCTTCCGCAGCAGGCATGGTCCGCAGCGACAATGGAGCTTGGCGGCCTGACGGTCAGCACGGTGAGCGACGGGCATCTGGCACTTCCGGCGGAATTCTTCTTTGACGGGTTGCCCGAGGACGAACTGACGACAATCCTTGAACAGTATGATGTCGCGCAAGATACGCTTACGCCGCCCTGCAATGTCACGGTGGCCCAGTTCGGTGGGCGCACCGTCCTCTTTGATTGTGGCTCTGGCCCGGCTTTCATGCCGACCGCCGGTAAGCTTGTCGATGGATTGAGTGTGATGGGGATCAGGCCCGAGGACGTCACGGAGGTTGTCTTTACCCATGGGCATCCCGATCACCTTTGGGGGGTGCTCGACGACTTCAACGATCCGGTCTTTACCGAGGCACAGTATATGATGGGGCGCAGCGAACACGCCTATTGGTCCGACCCGGAAACCGTAGAGACAATCGGGGAAGCAAGGGCCAGCTTTGCCGTGGGCGCGGCCCGCAGGCTTGAAGCCATCGCGGAAGACATGAGCACGTTCGAGAGCGGCCAAGAGATCCGTCCCGGCATCATCGCCCATAGCAGCTTCGGTCATACGCCGGGGCATATGTCCTTCGAGCTTCGCGGCACCGAGGGCGCAGTTTTGGTAGTCGGCGATGCCATAGGCAACGGTCACGTAGCGTTTGAGCGGCCGGAATGGCCCAGCGGTTCGGATCAGGACCCCGAGACCGCGGCCAACACGCGCGTCCGCCTTCTCGACATGCTGACGCAAGAGCGTATGGGGCTGATCGGCTTTCACCTTCCCGGTGGCGGGTTGGGGCGCGTTGAGCGCAAGGGCGATGCGTACCAATTCGTGACGGAGGATATGTGATGCGATGGATTCTGGCATTTATGACGCTTACCGGGATGGCGCAGGCCAGCGAGGATATCGCTGACAAATACCCGGCTTCGCTTCTTTATGACAAACCCTACGAGGTGATCCCCGGCGTCTATTCGGCGATCGGTGCAACCGCGCCGCCCACCTATGAGAACGCAGGTCACAACAACAACCTGAGCTTTATCGTGACGGGTGACGGTGTCGTCGTGATCAATGGCGGCGCGGCCTATGGTCTGGCCAAGGCCCTGCACGAAGAGATAAAGGCCGTGACCGATCAGCCGGTCAAACTGGTCTTCAACGAAAATGGCCAAGGGCACGCCATGCTTGGCAACAGCTATTGGGATGAACAGGGCGTGCCTATCGTGGCCCATGAAGATGCGGCGCAGGAAATCGAAGACTATGGTGCGCAATCGCTCGCGACCATGGAACGGATAAACCAAGAGCAGCACGAAGGCACGCAGATCGTTCTTCCAACCGAGACTTTCGCGGAGAGCTATGTCGTGGAGCGCGGAGATTTCAGGATTGAGGCGCGGTATCTGGGGCCCGCGCATAGCCCGGGCGACATTGTCGTGTGGCTGCCGAAGCAGGAGCTTGTGATTTCCGGAGACATGGCTTTTCACGAACGGATGCTCCCGATTTTCGAGCACACTTATACCGCCGACTGGCTTGACACATGGGAAACCGAATTCGAGGCGCTTGACGCGACCTATGTCATTCCGGGGCACGGCCATCCGACCAATATGGCGCAGGTGCGTCGCTATACGCGTGATTACCTTGTCTACCTGCGCGAAAAGATCGGTGCGCATCTGGATGCGGGGGGTGATCTGGCCGATGCCTATTATGTGGATCAATCGCCCTATGCGCATCTCGATACGTTCGAGGAGCTGGCAACCAAAAATGCGGGCCGGGTCTATGAGCAGATGGAGTTCGAATGACGCAACACCCAAACATTCCCGTTGAGAGCGCCATCATCGCGATTTAAGGCCAAGCTTTCAGAAAGCAGAACGATCATGGCATATTTTGCCGGTGACGCGCGTCCGGGTGAAACCCTGTTCCGTTCATGATCAACTTTGCAAGAAAGCGTCCCGGGTTGGGCTTCTTGACCTCATGTGCAAAAGCGCGATGTAAGGCCGGATTGCCATTTTCGCCGGGACGAAACTTCCATGCTATTCGAGCTTTACGAACTGCCGTTCGACGCGCAGGGCGCGCAACTTCTGATCGGGTTGGCCCTCGGGCTTGCCTTCGGCGTGGCCGCGCAGATCAGCCGGTTTTGTCTTCGTCGCGCGGTGGTGGCGGGCCCTGATCGCAATGCGGCGCTTGGCACATGGCTAAGCGCGCTCGCGGTGGCCATTGCGGGCACAACGCTTGTGACCGGGTTGGGCTGGGTTGATCTTTCTGATCATCGTCAGATGGTATCGGACCTGCCGCTTGCCGCGCTGATGGTCGGCGGGCTCGCCTTTGGTATCGGGATGGTTCTGACGCGGGGGTGCATCAGCCGCCTCACGGTTCTGGGCGGTACGGGCAATCTGCGGGCGCTGACTGTGCTGGTGATCTTTGCCATCGTGGCGCATGCCACGCTCAAAGGCGTCTTTGCGCCTTTGCGGGTGGGACTTGGCGGTGCCACCCTTGAGGCCGGTATCGGGTCGTTGGCCGAGTTGCCGGGCGGGGCGGTGACATGGGCCGCGCTTCTGGTGGCAGGTCTTGTCGCGGCGATCGCATGGCTTCGGCCACGTCCTCTTCACGTTATGATGGCGGGGGCGATCGGCGCGCTTGTCGTGGCGGGCTGGGTCGCGACCGGCTGGCTTTTCTTCGATGCGTTCGAGCCGCAGCCGGTGCAGTCCATGGCCTTCACATCGACATGGGCCGATAGCCTTTTCTGGACAGTGGCGTCGACATCCATTCCGGCCGGTTTTGGTGTGGGGCTGGTCGGGGGCGTGTTTGCAGGTGGTTTCCTGTCCGCGCTGATCCGGCGCGAACTGAGCCTTGAGAGTTTTGAGAGCCCGCGGCAAACGCTCCGCTATGTGGCAGGGGCGGCCCTCATGGGCTTTGGTGGCGTTCTGGCGGGGGGCTGCACCGTGGGTGCTGGCCTTTCGGGTGTGTCGATGCTGAGCCTGTCCGCGATTGTGGCGCTTTTGTCCATCGTGACGGGCGCGTTGGTTGCGGATCGCGCGCTTCGGCGCGCGCCCGCGCTGCAACCTGCGGAGTGACGCGCGCGTTCTACTCCATCGCCTCGTTCACGATGTCGCTCAGCAAGGTTTGAACCTCTTGCATCGGTCCTTCGGGATACTGGCGGTGACCCAGCATGACCTCACCGTCCCGTTCGGCCACGAATATGCCATAGGGGCAGTGGACAAGGTTCATCGGGTCGGCCTCCATCACGCTTCGTGAAACAGTGGCCGAGCAGAACAGGAACACGTCCGCCTCTTTGAACAGGGTCACGTCGCTTCCGACATCCTCGCCTGTGCGCTCAAGCATCTCGCCCACATGGCTGACATAGTCGATCACGAGCCCGCGCCCGATGATGGCACTTTCCACGGCAAAGGTGGCGTCGTCAAAACTTCCGCTGAAAGGGTAAGTGATGGCGTCTTCGGCGGCTACTGACGTGCCGATACCCAGTGCGGTGATCGTTGCGAATACCTTAAGCATTTTGATCCCTTTCCTTGTGAAGATCGCGGCGGTGATACGGTTCAGCCGCCGCGACCGTGGTTTCAGCCGAACATGTCCGACGTGATCCCGGTATACCAGCCCTCGCTTTCCTCGTAGGTCGCTTTGCGCAAGGCACTGTCTTCGCCTGTCTGGCTGATGAAGCCATCCACCTTGGCGATTTTCTCGTCGGTGGCTTCGTAAGTGGCGCCGACTTTCACGCCATCATTGGTCGCGATGAGTGACCAACAGGTGTTCGAAAACTTCGGCGGAAAGACCTTGGATCCGGTGAGCGCACCGCGCACGGCGTTGGCGCAGACCTTTGCCTGACTGTTGGCTGCAAAGCCGGATTTGGGCATGTCGCCCTGCTGGCTTGCATCACCCAGAACATAGACATCCGGGTCGGCTTTCGTGGACATGTCCTCGGCGTTGACCGGGGCCCAGTTGCCATCGGTCACACCCGCGATTTCGGCAATGCGCCCGGCCTTTTGCGCCGGGATCACATTGCAGACATCCACCTTGGTTTCTTCGCCGTCGATGGTGATGGTCATATCATCGGGATTGACCGACACGTTGCCGCCGCCGAAATCCTCACCGATCCAGTCGACCATGCCGGGATAATGATCGTTCCATCCGTTCTGAAAGAGCGCCATCTTGGAGAACTTGGGCTTGGGGTCCGCCACGATGATCTTGCCAGTAGGATTGTTGGCCTTGAGCACATGCGCGACCATCGACACCCGTTCGTAAGGGCCGGGTGGGCAGCGGAAGGGGTTGGGCGGGGCCACCATGGCAAAGGTGCCACCCTCGGGCATTTCTGCGATCTGCGCCTTGAGCAGTTCGGTCTGAGATCCGGCCTTGTAGGAGTGGGGCATCGCATTCTGAGCGGCGAGGCTCCACCCCTCGACGGCATCATCAACAAAATCGATACCGGGGCTCAGGATCAGTTTGTCATAGGGGAGAACCGCCCCACCGGCCAAGGTGACCGTCTTGCTGTCGCGGTCCACGTCCACGGCCCAGTCATGCACGACGTTGATGCCATACTCGGCCGCCAACGTGCCATAGGTATGCCCGATATCCGCCAGCTCCTTGAAGCCGCCCAAATAGAGGTTCGAAAAGAAACAACTGAAATAGGTCCGTGACGGTTCGACCAGGGTTACGTTGATTTCGCCCTTGCTGTCCTTGGCGAGATAGCGCGCGGCAGTGGCCCCGCCGGCACCGCCGCCGATCACGACGACACGCGCCTTTTCATGGTTAGATGCCAGAACGGCCGGAGCGGATAGTGACGCTGCAGCAGCGGCCCCGGTGCCTAAGAATATGCGTCTGTTAAGTTTCATTTCGTGTTTCCTCCCTTGGTTTAAATGCGCCTCATTCGAGGTCTTTGAAATAGGCGGCCAAAGCCGCGATCTCTTCGTTCGACAACCGGCCTGCCATCATCTGCATCACCGGATGAGGCCGCAGCTTGCGCTTGTAGGCGTGCATCGCGACGACGAAATCTTCGGTGGGCCAGTGGGTTATCGAGGGGATTCCGTCCGAACTGCCATCGGATTTGTGGCAGGTCAGGCATTCACTGGCGAGGTATTCACCATATTCCGGATCGCCATCAAGTGCGAGAATTTCGGGATCAAGATCATGGTCGGTTGGCAGCGCGGTGGGCGCGGCCTCGGGAATGTTGGCGGGATTGTCCGAAAAAGTTCTGAGATAGGCCAGAAGGTCGGCCCGATCCTGAGCGTCCTTCATGCCCCGGAAACTCATGCGTGTCCTTGAGACGAGCGCGCGCGGGTTCTCGATGTAGGCATCAAGGGTTTCGGCATCCCAGACAAGCCCGTCCGCGCCCGCCCGGACCATCGCCTTGGAATAGGCGAAGCCTTCATGCGCCGCAGCACGACGCATGAAGATACCGTTGAGATGGGGCCCGATACGGTCCACGGCATTCGCACCGACCTGATGGCAGCCCTTGCATTTGCCATAAAGACGCTCGCCGCGCTCTGTGTCGCCGATCTCAGCCGCGAGGGTGAGACCGGGAAGGAGGACTGCCAGTCCGAGACACAGGGCACCGAGCTTGTTTTTCACGTGACTACTCCGAAACACTTCTGAGATAGGCGATGATGGCCCTTTGATCGGCCTCCTTTCGAAGTCCGGCAAAGCTCATCTTGGTGCCCTTGAGATACGCTCTCGGCTTGGCGAGGAATGCCGAGAGTTCTGCTTCGGTCCAGATCAGCCCATCTTCGGCTGCCGCCTCAAGGGCGTTCGAGTATCTGAAGCCGTCCACCGCCCCCGCAGGCGCATCGACGATGCCGGTCAGGACCGGGCCGACGCGGTTCTTGGCGCCCTCGCCGACCTGATGGCAGGCCTTGCATTTGCGATAGACCTTCTCGCCCGCAGCGACCATCTCGGGATCTAGGGCCGCCGCTTCGGTCTCCGTCGCCTCGGGGGTGGCATCTACCGTGTCTGTATCGGCGGAAGCCGTGTCTTCGGTCGCCGCGGCTTCGGTCTCTTCTTCCTCGGGGGTTACGTCCAGAACACGGGCCCGCATGGTGATTTCGACATTGTCCTTGCAGTCACTCATGCAGGGGTCGATCGTCCACAGCGGATATTCCGTTTCGTCCCGGTCATCCACGATGAAGCCATCCGCGTTGGGAAGCTCGATATCGGTGAAGTTTTCGTGCGAGAGCGTGAAATCATCTTCGACGAGGTAGTTGGAATAAAGGATGTAGGCCGTGATCGCATAAACCTCGTCGATGGTGAGGCTTTGGGCATCGCCAAAAGGCATGGAGCGGTGAACGTAATCCCATGTGGTCGACAGGTAGGGCCAGTAGGAGCCGACAGTTTTGACCGGGTCCTTGTCGGCCAATGTGCCCTCGCCCCCTGCAAGCTTGGGCCAATTGCCCACGCCTTCGGCAAAGTCACCATGGCAGGAGGCGCATTTCGCGGCAAAGACAGACTCGCCCGTGGCGACATCCCCCGACCCTTCGGGAAGACCGGTTCCATCCGGGAGGACATCGACATCCCACGCGGCTATTTCCTCGGGCAGGGCGGGGCGGCCCAGCCCGTACCCGCCATCCGGTGCTGCGGTGCTGGCTGCGTCTTCGGTGGCTGTGTCTTCGGTTGGCTCGGGCTGGTCGCTGCTGGCGTGCGCCTGCGTCACCAACTCGGGCGAAACAGACGGAATTTCCACGACGAACTGATCGGCGACGACATAGGCCAAGGACAACACACCGACCACGCCCCCGGTTGCAGGGGCAAAGATGTTAAGAAACTTCGACATTTTCCGCCTCGCCATTCTCGCGCACCCACCATGTCTGGATGCCGTTATTGTGGTAGATCGAATTCTCGCCCCGGATTTCACGGAGCTGATCCTTGGTTGGCTGCACATAACCCGTGTCGTCCATGGCGCGGCTTTGCAGGAGCATCTCTTGGCCGTCCCAGTCCGTATCGAGATAGAACCGGGTGAGCGCCATGCGATCGCCCGGTTGGGCAAGACGCGCGGTTTCCCATGTTTTGCCGCCATCCTTTGAGACATCGACACGGGTGATCGCGCCCCGGCCGGACCATGCCAGCCCGGTGATGACCAGCGGACCGGGGCCGTGGGCAACAGGGGCTTGTGGGCTGGGTGAGGTTACAACCGACTTGGCGTCCATCGCCCATGTCCATTTGCGCGATGTGCCATCGGCCAGCGTATCGGTATATTTCGACGTTTCCTCGCGGCCTTCGACCGGACGGTCCAGCACCTCGATCCGGCGCAGCCACTTGATCCACATATTACCTTCCCAGCCGGGCACCACGAGGCGCACCGGATAGCCGTGTTCCTTGCGCAGCGCCTCACCATTGGCCTTGAACGCGACGAGAACGTCGTCAAGCGCCTTTTCCATGGGAATCGACCGCCCGTTGGAGCTTGCGTCGGCCCCTTCGACAAATATCCATTTGCCGGCGGTGTCGTATCCGGCTTCCTCAAGGATCGTGCGCAAGGGCACGCCGGTATATTCCATGTTGTGGATCATGCCATGGGTGAACTGTGCCCCGTTGAGCTGCGCCCCCGCCCATTCCATCCCCGAGTTTGCCGCGCATTCGCAGAAATACGTGTGGTTTTCGCGCGGGAACCGTTCGAGATCATCGTAGGTAAATACAAGTGGACGATCGACCATGCCGTTGATCATCAGCCGATAGTCATCTTTGCTGAGTTCGATGGCGCCCGAATGGTGGCGCTCGAACGCGCAACCCGCAGGGGTGATCGTGCCATCAAGCGCGTGAATCGGTGTAAAGTTGATCGAGCTGATGGTGTCGGCGGTCAGCCATTCGACATTGCGCCGCACAACGTCATCCTCGAACCGGATCGGAAGACCGTAAGGCACCTCGTCGACGCCGACACCCAGCCCGCTCGCCCATGGCTGAACCTCGGTTATCAGGGGATCGGGGGTTGCGGCGCGGGCGGTTCCCGTCGCGGCGACGCCCACCACGGCCGCGGCGCTTCCGCTCAGGAAGGCGCGGCGCGATGCGGGCTTGTTCAGAAAGTCATTGGACATGACAGGGGGTCTCCTTCTCAGGTCAAATCACTGGCCGGTTACGGTAACACTGGTGTTGGGCGTCGAGCTTACGGTGCCCATTTCGCGGATATGTTTCTCGACCACGTCCCAGATGGGCGGTCCTTCGGTGCCTTCATTGACGCTGGCCCAGCCGGCCACCACGTAATTGCGCGCCGGGTCGATCGCTTCGCCCGTAGCGAGAAGAGTCATGTTGCTGATCCGCTCGCCCTGGGGTTTCGAGATGTCGATGTGGTAGCCCATGCCACCGACGCGCACCATGTCGCCGCCCTGCTGATAATAGGGGTCGGGGTTGAAGATGTTGTCGGCCACGTCCTCCATGACCACTTTGAGAAATTCACCTGACATCTCGGTGCGGTAAGCCTCGGGATAGGTCATCGAGGTGACGTTCCAGATATCTTCGCGCGTGATGTCCTGACCGGGGATAAGCGACGGGCCCCAGCGCACACCGGGCGACAGGGATATTTCGGCATCCCGCTGTTCAAGAAGCGCATCACAGATCAGGTCATCCCAGGTTCCGTTGAAGTTGCCGCGCCGGTAGAGAAGGCTGTCGGTCTGACCCACCACCTCCCCGAGCTGATCCGCGTAGGGCGCGCGCTGTTCGTCGATAAGCGCGGTGATCTCTTGTTTGGGTTCGATCACGTCCGAAAAAATCGGGATGAGTTTGTGCCGAAAGCCAGTCATGCGGCCATCTTCGACGTTGAGGTCAACGCGGCTGACGAATTTGCCGTTTGACCCGCTCGCCACGATGATCGTGTCGCCCACAAGGACGGGTTCGGGAAGGGCGTCATGGGTGTGCCCCGACAGGATCACGTCGATACCGCTCACGATACCCGCCATCTTCTTGTCGACGTCAAAGCCATTATGGCTGAGGCAGACAACGAGTTCGGCGCCTTGCGCGCGCACCTCGTCGACGATTTCCTGCATGTGCTCGTCGCGGATGCCAAATGCATATTCCGGAAACATCCAGCCGGGGTTTGCGATGGGCATGTAAGGGAATGCCTGACCGATCACGGCGATTTTCACGCCGCCGCGCTCGAAAAACTTGTAAGGCGGGAACAGTTCGGCGGGTTCGTCCCATTCGGCATCGAATATGTTCTGGCCAAGGGCCGCGAAAGGCAGGCCTTCGACAATTTCGGAGACGCGATCGCTACCCAATGTGAATTCCCAATGGAAGGTCATCGCATCGGGCTTCAGTGCGTTCATGACATTGACCATATCCTGACCCTGCGTGTGATAGCAGGTGTAAGAGCCGTGCCAGGTATCCCCACCATCCAGAAGCAGGGCGTCAGGCCGGTCAGCGCGGATCGAGTCGATTACGGTGGCCACGCGATCAAGGCCGCCAACGCGCCCATAGGCGCGCGCGAGTGACGAAAAGTCGCCTGAGCTGAGGGCGTAGTGCGCGGGACTGCCATCATCGATGCCATAGAGGCGGCGAAAGTCAGCGCCTGTCACATGTGGCACATCGCCCGTATTGGGGCCGACACCGATATTGACCGAAGGTTCG
>Ga0102926_1001564_pt1 | contig 13430 bp, 5 predicted proteins | sample SalPonR1_A_D2_MG_FD_78173 | JGI IMG/M metagenome (GOLD analysis project Ga0102926, IMG submission 78173) | Salt pond soil microbial communities from South San Francisco under conditions of wetland restoration - Salt Pond MetaG R1_A_D2_MG | ecosystem: Environmental > Aquatic > Marine > Intertidal...
CTTTAACCTTATTTCGCGTGAGGGATAGTAGCGGCAGGTTGAGAATTGCATCGCGATTCGAAATGCCGCGGAACGCGGTACCTTCATTTAATCATTCCCATTTAATGCAAAAGGATAAGGGTGTCGTGCCGTTTTTTTTATAAAAAACAGATGCCACAGCTTCCGTGCCACTGACTACAAGCGGATAGCCCGCCCCCGAGCTCCGTCGAACGGCGGAACTCCGGGGCACGCTAAAAAAATCTCTTAATAAATTCTCTTTCCTTTTTTAAGTGTATAAAAGAAAAATTTGATTGTATAATTTTCAATAAAAAAGGGGGACTCACTATCAATTGACCGCTATCAACTTCTTTGTTAGGTATTCATTTCCGGCCTTCATTTGGAGGAAATAGGTTCCAGGGTATACTTCATTGCAATCCATCCTTATTTGGTGGTCACCTTCGACTAGAATCTCATTTAATAAAACTTCCTTTACGCTTCCCATCATCTCGAAAAGCGTTATTTCAACCCGGGTCTTTGCGGGTATTGTGAATTGAATAATCGCGGCATGTTTTACTGGATTGGGGAAATAGGTCAATGTAGGTTGGGAACGGTTCGGGGTTGACGCTGCTATAGTAGTTGTGTTTGATAAGCAGGAGCCCCGATAAGAATTCGCGATAGACCATGCCATTTGCTGGAATTTCAGAGCTAATTCCGGGTTTGGTGGTTCAAATTCACCGCCCCACCAATGTTGTAATTGATGGGTCAGCCCCACAGGTGAAACTTCAAATAAAGTAGAAAAATGGACACATGCTACAAAATACTTTCCAATATCATTGAGATGAATTCTATCTGAAAAAAGATCATCAATAGCATTGAGTCCCGGCATATTTCCGGCATAGATCGAGTCATAAACCTGGGCGAGGCCCTGTGCAGCGGGAATCAGGCAGACGGGCTCTACCGGATTATACCTTGCGTTAATTGTATCGACGACTGACTCCCACATGGGTAGATCATCTTCAATTCTTTGTCGCCATGGATTGCTGTCTACATCAAAATCGCATTCTGTCGGTGTTCCGCTGAGAATACAATGCCAATCTTCATACAGGTATACTCGAATGCCCGGGTTAAATGCATTCGCATACCTAAAAAAGCTATCTGTATATTGATAGGTCTCTTCAATGAGATCTCCATAGCGTGGAACCCCTTCTGTAAGTACCAACATATCAAAGGTGCCAGATGGGAGGCCACCGGAGGGGTGATAAAATGGGAAAAACTGTGGTGGATTTGCGTCATAATCATTTGCTTCTTTCCTCTCCCATTGCCATCGAAGGGGAGCACCGGGAATAGATTGATATGCCCACTGAAAGCTCACATCCGGGTGGTCGCCTGCCAGAGATTTTACCATATCCGGAATTTGATCGCTGAGGCTATGTCCGATGTAGAAGGCCTTTTGAGATTGTATTTCATCGACATGAAATAAACTAATTAACAAAAGCAGAACCATGATGTCCTTGACCTGAAAGCTAATGATTGGCATGAAGAAGGTGTTTTTTTGAGTGAAATATGGATTGATGATGTGCATTTTACTCCTTTGTGGTGACGATATGGGTATCGGCTTTAAATTGCTTTTTGACTCTTCCTTCCGGGGAACATAAAAGTAGGGTGTAGTCCAGTGTTTTATAGTCTCCCATTATCCTATCCATGAATTGGTTTCGATTGGCGCTGATGGATTTTATTAAGGTGTAGGGTTTGTGTTTATCAACGGATTTATAAATACGTACGACGTCTTCAGATGGGCCTGAGTAGTTCCATTTTAAGCTGATTTTATTTTTTTCTTCTTCAAGGGTGAGATCCATGATTTGCCCCACGATGATTTTTTCATGTGTTTTGGTCGTGTACCAATACACAATTTTGCTCCTTAAGTCATCATCATCTTCGGCCACCACGGTATAATCAAAATAGGTATCGGAAGGCAGATTTTTTTCTACAAAGAGCCTGTCAAAATCAGCAGCGGGTACGGATTGGATGACCTGGTATTCTGCCTCTACTGGCGACTTTCGCAATAGGTGGTAGGTAGTCACATCTTCAGAACTACTGGGCGTTACATGGATGTGGAGAAGACTGTCTTTTACGTCGATATCATACACAAAAGTACTGGATGGGGGGATAATGTCCGGTTTTTTTAGCTTTAAGGGTACTGAAAATGAGGAGGCATTGTAGTTGTAATCATAGGCCACAATTTTATAGTAAATGTCTTCGGTCAGTGTTTTGAGGGTTATGGTATCGGTAAAGGTGGTATCCTGAAATATTTTTCTCGAGGCATTAGAGTATTCGTGGTAGTCGGCGTTGGCAAAAAAGACTTGATAGCCGTAAAGGTCTTTTTCGGGGCCGAGCTTCCAGGATATATGGACGACGCCATTCGTGTCTATAGTTCCTTCCATACCGGTAGGGGCTGCGGGTGGGAAACTGTCTACCAAATGCCCGTACGTGGCCAGGCTGAAATTGACATTGCCCGAGGTGTCGGCAGCAAATATGGTATAAAAGTTGGGGGCCAGGGTGTTTGGCGAGGGGTCCACGAACTGTCTTCGCTTCGGATCGAGCCAGCCCTCATGGATCTCTTTGCCTTTTTCAAAGGCTTTTTTGGCTCGAATGATTTTAAATCCACGCAAATCTGAAATCGTATCAGGGAAATCCCATTTTATATGCATTTCTCCGGCTTTTTCTTCCTTCACAACCACCTGTGAAGGCATGGGGGGAGGTGTGCGGTCTACGGCATTCAATTTGTAAGTAGGTGAAAAGGGTGTGAGGGTGCCAAAAGGCGTTACGCCGGCTAATTTATAGTAGTGTGGAGTGTAATTCTGCTCCACCGTATCCATCAATACATAGTGGTCCAGGTTTCCAATGGCCTTGTTTTCTTCCAGCGGGTTTACGATCGGGGCTGACGTTGTTTTTTTAAAATTTTCTCCATCTTTCGATCGGAAAATGTAAAATGAGGAGAACAAGCCCTGATAGTCTGTGCGTGAGATGAGGAAATCAATCTGTTTTTCTTTCCGAATAATTTTCTCAGGAATGGGTGCTACTTCATTATATTCCCGATTGGCGAAACGGGCTGCGCTCAACAAGTCGCCCCGGAAGGAGCTGTCTTGCACATTCAATTCAACCAGATAGTAATAGTCCCTATCTTTTTCTACATTGTAATCGACGAATCGCAAGCCGAGAGCTTCTGCGGCCTGAGCAGAGCGGTCTGCAGTGAGTAATAAAAAGGTGAATCGCTCCTTTAACTCTTTTGCTTTGTGAAATTTTTCTAAAAGGGAGGATTTTTGAGGCTTAAAATCCTCCATTATGGAAAGATAGATTTCCCCCGCAGCTAAGGTCATTGTATCTTTTACCGTAGGGCCGTATTCTAGCCACTCCTTCCCGTTCAGCGGCTTTACAGTCCCATTTTCAATCGGCCGCAATACCTGTTGTTCCTCTTCCAAATTGCTATCCACAGGCATTTTATAAATGCGGTAGCCATAATTGTTGCCATCAATCCAGGCTCCAACATCTGAAGGTGCCCATCGCAAGACCACGGAGTCTCCAAAATGCCCTGCGAGTAAATGTATAGACGAATTCACCGGAATGGAATCCGGTGAGATGCCGGTTGTATCTTTTTCTTGTCCGAATAATAGAGACATGCTTAGAAGTTGCATGCATATATATAGAATACTTTTTTTCATTGTACTGAGCATATTTTAATAAAGTTCTGTTTGAGGAAAGCGCGAAAGGTCCTCTTCCAATCGATATTGAATAAGCGAATTGGTAGGAGCCTGGTAACCTCCAAATATTGCTTTGAATAAATACTGTATACTGCCGGTTATTTCGGTAGGCACCTGATAGCTGAGTCTAAACTCATACTCATTTGAAATCCATCGCGCGCCAAACTCTGTGTTTTGCAAATAAGACTCGGTGATATAGGAAGTATTGCCCCATCCATAGAGCCCCATGACTCTTCTCAATGGGGAATAGGTAGCCGGATATTGGTCTCGTAAACTTCTCCAAAAGGGCCCGTCAAAGCCTACAATGACATAGGCACCTCTTAAAATGCGGGTTAGATCAAAATTTGTACTTCCATCCGCGTGGTAAATTCTATTTACCCTAAGAAGAAGGTTGGGGCGATAGAAGAAACGACCATAGCTTGATCTGGCTGCCGTTCTTGCTTCTTCGACACGTCTTCTCAGTTTATAGTTGAGCAAAAGGTTTCCTGAATTGGCCGCAAAGTGTTGATGCGTTTGAAGAGGAATAAAGGTTCCGCTATTATTAAACCCTCCAGAAGGAAACATATTAAAATTATTATTACCCAGGCCGGGAATCGAACTCCCTCCGGAAGAGGATGAAGACCCTGCAAAACCTTCTTGCAATTCTGCCATAGATAGAGGACCTCTATGGTATGTATTGGAGTTGATTTCATAAGGCTCGTCTTCAGGGTAATTCCTTGGATAGCCCCCCGGATGATACATATTAACAATTCCTTGAGTTATCCCAGGAATATTTTGCCATCTATACCCGGTATAATATCTACCGGAACCCTTGATCCAAATTTGGGATCCCTGCCGGACGATGCGATTCATGTCCCTATAGAATGACGCGCTATACCGCTCAGCCCAATAATCGTGATTATAAGTGTCTTCGATTTTTATGAGTGGCGGTAGTTCTCGCCTGAATCCAAATAGATCATAGGTTTCGAAATCTTCTTCCAATCCTGAAACCTCTACATCCGCCTGGTGGCTGGCAAAACGGTTGGCTGATGCGGACGGGGTTCGGGCGTCAATATCAATATCCTCCATTTTCTCATCCAGGGAATTGTATTCAGACGTCCTAAAATAATACTGAAAAAGGTTGGTTTCTGCTGATAATACAAAGTTGGATGGGTCTAATTGGCGCTCTCTTTGCTCGTAATATCCAGAATCCAATGATCGCCGAATAAAGGACTCTCTGATAGGCACTCGGCTTGTTATTTCTGGGCCAATACTTCCCCCGAGATTGAACTGACCTGCTAAATCAAACGGATCATCAGTCTGCGAAGGAGACTTGACAGGCTTTCTGACTAAGTGTAAACTATAAGAAGTTTCATTTTTCAGTTCCGGTACATTAAAAAGAAGGTCAACGCCACCGGATGGTGTCAACGGTAGTTCCAGCTTATTGTCCGGATCATCTATGGGGACGTAGCGGACAGCATATTCGTATTCTGTTCCGTCTTTTTCGTCATAAAACAGCGTTTGTGTGCGGCTTTGCATCCCCACTTTTAACTTGAGCATGCCCAGTCCATTGCTTTCATCCTGTAGATAATACCGTTGCCTATCGAGTGGATAGGTAAATTTAACATTACTCAGCGGAATCGTATCCGGGTATTCTCCGGTTGAAAAATAAACAGTGCTATCTTCTACCCAATCAACAGTTGGCTGATCAGGATCTCGGTAGTAATCACCGATTGTATATTGGATATTATTGGCACTTTTTTCATTCCCATTGTAGTTTGTATGATCTCTAACTTTTACTTCGCAAAACACTTCATAGTTCGCATTTCCATCCATCCAATTTAAGGGTAATACTTTCATATGTTCATTGCTGGGAGACCACCTTTTTTCTTGAAGTTGGATGTTATTTGTTGTATTTCTGGGACGAATTTCAAAGTCCGTCATTTCCGGTTCAAATTCGTAATAGGAGGTAATTGTATAGCTTTCTTCATCCATGGTTTTTGGGAGGTGCATGCGCTCACCTAATGGGAAGGCGAAGAGCGCTTCCGCTTCTTGTCCCACGCTTACCTCCGTTCCTTGCGGTTGCAAATCTTCAATAAACCGGATATTAGCTAAGGGATCTTCAATAAGGATTTGGCATCGTTCGCCGGCTTCGAATGTAATAGTCTTTTGTCCTTTTATCACACCTCCGAGCACCTCAAATTGAACACCTGCTTGTCCTTTAAAATAACTTGGGTTGGGTGCCTGCGCTTCCATTAAAATAGCCACGCCTAAATAGAGAATAGGAATCTTTTTTTTGCCGAAGAATTTGAATTGAAGGCCGAGTTCTCCCTCCAGCCCCAGATACGCCTGACCTTTGGCTCTCCAACCATTGACACCCGGCTGACCTCCTTTGGCATTCGAGCAATTAAAATCAGACTTTCGTATCATCAAGTCAAATCCAATGCCCAGTCTCAGTGAAAAATATATAAATGCATCCAGGCCAACCTCCACTTCAGTTTGCATACCGAAGGCCATACCTACGCCATTTTGAATGGCATCTCGAAGCTCAGGACTTATTTCTTTGGGCAGTCCGTCTGCAGCTTCACCATCCACAGAACCCTTATCAGAAACCTGTCGGCTATTCCCTAAAATATTGTCTATCCAATCAGGTGGGTAAGGAAGATTGTTTGGAATCCCATGTCCGACCATGAGATAGGTGCTGGATTCGGCAAGGGGTATCCCCTCATCGCCGACAGGAATCGTGAGTTCCAGTTTTGCTCCTCCGACAATTTCTCTATCTTGTATCTTGCCCATATGGAACCACCATTCCTCTTCGGAAGCATGAAAATTTGCCTCTACCAGCCGGTTCTCGGGTGGTCCCGCTGCCCCTTTTAAAACATTAAATACATTGAGATCAACATAAAAATCCCCATTAACCTGTTTGGGTTCTTCCGGAGTGTCAGAATAAATAATAGACATTCCCCCCTGAACTACGATCTGACTATTTTCACCTCCATCTCCCATAGTTTGCATCACATAGACATCTCCATCGATTCTCAGCATGTCCAGTCCTCCATTATGGTTAATTTCTGCTATAAATTGGACCTCGCAATTGACCATTGAGGAAGAACCCTGAGTGCCCAACATAGCTGAAATCCGAAAACCCAACATTTTATCTTTATTGGGGATGTATCTTGCTCCGGAAGCGGATGCTCTTTCTATAAAAGCACAAGGATCTGTTGATGATGTATCCACGTCTAGGTTAGCACCGCCTGAAGCATAAACATCCTTAGCATTGGGGAGCGTGCTTAGGTCCATTTCCATATGGTGCCAAAATCCCCCGCCTAATGCATACAGGGATATACCTGCGAAAAACGGAATACCTGTACTACCAAATTTCACCTGTGCATCAACTCGCCAATAGCGGAACCCTTCAGTACTGGAACTACCGTATACTTTCCCAAAGGTGCCTTCCAGCCCTACACCCACGCCTATAGAGGGTAATTCAACCTGAAGTAAGCCATCAAATCGTTCACCCTCCTCATCTTTTTGCCAGCAAATGCCTCCCACTAATTTCATAGCGGACATTTCAGCCCGGACTAGCAGTCCATTGAATTGGACGTAAGGTGCACGCATTCGAAATTTTGTATTCGCTTCATCATTGGTATACAATTCTCCTAAGAGGGAAAAAGACCCCGTTGCGCTGAGTCCATTTTCCCCGGATTGAAAGTTGAGCGAAATAGATAAGTCCAATTGGGGTTCACTGAGACCACCTCCTAAACTCATAGATTCAATAGTTAGGGGAAATCCAGAAGCGCTTTTTTGTGGACTAGCAAAATCAAAGTCCTCACATGAAACACCATGTCTAGTACTTAAGCGAAAATTTTGGAAGCGAATTCCGGGCATATTCATTCCCGGTATGTTGGATGGGGCTAGGTCAACATGCTCCTCACTGATCGAAATCGATCCCGTAAAGTTTGCATCAATATAAGCTGAATCTTCATATCCCACCTCGACGTAGGAGTCTTCGTACAAGACCATTTCAGAGGCAATCGGATCTGCAATAAATTTGACAGAATCCATGACATCAACGCGAATAAAAAAGGCCGTCGACGATTCAGACTCCTCGCTATCTTCAGAGGCTCTGGCTGGAGTGTGGTCCAGGACCACGCTGTATTTGAGTCCGGGTCCCTCCACGGTATCGGCGATGGGCGGAGTAAATTTTCCATTTAGGGTAAAACGATCAAAGCGGGATTGAGTGATTTGTAACTCAATCGTATCCAGGGTAGCTTCCCAATCTACTATATTACCGTCTTCAATGACATTGTAGGCGCCTAAACTGCAGGTGATCCCGCTGCCATCAATGATGAAATCGCGAACTGCGATTAAGGTATTGCTTTCTTCTCTTGTTCTAAAAATTTCCGGCAGGTGAATGGAAAGTGATTTGAGATAGAAGCCCGTCCAGGCTGCGGGTACACCTGAATCGCCGGAGGGATCCCCTAAACCCTCTAATGCTGAATAATCATAGTTTTCAGGAAAATCAATATCCGTCGGGTTCAATTGGGATGATAAATCCAGCCAACCTTCAGAAAATTCCAAAGCCACTTTTTTCCTTTCCGCTATATAAAAAGGTTTGTCGAAACTTATTCTGGCAATCAAGCCCTCATCCATATCGTATCGTGCTGCGGATTGAAATTTTACCTTATCCTCCTCATCTTCACTGGGCTCGCCTTCGTCATTTTGGGGAATGAGTTTATCTCTTTCTATCACTACTTCCATCGCAATTTGAAAGTGGGAAAAGCCATCGCAACCGAAGGCAGCATAACATGTATTATAGGTCAGTCCGTCAGTTTCTAACTCAGTCGGTGTTCCCCCCTTCATAATGAAGGTCCCACCGCCGGCTTTGGCTTTGGATTCGAATGCCTGGTAAAGAATAACCGAATCTGTTGTAAAGCCCTCGGGTTGAATACATACATCGGCAGCGCCCACTGAAGACATCCAGTTCAGCTCGGGTATATCTATCCCCGCAACGGCATTTATCGTAGCTCGCCTCGGATAAAAGTTCATCTCAACTATGCCCATGGTAACTGTCTTGCCAAACACTGTCCGGTCTATGCCAATAGGTAAGCCTAACTCCCCTTCTGTCAATAAACTCAGTAATCTTCCTTGATCAAACAAAAAACTATCCAGCTCTTCAACCTCAGCACTATCTAAAAAAGGAACGCCATGAGGGTTTTGGCTCAAATTGAAGGGGTTGGTGTCTTCCTCGGCCTGTACTGTACCGCTGTACATTACATCATCTGTATTCACCTGAATGCCTGAAAATGTACATTTCATTTTTACGTCATTGAGGAATGGAACGGTAACGCGACCTTTTCCGGATAAGGAGGTTTCCCCCGAGACGGAGACTTCGGTCAACTCCATATCAAATTTGCCTACCTTGACTTCATCTCCCACGCTAAATGAAGTTTTAGCTCTCTTATTTTCAATTTCCGGCAGCTCACATTCTGCTACGCATTCTGCACTGCCGGGTTCCTCTTCTTCCTCTTCTCCAATAGTAAATTGATAAATATTAGAGGGATGGTAGTAGTTGTCCGCTTCAACGAATCCATTTTCAGGGATGCCGATATCCGGATCTTTTAGATACACTACTCGCCAATAGTATGTGCCGAGGGTCGATAGGGTATCATCGTGAATTTCAAGGCCATATACGGGATTGTTCAGATCAGATTCAGAAGAAAAGTCATCGACGGCAATGTCATACACATCATGGCGGATAATATGATCCTCCTCAAATTCCGGCTCTGTTGACAGTTGAAATACACCTCTTTCCCTGATATTTCCTATGGTCCCCCTTCCTTCAATATTGCTCCCGGAAGCCCTTAAGTAGGCAATAAAATCCGGAAGTAATTCATCCGGAATATTGCCTTTCAACCAATTAAAACTGATGGTTCCGGGGGAGACCGTCGCGTTGTTTTCAGGTTCATTGAGTTGTGGCCTGGGCATCCCATAAACAAAAGTTTGTGGATCGATATCATCACTGTAGGTGTTTCCGCCCGAAAGGGTCATATCTGTTTGAGCAGACCACGTATAGTTTTCGCCTCGCTCAAGGGGGGCTAACTCATCCTCTTGATCACTTTCCAAATTAAAAACTCCTCTGGCTGCTCTATATTCCGTAGCCTCAGGAATATGAGATTGCAAGTAATTCAAAGGGCCCTCTGGCCAATTATTACTTCCCGAATGGGTATATGTGCCTCCTGAAGTGCTAATACTAAAGTCAAAATCAAATTGCGTATACTCCTCACAATAGGGCTCAAAATGACCGATGCATGGTACAAAAGAATAGGGCAGCGTATCACCATCCAGCGGAAATTCCGCGGAAATTTGATAGTCGGGGTCATTACAATCAGCATTAGAGAGCGATTCACCCCATTGAAATTCGTAAATTTCAGAACGGCCGTTTTCATTAAAGTAAAAGTCACCTTCATCTGTTGTGGCTATAATCTGAACAGCGTAACGATGCCCCAGTTGTAATTCGTTGGCCATCTCGTCCAAATTGTAGATATAATTATTCCCCAAAATATCTATTTCTTCAAAGAAACTACTTGCGCCAGGGTCAAACATGGCCTGGTTTGCAGTGCCCACTCCTAATTCGGTCAGGGAGAGCATTTTAAAAGTGTAAATAACCTGAACGGGCAGCATTCCCATTCCATTATCGCATGTGGCGGGTTGCCAGGTAAATGGAATATTTTGATTAACATAGTCCCTTGGATTTATGATTTCTTCAACAGGCGTGATCAATATAGGTCTCGACCCGATACAAATTGAAAATTGCGCACAGGTCTGTGGGAGCAATATCTCTTCGCTAAAGGGATCCAAGATTGAAAGACACAACTCATAATCTCCCCCTGGAAGATACCCCTGCTCGATTAATCTCTGCTGTTCAACAGGAATATTTCCCTCGATATCACTAACTCCCAAGCCTTCAAAGGCCATTTCAATATCCATTGGAGTGATGGTATTCATCCCTGCGTTGAAAGTAATTGGATTCGTATTTCGGGTATTTGAAATCGACCAGCCTGCACTGCGATTTCTTATTTCGACTTGCATTATTCCATCCGCACTGGTTAAGGTGGGATTCGTCACACTGATGGTTACATACTCTGTTGGATTTTCGGTAATTTGGTCTAGTGCCGGAGGAAGATTTGGGTTTACAAATATATTAGCTGACCATTGCGCTTGCAGGGACGTTCCGAAGCAAAATAGGAGGGCGAGAAAGGTGAATGTATATTTCATTTTTTTATCGATTTGAATTGCGCTTGCACCCCGGCATTAATAAAAAAGCGATTTAAGGATGCACTAATTGTTGTGTTTCGCGTCAAATATTGGAAGCTTGAGTAAGCACGTATTTGTTCACCAAGTGAATAAGAGGCGTTTAAAGACGTCCGAATAATGGTCCCATCGGAGTTGCCATTTCTCGTTTGATAGGAAAAAGAAACTTTTGATGACAGGCTAAGCCTAGCGTCTTCCTTTTGATATCGGGCGCTCAATGTGGAGCTGAACCGCTTCGTCTCTTCCTGCTGGTCAATCGTTTGGGCATTGAGCCCAAAAGTTCCCGACCATGGGTTTTTAGATGGTTTAATACTATATCGGCCTCCATAAGTTGTTAAAACCGTAGGCGTAATTCGGGCCTCTTGAGGAAGAATGGACTCAAATGAGTTGTGATTAAAGTTCGCATTGATCGAGTGTCTCACATCCTTTTCGGACTTCCATGAATATCTTAAATTAAAACTCTGCGTTTGCATGTTCTGAGCGACTATTATCGTATCATTGACACCAATGAGGTTGTTTTTTAATTCAAAGTTGTTGTTATTAATATTTGCACCGACGGAGAGACGCCTTGAGAGCTTTATATTTATAATTGCGTGGATCAATAGGTTTTGTCGAGATTGGGTTTTTAAGTCGGTGAGATTATCCTGATTCAAACCGGCTCTAAAATTGGCATTAAATCGATTTCTAAAGAGTCGCATACTGATGTTTCCCGTGATATTTTGAATATCGTCTTGAATGTTATAAAGTCCGGCCGTTTGATAAAAAGGGGATACTCTTTTGTATCGGGCTGAAATCGAGAAGGATCTAAAATAGAGGCCCAGTGAAGAATGTCCGGCATAGTGTAATCTGGAGCTATTGTTTATATTATAAATTTGATTAAAGCGTTTGATTATTGAGGAGTCCACGAACGTTCGTTCGGCCTCCTGATTGTGCGAAAACAAGGAAACGGCGCCTTCCGTTTCCCATCTTATGAAAGAAAAGAGTGATACTGTTCCTTCAATGCTGGCCGCCACATTTTCTCTGGCTGGAAAAGGATTAATCTCGCGCTCGGCTTCCGAAATAGAATTGATGTCGTCCCTAGCTCTAAACCCCGTTACGTAAAAGCTATTTTTTCCATTGTCAAACCCAAGTTGTAAAGCCATGGCATTTCGATCGTAGGCCGGAAATAAGGAGGCCCCAAAAATTAGGCTATCTACCTGCTGATCAAGCGTAAATAGCTTGCCATACATGGTTTTGAACCTAAAATTTCCAGGTCGGAGCTCTACCCCGACACCATTAAAGGTTCTTCCGGAAAATACATATTGGCCAAAATCCATAGATCTGCGGCCAAGATGTACGGTAATCCACTTATAGCTAGGGCTTGCACTGAAGGTCAAAAAGGGCCGACTGAAGCTGAATCTCGCATCTCGATAATACACTCTAAAGGGAAAATTGAACGACTTTATTTTGAAATTTACTCGTGCCGATAAATTATAACCCCAGGGCGACCTCACCCGCCGCCGATTGGAGTAATGATAGTTCATTCCCGCTCGAATGCCTCCAGAAAGATCAAAGGTAGGCTCATCATCATTTACTATTTGTTCTATATTTTGTGCACTGCCTGGCATGGCAGGGAGTAAAAAAAGGAATAACAAAAGGATGAATAATTTCATTGGAACGTATTCAAGTCATTATATAAATAGATAATCATGCAAATAGACTGACCTTTCGCCACGGATAATGATTGTAGAGCTATTTAGTAATTATAAAAGGAAGAACTACCGACTTTCCATCTTGGGACACTACTAAATAGTATTGGCCCGTCCTTAATAAATGAGTATTGATCCTGTTCTTGGTCGTTCCATCCAAATGGCCGCTTTGAAGGCGCTGACCCCATGGATTCAAAATTTGATACGCAAAGTTGTTGAAGCCTCGTCCCCTTGAAAACGATACAAAGAAGTGATCTCGCGTGGGGTTTGGGTATAACTGTATTTCTCTTCCCAACTGCTCTATAAAGAGTGCTGTCGTCTCTCTCTCCGTGCTATTTTGAAATCCATTTCCCAAATAAAAAGTATTATTTTCGGAACTACCCCCAACGATTTCTCCCGCAGTAGCAGTTATTACATTCTGTCCAGGCGCTATTCCAGCAATTGGGAAAACAGATTTATCTAATTGCTGGGCATTTAGCCCAGCAATTAAACACATTCCTAAAAAAGTGGATATTAATCTCATGATTATTGTTTTTTCAAGTTTTTAACCTCCGCTTGAAGCTCTTCAATTTGAGCTTGTTGTTCTTGAATGGCTTTAACAAGTACAGGGATAAGCTCATTAAAATAAACTCCATAGGTATTTTCAATTTGTTCTTTTGAGAGGTTCCTATCTTTTAATTCCTCAGGAGTGATTTCCGACTTAGTAACAACC
>Ga0102926_1001570_pt1 | contig 13418 bp, 10 predicted proteins | sample SalPonR1_A_D2_MG_FD_78173 | JGI IMG/M metagenome (GOLD analysis project Ga0102926, IMG submission 78173) | Salt pond soil microbial communities from South San Francisco under conditions of wetland restoration - Salt Pond MetaG R1_A_D2_MG | ecosystem: Environmental > Aquatic > Marine > Intertidal...
AAGATATCTCCATTAAAGAGCTTGCAGAGCTCATCCAGGATCTTACAGGCCACAAAGGCAACATTGTTTGGGACCGCAGCAAACCCGACGGAACACCAAGAAAACTGATGGATGTATCGCGTTTTCACAAAGAGGGCTGGGAATATTCGACCGGCCTGGTAGAGGGAATCAAAGCTACAATCGCCTGGTATTCTAGTCACAAAGAAGAGATTCGGGAAGTGAGTTTTGGGGATAGTTAGAAGAAACAATCGCCTGCCACTTGCCACGTATCCATTCTGAAAAAAGGATTAGAACGTAACAGCAATAGAATCACAAAATAAAAATAAAAATTCGATGACGAATTGCTTAAATTTGTCATCGCAGTTTTTATGAAATAGAAAGGCATGGCATTTGGTGTCGGGCTCTTATTTATCGTAATTCTGATGGTTATCGTTTTTAGTGTAGTTATTGCAAACTTTAAGAGCCAAATTGTGTAGTTAGGCCACAAAGAAACATTAAAACACATTGTAAGTAAAGTGTAAAGAAAGTATTTTGTTTACTTATTTATTTTCGTGATAAACAAGCATAACATGAATCCATCAATCAACGACGTTCAGACGGTACGGGAAAAACTGCAGAAGGAGTCTGAGCTCATTGAAAACAAAAGCCCTGTTAAAATAAAAAAGGGGATAACTCCAGCCATTTATAAGAATTTGCAGGTTCGGCAGTATCGGGGTAAACGTGCGTTTGATCTTGTTTTGGGATTTATTGCTTTTCTATTTTGCCTTCTTCTTTTTCCTTTGATTTCCCTGGGAATTAAACTTTCATCCCGTGGGCCTATACTCTTCAAGCAGAAACGGACTGGACAGAACGGCATCGTTTTTACCTGTTATAAATTCAGGACCATGCGAAAAAATACACAGAAACGCTCTAATGGCAAGCCGGATATTACTCTTGAAGATGACTGCCGTATTTTTGCTTTTGGAAAATTACTTCGTTTGCTGAATCTCGATGAGCTTCCACAGATATTTAATGTGTTGAGAGGCGATATGAGCCTTGTTGGCCCACGGCCCTACCCTGTAGATGAATGTGCATACTGGAACTCTATTTTTGATGATTTTTTCTATCGATATGCGGTGAAACCGGGAATCACCGGCTTTTCGCAGGTGAAAGGGTTTCGGGGTGGAACTTACAGCGTAACTCATATGCGGAAGAGAACAGATTATGATCTCATATACGTCCAAAAGAATACGTTTTTTATGGACGTGATGATAGTCATGAAAACCGTGACGAAAATGATCAATCTCGATACCAATGCTCATTAAGTACGCAATCAATTTTATAACTACATATAATCTCAAAGAATCATCACAACTTTTATAATGAAGAAAACCGTTTTACTCTTACTTACTATTCTTTCGGCTACTGTCATACTGCTTTTGCCTGTTCAGGAAGTTTCGGCCCAGGGGAATATTAGCTTTGGTAATATTCAAAGCGTCAATGTTGATAATCTTTCTGATGCTCAAATACTTAACTTTTACCGACAGATGCAGGCGCAAGGGTTTAGCGTGCAGGAAGTGGGGAATATTGCCCGTGCCCGTGGAATGCCGCCCTCAGAAGTATCTAAATTAGTATCAAGGATTAGCAGAATCTCTACCGGGGCCGACAGAGATGGGACCGGGGAGGGCAGCATGTCAACACGAGCGGGCGATGGGGCTTCTCTCATGTTTGGGGGACAGTCAGATCTTCCCCCACTAGAGCAGGAGCTGCTAATCAGTGAACTGAGGCGACTGGTTCAAGAGCGAAATGAAGAAGAACTGTTGCGTGAGCTGGACATGATCCTTGAAGAGGGATTTCCTGTATTCGGAGCGAATCTGTTTGCCGGCGCATCGATGTCATTCGAGCCTTCTTTGAATATACCCACACCACGCGATTATATTTTCGGCCCGGGCGATGAAATCCGGATTGATGTGTGGGGAGCAGCAGAACAGGAGTACACACTGGTTGTTGAACCGGACGGAAACATTCGCATACCGAATGTGGGGCCGGTGCGTGTGGCAAGCCTTGAGTACACCGAGGCAAGAGAAAGAATTTTACGAAATTTGAAAAGCATTTACTCCGGCCTGGACCTTGAAAACCCCAGCGAAGGAAATACATACGCCGATGTGGCTTTGGGAAATGTTCGAAGTGTAAATATTAGTATGATTGGAGAAGTACGGCAGCCGGGGTCTTATACAGTTTCTTCACTTGCCACAGTTTTTAACATGCTCTATGCAGCTGGCGGCCCAAATCGCTCTGGATCCTGGAGAAGCATACAGATTATACGGGGAGACTCTGTAGCTGTGGAGTTTGACCTTTACGATTTAATCGTACATGCCAACCAGAAAGATAATGTACGTGTAATGGATAACGACATTATACGTGTTCGTCCCTACCTTAATCGGGTGCGGCTGAATGGAGAGGTGAAACGCCCTGGACTGTACGAACTCAAAGATGGTGAAAGTCTTGCCGACCTGTTGGATTTTGCCGGCGGATTTGCCGAAAATGCATATAAAGACAGAATTGTAATCAGAAGAAAAACCAATATCGAACGGAGTCTTTCGGATGTTAAGTGGCCAGAGGGCGGCGATATTGAGCTTCGAAATGGAGACGAGATTGAAATTACGCCGATCGTAGACCGATATGAAAACAGGGTGCGTATCGAAGGGGCAATTTACAGACAGGGAGACTATGAACTTACTGAGGGAATGACACTCTCCGACCTGCTCGAAAAAGCCGAGGGTGTTAAGGAAGATGCCTATCTGGAACGGGCTCTTCTGATTCGTGAGATGGACAACATGATGCTCGAAAGCGTTCCGTTTTCTGTTCGCGATATACTTGAAGGAAATGCGCCCGACATTGAACTCAAAAACGATGACCTGGTTCGTATATCCTCCATTTTTGATTTGAGAGAAACCTTTACGATCCAGGTATCCGGTGCTGTAAACAGTCCTGACCGATTTGAGTATCTGGAAGGAATGTCGCTCGAAGACGCGATTTACCTGGCAAACGGCCTTCGGGATGAAGCTGCTGCCTATCGTGTGGATGTTGCAAGGCGCGTTGTAGATGCTGATGTGCGAACCAAAGTGAATCAAATTGCTGAAGTATTCGAGTTTGAAATCGAGGAACATTTTCGTTTCAATGGTGATGATAGTGAATTCAAACTGCAGCCGTTTGATCGAATCTTCGTGAGAACGAAGCCAAATTACCAGCGACAGCTTACGGTACGTATCGAAGGGGAAGTACAGTTTCCGGGGGAATATGTGCTGGAAAATCGTGATGCCCGTTTATCTGATCTTATAGGGCAGGCAGGGGGGCTTTCCCAATACGCATTTGTAGAAGGAGCATCCATGCAACGGATTCTTGAAGTGGTATCTCGGGAACTTGATGAGGATGAAATGAGAGAACGTTCAGAGCAATTATCTGAACTTAACCTTGAAAACGTAGACCTGAATAGTTTCGAAACAGTTAATGATACCGTTTATACACCTGTAGGCATTCGTCTGGGTGAAGCTCTGAGTATGCAAAATGGCGTAAACGATCTTCGTCTTCAGGAAGGAGATATTATACGGGTACCGCGACAGCTGCAAACCGTGCGTGTGGAGGGAGGGGTACTCTCTCCGGTAACCATGCGCTATGTTCCCGGCAGGGGATTACAGAACTACATAGATGCAGCAGGCGGTACGACCGACCGGGGGCAGCGCCACCGTGCCTACATTGTGTACGCAAATGGTGAAGTGGACAGGGTGAAACGATTTCTTCGGTTGAGGAGCAATCCGGATGTAGAAGCCGGGGCAACCATTATTGTGCCTGAGAAACCTGCATCCAGAGAACTTACGCCGCAAGAGCGGATCAGTCTGGCTTCCAGTATCGCGTCTACGGCACTATTGTTCATTACCATTTTAGACAGGGTCCAGAACAGATAATTTTTACCTAATAATTCTGTTGCGCTGAAAATGAGTTTCGCAGGGTGTGTTTGAAAATTGAAACACGCACCTGCCCTTCTCGTTCGTTGTCAGTATCATTCTGATAGATAGAAACGCCAATTCCAAATTGCTAACATTTGATTTATGAGAGCAGAAATTGCGCAGACACGAGTTGCATAGTATTCATCAGTAAAAAAGAGAATTCAATCATTATACCATGGCAGAACGAAAAAAAGCATTAATAACTGGAATAACGGGGCAGGATGGTTCCTATCTTGCGGAACTGCTTATTGATAAAGGGTATGAAGTCCACGGTATCAAACGCAGGGCCAGTCTTTTTAACACCGACCGGATCGATCATCTTTACGAAGATCCCCACGAAGAGAACCGGCAGTTATTTCTCCACTATGGCGATCTTACCGATTCCATGAATATCACCCGTATTATTCAGGATACCCAGCCCGACGAGATTTATAACCTTGCGGCAATGAGCCATGTAAAAGTCAGCTTTGAAACACCGGAATACACCGCTAATACAGATGGCTTGGGTACGCTGCGTATTCTGGAGGCTGTACGGCTACTCGGACTGCAACAGAAGACCCGAATTTATCAGGCATCGACGTCTGAGCTATATGGGCTGGTACAGGAAGTTCCCCAGTCGGAGACCACTCCATTCTACCCCAGGTCGCCATATGCCGTTGCTAAACTGTATGGCTTCTGGATTACTGTGAACTACCGCGAAGCCTACGATATGTACGCCTGTAACGGTATTTTATTTAATCATGAATCTCCGAGGCGGGGGGAAACCTTTGTAACAAGAAAAATTACAAGGGCCGCTTCAAAAATTGCACTTGGCCTACAGGATAAACTTTTTATTGGAAATATGGATGCCAAGCGTGATTGGGGCCATGCAAGAGATTATGTGGAAGCGATGTGGCTGATGCTTCAGCAGGAAACCCCCGAAGATCTTGTGATAGCCACCGGAGTAACGACCTCTGTCCGAGATTTTATTAAGCACTCATTTTCAAAAGCAGGTATCACGCTTCGATTTAATGGAAGCGGTGTGGGTGAAGTGGGGATCATTGACCGTATTGATAACCCGCAAGGCCACGAAGAGGCAAATCCATCTGTAAAACCCGGAGATATTGTTGTTCAGGTAGATCCTGCTTACTTTCGACCTACAGAAGTGGAACTTTTAATTGGAGATGCATCTAAAGCAAGAAAGAAACTTAGCTGGGAGCCTAAATATGATCTGGAAGGCCTTGTGGATGATATGATTAAGGCAGACCTTGCACTATTCAAAAAGGAACAAACTCTTAAGGAAAACGGATACCGAATTTTAAAACAGGCCGAATAGGAAGAAACAGAGACTTCTAAGTGAACCATATGAAAGGGACAATACGCAAACTACTGTCATTACTACCAAAAGGGGATCTTTTTAAGCTCTCTGTTTTGTTTTTAATGATGATTGCGGCTTCTCTGCTGGCTCTGCTCGGAGTTGGTACAGTACCTGTATTTGTACTCGCGGTCGTCGACTCCGAGCGCGTCTTTCAAATGCCAGTTTTGGGTGACATTTTGCAGACTATCAATATTACGACCACCAACAGGCTTGTGGGTTTTGGGGCATTGTTCCTGATGGGAATTTATGCGATTAAAAATGCCTACATGTTTTTTTACGACTATATCAACTCCAAGTTCATGCTCAGTCGGGTGATGCTGCTTCAAAACCGTTTGTTTAAGGCCTATATGAATTCTCCCTATCTAATGTTTCTAACCCGAAACTCTTCCGAGCTGATCCGGAATATCAGCAGCGAATCGACACGGGCCATTAACCAGACGCTGAAGCCAATGATGTCGATACTTCTGCACTCTATCATGGTTATGGTTATAGCATCAGCACTGATCTACGCGGAGCCTTTGATTTCCGGGCTAGGCATTCTTCTTTTTGGCGGATTCTCGGTCATTTTTTTAAAGCTTACTCAGAAAAAAATGACGTGGTATGGCACCAAGGCTTTACACCATCGCCGGTTGATGATGCAGGCGATTATGCAGGGCCTCGGCGGATTCAAAGATGCCAAAGTGCTAAATAGAGAGTCCTACTTCCTGGGTGTATTTGGCAATCATGCCAACCGCATTCTGCGTTTTGATCTCTGGAACAGTATTCTGCGTGCTCTGCCCGTACGGATTATTGAAATGCTGGCACTGGGCGGGGTATTGTTTATTGCCGTCTCTATGATTCTTCAAGGCAGAGATCCCGAAACTATTGTGCCAACCATCGCTCTTTTTGGGGCAGCTGTAATGAAGCTGAAACCATCCATTTTTCAGCTGATTGATCAGGTAAACAACATACGCTTTAATAAACACTCTATTGAGGAGATTTGGTATGACCTGAACAGGCTCGAAAACCTCTATAACCATAAGAAGGGCGAAGAGGAGAAATTCCGATTTGAAAGATTAAAAAGTTCGGAAGCAGACCGGTCTCTACTTCATCTGAAGCATGCTATTGACCTAAATAATGTCTCTTTTGTCTATCCCGACTCATTGCTGCCGGCCGTAAAAAATGTGAGTCTTACTATCAGAAAAAACAGCGCAGTGGCATTTGTAGGGGAATCGGGTGCGGGTAAAACCACGATTGTGGATGTTATTCTAGGCCTTCTTAAACCTCAGAAAGGGACGATTGAGGTTGACGGACAAAATGTGTACAGCTGTACGGAACAGTGGCAAAAAAATATCGGTTATGTACCTCAAGAGATTTTCCTGCTGGATGATACTATCCGACATAATATTTGTTTTGGAATACCAGATGATGAGATTGATGAGGAGAGACTCCAAACAGCGATTAAAACCGCACAGTTGACTGAATTGATTCATAACCTTGAGAGTGGAGACCAAACAAAGGTTGGTGAACGCGGCATTCGACTCTCCGGCGGGCAACGCCAAAGAATAGGGATTGCACGGGCACTCTACCATAATCCGCAGGTACTAGTGATGGATGAGGCTACATCAGCCCTTGATAATATAACCGAAAGATTTGTGATCGACGCTATTGAGCGACTGAAAGGAGAGAAGACTATTATAATGATTGCACACCGACTTACAACTGTCGAAAACTGTGATACGATTTACCTGATGAAAAATGCACGTGTCGTTGCATCCGGAACATATAGTGACTTAGTTAATTCTAGTTCAGAGTTCAGAGAGATGAGCATGATATCGGAGCCTGAAGGTATAATTTTAGGCTGAGCCTAATTACAACTCTGTCCTAAAGCTTCTTTGTGATCTGACACCTTAAGTTTGAAGAAACGGAGTATAGCCTCATTATCGATAAAGTTTATTTATGTGTTTTACCTTTTCAATTTTTGAACTCAGGCAGTGGCCTCTTTAGCATTCGCAGCCTATTACGTGTTTTTTTGTTTTCAGCCTGTTACTAACGTGTTTCTTTGATTCACTTCGATTCGCTCATTAAGTAATGTAGATGAGAGAAGTCTTTTTATGTGATTTCGGCGTATCGGCTTTCTTACTTTGTAACATTTTGCATGGCGCTTGATTGGCCATTTTCCGCTTGCACAATAACGATCCGCATGGAACGGATGTACTCCTGAGGTGTATCAAATTATTAATCCCAAAAAAAAACAGAAATGACAGCCCTCGCCTACAACTACAATAATATTGCGCTGCTCGTTATTTTCGTAGGTAACAATAGCGGACGGCCCTCACGATATTCTAGAATAACCTTCAAGACTTGGGTACGAAGTTTAAGATTCGGCTTATCGTTAAAGTTTGAATTTAGAAATAGTAATCACTGATTCATTACGTTTCACTTCTCATGACCGTCACTTCCCTTCTAACAGCCCAACTTCCATTAAAAACAACCGCGCGGATGCGGGAAATTCTTTGTAAGTTCATAAATTCATAACAATACTGATAAAAGAGCTGAGCTGAGAATTGGAATATATCATCCCCAAAAAAATACACTACTGCTGGTATGGCGGGCAATTCCTTCCCAAGCTTGCAAAGCGATGTCTGGATTCATGGAGCAGACATTTACCCGATTACGAACTGAAACGCTGGGATGAAAGCAATACAGATCTAACTGCGAATCGTTACGTGAGGGAGGCGTACGAGGCCGGTAAGTATGCATTCGTATCTGACTACATGCGTTTAAAAGTTCTATATGAAGAGGGTGGCATCTATATGGATACCGATGTGGAGGTTGTCAAGAATTTAGACTGTTTTCTAGTTCACAGAGCATTCTCGGGTTTTGAGAGCCCATTACGGGTACCCACCGGTATTATGGGGGCTGAAAAGGGGCATTCGTGGATTCAGTATCTACTAAAACTCTATGATAAAAAAGGGTTTATAAAGGAGGACGGTAAATATGACACGACACCTAATACGGTTCTGATTACTAAGGCTTCTCTTAAACAGGGGTTAAAACTGACGAATGAGCAGCAAATGTTTAATGGTGTGGTGATATACCCAAAAAAAGTATTTTGTCCGAAGGATTATGATGATTACCGGTATGAGACTTCAGAATGTACATATACCGTTCATCACTTTTCGGGGAGTTGGTATTCACGAGAAACACGTTGGTTGATGAATTTTAAAATTCATATCGTGAAACGGTTCTTCCCTATGCTTGATAAACCGTTAACGACACTTTATCATCGATTTTGGACATGAGAATAGCATTGATCATTGGTACACGGCCCGAAATTATTAAATGTGCACCGATTATTCAGCGATTACATAGTTCAGACTTGCTAATCCATACCAATCAGCACTATTCACCTGCCATGGATGCTGATTTTTTCAAAGAGTTTGACTTGCGGCTTCCTGATTATAATCTCAACGTTGGTTCAGGATCGCATGCGGAACAGATTGCAGCTATTTTAGCGGGCTCAAACAATGTATTGGCAAAACAAAAACCGGATTGGGTCCTGGTACAGGGAGACACAAACTCGTCACTGGGTGGGGCCCTGGCTGCTTCAAAAGCAGGACTTCCCGTTGCTCATATTGAAGCAGGACTCAGAAGCGGAGACCGGTCGATGCCGGAGGAGATAAACCGAATTATGATTGATCATATTTCAGAGGCTTTATTTACCCCAACTGAAATCCAGACGCGATTTCTTCGGAACGAGGGAATTCCCTCCGAAAAGATATTTGAAGTGGGAAACACTATTGCTGATACAATTGAGATTCAGTTAAAGGGTGAAAGGATAGATGGTACAGAAGATAGTGTTGAGGATGATGGGTTTGCACTTCTTACTCTTCACCGCCCGGAGAATATTCATAATAAAGAAAGCCTCTCATTTTTAATAGCCCAGATTAATGATCTTGCAGAGGAATTACCTGTTCGTTTTTCAGTACATCCGGGAACCCAAAAAAAGTTTCTTCAAAACAGATTAGAACTGCACCCAAATATACAGTGGTTGATTCCGCAACCGTACTTACGGTTTTTGAAAATGCTGAGAAAAGCAACTGTTGTGCTTACCGATTCAGGAGGAGTTCAGGAGGAGGCTTGTATTTTAAATACCCCGTGTGTTACTTTGCGAACCACAACAGAACGGCAGGAAACTTTGAAAACAGGAATGAATCGGTTGATGAGTAATAATTTGAAGGCTGACGTACAGAAAGCCATGAATAAAACAAGTAACGGCCCGTCACCATATCAACCTGGAGCTACTGAAAAAATATTAAGCACCATTGGACACTTGCAGTGAAGGACCATGAAGCAACAGCCTGATCTATCTTTTATAATTCCGGTGTACAACATGGCTGCTACATTGCCAGGTACTCTGAATTCACTGTATCAGATTGAGGATCTGCTATTTGAAATTGTAATAGTTGATGATGGTTCCAATGTTTCTGTAGCTGAATCTGTAGAGAAGCTTGTTGACATGGCTCCGGTTCCAGTTCATATTTTTCGAACGGAAAACAGAGGCAGGGCAGAGGCCATTAACGAAGGTCTTCGCCACGCCGTTGGCCGGTATGTGTCTTTTGTTGATGCGGATGATTTCATCGATCCTAAAGAGTTTTTAGGGTTAATTTCAATTATCAAACTTGGTTTGTATGATCTAATTATTGGTCAGTTTAAAATTATTGGCGAAAATGGAAAGGTATTTGATGTGCGGTCTCATAATGAACATCCCACGAAAGAAAAGCTGGTAAAAAGAATCGCATATTTCCCATTAGCTCCCGTACATTTAAATGCGTTTGTTATTAAAAAATTCCTCCTAGACGAAGTAGGCATGTTTGATAGCAATAATTTAAAATCGGAAGACAAAGATATGACTATCCGATTGTTGCGGGCTGCAACATCTGTAAAGTTCTGTAATACATTTAATTATCATTATCATAAACATAATATTGGACGTAGTAAGAAGGTTCAGAAGCGACTGGAGTGGATACTTTACAGGCAGAGAATGATTAGTCGAAATTTTGAAGGCGTCGAGAAAATTGCTTCTAAAACTCTGCAGTTTTTTTATGATAGTGCTAAGCTTCTGTACGAAGCTACTGTTGGATATAAAAAATATTAAAAAAATAAATTTTAAAGAGGAAGATTAATTGAAGGAATGAGAATCAATAATCCGGGTATAATAAAAAAGGGTGTAAGTAAACCTAAAATGGCATGGTTTAAAAGGCTGTCGGGAATCTCACTCTTTCTTCTATTTTACTTTACTGCACTGCGTCCATTCAGAAATCAGTTCAGCCAATGGGTAGTCGAGTGGATCACCGAGGGCAACGCGGCAAAGCACATCCTGGAAGTCCAGATAATCGTACGATCATTTGTAGTTGAGTATGAGGTTTGGAATACATTGCTAACAGTTGCATATATTCCTCAGTTCGGCTTTTTCTTCTTACTGGGTATGCTTGGTGTGATTTGGTTTTTGCCTGGCCTAAAGATTTATATGGCACTCATTGTACTGCAAACTATGTTTGAAATACTGATATTATTAAGCCTATGGGTTGGATATCATTACAGCTCAGCGGGATTTGTTATCGCCAATTTATCAATGGTCTATTTATCTCCGATGGTATGCTTGGGATTTATTCTGTTTTTATATCTAAAAAAGAAAGGAAAGATTTAGGGTACAAGGTTTAGATTAAAAAATTTGTGCAACGGACCGCCGGTCTGTTGCTCCTGTCTGAAATATCCATTTCGGCCATGGTTACACCCCTCATCCGACGAATAACCAAAGGCACAATTCTTAAATCTGTTTCAAGATGTGATATCGTCGAATGAATAAACTGGCAGGAGCGATGAGTTTAATCTACAAATATCACATTAGCCCCTCATAGCTTTAGCGAAGTGGGGTTACCCCTCGAATTTATTTACCATTACATTCCACGTCCACCGCCTCGGGATGTTTTTGGGCTTTCGCCTTAACCCCCGTCAAAAACAGTTCGCTGTCGCTTCTGTTTTTGACGGGGGCTAAACTCGTTCAGCCCGCTCGGCTGTGCAATGGCAATTCCGGGCTTTGATAAAAAGTTTGATAAAAATTTTATTGCCCCATATTTCCCGCTCCCCGCTCCCCGCTCCCCGCTGCGTGCCTATCGCAGTCCCGACACCTCGATGCCTCTCGCTCAACTTTTCCACAATACTAACGACAAAGTTTCGTAATTTTGAGCCCAATTGTGAACTGAACGGAATTGATTCATTTGAAATTCATCAAATCGTACGCTTCTCTTATTGAAAAAGAGCTTGAAAACCTGGGGCTGCCGGACAAACCATCTACGCTTTACGATCCTCAGCGATACATCCTTTCGGGTAAAGGAAAACGGGTGAGGCCGGTTCTTTCACTGCTCGCATGCGGTCTCTGCGGAGCCAAACCGGAGAAGGCAATCCATGCAGGGCTGGCCGTTGAGCTGATACACAACTTCACGCTGATTCACGATGATATCATGGATCAGGCCGGGAGCCGGCGGGGAAATGAGACGGTTCATAAAAAATGGGATCTCTCCACGGCGATACTTTCGGGCGATGGTATGTTTGTACAGGCGTGCCTTCAGCTTCAGAAGATGCCGGATCATGTAAACCTGAAACGCGCCAATGAGATTTTTCTAAACGGAATAAACCATGTTTGTGAAGGTCAGGCGCTCGATATGGAGTTTGAAGAGCGCAGGGACGTACAAACCGATGAATACCTGGAGATGATTGGCGGAAAAACAGCTGCCCTGATTTCCGTATCCCTTATGCTGGGCGCAATCGCTGCAGGGGCAGATGATGAAAAGGTGGATCTGCTCGATCACCTGGGGCAGTCACTGGGCCTGGCTTTTCAGATACAGGACGATTTGCTGGATGTTGTGGCCGATCCCGAGAAGTTCGGAAAGAAACAGGGCGGAGATATTTGCGAAGGAAAGAAAACATTTTTGATGGTGAAGACGTTGGAAGCGTGCACGGATGAGGAAAGATCGTGGCTGCTGGCGTGTTTGAATAGCGGCGACGTATCACCTGAAAACGTGAATGAGGTGATAAACCTCTACAAAAAATATGGAATTACGGAGTTTACCAAATCGGAAACGGAGCGGTATTACAGTGATGCGGAGCAGATTCTTTTATCATTTGATGATTCCATATATAAAGAAGATCTTAATCAGTTGATTACATTTTTAAAAAATCGTGAGTTTTAAATCTATGCGTACATTTTTCATCGTGATTATAGCAGCAATGGTCCTGGTTTCGTGCCGGAGCAAAGACCTGATTCGCCCGGGGGATACACTTGAAGTAGCCTTTGAAAAGGCGATGAACCAATACGAAAACGAAAACTATACCGAAGCCGCGGATGCTTTTGAAACGGTAATATCCATCGGGCGCGGTACCGATTTTGGCCAGAACGCGCAGTATTATCTTGCTGAATCGCACTATAAAAACCGTCGGTACCTGGTAGCGGCGTCGGAGTATAACCGATACGTTCAGTTCTATCCCAACTCACCGCGCCGCCGGGAAGTTGAATTTAAGCAGTCGCTCTGCTACTACAATTTAAGCCCCCGCTACCGCCTCGATCAGTCCTACACACAACAAGCCATTGAGGGGTTCAGGCTCTACCGTTCGAGATATCCCGATTCGGAACGAAGCGAGGAAGCTGCCGATTATATTGCCGAATTACGCGAAAAACTGGCCCACAGGGATTTTAATGCTGCAGAGTTTTATTTCAGAACGGAACGATATAAGTCAGCTGCCATTTATCACGATCTGGTTATCGATCGGTTTCCTGAAACTACCTGGGCCGAAAAAGCGCTGGTAAAGCAGATTGAAGCGTATGTTCTCTATGCGGAAAACAGCGTTCCCCGGCGCCAGGAAGAACGGTTTGAGCAGGCCCTTGACAGCTACAGCACCTACCTTCAGCTTTTTCCGCAGGGAGAGAACCGAAGCCGTGCCGAGGAACTGTACGACCGGGCACTTTCGGGGCTGAATGAAGTGAGAGAACGCGACGCGGTAGCCCAGAACCAATAGTCTCCGGGCTGTTTATG
>Ga0102926_1001573_pt1 | contig 13402 bp, 15 predicted proteins | sample SalPonR1_A_D2_MG_FD_78173 | JGI IMG/M metagenome (GOLD analysis project Ga0102926, IMG submission 78173) | Salt pond soil microbial communities from South San Francisco under conditions of wetland restoration - Salt Pond MetaG R1_A_D2_MG | ecosystem: Environmental > Aquatic > Marine > Intertidal...
CAGATGCCCGCCAGGAAAAGAACTTCAGATCACGTCAGTCCCCGATCGGCTCGAGATGCTTTTCCAGCGCCGCGCGCAGGTGGGCGTGCTGCGACGGCAGCTTGAGCGTCTCGCCCAGATGCGCGGTGTCCTCGTCGCGGTCGAAGCCCGGTTCGTTCGTCGCGATCTCGAACAGCACCCCGCCCGGCGTGCGGAAGTAGATCGCCCAGAAATAGTCCCTGTCTATCACCGGCGTCACCTGCCAGCCGGTGTCCATCAGCGCCTCGCGCACTTCGAGTTGCCGCGCCCGGTTCTCGACAGCGAAGGCGATGTGGTGCACCGATCCAGCCCCTTGCTCCGCCGCGTTCACCCCGTGCAGCGTCTCGACGTCGATGGCGTCCGCACCGTTCCCGCCGGGCACGGCGAAGCGGCGAACCGAACCCTGGGCGTCGACCTCCTCATATCCCATGAACCTCAGCAGCTCCGCCGTTGCCCCCTCGTCGCGCAGCCGCAGGGAGGCCGAGTGGAATCCCCGGATCGCGACACCGGCGTCAACGCCGTTCGCAGTCCAGGGCTCGCGATCGTCGTCGGTTTCCACGAGAGCGAAGCCATCCCCATCCGGTCCAGAGAAGAGCAAGCGGCTCTCGCCGAAGCGCGTGTCGCGAGACAGCCCGGCGACGCCGAGGGCAGAAAGCCTCTCCTGCCACGCATCGAGCGATCCTTTCGGGACAGCGAAGGCAGTCGTTCCGACCTCGCCGACACCGCGGCGGCCACGGCGGGCGTTCGGGAACGGGAAGTAGGTCATGACCGACCCCGGCGAGCCGACGGCATCACCATAATACAGGTGATAGACATCGGGCGAATCGAAATTGACCGTCTTCTTGATGCGACGCAGGCCGAGCGTCTTCGTGAAGAACGCGTTGTTCTCTCCAGCGCCCGAGGCGAGCGAGGTAACGTGGTGAAGGCCCTTGATCTGATTCAGCATCGGATGTCTCCCGGAACAAAGATCGTTGTCCGGGATATAGGCCGTGCAGAAAAGCAGATAACTACACAGGGGTGCGCGGTCTGTGCGCGTCCGCGCACATGAGCTGTGACCGGATCACTCCGGCCAGCCGCCCACCGACTTGACCTCGCAGAACTCATCGAGGCCCCACTTGCCGCCCTCGCGTCCGTTACCGGATTGCTTCATGCCGCCGAAGGGCGCGGACTGTCCCCTGCCCTTGCCGTTCATCACGACCATGCCCGACCGCAGACCGCGCGCCAGCCGCTTGAGCCGTTCAGGGTCGGACGACTGAACATAGTTCGTGAGGCCGTAGACCGTCTCGTTGGCGATTCTAAGGGCTTCGTCCTCCGTGTCGAACGGCATGATCGAAAGGACCGGGCCAAAGATCTCCTCCCGTGCAATCGTCATGTCCGACGAGACGTCGGCGAAGACCGTCGGCCGCACGAAATAGCCTCGGTTGAGTCCGTCCGGCCGGCCAACGCCACCTTCCACGAGCCGCGCCCCTTCCTCGATGCCCTTCTCGATCAGCCACTGTACCTTGTCGAATTGCGCCTGACTTACGAGAGGGCCGATATGGGATCCGTGTTCATGAGCGCTTCCGACACTGGTGGTCCGCGCCACCTCTGCCGCCGTTTCCACTGCCGCCTCATACGCCTGACGCTCGACCAGCATGCGGGTCGGCGCGTTACAGGACTGCCCCACGTTCTCGAAGCAGTCCCGTGCGCCCCGAGCGACCGCATCCTCACCGGCATCGGCAAACACGAGGTTCGCGCCCTTGCCGCCAAGTTCCAGCGCGACCCGCTTCACGGTGTCGGCCGCGTTCTTCGAGATCGCGATCCCGGCCCGTGTCGATCCGGTGAAGGACACCATGTCGACGTGGGGGTGACGCGACAGTTGCGTGCCTACCCCCGCCCCGTCGCCGTTCACGAGATTGAAGACACCCGGAGGGACTCCGGCTTCGTCGAGGATCTCGGCGTAGAGCATCGACGAGAGCGGCGCGATCTCGCTGGGTTTAAGCACCATCGTGCAGCCCACGATAAGCGCCGGGATGGTCTTGAGCGTCACCTGGTTCATCGGCCAGTTCCACGGCGTGATCATCGCCAAGACGCCAACCGGATCCTTCAGGATGCGCGCGCCTTTCTGGGCGTAGAGACCGCTCTCGAACTCGAAGTCGGCCGCCGCCTTGAGAAATCCCTTCATATGCCAGCTTCCCGCCGTCACCTGGTCGGACGCTGAGAAATCGATGGGCGCACCCATTTCCGTCGCGATCGCCTCGGCCATGTCCCCGGCGCGGCGGCCGTAGATCTCGAAGATCCTCTCGACACAGGCGATCCGCTCCTCTGGCGGCGTCGCCGCCCAGTCGTCGAACGCCGCGCGCGCGGCATTGACAGCCGCGTCCGTGTCCGCCTCCGAACCGAGCGAGATGACCGCGCACGGCTCCTCGGTCGACGGATCGATCACCTCCAGATCCCGAGGCTCCGCGGGGGCGACCCATCGACCGCCGATGTAGAAGTCACGCTTTTCGAGCATGGAAAAACTCCTGAATTCTGCCGGCACAGTGTCACCGCTCCATGGCGCTCGCAAGGGCACCGTTCGGCATGAAACGCCCCCCGGACAACAGCGTTCCGCGACCTCGGCAAGGCAGGGGATGCCTGTCCTTATCGCCGCACCCGGGTGTCAAAAATATTCCATCTTCACTATATCAGGGAGGGGAGGAATAGACATGACGCGACTTCAAATGGAGGGACCGAATGGGACTTCGCATCAACGACAAGGTGCCTGATTTCACCGCCGAGACGGATCAGGGCACGATCGGCTTTCACAACTGGATCGGCGACAGCTGGGCGATCCTGTTTTCGCATCCGAAAGACTTCACGCCGGTCTGCACGACCGAGTTCGGCGCCGTGGCGCAACTTGCCGACGAGTGGACGAAACGAAATACGAAGGTCATCGGCCTGAGCGTCGACAGCCCGGAAGAGCACGTGAAGTGGAAGTTGGACATCGAGGGCTATTGCGGCGCTCCGGCCGGGTTTCCGATCATCGCCGACGAGGGACTCGAAGTGTCGAAGGCCTTCGACATGCTTCCCGCCGAAGCCTACCTACCCGATGGGCGAACGGCCGCCGACAGCGCGTCGGTGCGATCGGTCTTCATCATCAGTCCCGACAAGAAGCTGCAGTTGTCGATGACGTATCCGATGTCGGTAGGCCGGAACTTCGCCGAGGTTCTTCGGGCGCTGGACGCGCTGCAGGCGACCTACCAGACTCCGATCGCCACGCCGGCGAACTGGGTTCATGGTCAGGATGTCATCGTCGCGCTTTCCCTGACTGATGAGCAGGCGACGGAGACGTTCGGGGCGTTCGACGCAAGGCTCCCCTATCTGCGCACCACGAAGATGCCGGCCTGAGAGCCGTCCCGACAGGGGGCGCGGGTCCCGTTCGGGGCCTGCGTCCTTTGCGTACACCTGTCTTCCGGCGAGCCGATGAGATAGGTTCCCGGGAATGACATCATCAAAAAGCCTTCGCGGTTTCATCCTTGTCGCGCTAGCTGCCGGTCTGGGCGCCGGTGAGGTGCAGGCCTGCCGTATGGCCCTCGTGCTGGCGCTCGACGTATCCACATCGGTCGACGACCGTGAGGATCGCCTGCAGCGGGAAGGGCTTGCGAACGCGCTTGTCGCGTCCGAGGTCGCCGAAGCGATCCTCGGCGGACCGGAGCCTGTCGCCCTTCATGCCTTCGAATGGAGCGGGCAATACGCGCAGGCGACGCTTCTCGATTGGGCGCTGATCCGAACGCGTGAGGATCTTGCACAGGCGGCAGAGACCATTCACGGCAGTACCCGAGGCGACGGCGATCACCCAACCGCGCTGGGAGCCGCCTTGCTCCGCGCCGCTCTGGCGTTCGAGACCGCGCCCCGTTGCGACTTCCGGAAAATCGATGTTTCGGGCGACGGCGCGAACAACCACGCGTTCCCGCCGGGCAGCGCCTACCGTGCCGTCGACTTCTCCGGGATTACCGTGAACGGCCTCGTCATCGGCGGTGAGGCCGACACCGCGGCGGTCGTGGATCACTACCGCTCCGAGGTGCTGCGCGGTCCGGGCGCGTTTCTCGAGATCGCCGACAGCTTCGAAGACTTCGAACGCGCAATGCGCCGCAAGCTCGTCCGGGAACTCGAGACACGCGCCGTGGGACACCTCAAATCAAGCCCCCCGGGATTGGAGGCGAAAGAGAGGTGACGCAGCGTCACGTCCGCCTGCAGATTGTCGGGTAGGATCAGGGAGCCCGCATGAAAAAGGCCCCACCGGAACCGGTGGGGCCTCGTTCCAGCGAAAGCAATCGGACTGCTCAGTCCGCTTTCTCTTCCTCTTTCGCGGTCTCCTGTCCGGTCTCCTGATCCACGACTTTCATCGACAGGCGCACCTTGCCGCGGTCGTCGAAGCCCAGAAGCTTGACCCAGACTTCCTGACCCTCCTTGAGGACGTCGGAGGGATGGTTCAGCCGCCGGTTTTCGATCTGGCTGACGTGGACCAGACCGTCGCGCTTCCCGAAGAAATTCACGAAGGCTCCGAAATCGACCAGCTTCACGACCTTGCCCTTGTAGACCTTGCCCTCTTCGGGCTCGGCCACGATCGAGTGTATCATGTCGTAGGCTTTCTGTATGGCCTCACCATTCGGCGACGCGATCTTGATGACGCCGTCATCGTTGATGTCGACCTTGGCGCCGGAGACCTCGACGATTTCGCGGATGACCTTTCCGCCCGAGCCGATCACTTCGCGGATCTTGTCGGTCGGGACCGTCATTGTCTCGATGCGCGGCGCGTGGACCGAGAAGTCGCCGGCGCCGGACAATGCCTTGTTCATCTCTTGAAGGATGTGCATCCGTCCATCCTTGGCCTGCGCCAGCGCGGTCTCCATGATCTCCGGCGTGATGCCGGCGACCTTGATGTCCATCTGGAGCGAGGTGATGCCGTCTTCCGTTCCCGCCACCTTGAAGTCCATGTCGCCAAGATGGTCCTCGTCACCGAGAATGTCCGTCAGGATCGCGTACTTGCCGTCATCCTCGAGGATGAGCCCCATGGCGACACCCGCGACGGCGGATTTGAGCGGCACGCCAGCGTCCATCATCGACAGCGACGACCCGCAGACCGTGGCCATCGAGGACGACCCGTTCGATTCCGTTATCTCGGAAACGAGGCGAATCGTGTAAGGGAAGTCGGTTCCGGGTGGCAGGACTGCCTGCAGTGCGCGCCAGGCGAGCTTGCCGTGGCCGATTTCGCGGCGGCCCGGGGGACCGAACCGGCCTACCTCGCCGACCGAGTAGGGCGGAAAGTTGTAGTGCAGGAGAAAGTTCGACCGGAAGTTGCCGTGCAGAGCATCGATGATCTGTTCGTCCTCGCCGGTGCCGAGGGTCGTGATCACAAGGCCCTGCGTCTCGCCGCGCGTGAAGAGCGAAGAGCCGTGCGTCCGGGGCAGAAAGCCCACCTCGCACTCGATCGGGCGCACGGTCTTCGTGTCGCGTCCGTCGATCCGGATCCCGTTGGCAACCACGTCGCCACGCAGGATGGCGCTCTCGAGCTTCTTGAAGGCCGACCCGAGGTTCTGATCCCCGAGTTCCTCCTCCGTCAGCGTCGCCTTCACGGTCTCACGGGCGGCCGCGATAGCGTTCGTGCGTTCCTGCTTGTCACGGATCGCGAATGCGGCACGCATCTGCTCTTCGCCAGCCGCCTTCACCTTCTCGTAGAGCGTGGAATAATCGGCCGGCTGGAAGTCGAACGGCTCCTTCGCGGCAGATTCAGCGAGCGACACGATCAGATCGATGACCGGCTGCATCTGCTCATGGCCGAACTTGACCGCACCCAGCATTTCGGCCTCGGATAGTTCGTAGGCCTCCGATTCAACCATCATCACGGCATCCTTGGTGCCCGCGACGACGAGATCGAGCCGCTGCTCGGGATTATTGCGGAGATCCTGCATGTCCTCGACATCCGGGTTCAGGACGTATTCGCCGTTCGAGAAGCCGACGCGAGCGGCGCCGATCGGGCCCATGAAGGGCACGCCCGAGATCGTGAGCGCGGCGGACGCCGCGATCATCGCAACCATGTCCGGGTCGTTGACGAGATCGTGGCTCAACACGGTGCAGATCACCAACACCTCGTGCTTGAACCCTGGAACGAAGAGCGGCCGGATCGGCCGGTCTATCAGGCGGGAGGTCAGCGTCTCCTTCTCGGTCGGACGCGCCTCGCGCTTGAAGAAGCCACCCGGGATCTTGCCGGCGGCATAGTATTTCTCGTTGTAATGAACCGTCAGCGGAAAGAAGTCCTGACCGGGCTTCGCCTCCTTGGCATAGGTCACGTTGGCCATGACAGAGGTCTCGCCGTAGGTGGCGATGACCGACCCGTCGGCCTGGCGGGCGACCTTGCCCGTCTCGAGTGTGAGGGTCTCGTCCCCCCACTGGATGGATTTCGTCGTTACGTTGAACATCTCGTTTCCTTCAAGGGCGCGGGACCCTCCCGTCGCCCGTTTTGCGTAGGGGCCCCATTGCCCCTGGCCTCAATCTTCCGTTTTCATCCTGTCCGCACCGTGAGGCCCGGTGGCACGGACGTCGGATCCTTCATGTGGAAACGCGCCCCGTGGGGCGCGTCCTGTCATGCTCAGCGGCGGAGCCCGAGGCGCTTGATCAGGTCCTGATACCGAGCTTCGTTCTTGCCCTTGACATAGTCGAGCAACTTGCGGCGCTGCGCGACCAGCTTCAACAGACCGCGCCGGGAATGATTGTCCTTGGCGTGCGTCTTGAAGTGTTCGGTCAACGTTGCGATGCGCGACGACAGGATCGCCACCTGGACTTCCGGCGAACCGGTGTCGCCGTCCTTGGCGCCGAATTCCTTGATGATGCGCTGTTTCTCATCAACTGTAATCGACATCGGGGCCTCCTTTCAGAATGGTCATGGCGCAAGCCGGGATGTCGTCCAGCAGGGCCCGTGGAGAATGGCCGGCGAATGCGTAATGCCGCGCGGATGGGGGCGTATAGGGGATTTGGCGCTGAAAGAAAAGGACCATCGTCGTCGCATCACCGCCCCGTGTCCGGCTCTTCGCGGATCTCCTCGCCGATCTGCTCGGCAATACTCGCCGCCCAGTCGCCGATGATCGGCAGGAAATCGATCTGCGCCAGGAAATAGCCCACGATCGACACCAGAACGGATGCACCCACCACGGTTCCGAGACCCAGCGCGAGACCCCGCAGGAACTGGAAGCCGATGAGGCGCGGCACCGAGTTCTGGATCCGGATGAAGCGGTGATTGTTGAGCTGCTCCAGTTCCTTTCGGAGCGCGGCGATCTCGTGTTTCAGGTCATTGTCGGCTGCGTCCATGCCTGTCCCTTCCATGATGCAGAGCCTAGTGCGCCGCGCGGTGCGCGGAAAGCGTCACTCGAAGAAAGGAAGGAACGTGTCGACGACGGCCCGCGGGTTCTCATCCATCGCGAAATGCCCGCTGACGCAGGTCTCCGTCCCAACGTCGTCCGCCCACGCCTTCCACAGCGCGGCCGGGTCGCCGCTCTGCGCCGGAAACCCGTCGTCACCGCAGAGGAACATGAGGGGCGTCGGGATCTTCCGCCGGGCGCGTCTGTCGGCCTCGTCGAGCGCGCGGTCTGTCGTGGCCCCGGCGCGGTAGTCGGCGCACATGGCGGCAAGATGCGCCGGATCGCGGGCTTGGCGCCTGTAGGACTCAAGCGCCTCGGGTGAAAAAGCGTCGAGTGTCTTGTCCAGCGTCCAGCTCCGCAGCGTATGCTCCATGTAGCCGTCCGGATCTGCTGAAATGAGCGTCTCCGGCAACGGCGGCGGCTGAGCGAGAAATGTCCAGTGATAGGCCTTCATGGCGAGTTCAGCGCTCAACGCCGCCCAGAAGTCCGCCGTAGGCACGACCGCGATGATCCCGAGCCGCACGAGCCTATCGGGATGATCGAGGGCCAGCCGGTAGGCAACCCTTGCGCCCCGGTCGTGTCCGAGCAACGCAAAACGGTCATGGCCAAGCGCGTCGGCGATCCCGACGATATCGAACGCCATCTGCCGCTTGGAATAGACGGTGTGCGCCTCGTCGTCGGGCGGCGCGTCGCTGTCGCCGTAGCCGCGCAGGTCGGGAATGATCACTTCGAAGCGTTCGGCGAAGTCCGGGGCGATGCGGGCCCAGGCCATGTGGTTCTGCGGATAGCCGTGAAGCAGATACAGCGGAGGACCGCCGCCGCCCCTATGTACCGAGAGGCTCACGCCGTTCACTGTGATCCTGCTTTTCTGGAATCCCGGTAATTCAGATGCCATCCGCCCACCCCGTCTTGATCTCCTACGACTCTAGGGATTTCCTCAGCTGGTCAGCAAGCCCGTCTCACTAGTCCTTCGCGTCGGATGCGGTGAGGTCTGAGATATGATGACCGGAGTTGCCTTGGTTGGGTTGATCGCGGCTCTGGCACTCAAGGGCGTAGACAACGGGTCAACGTGAAATGGACGGACTCCAAGAGGGCGAGGTCATCGAGCCCACCAAACCCGAAGAACCGGACGATTTCCCTGAAGTGATCGACAGCGCCAAGCCCACAGCGCCTGCCGATCCCGACGCGCAGGACGCGCCCCCGGCGATCCGTCGACCGTGGTCCCCCCTTGCGGCTACCGATCCTGACGAACCTGACACGTGATCGGCAGGATCAGTCCCAGAGCATCGGCTGCGTCGCATAGCCGATGTAGAGCGGATGTCTGGGGTGGCCGTCCTTCGTGAGCCCCAGATGATGGAGCGGGCGCTTCGTTCCGCGCATCAGGCGTTCGACGGCGGATCCACGATCCAGATGCGCACCGTGCGTCCCCCAGGCGCACACGATGGTGTCTGCCCAGTCGCAGCTCTCGCGGATCGTCGGATCATTCTCCGGGCCCACGGGATCCTTCGCTTGCCGCATCAGCTTCGGGTCCGTTTCCCGCCACGCAAAGATGTTGCAGACACGAAAGCTCCCGAACCCCAGCGTCCGCGCCCGACGCTCGCATCGCTCGACTGTGGGATCATTCTGCACTTCGGTCGCCGTCGAGGGATTCAGCATCACGAAAAGCGCCTTCGCTCCGGACTCGTCCCATGTCCGCGTCAGGAGGTAACGGTATAGCTCGCAATCGGAATAGACGGCGACGCTGGCGGCATCGCCCTTGTGGTGACGTCGCTCAATCACGGATCCCGGTCAGACCCCCGCGGCCACGATTGCCTCTGCAAGGATCGGTACGGTCTTCCCGTTAAGTCCCGCGATATTCAGCCGCGAGTCGCCGATCATGTATATGCCGTTTTCGGCTCTCATTCTTTCCACCTGCTCGGGCGTCGCCCCGAGCCGCGAAAACATGCCCCGATGCTGCGCGAGGAAGTCGAACCGGTCCGAATTCGTCCGTTGCCGAAGCTCGTCGGCAAGCTGCTTCCTGAGCTTCAGCATTCCGGTCCTGACGTCCTCGAGCTCGGCCTTCCAATCTGCCTTGAGCGCGGCGTCGGTCAGGATCATCGTCACGAGACGGGCCCCGTGATCTGGCGGGAACGAAAAGTTCTGCCGATTCAGAAAGGCGAGGTTCGCCTGAGCGAGGTTCGCCGTCTTCGCATCGCCCGAGAGGACCATGAGCGCGCCGGTCCGCTCCCGGTAAATCCCGAAGTTCTTCGAACAACTCGCCGCGATGAGCATCTCCGGAAGACGGCTGGCGAGAAGCCGTGTCCCGGCCGCGTCCTCCTCGATCCCGTCGCCAAAGCCCTGGTAGGCGATGTCGATCATGGGCACCGCACCCGAAGCCTGCATGAGATCCGCGACCGCACCCCATTCGTCGAGCGACAGGTTGGCCCCGGTCGGGTTGTGACAGCAGCCGTGGAGAAGAACGAGATCACCCTTCTTCACGTGCCGCAGGTCATGCATCATCCCGGCGAAATCGACATGCCGTGTCTCGTCGTCGAAGTAGCGATAGGTCTGCGTCGGAATGCCGAGATACTTCAGGATCGAGTTGTGGTTCGGCCACGTGGGGTCAGAGACCCAGACCGTCCCCTCCGGGGAGGCCATCCGGAACAGTTCGAAGGCCTGCCGGCAGGCGCCCGTCCCGCCGGGCGTCGCGACCGAGGCCACGCGATCGTCCGCCGCGGCGTCTCCCAGCACCAGCCTGCGCATCGCCGCGTTGAACGCCGGGTCGCCGGCGAGGGCGACGTAGCTCTTTGTCGTCTCCTGCTCCCAGAGCTGCTTTTCGGCTGCCTTCACGGCATGCATGACCGGCGTTACGCCCTCGGCATTCTTGTAGACGCCGACGCCGAGGTCGATCTTGTCCTCCCGCGGATCCTCACGGAACTTCTGCGCCAGCATCAGGATCTTGTCAGCAGGCTGCTCTTTCAGGTTCGTCAGCATCACGCGTCTCCCGTCGCGACCTTGAGGTCGCCGTACATTCCCCACTCGGACCACGACCCGTCATAGAGCGACCAGCGGTCCCGGCCCATCCGTTCGAGTGCGAGCGACAGGATCGCCGCGGTCACGCCCGACCCGCATGTCGTGATTGCGGGCTTCGCGAGGTCCACGCCCTCTGCCTCGAACGCCGCTTGCAACTCATCGGGGCTCTTCATCGTCCCGTCTTCGTTCAGAAGCGTCCGGTAGTGGACGTTCTTCGAGCCCGGGATGTGGCCCGCCCGCAGCCCCTCCCGCGGTTCGGGCTCTTCGCCCCGGAACCGGCCAGGCGACCGCGCGTCGATGATTTCGTGATCGCCGAGCTTCGCGGCCGCGGCAACCTGGGTGACGTCGCGCACCAGCATGTTCTGGCGGCTCGCGGTCATGTGGCGGTCGCGCATCACAGGCGGCAGATCCTCCACCGGGCGGGCTTCGGAGAGCCACTTTGGAAAGCCGCCGTCGAGAACGGCGACATCTGTCTTGCCCATCAACCGGAAGGTCCACCACACGCGTGGCGCCGAGAAGATTCCCGCCCCGTCGTAGACCACCACCTGATGCCCGTCGCCGATGCCCATCGCGCGCATCCGGCTCATGAACTTCTCCACCGGCGGCGCCATGTGCGGCATCTCGGACCGCTGGTCGCTGATCTCGTCGATGTCGAAGAACCGGGCGCCGGGAATATGGGCGGCATCGTATTCCGCCCTCGCATCGCGCCCCATGTCGGGAAGATAGTAGCTGGCGTCGATGACCCGCAGATCGGGATCGTCGAGATGGGACGCCAGCCAGTCGGTCGATACGAGTGTCTTGGGATCGTCAGCCATCGGCGCGCCTCGGGTAAGGATCGCTGTCGTGCGTACTCCGACCGCCTCCTACTGGCAAGGGATCAGCCGTGTTCCTTGAGAAGTCGCGCCTTCTGCCGCTGCCAATCGCGCTTGGCTTCGGTCTCACGCTTGTCCGCGGCCTTCTTGCCCTTGGCGACCCCGATCTTCAGCTTCGCGATGCCGCGATGATTGAAGTACAGGACCAGCGGAACAAGAGTCATGCCCTTGCGCTGGGTCGCATTCCAGAGGTCTGCCATCTCCTTCCGGGACACCAGGAGCTTCCTCCGGCGTCGGTCCTCGTGGCCCCAGGTGCGGGCGGGATCGTAGGGCGCGATGTAACTGTTCACCAGCCACAACTCCCCGTTCTTCACCTCGGCGTAGCTCTCGGCAATGTTCGCCTGACCTTCGCGCAGGGACTTCACCTCGGACCCCATCAGTTGGATGCCGCACTCCAGATCGCTCTCGATCGCATAGTCGAACCGCGCACGCCGGTTCTCGGCCACGACCTTGTAGTTGGGATTTTCCCTGGGTTTCGACATGGCATGCGATCTATGCTCTTGGCGAACGCGAGTCTAGGCAGGCATGTTTGACAAATGCCGCCGCGTTCAGCAGGGCATCATCAAGACCTCTACGAGTTCGGGACCGGAAAGATGCTTCTTCAGCTTGCGCTCGGCACGGCGCTCATGATGCTGACCATCCTCATGTCGGCCCTCGCCTTCTGGGGGCTCGAGGCGCTTCTTGTCAGGTCGGTCCGCTGGATTGCCCGCCCGCCGCACCGGCCCAAGCTCATCGCGGTGCTCTGCGCCGCGGTGTTCTGGTCGTTCTCGACGGTAATCATCGGCGTCTGGATCTGGGCCGTCGCCTTCTGGGCCTTCGGTGTCTTCATCACCCTCGAGGCTTCGGTCTACTTCTCTCTGGTCGTTTTCACCACGCTCGGCTTCGGAGATGTGCTTCTGCCGAATGAATGGCGGCTCCTGTCGGGCATGTCGGCGGCCAACGGACTTCTGATCTTCGGCCTGATGACCGCGATGCTGGTCGAGGTTCTGCGCTTTGCCCGCCTCGAACAGGAAGCAGGAGAGGAAGAACCGGGGGAGACGTCGCGCCCTGATCCTGTCGCCGAACAACTCAGACGCCGCCGGAAGTCGCACGGATTCTTTTCGGATAGCCGACGCCGCTAGGTCAGTTGATGACACCCGCCTGACGCATCGCGTCGCGGATCGCGCCCTTCGTGCCATCCGTCAGACCGACGAGCGGCAGGCGTACCTCTTCCGAACAGCGGCCAAGCAGCGACAGCCCGAACTTCGCCCCCGCCAGTCCCGGTTCGAGGAAGATCGCCTCGTGCAGCGGCATCAGCCGGTCCTGATAGTCGAGCGCCTTGCCGTAGTCCCCTTCCAGTGTCGCCGCCTGGAACTCGGCACAGAGCCGCGGCGCGACGTTCGCCGTCACGCTGATGCAGCCGATCCCGCCATGGGCGTTGAACCCGAGCGCCGAGGCGTCCTCGCCGGAAAGCTGGATGAAATCCCGACCGCAGGTTTCCCTCTGCTTGGAGACCCGCGTGATGTCGCCGGTTGCATCCTTGACGCCGACGATGCGCGGCAGCCTCGCGAGTTCGCCCATCGTCGCAGGCGTCATGTCGACAACCGATCTGCCGGGAATGTTGTAGATGATGATCGGCAGATTACAGGCGTCGTGCATTGCCTGGAAATGCGCGAACAGACCGGCCTGCGTCGGCTTGTTGTAGTACGGCGTCACGACCAGAGCGGCATCCGCCCCGACACGTTCGGCGTGCCGGATCAGCCGGATGCCTTCAGAGGTGTTGTTGGATCCGGCGCCGGCGATGACAGGAACGCGCCCGGCCGCCGCTTCCACGACGACCTCGATGACCTTCTCGTGCTCGGTGTGGGTGAGCGTAGGGCTCTCCCCCGTCGTGCCGACCGGCACGAGACCCGTGCTCCCCTCCGCAATATGCCATTCGACCAGATCCTTCAGCGTCTCGACATCCACGTCGCCGTTCTTGAACGGCGTCACCAACGCCGGAAAGGATCCCCTGAACATCTCGTCACCCTCCGTCCTGCCGCGCGGGCTGCGAGTCGTCCCGCGGCGAATTCGGCGGACCCTAGCGATGTGCCGCACTGTTGCCAAGTTTGTGTGTTGAACAGTCCATGTCTGCCACTAATGTGC
>Ga0102926_1001575_pt1 | contig 13397 bp, 11 predicted proteins | sample SalPonR1_A_D2_MG_FD_78173 | JGI IMG/M metagenome (GOLD analysis project Ga0102926, IMG submission 78173) | Salt pond soil microbial communities from South San Francisco under conditions of wetland restoration - Salt Pond MetaG R1_A_D2_MG | ecosystem: Environmental > Aquatic > Marine > Intertidal...
ACGCGAGGCCGTGGCCGGCGACTGGGCTGATTGGGCCCGCGCACAGGACCCGGAAATAGGCGAGGTCGCGGCGCGGACCCTGGTGGGATATTCCGCGCTGAATCTGCCGCTGGCGGATGCGGCGCTCGCCAAGGTATCGCCAGACGATCTGGCCGCTGCCTTGCCACCGGATGGGAAGGATTTGGCGATCGCGCAGTGCCAGTTCTGCCATTCGCTGTTCTCGGGTTATCTGATGCATGATCGGGACGAAACCGGCTGGAAGGGCACCTTCAAGGCGCCGTTTCACACCGAAATTCCCATGACCGAAGTCGAGCGCGACACCTTCGCCGGTTATTCGGCCCTGAACATGCCGCTGAATTTCGAGGACGTGCCGCCAGAGTGGCGGTTCTAAGGACCAACGGCGTGCAGGAGGAGTGACACCATGATCAAACTTGTACCGCGGGTCGCCGCCCTGCTGGCTGCTGTCGTACTCGGCGGCACCGCTGCATCGCAGGAGGACGACATCTTTTCGTTCATCCCCGATGGCGGGCGCAGCCTCCTTGAGAGCATTCGCAGTGAGGGTCTGCCGACTGACGTCGAGTCCGCGCTGCAATCAGCAAACGGCGACGCAGCGTACTGGCGCGATCTATTGGCCCGGGCCACCGACACCGCGCCGCAAATCGGCGCGCTGGATGACTGGCAAGCACAGACGCTGGCGCAGTATCTGGCCGTGCGCGCCCCGCTGGACCCTGGCGCGGATCTTCCGCGCGACGGCCGCGACATGGCACTGGCGCTTTGCCAGTCCTGCCACATAATCACGGTTACGATCACTCAGGATCGCACGCGCGAGGCTTGGCTAGGGACCATGAACTCGCCAAGCCACGTCGAAATCAAAACCACGCCCGAGGAACGCCAGCTTTTGGCCGACTACCTGGTCATCAATGCGGGCATTCCGATCGACCTGATCCCGCCGGAACTGCGCGCCGGCGGCGCATCTTACTGAGGGTGTGCCACGACCGGCTGACGGGAGGAAGGCATGCTGTTCACTTCGCTTGAATTTCTGCTGTTCCTGCCGGTCGGCGTCGCGCTGTTCTGGTGGTTGCCAGCGTCATGGCGACTTCCTTGGCTGCTACTGGCGAGCCTCGGGTTCTACGCCAGTTTCGCGATTGCGAACCTTGCTTATCTCGGGGCTATCGCGCTGATCGCTCTGGCGGCAGGAAGGTACCTGTCCACGTCCAATGCACCAAGGCGAAGACTGGTCCTCGGGGCGGGGATCGCCGCGGTTCTGGGGCTTATGGGGATGCTGAAGTATTACGATCCGCTGGTCGAGGGCATACCCTGGCTGCCCCGGGTCGGTCTGACTGCTCCGGCCGGTTTTTCCTTCTACGCCTTCACCGCCATCGCTCTCATGATCGACCGCTATCGGATACCGGACGAAACCGCAGCAAGCGCCCAGCAGGATCTGCTCTACCTCGCCTGGTTTCCCAAGCTGCTGGCCGGCCCGATCGAACGCATCGGCCCCTTTACCTCGGAACTGGTCCGCCGCGCCCCCATGAAACCAGTACATTTTGCCTTGGGTGGACAATTGTTCCTGTGGGGATTGGTGAAAAAGGTGGTGGTGGCCGACAACCTCGCCCCCTTCGTCGATCGGGCCTATGCGATCCCGGGCTATGCGGTGCCGCTTGAACTGGTCATCGCCACCTATTTCTTCGCCTTCCAGATCTATTGCGATTTCTCGGGCTATACCGACATGGCGCGCGGCGCCTCTCGGCTGTTCGGCATCCGTCTGTCGGAAAACTTTCGCCGGTCCTATTTCGCGCAGTCGGTCAGCGAATTCTGGTCGCGGCGCTGGCACATCTCGCTGGCCGACTGGTTCCGCGACTATCTATATTACCCGTTCATGGGCGGTTCCCGTACCGCGCTGCGGATGTATCTGGGCCTGATGATCGTGTTTTTGGTCAGCGGCATCTGGCACGCCGGGCTGGGCTACGGAATTGGCTGGGGTTTTCTGGCTTGGGGTGCTTTGAATGGCGGGTATTTGTGCGTCGAACGTGCGCTCAGCCCGGTCCGGCGGTCCATCCGGGTGCGCCTGAAGGGCAGCGTATTTATCAGGTTTTACAGCGTTTTCACAACCCTGCTGGTCTTCCACCTCGTATTGGTCAGCTGGGTTTTCTTTCGTGCCGCCAACCTTGGGGACGGGGTGACGGTGATCACCCGCATCTGGACTGCGCTGCCGGACCTTCCCGGCCTGATCGCCCGCTATCCGTTTACCATTGAGCATGGATTTCTGGCGGCACTCATCGTCGGCCTGCTCTCTGTCGAACTGCTGATGGAACAGAAACGCCTGAGAAAACGCCTGTCGACGGCACCACGCGCGCTGCGATGGGCCGCCATCTATGCCGGTCTCTTCGCGCTGCTGTTCCTAGGCCGCTGGCAGGGCGAAGCCTTTGTCTACATGCAGTTTTGACGGAGTTTCCCATGGATATTGCAAACCGTCCCGTTCAGCCTTTCCCCCGTCGTTTGATCGCTGGGTTCACGGCTTGCTTCTTGGCGCTATACGTCGCGGCGGCAGGGGTTGCCGAGGTCGCCGTGGCGCGAAAGGGGGAGGACACCGCGTTTCAGAAACTGCTTGCTTTGAAGGGGCAACAGGTCGACTGGGTCGTTCTTGGCGCTTCGCACGCCTTGCCGCTGGCCTTTGGGGATGTTCCCGGACGGCTACAGGCGGAGAGCGACCAGTCGATGGTGATATTGGCCGAGGTCGGTGCCGGACCGCTTTACAACCGCTTTGTCTTCCAACAGGCCTTGCACGATATCGCGCCCCGCCGCCTGCTCTATGTGGTCGATACCTTCGCCTTCACCTCACCGGACTGGAACGAGGCGCGGATCAGCGACCGCAAACTCTTGCGGAAAACGCCATTGCGTCTGTCCACAGCCCGTAACATGGCGCAAATCTCAGCTCGCTATGGCACAGACCCGGCCGGTCTGGCGGACTATCTCACCGGGTTTTCAAAACTCAACCCACCCGATCGGTTCCCGCAAGCCGGTTGGGGCGGTGCGGCAGATTTCGACCGCAAGGCCCGGCTGTCCCGGCACGCGGTACAAGGCCGGATCGACTACCTCTACCCAGAACCGCCGCGGGTGAACACGATCTCCCGCTATCTCGATGTCCTGACAACACTTTTCGACGTCGCTCAGGCGCGGGGCATGGAGGTCATCGTGGTCAAGCTGCCACTGCCGGATGCGTTCCGGGCGGCCCTTCCGGACGAAGCCGGTTTCGACCGGCTTTTGCGGGATGGCCTGAAGCCGCGCGGCATCCCCTATCACGATCTGAGCGAGACACTGACCGATCCGCGCTACTTTTTTGATACCGACCACCTGAACAGGCCGGGCGTCGCGGCGCTGTACGATGGATACCTGCGGAAGATCCTTGCCCCGGAAACGTCTTCTTGACGCGCGTTAATGCGCGCACACCGAAGAAACCGGTATCTTCACAAGGTCCGATAGGGGCAGGCGGCGAACTGCCTCAAGTCTGTGGAGCATGGCGTTTATGGCACATGATCCGGCTATGAAACCCGATAGCACTGCGATGCGCACACTGCTGTTTGCAGTGCTTTGCCTGCTCTTTTCCGCAACCGCTGCCGCGGCTCAGGCCGGTTCCACGACTGGACGTCCCGACTGCGTCGAACAGACGTTCGGCACAGCCGAAATAGAATACTGGCTCGAAACCGTGAGTGATACGGAGTCGTCCTCGTCGGCGGATCAGCCCCCGTCGGATAAGGGATGCCTGACCTGTCACGGCAATGCCGGACACCTCATAGGGATGGTCAAACCGCCAAAGGCGCCTTCTGAGGATGGATGCGCTTCAGCTCCGTCGCGCCCGCCTTTCCTGGGCTATTTTGTCAACTCGGCTTTCCCCGAAACTATCCATGGCCGCTTGGGCTGTGTTGGCTGCCATGGTGGCCGGCCTGATGCCACGGGGCGCAGGATCGCCCATCAGGATCTTCGCGACCCGAACGAGACCTGCACCGATTGTCACGCAAAGATCGCGGCACGACATGACAGCAGCCTGCACAAGACCCTGAACGGGATGGCGCATGCCTTGCAGCTCAGGACCGGCCAGACGGAGTTCGGCTCGCTGGAACCTATGTGGCAGGCCGATTGCGCAACCTGTCACACCACCTGCGGAGATTGTCACATCTCCATGCCGGATGCCGTGGGTGGCGGGTTGATCAAGGGCCACGAATTCCTGCGGCGCGCGCCGATGGAGGACAGCTGCGCGCTCTGCCACGGATCGCGCGCAGGTGGAGAATACCTTGGTCAGTTTGAAGGCTTGGACCCTGACGTGCATTTCGAGGCCGGGATGCATTGCCTCGATTGCCACACCAACGACCTGCACGGCGATGGCCGCTTGTATCAATCCCGCTGGCAGGTCGAAGGCCGCGCGCAATGCACCGATTGCCATGACGTGGCCTCACGGACGGGTGTGCCAGCGCACGGCGATATGCACGCCGAGGTCGCCTGCCAAGTTTGCCACGCCCAGCCGTACCAGAATTGTTTTAACTGCCACACGGGCGAAGAGGACGGACTCTATTTCCGCCGGGCCGGTTCGAAGGACATGACACTGAAGGTCGGCCGGAACACGGTCGAGGGCTATCCCTTCGGGTTTGTGACACTGCGCCACAATCCGGTGGCGCGCGACAGTTTCGATCACTTCGGGCCGGGGCTGCTGCCCGGGTTCGACGCCCATCCGAACTGGAAAACCGCAGCCCCGCACAACATCCGCCGTGTGACCCCGCAGAACCGCAGCTGCGCGGCCTGCCACGAGAACGAAACCCTGTTTCTGGATCAGGACGATCTGCTGCCCGACGGGCCCGCTGCAAATCGCGACGTCATCGTGCCGTGGCCGTGACACCCGCACCCCAACCGAAGCCAGACCGAAGGAGACCCCCATGACCCGAAGCAACCCTTTCAAACGCATCGCCTGCGCCACTATTGTCGTCTTGGCCTCGGGGGCAGGGCCTGCCGCCGCTGACGACGCCGCGCTCAATGCTGACGAGCTGGCCCGCTGGACCATGTCTCTCACTCGGATCCGGGACATGACCCCAGAATGGGGTGTCCAGGGGGCCGACGCCTTCAAGACCAGCAGTGATGCCGGCGTGCCGGTTTTCTACCTTGATGTGCGCAAGCCAGAGGAATGGGAAAAGGGGGTTGTGCAGGGCGCGGTGAAAATCCGCCTGACCGAGCTGGCAACCGAGACAGGTCTTGCCGAACTGCCAAAGGACAAATCGACCATCATCGCCATTTACTGCAAGTCCGGCCACCGCTCAGCGCTGGCCCTGCCGCTTCTGCATCAGTTGGGCTACCCGAACGCCATCAGCATGAAAGGCGGCTACGAAGGCTGGATCGAGGCCGGTTATCCGATCACGGGCGCAACCGGCGAATAGCCGGTTTTTCGGGTACCGGCCGCGCCTTCGACTGTCGGGTTCACTTCGGTCTGGGCGGCGCCGCTCGGCAGGCGCGATATTTTCTCACCGGAGGACTCGAAAACACCCCCTTTGAAAGCTGAAGCCGGCGCCCCCGGATCGCTCCCGAGCGGACGTGGCATCCCTTCTGGGAACTGCGCGAGGAGATCGAGAACCTGTTCGATAATTTCTATTCGGGCAACGCCCTTGCGCCATTCCAGCGCTGGCGCCGTCCGGGATCCGAGCCAACCGCCTCGCGGCTGGCTACAGGTGCCTCAATTCCGCAACTTGATGTCATCGACAAGGAAGACAAGGCCAAGCTGGTTGCCGAGCTTCCGGGGATGGCAGAAAGCGACATGACGTGCAGGTCACCGATAGAACCCTGACACCGAGCGGTGAGAAAATTGAGGAAACCGAAAAAGGTGAGAAGAAAAGCGACTATTGCCTCTGCGAACGCCGCTTCGGGTCCTTTCGCCGATCAGTCCGTCTTCCGGAAGGTATTGATCAGGACAAGATTGATGCAAGGTTCAGGAACGGCGTGTTGACGGTGCATTTACCGAAGAAGCCCGAGGCACAGCACCCCAGCCGCAAGATCGAGATAAAGCCCGAGAAATAGAGCCGGCCGCCGCTTGCATGCCCAACACATGGGGCGCGCATGGAACTTTGCGCACCCCATTTGCCTTTCACGGTTCCGCATCAAAGGGTGTCGTGTCCGGAATCGACGTTTCCGAACGCAAGCCGCGTCCGCTTTTCCGTTTCGAGAAGCACGAAGAAAACGGCACCGATGGCGACGATCAGCAGACCGTCCAAAAGCGGCACCGCCTGCGTGCCGAAGACGGTTTGCAAGGGCGGAAAATAGGTTATGGCGAACTGCGCTGTCACCACGGTGACGACGCAGGCCCAGATCACCTTGGTGCCCCGGACCAACGACCAGCTCAGCGACCTGCCGTGGATGTTCCGGATGAAGAACAAGTGGAACAGCTCAAGCACGACCAATGTGTTCATGGCAATGGTCTGCGCGAGTATCAGGGGGTAGCCTTGGTCGAGCGCATAAAAGAACACGCCGAATCCCGCCGCCAGAAAAAGCCCCGAGACCAGCACGATGTGCCAGACCAGCCCAACCGTCAGCAAAGGCGCCCCGCGCGGTCGCGGCGCATGGCGCATGGTGCCGGGCTCGGACGGCTCGAAGGCCAGCGCAAGGCCCAGTGTCCCGGCAGTCACCAAGTTGATCCAAAGGATCTGCACCGCCGTCACCGGCAGTGCCAGCCCAGCAAACAGCGCAACGACAATCGTGGCCGCCTCACCGAAGCTGGTGGGCAATGTCCAACTGATCACCTTCTTGATGTTGTCGAAAACCGTACGCCCTTCGCGCACGGCAGCCGCGATCGAGGCGAAATTGTCATCGGCCAGAACCAGATCGGCGGCTTCTTTGGCCGCCTCGCTGCCCTTTTTGCCCATCGCGATGCCGGCGTCTGCACGCTTGAGCGCCGGGGCATCGTTCACCCCGTCACCGGTCATCGCAACGGTTGACCCACGGGATTGCAGCGCCTTCACAAGGCGCAGCTTGTGGGCCGGCGAGGTGCGGGCAAACACGTCCACGTCCGCCGCCGCAGCGGCAAGCGCCGTGTCGTCCATCGTTTCCAGATCTGCGCCGGTCAACACGTGTTGACAATGCTCTAGACCGATGGCCGCAGCTATGGCGCGCGCCGTCGCCGCATGATCGCCGGTGATCATTTTCACCGCGATACCGGCGGCATGGCATTCGGCGACGGCCTCGACCGCTTCGCGGCGCGGCGGGTCGATCAGGCCGATCAGACCGATCAGGGTCAGGTCCTCCTCCAGATCGCTTGCGTTCAGAACCTCATGCTCCGGCGGGACCGAACGTATGGCGATCGCGATCACACGTTGCCCATCGGCGGCAAGCTCTTCCACCATGTCGTGCCAATAGCCGGGGTCGAGCGGCGCGGTATCACCACCGGACACGCGCTGAGTGGTACACATGTCCAGCACGGCCTCGGGTGCGCCCTTCACATGAATGCCCGCGTGTCCGTCCTTGTCATGGTCCAGCACGGCCATATAGCGATGCGCCGCATCGAAAGGGATCGCATCGGTTCGGGTCCAATCGGCAAAGGGATCGTCGGGTTCGCCTGTGATCTTGCCCGCAAGCGCCAGAAGTGCGCCTTCCATCGGATCACCGTCAACACGCCATCCGTCCTCTGCCGCGCGAAGCCTCGCATCGTTGCACAAGGCGGCGGCGCGGGCGAATTCCGTAAGGATCTCATGGTCGTCGCCCGTCGCATTCTCTTGCCCAAGGCGCAACTCACCTTCGGGGGCATAGCCATCGCCACTGACCGAAAATACCTGTCCGGCCGTGGCAAGAGATGCCGCCATCATCTCGTTGCGCGTCAGTGTGCCGGTCTTGTCGGTACAGATCACCGAGACCGAGCCAAGAGTCTCGATGGCCGGCAGGCGGCGGACGATGGCATTGCGCCGGGCCATCGCCTGAACCCCGACCGCCAGCGTGATGGTGAGCACCGCCGGAAGCCCCTCGGGGATTGCGGCGACCGACAGTGCAACCACTGCCATGAACAGCTCGGCAAACGGCATGTGTCTTACGAAATAGCCGTAGACCAGCAGGCTGGTGGCAATCAGCAGGATGAATGCCGTGAGCCATCGCGCAAAGACATTCATATGGTACAGAAGCGGTGTGGAGAGTGTCTGGACACTTGTCAGCATGTCGCTGATCTGGCCGATCTCGGTCTTGCTCCCCGTCGCGACAACCACGCCGCGCCCGGCCCCTGACACGACGAGCGTTCCACTGAACAGCATGGAACTCCGATCGCCGATCGCGGCCTGCGCCTCGACCGGGTCGGTCGCCTTGTCCACTGGAACGGACTCGCCTGTCAGGATCGCTTCCTCGGCCCGGATACCCCGCGCCTCGATCAATCGAATATCGGCAGGGACGCGACTGCCCGCATCGACAAGGACGATGTCACCCGGCACCAGATCGGCGGCGTCCACCGACCTGCGGTGCCCGTCCCGCAAGACGGTGGCGTGCGGCGCCAGCATTTCACGGATCGCTTCCATCGCGCGTTCAGCGCGGCCTTCCTGCAAGAACCCGATCAAGGCATTCACCAGCACCACGGCAAGGATCACGCCGGTATCCACCCAGTGCTGAAGCCCCGCCGTAACCCCGGCGGAGGCAAGCAGCACATAGATCAGCACGTTGTGAAAATGGCGGAGAAACCGCAACACAGCGCCTTGTCTTTGCGGTTCGGGCGACCGGTTCGGCCCATGAACCTTCAGCCGATGCGCAGCTTCTTGCGAACTCAGCCCGTCCGACGCCGCGGCAACCAGCTTCAGCGCATCTGTAGTGGAAACGGAATGAACCGCACGATTCTGCTGCCGCCTCGTCGCTTCGGCTTGCATGGGCGGGGATGCATGGGGTGTTGCCATTTCTGCGTCAGCGTCCGTCAGATCAATGCCGGGCGCGGGTCAGCTGCCCATTGGTGTCGTCTTCCATCAAATCACCCGGATTGCGCGCGTGCCATTTCATTTCTCCTGACATAAGGGCGCGAATCGATCCTGCGCGCAGCCTATTCTCTGCGTTCAGCCCGATATCCACATTAACCTTCGTAAAGGCCAAGCCCGGAAAACCCGGCGGCAACTCGCTGCTCAACATGCGCTCACACGTTGCAAAGCGTCGAACCAAAACAGGCCAGCCCATTAAATTCCCCTGATTTTTCGGCCCACACCCGCTGCTGTCGTATTTGCCGGGAAATTGGCCCGCGCTGCGGATTGACGCGAGTCAATAGGCCCACCGCTTGCTGTGCTACACAGTCATACGGCCAAACCGTTCGGTAGCCGCCCGAGACGGCTGAATTCGCGGTTTCCAATCAAGCTGATCCGACGCCGCAAGGAGGACTCCACAGTGTTCGCCGAATATCTGTTCGCAGAGGACCTGCATGCCGCCGCAAGGGTGCTTTCCGGAATCGGCGGCGAAGCCGTTCCACTCAGGCCGCAAACCGTGTCCAATCGGCATTCCCACCAATTCAGCAAGGACGCCACGCTGCTTCTTGAAGGCGACGAATGCAACGTCGTGTATTGTGTACTCGATGGGTGGATCGCCTTGTCCAAGGCGCTGGAGGACGGACAGAACCAGATCATTGATTTCGGGCTGCCGGGCGATATCGTCGACCCGGTCGCGGCCGATGGCGCGACCTCATCGGTCACGATCGAGGCGCTGACCGATGCGTCGCTTGCCGCGATGTCCTACGGCAGCTGGGAAACCATGATCGGTGATTGGCCCGAACTGCACCATCTGGCGCATCTGGTAGAGGCCGCGAAACAGGCGCGCCGCGATGAACGGATACTGCGGCTGGGCAAGGGTACGGCCGAAATGCGCGTGGCCTATGCGCTGCTGGAGTTCTGCATCCGGCTCGCCCCTGACTGCGGGTCGGAATGCTATCAATTCCATATCCCACTGACACAACAACAGCTGGGCGATTATGTCGGGCTGTCCTCGGTCCATGTCTGCCGGACCATGCGGCGCATGGTCCGCAACGGGATTTTGGAGATGCATGATCATATGGACATCCGAATTCTTGATGCCCCGTCCTTGGCCCGGTTGGCCGGTGTCGATATCGAGGACCTCAAACGAGAGATCGTCCCCGCCAGAAAGTGACCGGCTTCGAAACCGAAACCCTTGCCCACACCTTGCGTTCCGGCCATGCAGCAAGCCCAATGCTGACCGATCAGCGGTGGAGGTCCTTCGTCACCTGAACGCCTCGCTTTTCCACGATCTCCCCCAGCGCTTCGCCCGCCAGATGTTCGGAATACTCCTCGGCGATCCTGTCAACCGACAAGACCCCGAGCAGACGTTTCGCCTCGTCGCAGACCGGCAGGCGGCGAACCTGATGGTCCCCCATGGCGGCGGCCGCATCCTCGATCGTCTGGCTGTCGAAGCAGGTCAGCACCTTGGGGCTCATGACGTCCCCCACCCGAACATGCATCGCCGCCTCGTCGCCGGTGACGAAACGCACCACGATATCGCGATCGGTGATCACGCCGACAAGCCGGTCATGGTCCAATACGGTCAGGATACCGACATTCCATTCGCGCATCATTTGTGCCGCGGTGGCAATGCTGGCAGAGACCGGGATGGTAACCGCAGGCTGTCTTATGATGTCAGCTATCTTCATATCAATCACTCTCGACACAACTCCCGACGACGCACCCGAGAGGGGCATCCGGCCCCGACGTTGAATCTGCTTGTGTGCCAAAGCCCACTTGCGGTTTTGACATTGCACTCTTGCCCAAAATGCCGGGCGTGGCTTTAACCGAGGGCAATCCGCCGTTTCGGAAAATCCGGGGTCACAACGCGGCGCTGGCGCGGGTCAGGACGCTGCGCAAATCCCCACGGGCATCAATCCGAACCCAGTTTTCCGCCGCATCGCCAAGGGCAATCTGCTTTCGCACCACCGCGGCATCGGCGTCCGAGGCATCCGCCCGTCGCGCCGAGACCCTTGATACAAGGGTCTGCTGGTCCGCCTGCAACCAAAGCCCGGTAAACGTCACATCGGCGCGCCGTGCAAGTTCGGCCACCTCCCTGCGTTCATCAGCATCTGCAAAGACGGCATCCAGAATCACCGAATGCCCTGCCTGCAGAATGCGCCCGGCCTGATCAAGCAACCGGGCGTAAACGCGCTTTCCGGCTGCCTCCGAATAGGCGCTTTGAGGAAGGCGCGACAGCGGGTCGACCCCGAACATCGCCTTGCGCACCAGATCGCTGCGCAGGTGGATCGCGCCAGGCGCGGGTTTGATGTCAGGGGCCAGCTTTCGCGACAGTGTGGTCTTGCCGGTGCCGGAATATCCGCCGACCGCCACAAGACGCGGCGCGGGTGGCAAGAGGTAGTCCAGCGCATGATCAAGGTAGGCCCTCGCGCCCTCGAACTCCGGCTCGCCCGGGCCGTCATCCAGCCGCGCCGCCTGCACGCTGACCATCGCCCTGATCCCGGCCCGCAACCCAAGAAACAGCGGCAACAGTGCAAGGCCGTTGAAATGCCCGGTCTGGCGCGCGCGGTAAAGATAGGCCCCAAGCACGGCATTGGCTGCCTCGGACAGACCGCGATGCAGCAGGTCCATGATCACGAAACCCAAGTCATAAAGCACGTCAAGCGTGCCTAGACGTTCGTCGAATTCCAATGCGTCGAAAAGTACGGGCCGACCGTCGAGCACCACCATGTTGCCCAGATGCAGATCACCATGCCCCCGCCGGACATGTCCCGCGCGCCCCCTGTCGGACAAAAGCGCCGCGTTGGCCTCGATCGCCGTCCTGACACGGGTTTGAAACCTGTCGACAAGACCCCCGCCAAAGACATCCGTCATACCGGCAAAGGCCTCGTTAAGCTCATCGGCGATTTCGGTCACGAGGGTCCGGCCGTCCGCGTGCCTGCTGATCTCCGCCCGCGCGTGGTAATCCGCGATTTCGCAGCCGATCTGCTCTGCCAGCGCCGGGCTGATCCCGTCGCGCCCGGCAACCGCCACAAGCTCCGCCCCGGCCGGAAACCGCCGCATGTGCAGGCACCATTCGACAACCTCGCCCCCTTCGCCAAGCTTCAGGGTTCCATCCGCCTGCCGGGTCACCGGCACGAGGCCAAGGTAAATCCCCGGCGCGTTGGGCCTGTTCAGCTCCAACTCGCGCCGCAGCATCGCCTGTCGCTTCTCCAGCGTCGAAAAGTCCAGGTAATCGTACCGGACGGGCCGTTTCACCTTGTAGGCCGCATCACCGGCAAGAAATACGATTGCGGCATGGGTCCGGACAATGTCCACCTTGGTCCCGGCGCCATGCGTGTCCGGATCAGACAGATATGCCACCGCTTCTTCGAACGACATCCAAGGTTCCCTGCTACAAGCGATCCACCGCTCCGCGATAGCTCAATCCGGACCGGACAGCCTTGACATGGATTAAATCATACCGGCCGGAGGCTGGCACCAGAACCGCGAAGCCCGGCTTGCTGTTCGCACGATCGACATCAATGACCCTGATCGCTGACTCGCTCGCCATTCCTTTGGGTTTCAGGAAGATGAGAACATGGGGTCCAACAGGCGGGGATATCCCGCCGGTGTTTTGTCCGTAACTGTCTGCAAAATGCGCAACGGCACCCGTCAAGCAAGTAAAATGAAGTTTATGGCAGTCACGATGAACCCGCTGCAAATTACATTCTTCTCTCGGTAAACCGGACGCAAAATTGATGACGGCTTTAGGGCCAAGAGCGCCCTGCCCAAGAGTGCGACGGCGCGCGCTCTGGTCCGGGCCGCGAATGGCCTAAAGCGTCAGGATGATCTTGGGGCTTGCCACAAGACCTGCACGAATATCGGCAAAGCCTTTCGCCCCCTCGGCCAAGGCACGGCACTCCGTCCAATCCAGCGGGCCGAGGCGGCCCTCGAAAATCGCCTGTGCCGTATCGCGGAAATCCTGCGCGGTATAGGTGTAGGTACCGATAAACGTCACCTCTTGCAGGGTCATGCGGCGAATATCCAAGCCGCCCGCCGCCTGCCCCAGACCGATATGCCCGATCACGCCGCCGGGCCGCACAAGGGCTGAAGCCTGCGCGCGGGTGGCCTCAAAGCCCACACCGTCGATCACGATATCATAGGCGGCCTCGGGGACCTGATCGGGGGTCACTGCGGGCAGACCACAGCGCAGTTCAAGAAAGCGGCGGCGCGGCGCATTCGGCTCGACAATCAGCGCATCATTCACGCCCTGCGCCTTCAGGCTCAGTGCCGCGCCCACCCCGATGGCCCCACCGCCCAGCACAAGCGCGCGTTCGGCCCCGCCCAGCACCGCCAGCGACAGGCGCACCGTATGCCACCCGCAAGCGATGGGTTCGGCCAAGGCCGCCTTGGACAGCGGCACATCGTCAGGCACCGGCACAAGGTTGCCCTCGGGCATGG
>Ga0102926_1001577_pt1 | contig 13387 bp, 14 predicted proteins | sample SalPonR1_A_D2_MG_FD_78173 | JGI IMG/M metagenome (GOLD analysis project Ga0102926, IMG submission 78173) | Salt pond soil microbial communities from South San Francisco under conditions of wetland restoration - Salt Pond MetaG R1_A_D2_MG | ecosystem: Environmental > Aquatic > Marine > Intertidal...
ACGGGCTATGATTACTTATCCAAATCCAAGCCCTATCTAAAGGATTGAACCATGGACGTGCTATATTTTGCATGGGTGCGAGAACGGGTGGGGCGCCCAAAAGACAAGGTTGAAACCAACGCGGCCACCGTGCGGGATTTGGTGAATGAACTGCGCGAGAGGGAAGAGCGGTATGCCGCCGCCTTTGGCGATCTCGACGCGTTGCGGGTGGCGGTCGATCAGGAATTGACCGACTTTGATGCGCCCCTGAAAGACGCACGCGAAGTCGCGTTTTTTCCACCGATGACAGGGGGCTAACTGTGGATATCCGGGTTCAGGAAGCACCATTCGATCTAGGGGCCGAGGCCAACGCCTTTGCCGCGAAACAGACTGGCATGGGGGCGCTGGTGACGTTTACCGGGATCGTGCGCGATCTGAACGACGGGGATCTGGACGTCATGGAGATCGAGCATTACCCCGGCATGACCGAAAAGGCGATCGAAAAGATCGCCAAAGAGGCGCTAAGCCGTTGGACTTTGGGTGATATTCTGGTCATCCACCGCTATGGCAAACTGCACCCGGACGAGGTGATCATGATGGTCGCCACAGCAGCCCCACACCGGGCCGATGCCTTTCAAGGCGCCGAATTTCTTATGGATTTTCTCAAATCCCGCGCGCCGTTTTGGAAGAAAGAAGTCAGCGGCACAGCAGCCGATTGGGTCGCCGCCAAGGACGAGGACGAGGACGCGCTCAGCCGGTGGTAAGCTGCGCTCGTTTTGTGCAACATCCGCAAAACGCCCCCCATCTGACGTAGGGTTCAGATTGCCCCTGACCTGAATTTTGCCAAGCTGCCCGCTGCAACCCCGTAGTGTGAGGCAAGAATGAACGACATCATCCAATCCTATATCGACACCCTGACCCCAAAAGCACGGGGCACGATCAAGGGTACTGCCAAGCTGGTGATTACCGACGCCGGTAGTGTGATGCTGGACGAAACCGGCGCGCGCATAGGGGACGAAGACGCGGACGTTGTGCTGATCGCCAGCGATGCAGTATTTCGCAACATTCTGTCGGGCGAGCAAAATCCGGTGATGGCCTTCATGTCGGGCAAGCTGAAGGTTGAAGGAAACACACAGCGCGCGCTGAAGGTGAGCAGCATTTTGACCGGGTAAGAGTTGGCTTGAGGACAACGCCCTGACCCGCGCCACAGCCGATTTCTTTAAATGAAATCGAACCGGAAACTTTTGAAGTTTCCGGTGCCCCCAAGCAGGCAGTCACCGGCTTGTCCGGTCTAACGCGCGGCTTCCTCTGGACAGCGCCACCGCGCCAGTGCAACAGTTTGATCAAATTTCCGACTCAGGGATCGAACGGAGCTGCACGATGAAAGATGACAATTTCCTGCGCGAGATGAACGCCAAACACCTTTGGCACCCGATGGGCCATCCCGGAGAGGCGCGCGAAAACGCGCCCCGGATCATCAAAGGGGCCGAAGGTGTCGAGATTATCGACATTGACGGGCACCGCACGGTCGATGCCGTGGGTGGCCTATGGTGCGTGAACCTTGGCTATTCGAACGACGCGGTGAAACAAGCAATTGCCGATCAACTGTGGGAGTTGCCCTATTATTCGGCCTTTGCGGGCACCAGCAACCCGACCGCGATCGAAGCGTCCTATGCCGTGCAAGAGTTTTTCGCCGAGGACGGCATGGTGCGCAGCTTCTTTACCAGCGGCGGATCGGACAGTGTCGAAACCGCCCTGCGGCTTGCGCGGCAGTATCACCGCTTGCGTGGGGAACCCACACGCACCAAGTTCCTGAGCCTGAAAAAGGGTTATCACGGCACGCATTTTGGCGGGGCCAGCGTGAACGGCAACAATCGTTTCCGCATCAATTACGAGCCACTTTTGCCGGGCTGTTATCACTTGCCCAGCCCCTACACCTATCGCAACCCGTTCGATACCATTGACCCTGAAATGCTGGCCCGCAAAATCGCTGCCGCCGCTGTGGACGAGATCGAATTTCAAGACCCAAGCACCATCGCCGCCTTTATCATGGAACCGATTCAGGGCGCAGGCGGCGTGATCGTACCTGACGCCAGCTTTATGAAGCTGATGCGGGAGGTTTGCGATAAATACGGCATCCTGATGATCTCGGACGAGGTGATCACCGGCTTTGGGCGCACGGGTGACTGGTCGGGCGCGCGGCATTGGGGCGTAAAGCCTGATATGATGACTTGCGCCAAGGGCATCACCAGTGGGTATTTCCCGGTCGGTGCGGTGATGATCGGCGAAAAGGTGGCCGAGGTCTTCGAAAATTCCGGCCCCGAGGGCGCAATTTGGCACGGTTATACCTATTCGGCGCATCCGGTGGGCGCCGCGGCGGTTGTGGCCTGCCTGTCGGAAACCCTGCGGCTCGATACCAAAACCAACGCCGCGGCGCGCGGTCAGCAATTGTATGACGGGGTCTGTGAACTGGCGACCAAGCACGACATCATCGGTGATGTGCGGGGCGGTCATGGCCTGATGACAGGGATTGAGATTGTCAGCGACCGCGATTCCAAGACCCCGATGGATGCCGCCACGATGAAGCGCATTCACCAGACCGCCTATGAAAACGGGGCGATGGTCCGGCTTGGGGCGCATAACATTCTGATGTCACCGCCCCTGACCATCACCGAGGCCGAGGTAAACCAAATCATCTCGGCACTGGACAAAGGTTTTGCCGCAGCCTGAACGGCGCGACATACCCGGCAAAGAATGCGCGCCCTTGATTGAACAGGGCGCGCATTCGATCACACGGTCAGCTAAAGCGTTTCCACGCGTCCTGCATTGCCTCGGTCATGGCATCCCATGCCTTGTCTGCGCCTGCCTTCATGTCGTTCCATGCGGCGCTTTGGGCGTTCTGAAGCTTCTGTAGCTCCTCCTGCATTTCGTCGCGGCGATTTTTCAGGTCTTCGATCTGTTTCTGATATTCGATCTGCGCATCGGCCTGCGCGCCTTGCGCCTTGGCCTGAAGCTTTTCGATCTCGGCTTTCCACTCATCCAGCTTGGCGTTGAGCTTGTCCTGATAGGCTTGTTTTTCGTCCATGAGATCCTCCATAAAGTCTTGTGAAAATGCACATCATAGGTAAGAAGCCCCGCTCTTTGGTTCAACAGTTGTGCCACATGTGTGCGCCATGGCGCGGCATTGGTCCAACAAAAAGGCCGGCGCATAACACGCCGGCCCTGTAATCCGCAGGTTGCGAAATTTAGTTGAACTTCTTGATTTCACCGGATTTCAGGCGCTCAAGATAGCTGTGCAGTTCACGCCGAACGATGGGCATCAGGAAGTAGAGGCCGAACACGTTGACCACTGCCATCGCAAAGATCGCCGCATCCGAGAAGTCGATCACCGGGCCAAGATTGGCCGACGCCCCGATCACCACGAAGATGCAGAAGATCACCTTGAACGCGATCTCTTTGCTCTTGCCCTCGCCGAACAGATAGGTCCACGCCTTGAGGCCATAATAAGACCAGCTGATCATGGTCGAGAACGCGAACAGGACAACCGCCAGCGCCAGAACATAGGGGAACCATCCAAAGGCGGTTCCAAAGGCCGCAGATGTCAGGCTGACACCCGAAGAACCATCAGCGGTTTGGATCATGCCCGATTCACCCACCAAATACAGGCCAGTTTCCGGATCGGTCAAAAGCTGCCCCGAGATGATGATGACCAACGCGGTCATTGTGCAGATCACCACTGTGTCGATGAAAGGCTCAAGCAGCGAAACGAAGCCTTCGGTGATCGGCTCCTTGGTGCGCACCGCCGAGTGGGCAATCGCCGCCGAACCAACGCCTGCCTCGTTCGAAAACGCAGCCCGTTTAAAGCCTTGGATCAGCGCACCAACCATGCCGCCGGCAACACCAAGACCGGTAAACGCGCCCTCGAAAATCTGGCCAAACGCCCAGCCGATCATATCGGCGTTCATTATGATGATAACCAGCGCGGCCAGCACATAGGTCACGCCCATGAACGGCACGACCTTTTCAGTCACCCGCGCAATGGATTTCAAACCACCGACGATGACCGCAAACACCACCAATGCAAAGATCACACCCGTGATCCAGCCCGGATAATCGCCCACAATGCCGCTGATCTGTTGATGCGCTTGATTGGCCTGGAACATGTTGCCGCCACCAAGCGCGCCAAGAATACAAAAGATCGAGAACATGACCGCCAGAATCTTGCCCCCCGGCAGGCCGCGTTCGGCAAAACCCTTGGTCAGGTAATACATCGGGCCGCCGGAAACGGTGCCGTCTTCGTATTCGTTGCGGTATTTCACACCCAGGGTACATTCGGTGAACTTGGTCGCCATGCCCATCAGACCCGCAAGGATCATCCAGAACGTGGCCCCCGGCCCGCCGATGCCGACCGCCACCGCGACCCCGGCGATATTCCCAAGACCAACAGTGCCCGACAGCGCAGTGGCCAGCGCCTGAAAGTGGCTGACTTCGCCTGCGTCATTGGGATCGGAATAATCGCCCTTGACCAACGAAATCGCATGCCCGAAAGCGCGGAACTGAATGAACACGAAGTAAATCGTAAAGACCGTGGCCGCGATGACCAGCCATGCCACGATCCATGGAAAGGACGTGCCCGGAAAGGGGCTGAAGATAAAGCTGACGAACCAGCCAGTTGAGTTTGAAAAGATTTGGTTGACGGTTTCATCAACTGATTGTGCAAATGCCGGGGCCGTGCCCATCAGGCCAAGCCCGGCTGCGGCACCAGCCGCCCGTGAAATTGTGCGATACATGGAATGTTCCCTGTCGTTGTCTGGCATTTACGGCACGATGGTGCACGGCACCGGGGCCGTTTGCACAAGCGCGCTCGCGACCGATCCAAAAACCCGTGCGCCCCAGGCCGAATGGCCGTTGCGCCCGATAAAAATTTGGCCTGCCTTGTTTTCCTTGGCGATGTCGCACAGCACTTCGGCAATGCGACCGTAGCGAATGACGCTTTCGATCTCGGCGCCTTTGCCTGATGCCGCCTTGACAACCGGGGCCATCAGGGCAGTTTCGGCGCGCTCCAGCTCTTCACGGCGGCGTTTGTGACGCTCTTCAAGTTCATTGGGCGTCAGGAAGGAATAGGGTGACCATTCCAGGACATGCGCAATCAACACGCTGCCCCCTTGCGCCGCAGCGCGCTCTATTGCGAAATCCAACGCGCGTTGCGCGGCTTCGCTGCCGTCATATCCGACGACGAATTTTCCGGACATATGTGAACTCCCTCGTTCTGTTTTTCTCCGCATCGCCTGATATGCGCGGCGGAATGACGCATACTAGCACGGGTTGAGTGATCGTTTTTCCCAAAATTTGAAAAGCTTCGGCCAATATAACCAGAATTTGCCCTAATCAAGGCCGATGTGACCGTTTTGGTCGCGCATAACAGTCATATGGCAAAGTCATCTCCGGCCCCGGCCTAAACCTCAACGCCAAAGGCACACCAAAGCAGGCCCAGCATTGAAATCAGACACCGTTTCGGCCCATATGGCTGGGCAACCCAAGGAGGCGCGCCATGGACATTCGCCAGATCACACCGGATTACGCGGTCAGCCCGCAGATCCAAGCGCAAGACATTCCCGCTATCAAAGCCGCCGGGTTCTGCTCGATCATGTGCAACCGCCCCGATGACGAAGAATTCGGGCAACCCGAGTTTGACAGCATTGCCCAAGCCGCGCGCGATGCCGGGCTAGAGGTGCGCTGTGTGCCGATCGTGTCAGGCATGGTCACACCACAAGCCGCGCAAGAATTCGCAACCGCGCTGGATGAGATGCCCAAGCCTATGCTGGCCTATTGCCGATCCGGCACACGCTGCACGATGCTTTGGTCCATCGTCAGTCATGGCAAATTGAGCGGCGAGGACATCATCAACGCCACGCGAAACGCAGGCTACGACATGGCTGGGCTGGTCCGTCAACTGGATCGGGGCTGATCAATGCCTGACTGGATCGTCATGGGCCGCGACGGGGTTGGCGTGGTGGCCCATGCCATGCAAGGACCAACCCTGACCCGCAGCGCCCACGGCCCCGATGAGGCCGGAGCATTGGCGCATCTGGCGTTTGACGCCTCCCACACCGTGCATATCGGTGACGGGGCGCCGGATATGCTGCCCTGTACAATCCTACCTGAAAGCGGCACGCGATTGCCCGCCTTGACGCAAACCAACCCGCCCGATGTGATCGGCGCATGGGTGCGGATCTGGATCGCCGGGGCGCTCGCCAAGCGGCCAAACTGGGATGGTGTGATTTGCGCGTCGCACGGCGATGTGCGCCATTGGGTCCATGTCAGCGCGGGCGAAGCCGTAAGCTGCCAAAGCACACTGACACCGCAATTAACCACAGCTCTTGATGGCACAACGCCACCGGATGCCAACGCGGTGGCCGATAGCCTCAGCCGCCCCGAACGGCTGGCCGCGCATCTGCGCGCGGCACAGGTTACGGGCAACCGCGCAGCGATTACCGGGCACCTGATCGGGGCCGAACTGGCGGCGGCAAGGCCCTATTGGCTAGGCCAACAGGTCATCCTCATCGCACCTGACGGCGACGCCTCAGGGATCGGATCGGCACTTTTGGATCAGGGCGTGCCGGTTGAAACCCACGCGTCAGAACATCTTCTGCCCACCGGATTGTCCAAGCTTGCCACAGCTTTCGATATGACGACCTAGCCCTTCTTTTGTTTAAAAATATCCCGGGGAGTTTGAGGGGCAGCGCCCCTCATATCAACAAAACTGCGCGCCGAAGGCGCTCCTTTTTCAAACCTTTGTACGATAAGGACCGAAAACCGCTGTCAGCCCCAGCAGCACACCTGACACGGTCGCAATCATGCCTGCCGCACTGACCGCATGCGCGCCACCCAGCCAGATCGGACCATAGCCCGCCAACACATAGCCGAGAACTGCGCACAAGGCGGAAAAACCAAGGCTCCACCAGACCTGACGCTCCAGCCGGTTGGTCATCAGCCGCGCGGCCGCAGGTGGGCAGATGAACATGGCGATCACAATGATTGACCCAACCGCGTCGAATGCCGCCACAGCAGCGATGGCAGCCATCACCACCAGCAAAAGGCCGATACCGCGGACCGGCAGGCCCAGGGTCTGGGCAAAGCCCTCATCGAATGTCGACAGTTTCAGCGGCCGCCAAAGCAGTGCGGTGAGCGCCGCCATCCCAGCCAGCACCGCAGCCATGCGCGGCAATTCGGGTGGCAGGCCCTGCAAGGCCGTTGCGTCCACCAGCGAGGCCCAACCGGTGGCATCCAGCCAGATTAGGCTTTCTAGGTTGCCATAAAGCGCGTGCTGCACGTCCAGATGCACGTTTGAGGTATCGCTAAGCTCAAGCAACAGAACGCCGCCCGCGAATATGGTGGTAAAGACCACCCCCATGGCCGCGCCCGGCTCGATCCCGCCAAGGCGGCGGATCACCTCGATCAGCAGCACGGCAATCAGCGCGGCGGCACCTGCGCCTAACATCATCGGCCCTGCTGCTACCACGCCGGTAAGCAGAAAAGCCACCACGATCCCAGGCAACACAACATGGCTGATCGCATCACCAATCAAAGCCTGACGGCGCAGCAGCAAAAAATTGCCCGGCAACGCGCAGGCCATCGCAGCCAACGTGCCGATCACCATCGGCGTCAGGGACAAAGACACGAATTCGGCCCCCATCATGGGCGCACCTTGCGGCGGCGCAAACCTACGGCCAGCACGCCACGCCGGGGTGCGACCAGAAACGACAGCGCAAAGAGCCCTGCGGCCAGCAACACGATGACAGGACCAGTGGGTAAACCGGGTGCCGTGGCCGAGATCGCAGCGCCGCCATAGCCCGACACCGCACCGATCAGCCCCGCCAGCGCGATCACGCCACCCGCCCGGTCCGTCCAAAACCGCGCGGCGGCCGGTGGTATGATCAGCAGTGCAACGATCAGGATCAGGCCCACGATTTTCAACCCCACCACGGTTATCGCCATGGCCAGCGCCATCATGGCCAGTTCGATTTGTCGCACGTTCATACCCTGCGCGGTGGCGTAACCGGGATCGAAGGCCACCATCAGCATTGGGCGGCGCAGCACCAGCGCCGACACCAGAATCAGCCCCCCGCCCACAGCAATGACCAACGCATCGGCCCGCAGCATGCCGGCGGTCGCGCCCAAAAGGAAGGTCTCAAGCCCGGCTTGACGCCCTGCACCCAACGTCTGGATCACCGTCAGCAGCACCACGCCCGCGCCAAAAAACACCGATAGAACAGCCCCGATCGCCGCATCCTCGGCCAAGCGGGTGCGGGCGGTCAGCCAACTGATGCACAACAGGCCCGCCCCCGCCGAGACGGCTGCCCCAAGCAACAGCCCCGGCAATGCGCGACCGTCGCCACCCAGCGCGACCATGGCAAGAAACGCCAGCGCGATACCTGGCAAAGTGGCGTGACTGACCGCATCGCTGACCAAGGCGCGTTTGCCCAGAAACAAGAACGTACCTACAGCACCGGCTGCCGCTCCCAAAAGGCCCGCGCCAATCGTCACAAGCGTGGCGTTGTAGCCAAGTTGCAAGCTCAGCGCTTCTATCAGCATGGGCGGCACATCGGGCTGGCATGCGAGGGGCCAGCCCCTCGCGCTCCCCGGGATATTTTTGAACAAAAGAAGGCAGGCGACCTCATTGCGCGAGCCCCGGCAGCGCTGTTGTCAGCCGCCCGCCATAGGCGGTGTGCAAATTGGTATTGGTAAAGGCGGTCGGCACAGGGCCTTCGGCAATGCAATGACGGTTGAGCAGCAGCACGCGGTCGAAATATTCGGCCACGGTCGAAAGGTCGTGATGTACAGCCACGATGCTGCGTCCTTCGAATTTCAGCGATTTGAGCACGTCGATAATGGCCTGTTCGGTGGCCGCGTCGACCCCCGCCAAGGGTTCATCAAGCAGGTAGAGATCCGCATCCTGCGCCAATGCGCGGGCAAGAAAGACGCGCTGTTGTTGCCCGCCTGACAACTGGCCGATCTGGCGTGTGGCGAAACCCTCCATTCCGACGCGCGACAGGCAGGCCATGGCCGCATCGCGGTGACGGGCGCGGACCCGGCCAAGCAAGCCAAGCTGCCGATAAAGCCCCATCAGCACCACATCCAGCACCCGTGTCGGGAAATCCCAGTCGACGCTGGCGCGCTGCGGCACATAGGCGATGCGGTGGCGTTGGCGCGTCAGGGGCTGGCCCCAGCAAGTGACGCGACCAGACACCGGCTGGACGATGCCAAGAGCGGATTTCAACAAGGTGGACTTACCAGCACCATTGGGGCCGATGATGGCGGTCATCTGCCCCAGTTGAAACGTCGCCTCGGCTGCATCAAGGGCCGGGCTATCGCCATAGGTGACCGTAAGGCCGCGTAGGGCCAAGGGGCTGTCGGCGATGCCGAGCGTACCGGGATCAATAGCTTGGGTAGCGTCCAGCATCATCCTATAACCCCGCCCGAAGTTTACCATCCATCCCGCGTGGCGGCACCTGCCCGCCGAGGGCTGCAGCGATGGTGGTGGCATTATGATCGATCATGCCCAGATAGGTGCCTTCATATGTACCCAGCGGCCCCATTGCGTCGGAAAACAGCTCGCCACCGATTTGCACATTGTGGCCGCGCGCCGCTGCGCCTTCGACCAAGGCGCGAATGTTGCGATCAGAGACCGAAGTTTCGACAAACACCGCCTTGATATCACGCTGGACCAGAAGATCGACCAAGGCCCGGATACGGCCCAACCCCGCCTCGGATTCCGTCGAAATGCCTTGAATGCCCAGCACCTCAAAGCCGTAAGCGCGACCGAAATAGCCAAAGGCATCATGCGCCGTGAGCAGCACACGCGACGGCTGGGGCACGGTGCCTAAAACGCCCGCGGCATAGGTGCCGAGGCGATCGAGCTGTGCAAGGTAGGTATCCGCGTTTGCGATGAACAGATCGGCACGGTCGGAGGCGGCGGCTGTCAGCGCATCTTGGACCGCGCGCACCACATGGGCCCACAAGTCTGGTACCATCCAGACATGCGGATCAAACTTGCCGTCGTAATCCTGATGGGCGATCAGCCGATCATGCGGCACGGCTTCGCCCACAGCGAAAACCGGGGTGCGTTCGGCAAGTTTCCGCAAAAAATCTTGCATCTGAGCCTCAAGATACAAGCCATTCCACAACACCAGATCAGCGCGGGTCAGCGCGACGATATCGCTGCGCGTCTGTCGATAGGAATGCGGGTCGATACCCGGCCCCATCAGCGCCTGTACTTGCACGGCGCCACCACCGACAACGCGGGCGACATCGGCAATCATACCGGTGGAGGCAACCACGCTGAGTGGCGCGGATTGCGCGCGCAGCGGGCTGGCCGCCACCAGCGCCGCGCTTGTGGTCAGGGCTAGAACATCCCGCCGGCTGAGTGATCTTGATTTTTGTCTCATCATGGATGGGAATATGCGGTGGTCGGGCATGGGAGTCAATGCAACTGCGAACCATTCTCATTTGCATCTGTGATACGCAGCTTGCTTGCCAAGGCCCGGCCATCATGCGAGCGTTACGGCCAGAGCCACACCCCCTCAAACGGATCATACGATGCAAAGCCTTGGACAGGATCACGTCAGCCACCTGCCGCAAGCGATGAAGCCGCGCAATGACGGGATTGACCTTGATATCGGCTGGCTGCGCTCCGTCCGTGTGAATTCCGCAGCCGTGCACCGAAGGGCCGCCGCCCTGCCGGGCTTGCGCCGCTTGCCGAAAGACAACAAGGCCCTTTGGCTGTGTCGCGCGATTGCCTGCATGGACCTGACCACCCTGTCGGGCGATGACACCGCTGACCGGGTGCGTCGTTTATGCGCCAAGGCCCGCCGCCCGCTGCGCCCCGATCTGGCGCAAGCCCTTGGGCAAGACGGCATGACGGTGGCGGCGGTTTGCGTCTATCACGAGATGATCGAACCAGCGCGCGCGGCACTGGAGGGGTCGGGCATTCCGGTGGCCGCGGTCTCAACCGGGTTTCCGGCGGGCCTGTCGCCGTTTCACCTGCGTGTCGCCGAGATCGAGGAAAGCGTTAGCGCCGGCGCGCAGGAGATCGACATCGTGATTTCCCGCCGCCATGTGCTGGAAGGCAAATGGCAGGCGCTTTACGAGGAACTGCGCGCGTTCCGCGCGGCCTGTGGCCCGGCGCATATGAAGGCGATTTTGGCCACTGGCGAATTGGGCGATCTGCGCAACGTGGCGCGGGCCTCGCTGGTGGCGATGATGGCGGGCGCCGATTTCATCAAGACCTCAACCGGGAAAGAGCCGGTGAACGCCACGCTGCCGGTCGGCTTGGTCATGCTGCGGATGATCCGTGCCTATCATGCGCGCACCGGCTGGCGGGTTGGTATGAAACCGGCGGGCGGGATTTCGCGGGCGAATGATGCGCTGACGTGGCTGATCATGGTGAACGAGGAATTGGGCGCGCCATGGCTGTTACCCGATCTGTTCCGATTTGGGGCATCCTCCCTGTTGGGCGATATCGAGCAAGAGCTGGACCGCATGATAAGCGGGCACGGGTCGGTTGGATGGCGCCATGCGATGGGCTGATGCGCAGTACGGCAGCGGCGCAATTTCAATGTGCGAAATCGGGATAAGAAAATGACCCAACATCAAAACGATCAGGCGCTGCGCTATGGCCCTGCCTCCGAAAGCGCCGCAGATGCGTTGGCGTGGCTGGTGGATCAGGGCGACCGGTTCGGGCAATTCATCAATGGAAGCTTTACGCCACCTGGCGATGGGCCAGACAGCCGCAACCCCGCTACGGGCGAGGTGCTGGCCACGCTGACACAGGCCGGGCCAAGTGATATTGATGCCGCAGTGACGGCGGCGCGCAAAGCACAGGGTGCGTGGGCAAATCTTGGCGGCGTGGGGCGGGCGCGCCATTTGCGCGCCTTAGCGCGCACGGTGCAAGACAACGCGCGACTTTTAAGTGTGTTGGAGGCGCTGGACAGCGGCCAGCCGCTGCGCAGGGTGCGCGATGGTGTCTTGCCACTGGTGCAGCGACAGTTCGGCTATCACGCAGGGCTGGCCCATCAGATGCACCCCATGTTCCCCGGCCGGGCAGCGCAAGGGGTCTGCGCCGTAATCATCGGCGACACTGCGCCGCTGGCCACACTGTCCGCACGGCTGGCCCCCGCGCTGGCGGCGGGCGACACGGTGGTCATCAAGCCCTCGGACAACACCACTCTAAGCGCACTGCTGCTGGCCGACCTGTCCCGCACGGCGGGGCTGCCCGATGGAGTGTTGAACATCGTCACCGGGGATGAGCGCGCGGGCAACATGCTGGCACAGCATGAGGGCGTTGACATGATCGCCTTTGAGGGGCCAACCGAAGCAGGGCGGGCCATCCGGCAATTGACCTCCGGCCACGGCAAAACCGTCATGCTAGAGTTGGACGACACCCCGCCGATCCTTGTGTTTGACGATGCCGACATCGATTCAGCCATTGAGGGTATCGTTGACGGTTTGACAGGTGGGCGCAACACTGGCGCGGCACGCCTTTTGATACAGGAAAGCGTTTCCGAGCAAGCACTTGATGCCCTGCGCAGCCGCATGGCCCGGCTGCGGGTCGGCAGCCCGTTGGATAACAACAATGATATCGGCGCGCTGCCCGATCGGGCGCGGCGTGACAATTTGGCAGCGAGTCTGGAGCATGCGGGCGGGCAGAAATTTGTGCCGGACATGGATCTGCCCGACACCGGGGCTTTTTACCCACCAACCCTGATTTCGGGGCTATCGCCTGCCGATCCGGTGATGCAAGACGTCCTGCGCGGTCCTGTCGTGGTAGCCGATACGTTCCGCACGCAGGCCGAAGCCCTGCAAATGGCAAACGCGGCACGCTATGGCCGCACGGCCATGATCTGGACCGAGGATATCAGCCGCGTCCTTACCGTTGCACCGCAAATGGTGGCAAGTGTCGTCACCGTGAACGGGGCCACCGTGGGGGATCCTGCCACCCCCGTGGATAGCCTGCGCAACAGCGGCACCCGCGTGATTGGCGGGCCCGAGGGGCTGTTGGCCTATACTCGGCGCACGGGGCCACGCAGCCAACACCCCGGCCAACAGAAGGCTCAGCACCACACAGCCATATCCGCCCCGCTTGAGCCAGCGGTCAAAGCGGCGCGCGGCGCCGTCAGCTGGCGCATACTGGATAGCGCCGCGCGGGCACAAACCCTGAACCGGATTGCCGAAGCCCTTTTGCAATGCGACACTGATCTCGCACAGCATACCAGCCCCCAAGAGGTGCAGGCGACGGCCGATCAAATGGTCACATTTGCCGCCCTTGCCGAGACAAGCAACGCGACCACCGCGCCCGGACGAACCTTGACACTGTGCGACCCGCTGGGGGTAATCGGTGTGCTCTACC
>Ga0102926_1001579_pt1 | contig 13384 bp, 10 predicted proteins | sample SalPonR1_A_D2_MG_FD_78173 | JGI IMG/M metagenome (GOLD analysis project Ga0102926, IMG submission 78173) | Salt pond soil microbial communities from South San Francisco under conditions of wetland restoration - Salt Pond MetaG R1_A_D2_MG | ecosystem: Environmental > Aquatic > Marine > Intertidal...
AGAGTATTTTTAATTTGTTTTTTGCTAATATAGAGCCACTATCAAACATATTACCACCACCTTTATGTATTATAACATAATAATTTCAAAAATTAATAAAATTTAGTAATTTTCATGTAAATTGTATTATTTTAAATATATTTTTGTTACAATGAATATAACCTATAAAAGGAGCTAAAATAAAATGAATAGATTAATTGTGATTTTAAATATAATGTTAATAGCTTTAGCTGTTAACAGTGGCTACATAGATCAGGAAGAAACTTTGGAAGAAGATCAAGAAGAAATTACTGTAGAGGATATTGATTTGTCTGTAAAACCAAACGAAATGGGCAAAGTTATGGTGTTAATGTTTCATTCTATTGGAAAAGAAGATGGAGTTTGGGAAATTTCAAAAAAGTCTTTTGTAAAAGATTTAGAGTATCTTCTTGAAAATAATTACTATTTAGTATCTTTACAAGACTATATTATAGGAGAAATGGATGTTCCTGCGGGTAAAACTCCAGTAGTTTTAACATTTGATGATGGATTGAAAAATAATTTTAATGTAATAGAAGAAGACGGAGAATTAATAATTGACCCAGATAGTGCTGTGGGAATTATGGAAGAGTTTAAAAATAATAATCCAGAGTTTAATTCTACAGCTACTTTCTACCTATTTGGTACAAATCCTTTTAGACAAAAAGAGCATTTAGATTTTAAGTTAAACTATCTCATAGAAAATGGTTACGATATTGGTAATCATACTTATAACCATGCTTTTCTTAATAAAATAAAAACTAAGGAAGAACTTTTATTTCAATTAGGAGAACAGGTAAAGTTTATTAAAGGTTTTATACCCGAATATGAAGTTAATACTTTGTCTCTGCCTTATGGGTTAAGACCGGAAGAAAGAATACAGGAATATTTAGTTAGTGGAGAATATGGAGAGGTTAAGTACGAGAATATTGGAATTTTAGATGTGGGTTCACATCCAAGCTATTCTTGGGCGGATAAAAGATTTAACTTCAAAGAAATTCCCAGAATAAGAGTAAGCCGTACAGATGAATATCAGGAATCTGAAGAATGGTATCAATATTTTGAAAAGAACCATTATTTAAGATATATTAGTGATGGAGTTAAGGATATAATCACAGTCCCTGAAGTTATGGCTGAATATATTGACGAAGAGAAAACAAAGAATTTAGAAATCAATATTTATAATAGGGAGATGTTAAATAATGATTAATTTAGATACTAAGATTATTATAATTATAATTTTTTTCGTTATATTTATAAGTTTACAATATACTTTAAATTTGATTTTAAAGGAAATAAAGGAATTAAAGAATATAGTCAGATATAAAAAAAATAAAGATTAGTCAGTGGGAGGTTAAAATTGAACAACTATGAATTTTCTGAAGTTTATGATGTTTTGATGAAGAATGTTCCCTACGATAAGTGGATAACCTTTATAGATAAAAGATTAAAAGGTAAAAAAGAAATATTAGAGATAGGTTGTGGAACTGGAGAAATAACAAAAAGATTGGCGAATATAAATTATAAGTTAACAGCAATAGACTCTTCGGAGAATATGTTGGTAAAAGCTTATGAAAAATTGAGAAAGATATCAAATGTTAGACTTATGAAAGGTGATGGAACTAATTTTAAAATAAATTCTAAATTTGACGGAATTGTAAGTGCTTGTGATGTGGTTAATTATATGATTAAAGATATTGACCTTGAAGGATTTATAAATAACTCTTACAGATTACTAAATGAAGGCGGTTGTATTGTTTTTGACTGTAGTAGCTATTATAAACTAAAAAATGTTTTAGATAATAATATCTTTGTTAATGAAGAAGAAGGTGTATTTTATGTTTGGGAAAATTCTTTTAAGGAAAAAAATTGTATTTCTGAAATGAATTTAAATTTTTTTATAAATCAAACAAATAACTACAAGAGAGTAATAGAAACTCAATGTCAAAGAGCTTATGAAATAAAAGAAATAGAAGAAGTATTAGAAAAAGCCGGTTTTAAGGATATAAAAACCTTTGATAATTACAATGAAAAAGAACCAAATGAAAAATCAGAAAGAATAGTTTTTACAGCAATAAGGAGGTAGAATATGGGACAAATGATTAGAGGTATAGATAAAAAGATATCATTTAGATTTATGATAGTTGATTCTACAGATGTAGTAGAGAAAGCTAGGAGATATCACGAAACCTCACCAGTTGCTACTGCATCACTAGGTAGAATGCTTACAGCAGGGTTAATGATGGGGTATACAATGAAAAGCTATAAAGATAAGCTTACTTTAAGAGTTAATGGAGGAGGACCAGCAGGAACTATTCTTGTGACTTCAGACAGCATTGGTAATGTAAAAGGTTACATTCAAAATCCTAGGTTCTTTGTAGAAGATAAAGAAAATGGTAAATTAAATGTAGGAAAGGCTGTTGGTATAGAAGGTACTCTTAAGGTAATTAGAGACATAGGAATGAAAGAGCCTTATGTAGGACAGTCTCAACTTGTAACAGGAGAAATCGCTGAAGATGTTGCATCCTATTATTTTGAATCTGAACAGCAACCTACCGTAATTGGATTGGGAGTCCTTGTAGATAAAGATACATCAGTAAAATCTGCAGGAGGATTTATGATACAGACTATGCCTGATTTAAAAGAAGAGGAAATTGTGCAAATTGAAAAACAAATAGCTAAACTTAAAAATGTTTCGGACTATTTTAAAGAGGGTAGTAGCCTAGAAAAGATTGCACAGGAAATTTTAAGTGATTTTGAAATAGAAATAACTGAAAAAATACCGGTAAATTATAAATGTGATTGTAGTAAGAATAGGATAGAAGAAGCTTTGATTTCAATGGGTAAAGAAGATTTGGAAAAAATAATAAAAGAAGATGGCAAAGCAGAAGTGAGCTGCAGGTTTTGTAATAAAAAGTATAATTTTAATAAAAAAGATTTGCAGGAAATTCTAGAAAATTCATAGAATTGTAAAAAAAACCGCCTTGGCGGTTTTTTTAATACTTTTATTTAAAAAGATATATGATATAATTTTATAGAACATATGATTTTCTCTTGTCAATAAAATATGGAGGTTAGTTAATTGAAAGAAGTAAGGCTAAAAGACAAATCAAAAATGATTTTTAGGGAACTGGATTTAGGTGATGGAGAAGCAGTAGTGGATTATCTAAATAAAGTTGGAGGAGAAACAAATTTTTTAACCTTCGGAAAAGAAGGGGTTTCATATACTATAGAGCAAGAGAAAGTGCTTTTAAGAAATATGAAAGAAACAAAAGGGAATTATATGATAGGTGGTTATCTTAAAAACAAATTAGTAACTGTAGGTAGTATTACAAGCTCATCTAAAGAAAGATTAAAGCATAAGGCAGACGTAGGTATAAGTGTATTGAAAGATTACTGGAACATCGGGATAGGAAGTCAAATGATGGAATATTTGATATTTCTATGCAGAAAAAATAGTTTTAGAAAAATAGATCTTATTGTTTACGAAAATAACGAAAGAGCAATAAAACTATATGAAAAATTAGGTTTTGTAAAGGAAGGGTTATTAACAAGAGATGTATTGATTGATGGGGTATTCTACAGTTCTTATCATATGGGTTTAAAAATAGATTAGGAGGAATAAATGACTTATAAAAAAATTCAAGATTTGAAAGTAAATGAAAGATTTGATAGTTTTTTTCTGATAAAATCCAGCGAGGTGAAAAGTGATAAAAATGGTAAGCTCTATATGGACATTATCTTAGGAGATGGTGTTGAAGAAATAAACGGCAAAATTTGGAATTTAAACAAAGATATTGAAGAAAGAGTAGAAAACTACAAGGTTATGAAAATTAGGGGAACTACCAGTGAATGGAAGGGTACTAAACAACTCAAAATAGAGAGAATAAGAGAGGTTAGTTCTCAGGATGAAGTAAATATTAGTGATTTTGTGCAGACGGCGCCTATAGAGCCTGAAGATATGTTTAATGAAATAAAGATGTTTATAGGAAAAATCAAAAATCAAGATATACAAAAAATTGTGGTTGAAATTATAACTAAATATAAGGACAAAATGAGCTATTATCCTGCTGCTAAATCAAACCATCACTCAATAAAAGGTGGGCTTTTATATCATTTAATAAGAATGCTTAGGTTAGGTGAAAGAATATCACAAACTTATGAAAATATAAATATTGACTTAGTGTATGCTGGTATTTTACTACATGATATTTCTAAAATTGAGGAAATGGATTCTAATGAAATGGGTATAGTTAATGATTATACTAGAGATGGCAAGCTTCTTGGGCATATAACTATGGGTGTTATAGAAGTTGAAAAAGCAGCTGATAAACTTGGAGCAGATGAAGAAGTTAAGGTACTACTTCAACATATGATACTTAGTCACCATTATTTTCCTGAATTCGGTTCTCCTAAAAAACCTATGATTTTAGAGGCGGAGATATTACATTACATAGATCTTATAGATGCAAGGGTGTATGACTTTGAAGATGGTTTAAAAAACGTAGAATATGGTGAATTTTCCGATAGAGTTTGGACTCTAGACAATATTAGCATATATAAAAGAAATTTTGACAAAAAAGAGGCTGACAAAGAAGAATAATCATAAGGAGTTGTAATTTGATGAATCTTAACTATATATTCGGCGTTTCTAGAAGTGGTAAAAGTAGTTACATATATAATCAGATAAAAAAGGATTTAAAGAATAGTGATAAAAATCTTATATTAGTCGTTCCAGAACAAATTACCTTTCAAAAGGAAAGAGAATTAATTGATTTTCTTAAGGTTAAGGGAATTATGAAAGTTCAAGTTTTAAGCTTTACTAGGTTAGAGTACAAAATACTTGAAGAGGTCGGAGGCATAAAAGAAAAAGAAATAAATGATTATGGAAAAATAATGTTATTAAGAGAAATATTCGAAACCAGCAAGAATCAGCTTAAAGTTTTTGGACGTTCTTATAAAAAAGAAGGCTTTTTGAAAAATTTCAATTCTTTATTAAAAGAGTTAAAAGAAAATAGTATAAAACCAGAATTTTTAGAAGAAATAGAAGACAAAGAATATGAAAATTTTGGTTTTGATAGAAAATTAGATGATATAAAAATAATATATTCTAAACTTGAAGAAAAACTTAAAAACACATATTTAGATAATGAAGATAAGAAAAATTTATTCATAAAAAAAATTAAAAATTCAAATTATATTAAAAATAGCATAATATACATAGATGAATTTAGTAAATTTACCTCCATTCAACTTCAGATGATTAGACAATTGTTAATATCATCTCAAAACTTATATTTATCCCTTCCCTTGGACAATGAAAAAACAGAAGAAATAAATAAAGAAGAATTTAAAATAGCCTTAAATACTTTGGAAAACTTAAACATAAAACTTAAAGATTTAAATTGCCAGATAAAAACTGTTAATATAGAAAGAGAAAAAATCCTAAAGAATGATATAAATCATCTTGAAAGAAATTTTTTTAGTTATTTTCCTGAAAGATACTCTTCTAAGCCTGATAATATAGAGGTTTTTTATGGTCAGAATCCATACGAAGAAATAGAAATGGTTGCGGATAGAATTATTGGTGATTTGAGAAGGTTCAATATTAAATACAAAGATGTAGGAATTCTTTTAGGAGAGGAGTCTATATATATACCTGTGATTGAAAAGGTGTTCAAGGAATACGAGATACCTTTTTTTAGCGACTATAAAAAGGATTTGATGGATAATTCATTAATTATATTTTTAATGTCCTATTTAGACTGCATTATATATAATTTCAAAAGAGAAGATGTTTTTAGATTATTTAAATTAGGATACTGGGATTTTGAGTATGAAGAGATAGAAAATATGGAGAATTATTCTCTTAGATGGGGTATAGATAGAAATAGGTGGTTTAAGAAATTTGAAAATAAAGATGAATGTGAAGATATAGAATTTTTAAACAAGTTGAGAGAAAAAGCGATAAAAATACTACCTTCTAAAAAAACATATGGGAAAAATACTATAGAGAATTTAATTAATAGTTTATGTAAAGACATTGACAGGCTAAAATTAAAAGAAAAGGTTGAAAAAGATACTGAAATTTTGAGAGAAAAAGGTTTATACGAAGAAGCTTATGTAAATAACCAGGTATGGAATTCAGTTATGGAGTTATTCGACCAGATCATTACAATTTCGGGAGATACTAATATAAGTATAAGTGAATTAAAAAGCATACTGGAATCTGGTTTAGGTGAGTATAAGGTAGGAGTAATTCCTACTAAACTAGATTCAGTTACTGTAGGCAACTTAGAAAGGTCTAAATTTGGCAGCAGAAAATCCTTATACATAGTAGGGGTAAATGACGGATATATGCCTAAAACTCTTGATGACAACGGGATTTTAATCGATGAAGAAAAAGATCTATTAAAGAAGAAAGGATTAGATTTAAAAGATTCAGAGTATCTAATAGATTCAGAAAAACATAATTTTTATAATATACTTAGTAGGGGAAAGGAGAAAATAACTTTCAGTTATTCATTAGGAGACTATGATGGTTCAAGCTTGGTAAGATCATCATATATAGATAAAATTAAAGATGTATTTCCTCAAATAAGTATAAACAGCAGTCTTACTTTATCTGAGAGAGAACAATTTCACAGGAGAGTAAAGCCTGCTTTAAATCAAACGGTGAATAATTTGACTAAAGAACAAAATTTAGAAGATATTAAGGATATTTATAATGAAGCTTTAAAATGGTTTTTAATAAATGAAGAAGGGTTTAATAATTTTTTGAAAAGAGGACTTCTATACACAAATAATAAAGAGACTATAGATGAAGTTTATGTAAAAAAACTCTATGATGATCCTTTGACAATATCCCCTTATGGATTAGAGAGCTTTTCTCACTGTCCTTTTAAGTTTTTTGTGGAATATGGGTTAAAACCTCAAGAAAGGAAAGAGTACGTGGTAGATAGTAGAGATATCGGAAAAATTTATCACAGTTCTCTAGAAAAATTTACTAAGCATATAACGGACGAAAATGAAGAATATATTGAAATTGACAAGGGATTAAAAATAATGGATGACTCAATAAAGAGTGCAATAGAAGAAGGAGAAGATAATTACAGCCCAATCGATTACAACTACAGGAATCAGTATCTTAAGAAAAAAATATCAAGAGTTGGAATGGAAACGGCTAAGGGTCTCATAGAGCATTTAAATAGAAGCGAATTCAAACCTAGGTTGTACGAAGTGAATTTTAGTGATGATTCTAATATTAAATCAATAGAGAAAGAGCTTAAAGAAGGAAGAAAATTAAAAATAAAGGGAAGAATTGATAGAGTAGATATATATGAAGGCGAAGAAGGAAACTATGTAAATATAATTGATTATAAATCTAAGGGTAAATCCATTGACTTAACATCTTTGGCTAATGGAATGGAACTTCAACTTTTCGTATATCTGGATGCCTTAATTAAAAATAAAGAAAAAATAACAGGTAATAATTCTATGATTGGAGGAGTTTTTTATTTTAGTATTTTACTACCTTGGATAGATGGAGACAAGTATATAGATAAGGATGATATAGATAAAGAATTACTTAAAAGTTATAGGATGGAAGGTTACTTTTTGGAAGATAAAGATATAATAAAAAAATTGGATAAAAAAATTGAAGAAGAAAGAGATTCAACCTTAGCAAAGATTAAACTTAATAAAAATGGTTCAATAAGTAAAACTTCTCAAACACTTACAAAAGAATCTTTTGAAGGGCTTTTAGATTTTGTTGATAGCAAGGTAAGGGAAATTGGAGAGGATATATTGGCAGGTAAAATAATGATAAAACCTTATAAAAAAAATAAAGATACTCCTTGTAGATGGTGCTCTTACAAAGATATATGTCAGTTTGACAAAACTATGCCTAACAATAAATATAGGATTATTTCTAAAATAAATAAAAAAGACTTTGAAAAACTTATAGAAAAAGTTGGTGATTCCAATGATTAAATGGACCGAGGAACAAATTAGAGCTATAAGTAATAAAGATAAAAACTTATTGGTATCTGCTGCTGCTGGCTCTGGGAAGACAGCTGTACTTGTAGAAAGAATTATTGATACCTTAGAAAAAAGGGATGTTAATATTGACGAATTTTTGGTAGTGACTTTTACAAATGCAGCTGCAAAAGATATGAAAAAAAAGATTCAAAAAAGCTTATTAGAAAGAATTCGTAACAAAGATTCGGATAAATATAAGTTTGGAAAGCAGATTAATAAACTGAATAAAAGCTATATATCTACCATCCATGCATTTTGTACAAATGTTATAAGAAAATACTACTACTTGATAGATGTAGATCCAAATTTTATGATAAGTAGTACTGAGGAAAATGAAATTTTGTTCACGGAGGCATTGGAGGATGTTTTAGAAAAATGTTATGAAGATAATTCTTTTGAATTCCAAAATTTGGTAGATAATTATAGTGAAGATAGAGGAGATTCTAGGTTAGAAGATTTTATAAAAGAAACTTATTATAGCATACAAAGTTTTTCTTATCCGATAAAGTGGTTAGAAGAATCTTTAGATATGCTTAAAGAAACAAATAAAAATAGTATATGGTTTGAGGTAATCAAAGAGGATATTTGGAATCTGATAAAGTATTCAAAGAAAATAATTAATGAGATGGATATTCTCATTGACTACAATGGACCGGGTAATGCATATCAAAAAAACTTAAGGTCTGATAGGGAAATAGTAGATGATTTGGAAAAATTATTCCAAGAGGACTTAGAGGAATTTGCCAACTATCTTAAATCTATTAAATTTTCAACCCTGTCAAGAGTTTCAAATAAGAAAAAAGATGAAACTTGTTATTCTTATGTATCGAAGAGAGATGTACTTAAAGACCTAATTTCAGAAATAAATAAGATCGTACCTAAAGACGGATTCGATAAACTCATAGAAGTTACTAAAGAAACTTATATACCGATGAAAGGTTTAGTAGAGGTTGTAAAAAAAGTGGATAAAAAATTTAAATCTTTGAAAAATGATAAAGGATTGTTGGACTTTAATGATCTTGAGCATTATGCACTGGAACTTTTAGATATAGAAGAAGTATCCAAGTACTATAAGAATAAATTTAGGTATATATATATAGATGAGTATCAAGATAGCAATAGGGTACAAGAGACAATTATAGGAAGAATAAAAAATGATTACAATCTTTTTATGGTTGGAGATGTGAAACAAAGTATATACAGGTTTAGACAGGCAGATCCTACTATTTTTATGTCTAAGCTGGAAACTTATCAAAAGAATATGAGTCAAAAAAATATGATAGTTAATTTAAATAAAAACTTTAGAAGTAGAACTGAAATTTTAAGCTGCATAAATTTTCTTTTTAAAAATATAATGTCTAAAAATCTAGGTGAGGTAGAATATGATAACTCAAACTACTTATATAAAGGTATGGATTTTGAAAAGAGCGAAGATGGTAATGATGTAGAAATAAATATTTTCGACAAAAATTTCGAAGAAATAGATAATATTGACGATGAACTTTTAAATTTGCAGGATATGGAAATAGAAGCTAGAATCGCTGCAAATAAAATAAAAAATCTATTAGGTAAAAAAACATTTAGCAGAGATAAAGGATGGCAAGAAATTGATTATAAAGACATAGTTATACTTTTAAGAGCTACAAAAGGAGCACAAGAAATTTATGACGAAGTTTTTAATGAAGAAAACATACCTTTGTATGCAGATAGTAATGAAGGATATTTTGAAACTGTAGAAATTAAAATAATAATAAATTTATTAAAATTAATAGATAATTTTAAACAAGATATACCTTTAATTAGCGTTATGAGATCACTTATAGGTGGTTTTAGTATTGAAGAACTTATTGAAATTAGGGTTAATGATAAAAATTCTAACTTCCATGAAAGTGTATTGAAATATGGTGAAAAAAAAGAGGACAAAATATCAAATAAAATTCTAAAATTTGTAGAAAAAATTAAAAAGTGGAGGGAAGAGAGCAGGTACAAATTATTAAACAAATTAATATGGGATATTTTAATAGAAACGAAATATTATTATTTTACAGGAATGCTTCCAAAAGGAGAAATGAGACAGGGAAATCTTAAACTTCTGGTTGATAAAGCATATAATTTTGAAAAAACTAAAATGAGTGGACTTGTAAAATTTTTGCAGTATGTTGATAAGGTAAAATCTTCATCTAAGGATATGGGGAGTGCTAGAATCCTAGGAGAAAATGATAATGTTGTTAGATTAATGAGTATTCATAAGAGCAAAGGATTGGAATTTCCAATAGTAATAATTTCAGGATTGAATAAAAAATTTAATCTAATGAACAGCAGTAAAAGTATAATAATACATAATACTTGTAGACTTGCTCCTAAGTATTTCGATATTAATAAAAAAATAAAAAAAGAAACTTTGCCAAGGTTAGCAAGTAAATCATTATTAAAAAAAGAAGACTTATCGGAAGAGATGAGAGTTCTCTATGTGGGAATGACTAGAGCAGTAGATAAATTAATATTAATCGGAACTGTTAAGAACCTGGAAAAGAAAAAAGAAAAATGGGAAAATGGAATAGATTACTATAACCTATATACTTCCTACAGTTACTTGGATTGGATAGGAAGAGCCTTGTATAACCATAAAGACGGAAAATCTTTACAGAATAATAAAGAAAGGTCTTCATCAGATATAGAATTTAATTCTAGATGGAATTTAAATATATTAGCTTACTATGATATTAGCAAGGAAAGGGAGAAATTATGGAACAGAGAAAAATTATATAATGATATCTTAGGTCTAAAGGATAAAAAAGATTTAGATATAGAATTAATTAAAGATTATCTTGAGTGGACCTATCCTCATAGTAAAGAAAAAGAGGTACCACCAAAGGTTTCTGTAACAGAACTTAGTAAATTAAGAACAAAAGAATACTCAGCTAGTAAATATAATATACCATTTATTTCAGAACTTCCGACATTTAGACAAAAAGATACTAATTTTACAGGTAGGGAAATAGGAACTCTTACTCACTTTGTAATGCAGGTAATTAATCTTAAAAAAGATATGGATGAAAATTATATTAAAGATGAGATAAGTAGGATGGTTTTAAATAAACAGTTAACAAAAGAAGAAGGAAAAGTAGTGGATTATAAAAAAATTGGATTATTTTATAATTCTAACATAGGTAAAAGGATGATTTCTTCTAATAGAGTTTATAGAGAGGAACCTTTTATAGTAAAGAAAAAACCCCATGAGGTAGATATTCAATATTCTGGAAATGAAGAAAGTATTTTGCTTCAGGGAGTAATCGATTGTTATTTTTATGAGGGAGATGAAATTGTTCTTGTAGATTACAAAACTGACAGCTTGTATAATAAAACAACTAAGGATGTATTAAATTCTTATAAAGAACAAATATTAGAGTATAGGCAAGCGCTAGAGACATTAACGGGAAAAAAAGTAAAGGAAAGTTATATTTATTTACTATCAGTTAATAATTTTATTACAGTGTTGTAATTTATAAATTTATAGTTTGAATTATGCCTAGAATAAATGTATAATTAATTAAAGAATACCTGTGGTGTTCGAGGTCCAAATAATTCAACCGACATTTTGAGTAAGGGAGTTCGGAGTTTTTCTGGGGATGGAAAGCCTGATTACAGGACTTCAGAACTGGAGAACAGAACACCCACCTGCAAACCAGCGGGCGTGAATTAGAAGGATTACGGCACTGTGGGTATTATTTTTAGGGAGGTTTTTTATGTACGATTTCCACATACATTCTATTTATTCTAATGATTGCAAGTATGAATTAGATAGAATGATTCAAAGTGCTGTAGCGAGGAAACTTAAGATTGTATATTGTTGCGATCATTTCGATGTTCATAGTGAACCTCATAAAGATTTAATTTTTGATGCCGAAGAATACCGGAAAGAAATAAAACGAATAAACAAAAAATATGACGAAATAGAAGTACTTGCTGGGGTTGAAATGAATATAGACTTGAGTTCTATAGTAAGAGTTGAAAATGTAATAGATTTAAAAGAATTTGATTTAGTAATTTTAGCTTTTCATAGAATTAACAATGTATTTTTAAATGAAATAGATTACAATAAAATTAGTATAGATAAAAATGTTTATAGAGAGTATTACTATCAAATTTATAAAGTGTTAAAAAATTATAAAGATTATGATGTGTTAGGACACCTAGACTACATAGATAGATTTGGACCAGATATAAAATTTTCATATTATAAAGATATTATAGCTGATATATTAAAAATTATAATTAAAGAAGGAAAGAGTCTGGAAGTTAGTACTTCGGGGTTCAGCCATAGGGTTGCAAGACAATATCCAAAAAAAGAAATATTAACTTTATACAAAAAGCTTGGAGGAAAAAATATAATAGTTGGGTCAGATGCTCATTATCCAGAACATATAGGGTTTAACTGCAAAAATTCAATTAATTATTTAAAAAAACTAGGCTTTGAAAATATTACAGTATACAGAAAAAGAGGAATGCAAAAAATCAAAATATAGAAGGTAACCAAATGACAAATATTTTAATTAAAATAGGGATATTATCAATAATAGGAGCAAGTATAGGTTATGTTACGAATGTAATTGCAATTAAATTGCTTTTTAGACCTGTTAAACCTTTCAAAATATTAGGTTTTAAATTGCAAGGAGTTATACCTAAAAGACAAACAGAGATATCAAAAAGTATAGGGGACACAGTTGAAAATGAGTTACTAAGCATAGAAGAACTTGTGGAATCTTTTTTAACAGAAGAAAGAATTGAAAGACTTATTGATAAAATAAAAATGAAAATTCAAAGAGTTATTGAAATAAAAATTTCAGAGTATCCTTTGATCTTAGGTTTGAAAAGACCTATAATTGAATATCTTAACAGGACAATGGATGAAGAAGGTTCGGATTATGTCCATGATATAATTAGAGATATAAGCTCAAAGGCTGAAGAAGAAATCATTATAAGTAAATTAATAGAAGAAAAGATTAATTCTTTTGATTTATTAAAACTAGAAGAAATGGTATTTGATATAGCGAAAAAAGAATTAAGGCATATAGAGATTTTAGGAGCTGTGCTTGGATTTATCATAGGTATTGTACAAGGTATTATTGTAAATCTTTTTTAAAATACTTGATATTGTTTCTAAATTAACGTATACTAACCATAAACTAAATAATTGGATGAAATATGAGGAAGAAAGGTCGACCGCATATGGACAAATCTTTGGAGAGACTCGAAAGAGCACCGAAGGGGTAAGTTGAAAAACGAAACTCTCAGGTAAAAGGACAAAGAAAAATAAATTTAAATG
>Ga0102926_1001584_pt1 | contig 13353 bp, 15 predicted proteins | sample SalPonR1_A_D2_MG_FD_78173 | JGI IMG/M metagenome (GOLD analysis project Ga0102926, IMG submission 78173) | Salt pond soil microbial communities from South San Francisco under conditions of wetland restoration - Salt Pond MetaG R1_A_D2_MG | ecosystem: Environmental > Aquatic > Marine > Intertidal...
CGCGGGGTCACCGCTTCGCCGCGGAGTTCACCGCCCCGCTGCTGGCGTGGCTGCGCGCCCACGGCCGGCGGATCGTCAACGGCCCGCGAGCCCTGCAGCTCGAGCTTTCCAAGCTGGAACAATACCTCGCCTTGCGCGCCGCCGGCGTGCCCGTTCCCCGGACCCTGGCCGCCAGCGGCGACCGGCAGGTGATCGAGGCGGCGCGTTCGCTCGGGCGCCAGCCCTTCATTTTCAAGCCAAACCGAGGTGGCAAGGGACTGGGCGTGCGCCTGTTCGACAGCGTGGCGGAGCTGGAAAGTTACTTGTCCGGCCAGCCGGAGCGCTCGCTGGACGGCATCGAGCTGCTGCAGGAATACATCCGCCCGGCCGAGGCGGTCATCAGCCGCATGGAATTCATCGGCGGAGAGTTTTTCTACCGGGTGGAAGTCGACAGCTCGGGCGGCTTCGAGCTATGCCCGGCGGATGGCTGCGAGGTCGGGGACGCCTTCCGCCCCGCGCCCGGCGAGCAGCCGCCGAAGAAGTTCCGGCTCGCCGAGAAGGCGCCGGACGCCGCGCTGGTCGGCAAGCTGGAGCGTTTTTTCGCGACGAACGACGCCGAGATCGCGGCGGCCGAGTACGCGGAAGATGCCACCGGACGGCGCTTTGTCTACGACGTCAACATGAACACCAACTACAACCAGCAGGCCGAACGGGATGCGGGCAACACGCGGCGCGGCATGCACCGGGTGGCCGAATTCCTCGGCGCTGAACTGCGCAGAACGGCGGCATGAGCGAGCGAAATTTCGAAAGCCTGCGCCAGCGGCTGGCCGAGTTTGCAGCCGAACGTGACTGGGACCAGTTCCATTCCCCGAAGAACCTCGCCATGGCGCTCGCCGCCGAAGTGGGAGAGCTGCTGGAGCACTTGCAGTGGCTGAGCGAGGCGCAGAGCAAGGCCTTGACGGAAGAACGTCGCGCGGAGATCTCCCTGGAACTGGCCGACATCCAGCTTTACCTGGTGCGCCTGGCGGACAAGCTCGGCGTGGACCTGGTGGCCGCCGCACACCGCAAGATCGGGATCAATGCAAGCAGGTACCCCGTGGACAAGGCCCGCGGCCATGCGCGCAAGTACACAGAACTCTAGCCGAGCTCCGGCCGAACCCTAGGCCGGCTGTCGGCGGCCGGTCGCGACCAGGCGCCCGAGGAGCCACGCGAAGGGTCGCAGTAACATCCGCAGCAACAACAACAACGGGAAAAGCAGCAGGGCCCAGCCTGCCACCAGGGCCGGAAAGGCCGGCAAGCCGATCCGCTCGCCGGCCCAGCTGAAGACGGAGTTCAGCACGCTGGGGTGGCGGACGGCCACGTAGGCCAGCACCAACGGAGCGCCGTAAGCCGCCAGCCGCATGGCCACCGCGCTGCCGCGCCACAGGCCCGCGCCGACCGCCGCGGCACGCCGGGAATAGCTCATCGCTCGCACGCCGCCCGCGCCCCGGGTGGCGGCCGCGCCCATGCGCAGCACCTTCACCGCGCTCACCACAATGGCCAGGTCCAGCACGGCCGGCCAGAGATCGCCCGCCTCGATGTCCTCGCCGCGGCGCCAGCGCTCTTCCAGGCGACGGGTGCCGCTCGTGAAAAAGCCCGTCAGGCCCTCGAGTGCGCGCTCGGTCTGCACCCAGCCGACCTTGCCGTCGACGCCGACCACGAACTGGCCGAGGAAATCATGCCCTTCAGCGTGGATGAAAAGAATCGCGTAACGGCCTCTTTCTACTGGATCCAGTACCGGGGGTTCGGACTCCTGGGGCCCGGCGTCGGCCGGCGTCTCCGGCGAGACCGTTTCGGTGCCCCGCAGGCCTTCCCAGGCCTCGAGCATCGATTGCCATGCGTCCTCGAAGCCGCGCATTACCCGGACCGAGCGAATGTCGGTCTCCAGGAAGTAATGAATCGGCGGAATGACGTGCTCGCCATGCTCTCTGAGGACTTCCCGGAACAACGGCTCGTCGCCGTAAAGCTCAAGGACCCGGCCCGCCATCCGCGGGTAACGATGCAGGGCGGCCCAGGCCTTCAGCCCCAGCAGCGGGTCGTCGTCCTGCATGTAGTCGACGAAGCGGGCCTGCAACTCGACGGGCTGGTGGCGCAGGCCGCTGGCGAGTTCGGCGGGCAGCTGCTCCACCTGGAGGCGCACCAGTCGCTCCTCGATGGGCATATGCGTCGCGCGTGAGGCGATCAACAGGGCGGCCGCCAGCGAAACGGCGGCGACGAACAAAACGCGGTTCAGTGACATCGGTTCCCGTGGAGTGGCAGCGGGATGAAGCGCAATGTAACGCAATCCGGTTGCGCACGGACATGCGTCATGAGCGGGTCAATGGCCGGGCACGCCGGGCGGCGGACCCAGCGGCGTGGGCAACACGCTGGCCGGCGCGACGCACTGGGCGAGGATTCGTCCTTGCCTCGCCACCCGGATGGTGAACTCGTCTTCGCCTGACATTGCCTCCACTTCGTAGGTCGCGCCCGCCTCGACTTCGAAACTCAACTGGCAGCTGCCCTGGAGATTCTCGCGGGCGGCCCGCAGGCGCAGCTTCAACAGCCCCGGCGGCACGGCAAAACGGGGCCGGGTCCAGTGCCGCGGCCGCGCGCTGCCGTTGAACTCCAGCGGCGCAAGAAAAACGCCGGCAAACCATTGCTCCTCCTGCGAGGGAAACGACAGCGTACCTTGCGGCTCGAGGGGGCCGGGCTCCTCGAAACGCGTCACGCAGGCGGCAAGCAGGATCGCAGCCAGTACCGCCGGCAAAAGCACGCGGGCCGGGCGGCGCAAATGCAACAGCCGCTTAATCCGCCAGTACCTTTTCGCAGCTAATGCCGCCGCCCCCCTTCAGCCGATTGCCATCGACTTGGAGATCCACGGGCGCCAGCGTCGGAATCGCGATGCTCACCGTCCCGTTCCGGGTGACATAAGTCGCCTCGCGCACGCCGGCAGCCGTGGTCACCAGGGCCCGACCGTCCTCCTCCAGGACAATGCGCTGCCACGGCCCCTTGCAGGCGTAAACCGCGCGTGAAGGTTCGTCCGCGCAACCCTGGAGCCCAAGGACGAGCAACAGCAACACCGGGATCGTTCTCATGAATACCTCCTCCCCGGCGATAAGCCGCCAGGAACACTTAAAGCATATACGCCTGGAAGGCGATCATGGCCGCGAAGGCCAGCGTCACCGCCACGCCGACGGCGGATGCAGAGGCATCCTTGAGGGCATCCGGAACCAGCTCGGAAAAAATCATCCAGATCATGGCGCCGGCCGCCAGGCCCAGCCCGACCGGCAACAGGGGCTGGAAGAACATGACGAACAGGAAAGCCGGCACGGCCATCAGCGGTTGCGGCAGGCTGGTGAAAATGCTCCACCCGCCGGCTTTCCATACCGGCGTGCCGCGCGGAATCAGCACCAGGCTGATGGCCAGTCCTTCGGGGATATTGTGCACCGCAATCGCAAAGGTGATGAAGGTCCCGAGCTGCTCGCCGCCGCCATAGGACACGCCGACACCCACGCCCTCGGCGAAGGAGTGCGCGGTCATGACGCCCAGGATGAGAAGGGCCTTGCGCGCATTCGCCCCACTCAGGTCCGCCACGTCCACCGCGTCCTTGCGCTCGATCAGCCTGTTGGCGACGAAGATCAGGCCCAGCCCGAGCAGGATACCTGCCAGCGTCCGACCGAGATTCAGCTGCGAGCCTTCCTGGATCAAGCCGTGGCTGGCCGCCAGCATCAGCCCCGCGGCGGCCGCGTTCGCCATCGCCAGCCAGTAGCGACTGAAATCCCGCGTGAACACGAAAGGCAGCGCGCCCAGGCCGGTCGCAATTGCCGTCAAGGTCGCCGCGAATAGCACGGTCCAGACGTTGATCTCGATCACGGACCGCTGCCCCGGGGGTTCAGGCCGCCAAACAGGGAATAACGAAGCAAAAGGTGCTGGCCCCGGCGGGTTTGCCCTCGAAGCCGACCTCGCAGCTCGGCTCGGCCATCGGCTGAATGTTTCAAAAGCACGTTAAATTTATAGCAGAGTGCCGCCGCCATTGCGTCTTGCGGTGGGGACAGGCGCCAGGGGGATGGCATGGCGCGCTACAATTGCGTGCATGGCGCCAGCAGACCCCATCCGCTACGTGGAACCGGTGTTCCGGCCGCCCAGCGAAGCCCGCTCGCTGGTTTTGCCCGTCACCGACGGCTGCTCGTGGAACAAGTGCAGCTTTTGCGAGATGTACACCGCGCCCCAGAAAAAATTCCGCGCCCGCAGTGAAGCCGAAGTGATCGACTCCATTCGCCGGACTGCGGCAACTGTGGGCGACCGTCTCCGGCGCGTGTTTCTCGCGGACGGCGATGCCCTGGTTCTGCCCACCCGCCGACTGCTGGTCATCCTGGAGGCGATCGCCGAGCACATGCCTGGCGTGGAACGCGTATCCAGCTATTGCCTGCCTCGCAACCTGCGCCGCAAGTCGGTCGCCGAACTCGCCGAGCTGAAGGCCGCCGGCCTGCAGCTGGCCTACGTGGGCGCCGAGTCAGGCGACGACACGGTGCTGGCGCGCGTCAACAAGGGCGAGACTTTCGACTCCACGCGCGAAGCACTGGACAAGCTGGGCGAGGCCGGCATCAGCCGCTCGGTGATGATCCTTAACGGCCTCGGCGGGCGCCGATTTTCGGACGTGCATGCCGACAATTCGGCGCGCCTCGCCAACCTTGCGCAACCGGAATACCTGGCGACGCTGGTGGTCAGTTTCCCGCTCGGCGAGGCCCGCTTCCGGGCCGGTTTCCCGGAGTGGGAACCGCTCGACCAGGCAGGACTGTTTCGCGAAATGGAGCGCTTCCTGAGCGCGCTCGAACTGCGGCAGACGACCTTCAGGTCCGACCATGCTTCCAACTGGCTGGTGCTCAAGGGCACGCTGGGCGCGGACAAGGCCCGGCTGCTGCAGCAGCTGCAAAGCGCGATCGCCCAGCCGGAGCGCGCGCCCCTCCGCCCCGCTTGGGCCCGCGGACTCTGAGTCCCGCCCGGCGTCCGCCGCGGCCCGCGCTGTTCAGGCGCTGCCCGGCACGGCCGACGAGAAAGCATTGATCACCACTACCCCCGCGATGATCAGGGCGATACCCGCGATCGCCGCGCCGTCCAGTGCCTGGCCGAAGAACGCAAAGCCGGCCAGGGCGATGAGCGCGGTGCCCGCCCCGGCCCACACCGCATAAGCCACGCCGACCGGCAGGGTCTTCAGCGTCAGGGCCAGGAAGTAAAAGGCGACCACGTAAGCGAGCACCACCACCAGTGAAGGCGCAAGCCGCGTGAAACCCTCCGAGCTCTTGAGAAAAGAAGTGCCGATCACTTCCGCGACGATCGCGATGCAAAGATAAAACCAGGGGGACATGCTTGCGCCTCTTCCGGAAAGATTTCACCCCGCATCTTAGCCTTTCCGGATCGGCTGCCGTGCTGGCGACGAAACCGTCATTGAGAACACCGGTCAATTCACGCCGAGGCCGGCAGAACCCGGAGGCACCCCGCATGCGCAGTGATTCGACAAGACTGAAACACCTAATCCAGGGCCTGCTCGCCTCCGCGCTGCTCCTGTGCTTCGCCGCCAATGCCGGCGCCGCGCTGAATTTCAACTGGCAGGACGAGTTTTCTCCCGACGAGCAACGGAAACTCGTGCGCTGGGTGGAGGAAACGCATGCCGCGGTCGAGCAACTGGTCGGGGCCTATCCCTTCGACGTGCACATCTTTTTTCACCGCCGCGACGGAGCGCGCGAGCCCGTGCCCTGGGCCAACACGGAACGCGGCCGCGTGCAGGGCGTGCATTTTCACGTGAACCCGCGTTTCTCATTGCGCGCGCTGCGCTCGGACTGGACCGCGGCGCACGAGCTGAGTCATCTCGCCCTGCCCTACCTGGGACGCCGCCACGCCTGGTTTGCCGAGGGCTTTGCGAGTTACATGCAGTACCAGGTGATGCAGGTGATGGGCGTGATCTCGCCGGCCGAGGCGGCGCGACGCTACGCCGGCAAGCTGGACCGCGCCGAGCGCCGTTACCGTTATCCGGACCGGCCCTTCGCAGCGGCGGCGCCGCGCCTGCGCGCCGAAGGCAACTATCCCACGATGTACTGGGGCGGCGCGGTTTATTTCCTGCAAGTGGACGAGGCGCTGAGAACACAGTCGGGGCGCGATTTCATCGCCATCCTGAGCGAGTACGTGGCGTGTTGCCGGCGCACGGGCGGCGAGATCGGCGTCCTGCTCGGCACGCTCGACGAACTCTCGAGCTCCAGGCTCTTCAGCCGCCACTACCGGAACTTCCAGGTCGATAAAGGCTTTCCTCGCTATCGGGACCTGGAACTTTCTCCGCCTCCTCGCGACTGAGGCGCGTCCGGCTCAGCCCGGCCTCTTTGGAACGACGGCCAGGGTGACCATCGCCTTGGACACCATTCGCTCGCCTGCCTCGTCTCCGCAGTAAATCTCCGACTCCGCGACGATCAGCGTGCGGCCCGGTTTCAGCACGCGCGAGACGCATCTCAGCTCGATGCCCCGCGCGGCGCGTAACAGGTTGATCTTGAATTCCGCGCCCAGGATCGCCTCCGTCTCGCTCACCAGCGAGGCCGCCGCCGCCCCCGCAGTGTGGTCGGCAACGGCGCCCTGCACGCCGGCATGCACGAAGCCGTCCTGTTGCTGGTGACGCGCCTCCAGCGTGAGCGCGCTGTGACACTCCCCGGGGGCGATCGAGACCAGCCGCAGGCCGAGTTCGCGGATGAAGGGCGCGGTGGTGAACAGCCGCTCGACTTCACTGGTGTTGATTTCTTTCATGCCGTTCAGCGCGGCACCGCGCTGCCCCAGTAATTGAAACAGGCCGGGCGCCACCCCGGGATGTACATGGTATCCAGCTGCCGCACCTCGAAACCGCCCTCGGCCAACAGGCCGGGAATGGCACGGTTGAGGTTGCAACCGCCCCCCAGCCAGGACCAGGCCGGGTTGAGGAAATCCTGCTGGCGGCGGACCCAGCGGTCCGGGGCCCGGCCGTGCTCGCAGAAAATCAGCGCCCCGCCGGGACGCAGGACACGGCGCGCCTGCTCGAGCACCTCGGCCGTGTCGGGGATGGTGCACAGCGTATAGGTAGTCAGCACCGTGTCCACGCTGTTTTCCTCCAGCGGCAGCTCGTGTCCCGGCAGCGGAATGAATTCCACCTCCAGCGGCAGCGTCGCCGCGACCTTGCCGGCCATTTCAGTCATTTCCGGCGAGGGTTCCAGGCCCCACACCTTGCTCACTTTTGCGGGATCGTAAAAGGGCAGGTTCAGTCCCGAGCCGATGCCGATCTCCAGCACCTCGCCATGCGCTTGCGGCACCACTTTCCGGCGCTGGCGCATTGCCGGCCGTGTGCTGCAGGCCAGGTGCACGATGCGCGGCAGCACGTGGCGATCGTAAAAACTCATGGGGCAATGTTACAGCGTGCGGCACCCGGACGGGCTTTCACTTATCATAGCGCTATGCATTTCCTGCTGTTCGCCATCGTGTTGCTCGGCATCGTGTTCGGCCCCGGCCTGTGGGTGAAGCACGTGCTGGCCAAGTACTCCAGCCCGAACGACCGCTACAGGGGCAGCGGCGCGGAGCTGGCGCGCTACCTGCTCGACAGGAACGGGCTGGGCCACGTCAAGGTGGAGGAAACCCAGCAGGGCGATCACTACGACCCCACCGACAAGACCGTGCGCCTGACGCCTGACAAGTATCACGGCCGCTCCCTGACGGCCATCACGGTGGCGGCGCACGAAGTGGGACACGCGGTGCAGGACAGCACGGGCTACCCGCCTCTGCGGCTGCGTCACCACCTGGTGACGATGATGAGCCCGCTGGAGCGATTCGGCGCCGGACTCCTGATGGTCTCGCCCTTCATCGGCATGCTGACACGCGTGCCTTCGCTCGGCTACCTGATGTTTTTTGGCGGGCTGCTGAGCCTGGGCACCGCCACGCTGGTGCACCTGGTCACGCTGCCCACGGAAGTCGACGCCAGCTTCGGCCGCGCGCTTCCCATGCTGGAAGAGCACGAAGTGCTGCCAGAGACCGACCGGCCGCATGCCCATCGCATTTTGCAGGCAGCGGCCCTCACCTATGTAGCCGCATCCCTGATGAGCCTGCTCAACGTGGCCCGCTGGTGGGCGATCCTCAGGCGCTGACGCCCCTTTATTTTTTTACAAGTACCGGAGCACGAGAATGATCAGAAGCACCCTGATGGTATTGGCCGCGACGCTGCTGACGAGCAGCCCCGCTTTCGCTGACAAGTACGACGAGACCATCGAGTTGTTCAAGGAAGCCGGTGAAAGCGCCCAGTTCTTTTCACAGTCCTACGGCTACGCGGTGTTCCCGACCATCGGCAAGGGCGGGCTTGGCATCGGCGGGGCCCGCGGCACGGGTCGGGTCTACCGCCAGGGCGAGTACATCGGCGACACCACGATGACGCAGCTGAGCATCGGCTTCCAGGCGGGCGGCCAGGCCTTCAGCCAGATCATGTTCTTCAAGGATGAGCGGGCGCTCGAGGAATTCACCTCCGGCAACTTCGAGTTCGGCGCGAATGCCAGCGCGGTGGTCATCACGGCGGCGGCTTCCGGCAGCGCGAGCACCACGGGCAGCAGCGCCTCCGCCAGCGGTGGCAAAAAGGACGCCACCACGGCCGGAGAGTTTCACAAGGGCGTGGCAACCTTCGTGATCGCCAAGGGCGGGCTGATGTACGAGGCTTCGGTCTCCGGCCAGAAGTTCAGCTACGAGCCGCGTAACGAGGAATAGCGGGCCGCCAGCGGGCGGCGCCTCCGACGGCGCTCAGGAAGTCGCCTCCGTCCAGCCCGTGAGCGCCGACTCGTGCAGGTGGCCGGTCTTGACGAAGATGGTGCAGCCTCCGGTGCTGTAGGGCGTGTGAGACGACAGGTGCGGACTGCGTATCCAGGTGCCCGCCGGATAGTGGCCGAACTCGTCGTCCAGTGCGCCCTCCAGCACGTAGATCTCCTCCCCGCCCCAGTGGGTGTGACGATTGAAGACCGTGCCGGGCGCCCAACGCACCAGCGCCGTGTGCTCGGTGCCGTGAGAATGCAGGGGCTGCACCTGGAGGCCGTCCACCATTCCGGGGCGCCACAGCGCCTCGCGGGTGTCGATGGCGAACTGGCGGAGGTCGCCGCTTGCGAACTGGTAGAGCTTGACGAAAATGGTGCAACCGGGGCCGGTCCGCGGTGAGTGGCCGCTGCCGATCGGATTGCGCACGTAGCTGCCGGCCGGATAGTCGCCGCTCTCGTCCGAGAACACGCCCTCCAGCACCAGGAATTCCTCGCCGCCGGGATGGCTGTGGGCGGAGAAATGGCTGCCGGGAGCGTAGCGCACGATGGAAGTGGCCCGCGCGACTTCGCCGCCGACCCGGTCGAGCATCTGCCGCTCGACGCCCGCCATGGGCGACGGCGTCCAGTCACGGTCCTCCGGGCGCAGGACCACCCGTCGTGAGAAATCGGCGTTCAGTTGCATGGTTGCGAACGGCTCCTTCAGTCGGGAACGAACAGGTTGCCGTCACGGATCGCGGCCAGGGTCCTGAACAGCAGCATCCCGATCACCGCGGTCGCCAAGGCCAGCGAGCCATAGGCGATCACCTGGAAAGCCTGGTGGCCAACCTGCTGGTAATAGACCTGGCTGGCGATGGAAAAGGCCGCCAGCGGAAACGAGTAGGCCCACCAGGACAGGAAGAACTGCGCCGAGAGAAAGCGCCGCCACTGCACCAGCAACAGCAACAAAATGAAAAGACCGCTGAAATAGAGAATGCGTGCAAAGTCGTTCAGCTCGCCGCCGGTGAGCTGCAGGTAAGACAGAAAGCCCACCGATGGCGGTGCGATGAGGATGAAGAGCGTCGGCAAGAGCTTGGCCGGCATCGGCTCGTGAAAGATGATGCGATTGAAGATCAGCACCTTCAGCACGATCCAGTAAACCAGTCCGATGGAAAAGAAGAACCACGACAACTCGATGTAGCCGTGCCGGACGCCGGCGATCGGTAGCAGGATGTTGCCCACCACGGGAATGAACCAGGCCGGCGTGCCGTGGTGGATCCTGAAGTGCGGCTGATGCATCCACTGGGTGAGCACATTGAAAGTCAGCAGCAGGTGGATCGCGGCGCCAGCCAGCCAGAAGCCGTGCGAGACGGGCATCGATATGTCCAGGAGCAGCATGGACGCCAGCACCAGGCTGACCGAGAAGGCCGGGAAGAAGCTCATCTTGACGGGGTGCTGCAGTTCCTCTCGCACTTCGTCCCGGTGGCGCAGGATCTTGAAGGCATACGACAGCGTCACGGCCAGCAGCAGCAGCAGGGCGAGCACGCGCAGCGCCGCACCCGGCCAGGCGGGGAGCGCCAGAACCTCATGGGCTTTCAGCCAGCCCAGGGCAAGCCCGGCGGTACCCATCACGGTGGCGAAGAACGCGACGTGGAAATAGCGCAGCTTGTGAGGGACTGGAGCCATGTGTGTGTTTTCCCGGCGGGCGCTCAGCTCAGGAGTCCGGCTGGTACTTTCGCTCCAGCGCCGCATAGCCCGGATGGTCCCGTAGGCCGTCGAAGACCGGGTTGAGCCGCACGAGGGGCCAGGTCGCGCCCGCCGGCATTGCCAGCGAGCGCGCCAGGTGCTCCAGCGCAAGCTCGTGTTCGCCAAACAGCGCAAACACTAGCGCCCAGTCAGTTTGCGCAAAAGCGTCGAAGACCGCGTCCGGCCGGCGGAGGCCGCCGGCGGCGGCATAATGTTCCAGCGCCGTGTCGCGCTCCCCCAGGGCAAGCGCCGCAAGGGCCAGGTCACGGTGCACTTGAGAAAATGCCTCGTGCCCGGCGAGATAAGTCTCGAGGTGTGCCCGGTAGGCCTCCGAGTCGCGGCGCAGCGCCGTTGCGTCGCCCATTTGGCGTGCGAGCAGGATCGCCGTTCGCCAGTTCTGGTCCGGCCCGGCAGCCGAGGCCCCCGGTCCATACTTCCCGAGCAGCGCGAGGGCCTCTGCGTACCGTCCCTCGAGACGCAGCACGTTCACCATGGGCATGGCGTCGCGGCCGGTGTCTTGCAGTCGCTCAGCCAGCTCGCGCGCCGTCGACAGATCACCGCAACATTCCGCTTCGAGCGTTGCACGATGCGAAAGATATGTCTCGAGCTCGCCGCTGATGGCCAGCGCATGCTCGAGTGCGGGTCGCGCCTGCTCCCACTGGCGCAGCTGAATGTGGAAAGACGCAAGCTCCAGCGCGACGAAGCCGTTGCGAGGGTCCAGTTCCAGCGCGCGCTGCAGGTCGGCCACCCCCTGCGTCCAGTTGCCGGCGCGCCGATTGAACCAGCCGCGCGAGGCCACCCAGTCCCCGTTGTTCGGAAAACGCGCGATCAAGGGCTCGATCATGCCCAGCGCGGCATCGTAGTCGGCCCGCGCCCAATAGTAGTAGTGCGCTTCGGCATAATCCGCTTCCGGCAGCCCCGGCTTGAGCTCGCGCGCGCGGGCAATGGCTTCGCGTGCGCTGGCGACCAGCGGCGCGTCCTCGGGCGTGATTCCCAGGTTGCTCAGGCCGCTCGACCATGCGGCGAGCAGCCGTGCAAAACCCAGCCATCCCCAGGCCTCGGCAAACTCCGGATCCAGCGAGACTGCATTCTCGAACTGGCGCACGGAAAGCTCGCGCGCGTCCTCGTCATAAACATAAGTATTCAGCCGCGCCTGCAGGAAGGCCTCATAAGCGCCCTGGCTTGACGTGGGCGCCGTGGCGAGCTCGGCAGCCTGCGCTTCGCTCAGCGTGGCTTTCAGCGCGCCGGCGATGGCCAGCGCGATCTCCGCCTGGATCTCGAAGATCGCGTCCGGAGTCAGTTCGCGCTCGAAAGTCTCGGCCCACAGGTGTTCGTCAGTGACGGCGTCGATCAACTGCGCATTGATGCGCACCCGCCCGCCGGCCTGCTGCAGACCGCCCTCGAGAATGTGGCCGGCGCCGAGCTCCTCGCCGATCTGCCGCATATTCTTGGTCGTGCCCAGGTATTCCATCACCGAGGTGCGCGAGACCACGCGGAAAATTTCCAGCTTGGCGAGCTGCGTGAGCAGGTCGTCGTGGATGCCATCCGCAAGGAACCGCCCTTCCTCGCCGCCCATGCTGCGGGCGGCGAAAGGCAGCACCGCGACGACCGGGGGTGCGGTATCGGCTGCGGCTTGCTGCGCGCCGGCGACTGTTTCTTTTTGAGTCGGCGCCGTCGTCGCGGTAGTGTCCACCAGCTGCATGCGCATCTCGCCGGTCGATGCCCGGTGCGTCGGCGCCGATGCCGGCGAAGCCATGAAACGATCGCCTACAAAGATAGCCATCGCGAGCAACAGGAGCGCGATCACCGTCAGGTTGAGTTTCTTGGCCGTGTGCGCGAGCGCGGACTCTTCGGGCGTCACATCCGATTCGCGTTTCAAACCGCCGGGCGTCAGCTCGTAGATCCAGGAAAAAACCAGTGCCGGCAACAGCCCGACCGCGAGCATCGTGACGATGAGCTTCAGCACCCAGGTCGGCGCCTCGAACGCTTCGACGGCGATTTCCATCACCTGGATCAGTACCCACGCCGCGACCACGTAGGCCAGCCCCACGCGTATGACATTCCGGCGTTTCAATTCGGAAAAAAAAGGCATCGACTTTGCCCGGTGCTCCCGTGCGAGGCTGGCACGATGATGCGTCAGCGGGCCGTGATTGTCGAACCCGCGTCGATCCTGTTCAGCCGGGCGATTCGCGTAGGCCCGGCTTGCCAGCGATCACCAGCCAGATCCCGCCGAGCACGGCCCCCGAGGCCAGCACGAGGCGCAGCGTGATTGGCTCGCCCAGCAGCGCGACGCCGCCGATCGCGACGATCACCGGGACGCTGAGTTGCACGGTGGCCGCCGTGGTGGCCCGGATCATTGGCAGCACCGTGTACCAGAGCACGTAGCCGAGCGCCGAGGTCAGCGCGCCCGAGGCGAGCGCATAGCCCACGCCCGCAGCGTCCAGCGAAAGGTCGCGCAACAGCAGCAGGCTGAGCACGAGGGTGATCGGCACGGTGCGTAGAAAGTTTCCGCCGGTAACCCGCGTCGGGTTTCCCAGGCCCTTGCCGCGCACCGAGTAGACGCCCCAGGAGATGCCGGCGCCGATCATCAGCAGCGCGCCGCCCAGCGGCGGCGCGGAAAGCCCCGGCATCAGCAGGCCGACCAGGCCGCCGAATGCCAGCGCGACGCCAACGCCCTGCAGCATGCGCAGCCGCTCGCCCCGCCAGAGCCCCAGGGCGATCATCGTCACCTGCACGGCGCCGAACAGCAGCAGCGCGCCGGTGGCCGCCGTGAGGCTGAGGTAGGCGAAAGAAAACAGGGCCGCATAGCCGAACAGTGCAAAAGCCGAGGGCCAGTTGC
>Ga0102926_1001585_pt1 | contig 13351 bp, 9 predicted proteins | sample SalPonR1_A_D2_MG_FD_78173 | JGI IMG/M metagenome (GOLD analysis project Ga0102926, IMG submission 78173) | Salt pond soil microbial communities from South San Francisco under conditions of wetland restoration - Salt Pond MetaG R1_A_D2_MG | ecosystem: Environmental > Aquatic > Marine > Intertidal...
CCCGCCGGGCACCTCGACCGACCGCCTGAACGCGCCGGACGCCGGATCAAAGAAGCGGATCAAACCGTCATTCGACGCCACGATAAGCTGCCCCCCCGCAAGAACCGGCCCGTAATGTGCAAATATCTCGGCCTTTTTCTTGGGCTTGTCCTTGGTGAAAAACGGAAGCTTCTGCGACCAGATCTCCGTGCCATCCTCGGCGCGCAGCCGGATCAACTCGTTTCGGTCCGAAATCAGGAAGAGCGACTCACCTGCTGGCCAGACCGGGCTGAGCGGTCCTTCTTTGGCGGTCCAGATACGTTCACCATTGCCAAGCTTGAGCGCCACGAGACGCCCTGCATGGGTGCCCACGAACACGCGGTCGCCCACGATTAGCGGATCACCGGTCACATCGACCACCAGCGATTGTGACAGGCCGCTGCGCCGCCCGGCCACCTGCGTGGACCAAAGCCGCAGACCGCCCTTGCGGAACGCCCCCTGCAACTCGCCCGCGCCAAAGGCAAAGACGGCATATTTGTCGGACACCGCCGGGGCCGGCCCGCCAAGAATGTTGTTGGCGTCAGGTGCGGCGCTCAGACGCCATTGCACCCGGCCCGTCTCGGTGTCGATGGCCCATGCTTCGTCATCGCCGGCCACAAGATAAACGAGATCGCCCACCACGGTCGGGCTGCCGCTTCCGGTGCCGCGAAGTTCCTGTTCCCAGATTACGGCGCCAGTGGCCGGATCAAGCGCGGTCAGCTTGCCAAAGCCCGATGTCACGAAAACCTTGCCGTCGCCATATGCCAGCCCGCCGCCACTCGCGTCATTGGCCGAGTCGTTGAGCGGCACGAGGTTCTGAGTCCAGAGAACCTCTCCGGCAGTTGAAACGCCCGTGACCATTGCCCCGGAATCCAATGTGAAGATGCGCCCACCCGCAACGACCGGATCTGCGGTGATACGCGCTTTATTGCCATCCCCCGATCCGATCCCGACCGACCAGATACGGTTTGGCGCAGGGGCGAGTGCGGGATGCGCCGCGCGTGTTGACGGTGTTCCGCTGCGCTGTGTCCAGTTGGCATTGGCCTGCGCGGCCCCTACTGCGACAGGTGCGGTCTCGTTCTGGTCATCCGCGTTCTCGACAATGCCGAACCCGTCGTCAGCCTCGGCTCGGATTTCTTCGCGGGCACCCGGAAGGATGGGTTCATTCTTCGCACATGCGGCAAGGGCGCATGAGGCCACCAGCCCCGCCAATACTGTCTTGCTGCTCACCACCATGTGCCCCCCGACTTTTCGTCTTGTGCTGCCGTCACCCGGCATCCCGTGCCGGGTCGATCTCGCCGCCCAGCGCCAAGATCACCTGTGACACGCGCCTGCGCAAGCCTTGCGTGGCCTCCGCGTCGGCATTTATCTGCTCCAACCGCCCGATCGCGGCTTCCGTGTCGCCTGTCTCGATGTCGAGATAGGCCAGTTGTTCCTCGGCCAGAAGGCGGATCAGCCCCCCGCCCGCCGTCAATCCCACGAGCCTCTCGCGCCGTTCGGCAACATCAAGGCCCGCCTCGGCGATCGAAACCGCCTTGAGCGTTGCGATCTGACGATAAATCTGCGGCACATCGCTGCGGTCGGCCAACGTCAGCAACCGGGCCGCGGCCTCTGCGGGCGCACCCTCGATCTCTTCGCCCGCCGCGAGAAGGGTGACAACCGCATCGGCGCCCGGCGTCGGACCGTCAATTCCCGCCAAAGCATCGGCACGCGCCGCACGCTCATCGCGTTCCAGCGCGGCAAGGATATTGTCACCAAGCGCCTGAGCAGCGGCCCGCTCTCTCGCCTTGTTCCACTCGTTATATGCCGCGCCGCCCACCAGCAGAAGCACGGCCACAACAGCGATCCAGCCATAGCGGCGCATCCGCGCGAACAATTTGTCGCGACGGACCTCTTCGGTTACCTCGTCGATAAAGCTATCGGTATTACTCACGGAAAGGCTCGCTTCTTTGTCATTCGCCCCGTCTTAGCGTGTCCCTCCGGTGCTGCCAAGGGCCGCAAACGGGGCAGCGCCACACCATATTGCAACGAGATAGGGAAAAGTTTAATCTGAACTGGATAGTTCAGCGTATTGAGTATAATGGTCGCGCAGCCCGAAATGACGGCATCGGCCGCCTCCGGGCGAATTGATACGCAAAGGGCTTGTCATGCGTTTGTTTCCGATCCTCGCCGCCATCATTGTTTCGGCGCTGATATATGTTTTCGTGCTCGAACGCGACCTGTTGACTGGCGGGGCAGCACCCGAAGAAGACGACACGGTCGTGACCGAAGCAACAGCCACCTCACAAGAGACTGCAACCGACACCAAGACCAGCCTTCTACCCGGTGTCGTGGTGCAACGGTCCAAGGCGCGCCAGATCGACAGCGCCGTCATCCTGCGTGGCCAGACCGAGGCTGATCGACAGGTCGAGATGCGCGCCGAAACCTCCGGTCAGGTCGTTTCTACCCCCCTTCGCAAAGGCAGTTTCGTCGAGGAAGGACAGGACCTTTGCCGCCTTGACCCCGGCACCCGCGCCGCCACTCAGGCCGAGGCCCGCGCCCGCCTGCTCGAAGCACAGTCGCGCCTGCCCGAAGCACGCGCCAGAAAACCCGAGGCCAAGGCACGCGTGGCCGAAGCCAAGGCACGCGTTGAAGAAGCCAAATCCCGCCTGAACGAGGCGCAGATCAACGAAAACGCCGCCAAACGCCTGAGCGAGGACGGCTTTGCCTCCGATACTCGTGTGGCCGCGACCGAGGCCGCCGTGCGCGGCGCCGAAGCGGCACTGGTCAGCGCCAAAGCCGGCCTCGAATCGGCGCGCTCGGGCCTCGAAAGCGCCGCTGCCGGTGTCGAGGCGGCCAAGGCCGGAATAGAAAGCGCTCGCGCCGCCATTGCCGCCGCCGACAAGGAGGTTGACCGGCTGACCATCTCGGCGCCCTTTTCAGGCTTGCTCGAATCGGACACGGCCGAACTTGGATCGCTGCTGCAACCGGGCGCGCTTTGTGCCACGGTGATTCAGCTTGATCCGATCATCCTCGTGGGCTTCGTCACCGAAACCGAGGTCGGCCGCGTCGCCTTGGGCGCGCGGGCAGGCGCGGAACTGGCCTCGGGCCTGCGTGCGGAGGGAACGGTCTCCTTCCTGTCCCGCTCGGCTGATTCCACGACACGCACCTTTCGCGTGGAAATCGAGGTGCCCAACCCCGACCTAGCGATTCGTGATGGACAAACCGCCGAAATCCTGATCGCGGCCGACGGGCAGGCCGCGCACCTTTTGCCGCAATCTGTCCTGACCCTCAACGATGAGGGCGATCTGGGCGTGCGTATCGTCGACGACAGCCAAGAGGCGCAGTTCACCCCCGTCGCATTATTGCGTGATACGCCCGACGGTGTCTGGCTTTCGGGGCTGCCGGACGAGGCGGATGTCATCGTCATTGGCCAAGAATACGTCACCGATGGCGTGCGCGTCCAAGCCGCCTATACGGAGGGCGCAAAATGACCGGTTTGGTAGACTGGGCCTCCGAACGGGCGCGCATGGTCCTCGCGTTCATCGTGCTCTCGATCCTTGCGGGCACTATGGCCTATATCGGCCTTCCCAAGGAGGGTGAGCCCGACATCGAAATTCCTGCCCTGTTCGTTTCTGTTCCCTTTCCCGGCATCTCCGCCGAGGACAGTGAAAAGCTTTTGGTCAAGCCGATGGAAACCGAACTCTCGGACCTTGACGGGCTCAAGGAAATGACCGGCACCGCCGCCGAAAACTATGGTGGCGTGGCGCTCGAATTCGAATTCGGCTGGGACAAGACCAAGATCATGGCAGATGTCCGCGACGCCATGAGCACCGCCGAAGCCGAATTCCCGGAGGGTTATGAGAAATATTCGATCAACGAGATCAATTTCTCTGAATTTCCCATCATCGTGGTCAACCTTTCCGGCGCGGTTCCCGAACGCACGATGGCGCGCATAGCGAAGTCTCTGCAAGACCGGCTCGAGGCACTGGACCCCGTGCTAGAGGCCGGCATCGCGGGCAACCGCGACGAGATGGTCGAAGTGATCATCGATCCGCTCAGGCTCGAGGCGTATAACGTCACGGCGGGCGAACTCATCAGCGTCGTTCAGAACAACAATCAGCTTATCGCGGCAGGCGAGGTCGAGACGGACAAGGGCGCCTTCGCGGTCAAGATTCCGTCCTCCTTCGCCGAGACGCGCGATATCTACGACCTGCCGATCAAGACCAATGGCGACCGCGTGGTCAAACTCGGCGAACTGGCTCAGATCAACCTCACCTTCGAGGACCGTCTCGGCACCGCGCGGTTCAACGGCGAAGACACGGTTGCCCTTCAGGTCGTGAAGCGCAAGGGCTTCAACATCATCGACACCGCGGCCCTTGTGCGCGAAACGGTTGGGGAGGCGCGCGCCCGCTGGCCCGACGAGATGAAGGCGACAGTCAGCGTTGGCACCTCGGGCGATCAATCTCGCACGGTGGCCTCGATGGTCAAACAGCTTGAAGGCTCGGTGCTCACCGCCATTGCGCTCGTGATGATCGTCATGCTGGCCGCACTTGGAATCCGGCCTTCGCTTCTGGTTGGCTTTGCGATCCCCACCTCCTTTCTTCTGTGCTTTGCGCTGCTGGCGGTGATGGGTGTGTCGGTCTCGAACATGGTGATGTTCGGCCTGATCCTCGCGGTGGGCATGCTCGTCGATGGCGCGATCGTCGTGGTGGAATACGCCGACAAACGGATCGAAGAGGGCTCGGGCCCCATGCACGCCTATGTCGAAGCGGCCAAGCGGATGTTCTGGCCGGTGGTCAGTTCCACCGCCACAACGCTTTGTGCGTTCCTTCCCATGCTCTTCTGGCCGGGCGTTCCGGGTGAATTCATGGGCATGCTGCCCGTGACACTGATTTTCGTGCTCTCGGCCTCGCTTCTTGTGGCGCTGGTCTATCTGCCGGTTGTGGGCGGTGTCACCGGACGGATAGAACGCTGGCTCAACCTGCGGATCGAACATATCGCATCGGGCTTCTGGCTCTGGCATCTGTTACTCTTCCCCGCCGCCGCCGGCGCCGTCGCACTCGCGGCGATGGGTATCCCGGCGGTGATAGGTCTTGTGACCGGTCTCTTCGGCGCGATGAACATGGGCGCGATCTTCACCTCGGTCATCCCCACGCTGATCGGGGCTTTTGCCCTTCTTGTCGGCGCGGTGGTTCTGGCCGCAGCGGGCCTGACAGGCGCAGTCTCGATCCTTGTCGGGCTTGGTGCGCTTTTCCGGCGGATTGGGAACGGAACGCGATGGCTGCGCGACCGGCTTTTGCCGCGGCGCGCGCATCGCATAACGAGCGGCTATCGCCGATCGCCGTTCGGTAAGTTCATCAACCTCATCGCGGCCAACCCTTTCGGCCCGCTTGTGGCGTGCTGCGCAGTCTTCCTTGTCGTCGGCACCACGCTCATTTTTTACATGGGCAACAACAAGGGCGTGGAGTTCTTCGTCGAATCCGAACCCGAGAACGCGCTCGTCTATGTTCGGGCGCGCGGCAACCTCTCACTTGATCAGAAGGACGATCTCGTCCGTCAGGTCGAAGAGATCGTCCTGCAACACGCCAATGTCAAAACCGCCTTCGCGTTCGCGGGCGATGGCGGGCTCGACAACAACACCGGCGGCGCCCAGCCCCCCCGCGACACCGTTGGACAGGTTCAGCTCGAACTTATTCCGTGGGAGGATCGCGAGACCCAGAAAGAGGTTTGGTTCACCGTGCCCTTCCTTGATTTCGACGTCACCCGGCAGGTGTCCGACCCGGCTGCGGACGGCGACCGCACCATCGCCGAGCTGACCGAGCAGCTATCCCGTATCCCCGGTATCAGGATCGAGATACTCGCACTCGAACGGGGGCCCGCCTCCGCCAAGCCGGTGCATCTGCGCATCAAGGGCGATGACTGGCCCAAGCTTCTGGCCTTCACGGAAACGGCCCGCACGCAATTCGATGAGACCCGTGGCCTCACCCTTGTCGAGGATACGCTGCCCTTGCCCAGCATCGACTGGCAGATTGATGTCGATGTCGAACGGGCCGGTCGCTTCGGGGCGGATGTCGCCACTGTGGGGGCGATGGTGCAGCTTGTGACACGCGGCATCCTGCTTCACACCATGCGCGTCGATACCAGCGACGAGGAAATCGACATCCGCGTTCGCCTTCCCGAAGAGGACCGCGTTCTCTCGACACTCGACACGCTCAAGGTGCGCACCACCTCCGGGCTCGTGCCCCTGTCCAACTTCATCACGCGCAAGCCCGTAACGGGCCTCGCTCAGATCGACCGGGTGAACCAGACCCGCTATTTCGACGTCAAGGCCGGCGTGGCCGACGGGCTGACCAAGACCGTGACCGACGAGAACGGCAACGAGACCACGACCCCCATCACCCCGAACGAACGTATCGAGCATCTGACCCAATGGCTCGAAAGCGGCGTGCTGCCCGACGATATCTCTTATGAGTGGACCGGCGATCAGGAGGATCAGGCCGAATCCGGCGCCTTCCTGCAAAAGGCGTTTATGGGCGCGCTCGGCCTCATGTTCATCATCCTGCTGGCGCAGTTCAACAGCGTCTACAACGCGGTCCTCGTGCTTCTTGCAGTCGTGCTCTCGACCACCGGTGTTCTGATCGGGATGATGGTCATGAATCAGCCCTTTTCAATCATCATGACGGGCACGGGTATCGTGGCGTTGGCCGGGATTGTCGTGAACAACAACATTGTTCTGATCGACACCTACCAAGACTATGCGCGCTACATGCCCCGCGCCGAGGCGATCACGCGCACCGCAGAGGACCGCATCCGCCCCGTCCTGCTGACGACAATCACAACCATGGCGGGGCTTGCGCCTATGATGTTCGGCCTCAGCCTCGATTTCGTCAACGGCGGATATTCCTTCAACTCGCCCACCTCTCTGTGGTGGAAACAGCTTGCCACAGCGGTCGTGTTCGGCCTCGGGATCGCCACGATGCTGACACTCGTCTTCACCCCCTCGATGCTGGCGATGCGGGTCTGGGCCACAACGTATCTTCTGTGGCTGTCGCGCCTGATGGAGGCGCTTTCGATGGGCCGGGGCAGCAAGGCAGCACGTGACATGGCACTGGCCCGCGAAGCGCGGCGCGCAACCCTTACGGAAATCATCTGGGATGATGGCACCCCGGACCGCACCTTCGAGTACCCGCCGCCTGCCGACAAATCCCTGCGCGCCGCCGAATGACCGACCCGCGTGACCTTGCCGAGACACTCGTCCGTGACGCACCGGGCGGGGCTGGTGGGTCCCCTGCCATGCTCGAACTGGAAGGGCTGCGCTGGCTTGCCTCCGAGGGCGCTGGCGACGATGTTGTGACCGCGTTTACCGACCGGTTGGCGGAATTGACCGGATACACCGCGCCGTCGCGCACCGCACATGCCCCTATGGCTGACCCGGCCGGTCCCGGACCGGACCCGACCGACGCCGCGCTTGAACAGGTCGCACAAGCCTTCTCGGCACCTTTCGATGGCACCGACGCGCGCCTCGCCACTCTCGCCGACCGGGCGCGCAGCCTCGCAGCACCCTACCTCGCCCAAGGCGCGGACGCCGACCGCATCGAAACCCGGATCAAGCTTGAGGCGTCCGAGCTGCGTAACAAGTGGAACGCGCGGTCCTTCTGACGCCCGTGATTCGCCACCGTAGGACCTGATTCACCTAAGGTCGCACCGTGATTGGACCATGACCCGGCAACAGTCTTTGGCAATCGCTCCGCTTGTTTCCGGATTTTTCGGGAATTAGACAAAATTTCGGCAAATGCTTGGTAAAACTGCGCAGGTTGGCGTAATCATACTTCATTGAATAACCCGGAGATTTCCCATGTTGGATCTTTTGAAAACCACAACTGCATCCGCTACCGCGCTCGTCCTGAGTACGGTCGCGGCTTCCGCTCAATCCCACGGCGGATGGTCGTTCTGGGATTGGTATTATGGCTACACGGGCGGCGGTTCTTCCGGCTCGACCCATCAAACAAACGCGGTGCCCGAAATCGATGCCGGCTCAGGTCTTTTGGCCATTGCCGCCGTGCTCGCGGCCACCGCCCTCGTCTGGGAGATCAAGCGCCGCCGCGCCTGATCCCTGCGACACACAAGTTACCGGACCCTCCAGCCGGACAAAGCGGCCCGCGCCTCTCTCGCGGGTCGCTTTTATTTTTCAGATCAGCCACCAGTCGCCACGCCATACCGCCACTGCGGCGATGATCCCGTTGGCCAGAGCGTGTGCGGCCACCGCATCGGCCAGCCGCCCACGATGCAGATAGACCAGCGACAGGATCACCCCGGCCACGCCCGCCAAAAGCCATCGGCCATGCAACATCCCGAACAGACCCGCCGATAGCAGCACAGACAGGCCCCGCATCATGTGTCCACCGCGATCCAGCCGCGCCTGCACATATCCACGAAAGAACAGCTCCTCGATCACCGGAACAAGGACAACCGTGCCCAGAATGCGCGTGACGACCCATACCGTCAGACCCAATTGCGATAGCGCGAGAAGGGCGTCCTGCCCCGCGCCGCCGTCTCCGTCCGAGCCCCAGATCCAGCCAAGCCCGATCACCACACCGGCAACAAGGCTCAGCGATGAGGGGCGCGCCCAAAGCGCGGCAATCGGCCTCCTGAACCACCAGAGCGCCACGGCCATCGCCGCGGCCTGCGCGGGATAGGCCAGCATTGGATCACGCCAGAAAGTCTGCGCCACAACCCCGCTCAGCATGAACACGATGAACGGCACAATCCGCGCTGCCGTGTCGTCTTGCGACAGCCGCACCGGCATCGGCGCGCGCCGATGCAGCCAGGCGATCCGGTCGGCCGTGATCAGAATACCCAGCGCCAGCACCGTAAAGAACAGCCACCCGGCAAAGCTGTGAAAACCGTTCACCGCCAATTCCGGCGACGCATAAGCACCTATCAACACCAGCACGGCAATCCGCACGACGTTCAAAACCCAGCTCAGGAAAAGCGCAACCGGCCACACCACAAGCCAGAACCGCCCCATGCGAAGGGTGTCCCGAAAAAGCATCGCGTAAAGGCCAAGGAACACTGTCACCAGCGCAAAGCCCTCCACCCCCGAGCAGCTATCGGCAACCGCCACGAGAAATCCGTTCGTGCCAATAATCTGTGCGCCCGGATCGGCCACCGGCGCTTCGGCCAACAGCCAGATGACAAAGGCGACCGCCATGAAGGTCACTCGCGTCAACGTCTCCCAATACCAGATCGGCCCGATCAGTTCGGCAAGGTCGGGAAGCACCATCGCAACGGCCCCAAGCGCCAGAAGAACGCCCCACCGTTCCCCGGCCCATCGGCCAAGAACCGCCGGGGCCGCCATCCAGAACATCCCGCCCAGCGCCATCAGAGAACCGCCCGCCACCAGCACCGGAAAGACCCGCGAAAACTCCGCGTTGAGCGCCGCATCGGGGATCACTGCAAGCGGCAAAAAAATTGTGATCAAGCCGCCGGCATGTGCCACGGCCCAACCCCGACCACCCGAACGGGTTTCGACCATGTGCAGAAAATCCCGTCGCGCACGCTTAACCGCCCAAAGGTAGAGGCCAAGCATCACCCCAAGCGAAAGCGCCCGAACCAAGACGCCCCGCAGGCCGCGACACGCCGTTTCGATGGCCGTTTCCCGGCATTCAACCGAGGCCAACACCTGAAACGCCACTATGACCGCCACAAGTTCGGCAGCAAAAAGCGCGGCAAGCCAAAGGGCACGCGAGGGCAATATTTCGATCCGGTCAGTCATGTCATGCGCGGCTATGCCCGACAACTATGGGAAAATCATGGCACGCGTCCGGCAATTCATGTCACAGTTTATCCGCCTCGCCCCGCGCGCGTGCCGCGTCATCAAGAGCGGCCCACCAATCCGCGTAGGAACTGTTGGCCGGGTGCATGCCACCTTCATCCGGTGCGCCATCCTCCCACCAGACCGGGCCGCGCTCTCCCAAACGGCGCTTGGCGGCATCGACCGCGGCGCGCGCGGCGCGCTCTTCGGTCTCGTTTGTGGCCTGTCCCACCGCCCGCCGCGCCTGCATGAGCGCCTTTATCGCGGCCCGCCTTTCGCTCGGGTCAAGGCGTGGATCGGTCCTGCGCCAAAGGCGGGCACGCGTTACGAAATACCGCCCGTCCGGCGTTTCGGGATAATTCTTGCGCCCCGTCATGCCGCGCGTTCGGCCTTCTGCGTCCGCCACATTGCCGCATAGCGTCCGTCCCGCGCGACAAGTTCGGCATGCGCGCCCTCCTCAATGATGACGCCCTCCTCCAGAACGATGATCCGATCCGCATCTGCCACGGTTGACAACCTGTGCGCGATGGTAATCGCCGTGCGCCCCTCCGTGGCCCGTGCAAGCGCGTCCTGAATGCCGCGCTCGGTCTCGCTGTCCAAGGCGCTCGTCGCCTCGTCCAGAAGAAGAATGGGCGGGTTTTTCAACAATGTGCGCGCAATGCCGACCCGTTGCTTTTCACCCCCTGAAAGCTTGAGACCCCGTTCGCCAACCTGCGTGTCATACCCATCGGGCAGACCTATGATGAAATCGTGAATCTGCGCATCCTTCGCCGCCTGCTCGATCTCGTCATCATGCGCGCCCACGCGGCCATAGCCGATATTATACCGAATCGTGTCGTTAAACAGGACCGTGTCCTGCGGCACCACACCGATCGCCTCATGAACGCTTTGCTGTGTGACGTCGCGCAGATCCTGCCCGTCGATCCGGATCGCGCCATCCTGCACGTCGTAGAACCGAAAAAGAAGTCGACCGATGGTGGATTTTCCCGACCCGCTCGGGCCCACGATGGCCACCGTCTGTCCCGCCGGCACCTCAAAGCTCGGCCCCTTCAGGATCGGTCGCTCCACGTCATAGCCGAACCTCACATTTTCGAAATTGATTGCGCCCTCGTTCACCTTCAGGCGCCGCGCACCCGGTTTGTCGGTCACGTCCGGGGGTTGATCCAGAAGGCCAAACATCTCGCTCATATCCACAAGACTCTGTCGGATCTCCCGATAGACGGTGCCAAGAAAATTGAGCGGCATGGTGATCTGGATCATATAAGCGTTGACCATCACGAAATCGCCCACCGTAAGAGTGCCCGATTGCACCCCCATCGCGGCCATCACCATCACGATCACAAGCCCCGTGGTGATCAGAAGCGATTGGCCGAAATTCAGCAATGACAGCGAATAGGTGGTCTGAAGCGCTGCGCGCTCATATCCCGCCATCGCGCGATCATACCGGTTCGCCTCCCAGCCTTCGGCACTGAAATACTTGACCGTTTCATAGTTCAGCAGGCTGTCGATCGCCTTCTGGTTTGCGTCGGTGTCCTGATCGTTCATCTCGCGGCGCAGGCGCACCCGCCATTCCGTGACACGAAAGGTAAAGGCGACATGCGCCGCAATCACAACGGCGACGACCACCAGATACCAGATGTCGAACGCGATCCACAGCACGACACTGATCATCGCCAGCTCAAGTATAAGCGGCCCTACCGAGAAAAGCAGGAACCGCAGCAGGAATTCCACACCCTTCACGCCCCGCTCGATGATCCGGCTCAGCCCACCGGTCTTGCGCGTGATATGATAGCGCATGGACATGGCGTGAATATGCGTGAACGTCTGAAGCGCGAGCTTGCGCAGCGCCCGCTGTGCCACACGCGCGAAAATCGCATCGCGAAGCTGTTGGAACCCGACATTCATCAGCCGCGCCATGCCATAGGCCACCGTCAGCCCGATCGCGCCCGCCCCCAGAAGCCACACGTCGCTCGGTGGCTCACCCGAGAGGCTGTCTACCGCCGCCTTGTAAAAAAACGGTGTGCCCACAGCGACCAGTTTGGCGATCACGAGCGTGATCAGCGCAAGAACAACGCGCCACTTGATGCCCCGCTCTCCCTCGGGCCAGAGATAGGGCGCCACACGCCGGATCACCCGCCATCCGCCGGCGGGCAATTCGGGCTCGGATGGGGCGGTCTGTCTCATGTGGGAAGTATCCTTTGGGCGTCAAACCCCCGAAATAGTCCGCCCCGTCCCGATTGGCCAGTGGCCGCAAGCGCAGATCGGACTTGCGCTTCAACAGACACGAATGTCGGTCAACCACAAGGCACCGAAATTGGGCGACCGGGGTCACCGATCACGACGCAAGGGCGCGAGCGTCCTTGACCATCCATAAAGCACATATGGCCTGCCGCGCCCCGGTCAGCTCCACTTCGGTGATCACATGGCGTTTCGGATGGCCGCGATGCCGTTTCTCGAATTCCACCTCAAATCCGCCGCTGGGAGGGACTCGGGGCCTTCATTATGTTAGCGATCAAGTGTCATCAGCGTGGGCAACGCTCCCGACTGGACTGACCAAGTATCAGAATTCCAAGGAGCTTACCCATGCGAACCGCCCGTTTCACCCAGACCCTCTGCGCAGTGTTTTCCAGCCTCACGGCCATCCTGATCAGCCAACCTTCCTTGGCACAGGACACGCGCACGATGACGGTGCTTGGCTCGATTGATGGGACGGCAGATGGCACTGAACGCGCTTGGCTGACCATCTCAGGAGAGGTCAACGGCAAGACCATGTCGTCAGCGGCATGGCGGCCCCATTCGATGCCGAACGTGATGGGAGACGCGCTTGCCGGAATGAGTGATGAGCAGCGCGCGCAGATGCAAGAGCGCATGGAGATGATGTCGGAAATGATGGGCGATGGCGCGGAAAACCCCTTCGCACAGATGCTCGGCGGTGACGGGCAGGAAAAGGTCCAGTTGCGCATCATGGGGGTCGACCCCAAAGCCGAACGTATCCTGCGGCAGGGCGGACTGACACTTGATCTGCCGGCATTTTCCACCGAGGATGTCGACAAGATGCTGAACGGCAAAAACAAGGCCGAGATTTCCTATCACAAGAACTTCGGCGAAGATGCGGGGCTCTATGCATCGTCGCATGATGTGGGAACCGCGGCCACGGTGGCCTTTGACCGGCTCGAAATCGTCGAAGGGGGCGGATTCGCCGCCGGCACATTCGAAGGTAGTCTCTGCCCGATCCGGGCCCTGATGGGCGGTGATCCCGACCCCGAGGTCTGTATCCTCGTTGCCGGTCAATTCGAAACAGAGCTTGGCGAGGAGGAGGCGGACATCCCGGCGTCTTCGTCCACCAACTGATGCGGCAAAGCCCGATCTTGCGCGTCGCGCTTTTATCAGTCGTTGCCTGGTCTCTCCTGTCGCTCGGCACGCCGGCCCAAGAGCAATTGACGATTGAAATCCCGGAAGACGAGTTCGAGGCCGTCGAGGATTACAAACCGATACCGGTGCCCGATCCGTCCGGTGGCCCGGTCAATCAGATGTTCG
>Ga0102926_1001596_pt1 | contig 13309 bp, 10 predicted proteins | sample SalPonR1_A_D2_MG_FD_78173 | JGI IMG/M metagenome (GOLD analysis project Ga0102926, IMG submission 78173) | Salt pond soil microbial communities from South San Francisco under conditions of wetland restoration - Salt Pond MetaG R1_A_D2_MG | ecosystem: Environmental > Aquatic > Marine > Intertidal...
CGCCGAGCAGGCGATCGAGGCCGCCGGGACAGGCGCGGCGATCCTGCACCTCCACGCCCGCGACCCCGAGACCGGACGGCCTTCGGCGGCGCCCGAGCATTTCATGGCCTTCCTGCCGCGCATCCGGCAGGCCTCGGACGCCGTCATCAACATTTCCACCGGCGGCAGCGCGGTGATGACGCTCGACGCCCGCCTCGCCGCGCCAAAGGCGGCCGAGCCCGAGATGTGTTCGCTCAACATGGGCACGATGAATTTCGCGCTCTATCCGGCGGCCGAGCGGATCACCGAGTGGACGCACGACTGGGAGAAGCCGTTTCTGGAGGAGTCGGACGATCTCGTGTTCAAGAACACGCCGCGCGACATCGCCCGCATCCTGACCGAGCTTGGCCAAGAGCGCGGCGCGCGGTTCGAGTTCGAGTGCTACGATGTCGGGCACCTCTACATGCTGCGTCACTTCGCGGACCGCGGGCTCGTCAAGCCACCGGTGTTCATCCAGTTCGTCTTCGGCGTCCTCGGCGGGATCGGGCCGGATCCGGAGAACTTCATCCACATGAAGCGGATCGCCGACAAGCTGTTCGGGGAGGACTACATGTTCTCCGTGCTGGCTGCCGGGCGTCACCAGATCCCGTTCGCGACGATGTCAGCGGCGATGGGCGGGCACGTGCGGGTCGGTCTCGAGGACAGCCTGATGATCGCCCGCGGTCAGCTTGCCGAAAAGAACGCCGATCAGGTCGCCAAGATACGCCGGATCGTCGAGGATCTGGGGCGGGAGACGGCGTCGCCCGCCGAGGCCCGGGAGATGCTCGGCCTGAAGGGCGCGGACCGCACCGCCATCTGAACCGTGACAGTCTTCCCCATCAGACCGGCCGAGGAAGGGGACGTCGCCGCCCTGGACGCGGGGCTCGCCGCCCTCTCGCAGGAGATCGGCGATCCCCACCGGGCGACCCGCCGGGACCTGCGCGACGGGCTCTTCGGACCGTCCGCCTGCGCCCATGCGCTCGTGGCCGAGGGCGACGGCGGCCTTGCAGGGCTCGCGCTTTTCACGCCGGTCTTCTCGACCGTGCGGGGCGGACCCGGCGTCTTCGTGTCCGACGTCTGGGTGGCGCGCGGCGCGCGGGGACGCGGGCTCGGGGCGCGCCTGCTCGCGGCCGTGTCCGAGGCGGCAGGTGACGGCTGGAACGCGCGCTTCCTCAGGCTGGCCGTGCATGACGACAACTCCGCCGCGCGGGACGTCTACGACAGGCTGGGCTTCGCGCCGGTCTCGGGAGAGACCGTGATGGTGGCGGAGGGGGACGCCTTCAAGCGACTTGGGAGACGGAGATGAAAGCGGTTTTCGACGATCGGCAGTGGAAACACGACCCTCGGCATTTCATGGCGAACGGCGTGGTGTCGCGCAGTCCCGAACAGCCCGGGCGCATCGCCGTCCTCAAGGCCGCGGCGGAGGAGGCGGGTTGCACCTTTTCCGCTCCGTCCGACGCGGGGCTCGGGCCGGTCGCGGCCGTGCACAGCGCCGAATACATCCGGTTTCTCCGGACGATCCATACCCGCTGGACGCGGATCGAAGGCGCCGCGGAAGAGGTCATTCCGAACATTCATCCGGCGAACCGGACCGACAGCTATCCGAAATCGGCGATCGGGCAGGCGGGGTTCCACCAGGCGGACACGGCCTGTCCCATCGCCGAGCATACCTGGGAGGCTGCCTATTGGTCGGCGCAGACGGCGGTCGCGGGTGCGGATCTGATCCTCGCGGGGGAGACGGCGGCCTATTCCCTCTGCCGGCCCCCGGGCCATCACGCGTTTTCCGACCTCGCGGGCGGCTTCTGCTTTCTGAACAACTCCGCTATCGCCGCCGAGCGGCTGCGCGCTGCGGGGCGGCGGCCCGCCATTCTCGACATCGATGTCCATCACGGGAACGGCACGCAAGGCATCTTCTACCGCCGGCCGGACGTCCTGACCGTGTCGATCCACGCCGATCCGGCCCGGTTCTACCCGTTCTTCTGGGGCCATGCCCATGAGCGCGGAGAGGGCGACGGTCTCGGATGCAACCTGAACCTGCCGCTCGCGCGGGGAACCGGCGACGACGATTATCTCGCGACCCTCCAACTTGCGCTGGACCGGATCGACGCGTTCGGCGCCGACGCGGTCGTCGTGGCGCTCGGGCTCGACGCGTCCGTCGACGATCCGTTCAAGGGACTCGCCGTGACCCGAGACGGATTCGCGCGCATCGGCGAACGGCTGTCCGGCACGGGCTTGCCGACCTTATTCGTACAGGAAGGCGGCTACCTTTCCGATGGCCTCGGCGCCAATCTCGAACGCGTCCTTGGCGGGGTCTCCGCCCGTTGAGGGCGCGTCAGTAGCCGCCGATCACGGGGAGGATCTCGCCGGTGATGTAGCTCGAGCAGTGCGGCGAGGCGAGGAAGACGAAGGCCGGGGCCACCTCTTCAGGCTGCGCGGGGCGTCCCATCTTGGAGCCTTGCCCGAAATGGGCGACATCTTCGGCGTCCCGATCCGAGGGATTGAGCGGCGACCAGACCGGACCCGGCGCCACGCAGTTCACCCGGATGCCGCGGTCGATCAGGTTGCCCGAGAGCGCGCGGGTGAACGCGTGGATGCCGCCCTTGGTCATCGAATAGTCGATCAGGCCGGCCGAGCCCCTGAGGCCGGTCACCGAGCCGTTGTTCACGATGGCCGACCCGGGGCGCATGTGCTTCACGGCCGCCTGCGCCATGAAGAAATAGCCATGGAGGTTGGTGCGGATGGTCAGATCGAAATGCTCCGGCGAGATGTCCTCGAAGTCCGACGCGTGCACCTGGAATGCCGCGTTGTTCACAAGAATGTCGAGCCGGCCCAGCGTCTCGAGCGTCGCCGCGACGTGGCGCAGGCAGGTCTCGCGTTCTGTCACGTCGCCCTTCAGGACGAGGCAGCGCCGGCCCTCGGCCTCGACGGCCTGCCGCGTCACGTCGGCGTCGGCGTCTTCGGCAAGATGGGTGATCGCGACATCGGCGCCTTCGCGGGCGAAAAGCACGGCGACGGCGCGGCCGATGCCGGAATCGCCGCCGGTCACGAGCGCGACCATGTCCTTCAGCTTGTCCGAGCCCTTGTAGAACGGCGCGTCCCACATCGGCGCGGGATCGAGTTCGGCCTCCGAGCCGGGCTTCGGCTGGTGCTGCTCGGGGAAGGGCGGCTCGGGATAGCGGCGCGCCCCGGCCTGAACGGCGCCTTTTCCGCCGTCGTGGTCGCGCCGGTCGGCACGGGCGATCTCCGACTGGATCTCGCGCTGGCGGTCGACGGTGTCTTCGGGACGGTGGTCGCTGGTCATATCGGTGCTTTCGGTGCGGCGTCCCTGCCAAACAGTCCGCGCGGCGCTTTGTTCCGGGCTGCCGGCGGGCCTCGCGCGGTCAGTCCGCCGACAGCTCCTGAAGCCTGTCGATCACCTTGTCGCTCAGCGTCTGCAGGTCGCCCTGAAGCGCGACCGCCGGACACGGCGCCGCGAGACGCGCCGTCATGTCGCCCATGCCGAAGCCGCTGGCGGACCCAAGTCCGCCGAGTTCATCCCACGTCACCGGCACGGCCACGGGGGCTCCCTTTCGGGCCCGGAGGGAATACGGCGCGATGGCGGTCGAACCGCGCTCGTTGCGGAGCCAGTCGACGAACACGCGGCCCCGGCGTTTGGATTTCGACATGGTCGCGGTGTAGCGGTCGGGAGACCGTTCGGTGAGGACATGGGCGAAGGTCCGCGCGAAGAGCTTCACCGTCTCCCAGCCGCGCGTCCGCCTGAGCGGCATCCAGACGTGGATGCCCTTGCCGCCGGTCACGATCGCGCCCGAGGCGAGACCGAGGCGGGACAGCGTGTCGCGCACCTCGAAGGCCGCGTCGCGCACGTCGTCCCACGCCAGTCCTTCGTCGGGATCGAGGTCGAAGACCAGGCGATCGGGGCGCTCCAGCCGGTCGGTCCGCGCGCCCCAGACATGAAACTCCACCGTTCCCATCTGCGCGGCGGCGACAAGGCTTTCGGGACGGGTGAGGTAGAGATAGTCCTCCGCCTCGCCGTCCTTCTCGACGATCTCGACCCGCGACAGCGCGTCGGGCATGCCGGTTCCGCCGTGTTTCTGGAAGAAGCAGGACTTCTCCAGCCCGCCGGGACAGCGGAACAGCGAGAGCGGGCGATGGCCCGTGAGCTCGATCATCCGCTCGCCCACCCGGGCATAATGGCGGGCGATGTCGAGCTTGGTGCAGCCGGCGTCGGGAAAGACCGGGCGGTCGGCGTTCGAGATGGCGATGTCGAGGACCTTGGCGTCCATGGGCTCATCCTTGGGCGTTTCGATGCCGACGGCCTCGGCGTCCTTGTCTTCGCGCAGCCCGAGGAAGCTGCCGTGCCGGACATGGCCGTCGGCGGTGAATTCGGTGAACTCGATCTCGGCGACGAGATCGGGTCGGACCCATCTGGCCGTTCGGGCGGCGTCGGCTGGAACCTCGTCGAAGGGCGAGGTCTTGCGCGCGGTCATCGCCTTTTCCAGCGTGTCGAACTCCCGCTCGCCGAAGCCGGTGCCGACGCGGCCGCGGTAGACGAGCCTGTCGTCCTCGTAGGATCCCAGGAGCAGCGAGGCGAAGGGCCGTCCGCGTTTGTCGGAGGGGCGATAGCCGCCGATCACGAACTCCTGCCGGCGCGAGCACTTGATCTTCCGCCATGCCCTCGTGCGTTTCCCGCGGTAGGGCGCGTCGAGGCGTTTCGAGACGATCCCCTCGGCCCCGCGCCGGCACGCCTCGCGGATGACCTCGGCGCCATGTCCCACGACATGGTCGCTGAGGCGCAGAGGCCCGTCCTTCGGCACCTCCGCCATCAGCTCGGCGAGCCGCCGCTTCCGGTCCTGCTGCGGGATCTCGGCCAGATCCTCTCCGTCGAGCGAGAGAAGGTCGAAGGCGTAGAAGACGAGCGGATCGCCCCGAGACAGCGCGGCCTGGAGAGACGAGAAGGCGGAGCCCTGGATCCTCGCCGCCATGACTTCGCCGTCGATCAGGGCCGCGCCGCAGGGGAGCGGGTCGAAAGCGCCTTCGAGCGCGTCAAACCGGTCGGTCCAGTCCTTGCCCGAGCGGGTGAAAAGCCGGGTGCCGCCCTTCCCCAGAGCGGCAAGGGCCCGGTAGCCGTCGAACTTGGTCTCGTGAAGCCAGTCGTCGCCCTCCGGCGCGGTCTCGTAGAGGGTGGCGAGCTGGACCGGGCGGAACGGCGGGCGCTTGCCCGTGCGGTTCCTCGCCTCCCTCGCGCCGCCCGCCTCGCCGCGGCTGATCTCGTCCATGCTGCGCCCGGTCGCGATGGAGGTGTCCGCGCTCTCGGTCAGCGCGTCCGGGTCTTCCTGCGCCGCGTCGTCGCGTTCCTTGATGAGGAGCCAGTTCTCGCGCTTCTCCTTGCCCCGCATCCGGACCAGCGCCCAGCCGCCCTTCATCCGGGAACCCTTGAGCGTGAACGTGAGCTTCCCTTTCTTCAGCCCGGCCTCAGGGTCGCCATCGGGCACCCACTCGCCCTGATCCCAAAGCATCACGGTGCCGCCGCCGTACTCGCCTTCGGGAATCGTCCCTTCGAAGTCGGCGTAGGACAGGGGGTGATCCTCGGTTCGCACGGCGAGCCGCTTCTCTGCGGGATCGGCGCTCGGTCCCTTCGTGACGGCCCAGCTCAGCAGGACGCCGTCCCATTCGAGACGGAAATCGTAGTGCAGCCGGCGCGCGTCGTGCTTCTGGACGATGAATCCGAGGCCTTTCCTGCGCGCCCGGCGCGGTTTGCCCTTGGGCTCGTCGGTGCGCCGGAAATCGCGCCGCGCGTTGTAGTCGGAGAGCCGGTCCGTCGAGGTCGCCATCACGACGCCTTCTTCTTGCGGCTGCCCTTCTTCTCCGTGGTCTTCAGGCTCTCCTTCAGCGCCGACATCAGGTCGACGACGTTGTCGCCACCGGCCGGCTTCTCGGCCGATGTCGTCACGCGCGGCGTCTTCTTGTTCTTGCGCTTGGCCTCGAGAAGCTCGCGCAGCGCCTCGGCATAACTGTCGGAATAGGCCTCGGCGTCGAAGGGAGCCGACTTGCGGTCGATCAGCGAGGTCGCGACCTCGAGAAGCTCCTTGTCCGCCTTGCCGTCCTGGATCTGGCTGAACATCGGCTCGGCCTCGCGGATCTCGTCGGCGTAGTGCAGGGTTTCCAGGAGCAGCCCGTCGCCGCAGGGGCGGACCGCGGCCAGATGCTCCTTTCCGCGGAGCGTGATCTGCCCGAGGCCGGCCTTGTCGTCCGCGCGCAGCGCATCGCGCACGACACGGTAGGCGTCCTCGGCGAGGTCGTCGGACGGGACGAGGTAGTAGGGCTTGTCGAAATAGATGGGCGGGATTTCGCAGCCGCCTACGAACTGGACAAGCTCGAGGGTCTTCTTCGTCTCCAGCTTGATGGCGTCGAGTTCCTCCGGCTCGATCAGCATGTATTCGTCGTCGCCGGTCTCATAGCCCTTCACGATGTCATCGGTATCGATTGGTCCGATCCCCGGGACGACCTTCTCGTAGCGGATCTTCTTGCCCGACGGCTTGTGGATCTGCCGGAACGAGATCTTCGCGCCGCTCTTGGTCGCGGAGAAGAGCTCGACCGGGATCGAGACGAGCGAGAGGCGGAGCTGGCCCTTCCAGAGCGCGCGCGGAGCAGCCATGTTATCCCTCCTGCGGCCGGGACAGTCCTGCCGGCCAATGTGATCTCTCTAGCATGCCTCGCCTCCACTCGAATTGACAGGCACGACCACGACGCGCGCCTTGTCTGCAACGCCCGGCCCCGCCGACGGCATCGGCGAGGCCGGATGTGTCCTCCGAGTCGCCGTCAGCCGTCTGAGTCGTCTTCGGTGTCCAGGGTGACCGCGCGGAAGACGTAGTTTCCGTTCCTGTAGAGCCGCAACAGCAGGGGGCGGTCTTCGTCAGCCGCCGCGCCGGCCGCCTCGCGAAGATCGCCCACCCCGGCGATGTCGGTGCCCGAGGCCGAGAGGATCACGTCGCCCTGAGAGATGCCGGCCTCCGATGCCGGAGAGCGCGGCTGGACCTGAAGAACCGCGACGCCCTCGATGTCGTCCTCGATGGCGAGCCGGCTGCGAAGCTGGTCGTCGAGAGGCGCGACCGAAAGGCCGAGCATCGGGGTGCCGGTCGTGTCCTCTTCACCGGGCTCGCCCATTGGGGCTGGTCCGAGAGCCGGTTGCAGGCCGACCGAAACGGTCTCTTCGACGCGTTCCCCGTCGCGGACGATCGTCACCGAGACCTCGGTGTCGGGATCGATCTCGGCCACGGCGAACGTCAGCTCGCGCGGATCGGCCACCTCTTCGCCGTCGAAGCCCACGATCACGTCGCCCGGCCGGAGGTCCGCCTCTTCGGCGGGGCTTCCGGCGGTGACGTCCGCCACCAGCGCGCCCATGGTGTCCTCGAGCGCGAGGGCGCCGGCCAGTTCCTCTGTGACCGGCTGGATCTGGACGCCGAGCCAGCCCCGCTCGACTTGGCCGTCGTCGCGAAGATCGGCCACGATCTGGGCGGCGACCTGCGAGGGCACCGCGAAGCCGATGCCGATGTTGCCGCCCGTGGGCGAGAAGATCGCCGTGTTCACGCCCACCACGTCGCCGTTCTCGTCGAACAGCGGGCCGCCGGAGTTGCCTCGGTTGATCGCCGCGTCGGTCTGGATGAAGTCGTCGTAGGGCCCGGACTGGATGTTGCGCGACCTCGCGGACACGATGCCGGCCGTGACCGTTCCGCCGAGACCGAAGGGATTGCCGATCGCGACGACCCAGTCACCGATTTCCAGAGCTTCGGAAGCGCCCCATTCGACGAACGGCAACTCGCCGTCGGCATCGACCTTGAGAAGCGCGATGTCGGTCGCCGGATCGGTGCCGATCAGTTCGGCGGGAAGCCGGCGCTCGTCCTCGAGCACCACCTCAATTTCGTCGGCGCCCGCCACGACATGGTTGTTGGTGACGAGAAAACCGTCCGCGGAGATGATGAAGCCGGATCCCTGACCGCGCATCGGCCCCGGCGGCGGGGTCTGCGGTCCCGGCATGCCGAAGAAGTCTTCCAGGCCCGGCGGAAGCTGCGGACCCGGCGTCTGGATCTCGGGTTGGTTCACGGTCGACAGGATGCCGACCACCGCCGGCAACTTGTCGGACACCATGGCCGAAAAGCTCGGCGGGGCGTCGTAGGGACCGTTCTGGGCTATGGCGGGAGCCGAGGCGCCGGTGGCCAGGACGGCGCCGGAGACAGCTGCTGCGGTGGCGAGTCTCGCGAGTCTGCGCATGTGGATTCTCCAATTCTCTCTGGAAACGGTCAGCGCCACAACTCGACGCCGCCTGCCGGGGTTCCAGATTGCCGTCGCGCTCGGGGCCTGGCCGGAGCGTCAGGCGGTGTCTGCCGGCCCCGTCCTGTCCCAGCCCAGCGTCTCATCGAGTGCGCGGTACGAGCTCTGGTTCGACAGGAAGAGCGCCGCCGGACGGAGCGCATCGACGCTGTTGCAGACCGTCACGAGCACGATGACCATCGGCGTCGCGAGAAACGCCCCGGCCGCGCCCCAGATCCAGCCCCAGATCAGCAGCGAAACGAGGATCACGACGGGCGAGAGCGCGACCTCCCGGCCCTGGAGGCGCGGGTCGAGGAAATTGCCGATCACCTGTTCGATCACGAAGATGCCCGCGCCGATCAGGAGCGCGGTGCCGGGATCGAAGACGAGGAAGGTGTAGAGCGTGGGGAGCAGGCCCGAGAGGACCGAGCCGAGGTTCGGAATGTAGGTCAGAAGGAAGGTCAGTACCGCCCAGACCAGAAGCAGGTCCACCCCGAAGATGGCGAGCCAGCCGACGTAGGCGGAGGCCGAGACGACGCCCATGAAGGTGCGCACGAGGATGAACCGGCGCACCGTCTTGGCGACGGTGACGAGCACGCGGTGCCATCTCGCGTCCCCGTCGCGCGACAGCTCCGTCATCTTGTCGCTCCAGAGGTCGGCCTCGCTGATCATCAGGAGGACGAGGAAGATCACGATGACGGTCGCCGCGATCAGCCCGCCCATCATGTTGGCGAGCCGCTGCGCGAGCGTGGTCATCCCGTCGACAAGCCATCCGCCGAGCGTGCCGCCCGCACCGCCGACGAGTTCGCGCGCCATGCTCAACAGGTCGGGCGGACCGTCGTCCCCGGACGCCATGGCGGGCACCCAGTCCTGGAGCTGTTCCGAGAAGGAAGGCAGGTCGTTGATGATCCGCTCCACGGAAAGCGCGACGCCGCCGAGGAAGAGCAGGAGAACCACGAGAAGGATCGCGAGCACGGCGACAAGCCCGAGCCAGCGGAGGCTGTCCGGCAGGGCGCGGGCCATTCTCTTGTAGACCGGATAGACGAAGATCGCGATGAAGAGCGCGAAGACGAGCGGCACGGCGACGGCCGCGGTCGCCGTCAGCGCCCATCCCACGAGAAGCACGAGGACTCCGCCAAGCAGGACGAGGCTCACGCGGCTCCGGCGTTCCTGCGGCGTCTGTTGTTCGCTCGCCGGTGGGGTCATCGGGCACCTCCGCGATCCGGTGGATCCCGCTGACCCAACTCGCGCGGCCCCGCGCGCGTTCCGGATCGCGCTCCCCGGTCACGGTCCGGGCCGCCGCGCCCGAGCTCCGATCTCAGGATGCCGGCGTTCCGGAGGTTCGCCTTGAAGCCGAGGTCGAACAGATCGCCGAGGATCGGGATCGAGCCGACCGCCAGATCGACACCGGTGTTCACGCCCATTCGGACGAGGCCCCGTCGGCGCACGCCGAGCTGCCAGCCGCGCCAGATCATCCAGGCCGAGGGCGCGGCCATCGCGAGGTCGCCGACGCCGGGGATGAGGCCCACGATCGAGTCGAGGCCGAAGCGGATCGGCGTGCCGGGCACCCGGAAGCGGGCGTCGAGAAGTTTCGCCAGGCGGTCGATCCGCTCGATTTCCTGCTGTTGCACGTCCGCCATGTCATGCCGCCCGCCCGGTTCGGGTCTTCTCCGCGCTGGCGCTCAGGAACCGCCATGCGAGCCATCCGACGAGGGCGGTGAAGACACCGCCGCCGCCCACCCACATCAGCGCGCCCGCGAGCTGCTGATCGGCGATCGCGGTGAGCCCGTAAGGCAGCGTGGTCAGCGTGTGCCACGGGTGCCAGGGGGCGGGCGACAGGGTGAGCAGGACCGCAAAGAGGGTCATTTGCGCGCCGGTGAGCGCCACCGCGGGGATACCGCGCTCGGGCGCGGCGAAGAGGGTGGAGAAAAGAAGAACGGCCGTCCCGGCGAGGCTGAGGTGCATCGCCCAGTATACGAGGTCGGAGGCGAGCGTCGCCGCATAGGGGGCCGGCGCATGCCAGAACCAGAACAGCGCCGCGAAGGCTCCGGCGACAGGAAGCGCTGGGATTCGTGCCTTCGGCAGGGCGGCGGCGAGGATCGGTGCCGCGACGAGGACGAGGAGGACGTGCTGGCCGACGCGCGCCGAGAAGAGCGCCATCGACGCCGCGCAGAGCGGCGAGACGAAGAGCAGCGCCGCGATGCTCCAGCCGAGCGTGAAGAGCCGCCGGTCGGTCGCGCTCCTGACGCCGAGGGCGAGGATGATGGCGAGCCCGGCAAGAAGCCAGGGGTCGAGCGTCCATCGCGACAGCACCTCGCCGGGAAGCGGGGGCGGTCCGCAAAACGGGGTGTAGTCCTGGTCCATGTTGTTTCCTCCTATCCGGTGCAGCTCCCGAGGAGCACGACCGGCCAAAGGTTGGCGAGAATGGCGAGAAGCGAGATCAGGGCGGTCCACCAGCCGGCGCTCGCAAGGGCTGCGGCGTCGGAGCCCGCGGGCGCCCGCCGCCTCTCGAGTCCGGCCGAGATCAACCAGACGAGGGCGACCGCGGCCGCAGCGCATGTCGCGACGACGGCGAGGCCCCGCACGACATCCACCTCGGCAAGCGCGCGCGCCGCGCAGCCGGCCGAGATCAGCGCATAGACCACGATGAAATGCAGCGACCAGAGCAGGGCGGGCAGCGCGATCCTGCGGGCGAGCGGCGTCATGACGCCACCGCCAGATATGCGGCGGCCGTGACGAGCGTCATCGCCGCCGTGGCCTTGCAGAAGGTCATCAGCAAGAGGTCCGGCAGGGTCTGCCCGGGCCCGACCAGTCCTGTGAGCTTGCGTACCGCGTTGATCAGCGCCCACCACAGGGCGACCGCGAGGTGAGCCGTCACGAAGGCGCCGAGCGCCCAGCCAACGGCGCCGAAGGCGCTGGCCCAGGGATCGACGGGCAGGAGGGCGGCGAGCAGGAGCGCGGCCGTCAGGGGCGCAAGAGCGACGAGGCCCAGGTCGATGAGCCCTGCGGCTCTAAAGGCGTTGTCTTGCGCCCAACGGTTGGCGAGCCAGCCGAGGCCGGCCATGACGAGACCGCTCGCGGCCGCCATGAGCGCCGCGCGGCTGTCGGGCGTCGCCGTCCGGTCGGCGAACGAAGGCTCGGTGTTCCACAGATAGAGCCCACCGAAGAGGAGCGAGCCGAACAGCGCAAAGGAGATCAGGAGCGTCCCCACGATCCCGATGTGCAGGTGGCTCCGCCTGTCGACGATATTGACCGGCAGTTCCAGGCCGTGCCGGATTCCCGTGGCCCGGGTGACGCCGCTGTCGGAGGGTTCCCAGACCCAGGCCGTGATCCCTGCGAGCGCGATCGCGCCGCCCAGGCCGACGAGCCAGTAGACCGATGCGAGCGTCGCCGCGAAGGCCAGCGCGATGCCGAAGGCCGAGACCAGCGGCGTCCATGTCGGGTGCGGCAGCCGCAGGATCTGGAGCGGCGCGCCCGTCACCGGATCGCAGCCTATCGTCTCGCGCCGGTGATCGGGATACGCGCGGAGCGCGCCCATGATCTCGTCCGGCGGCCGGTCGAGAAACTCCGGCTGCTCCCACAGCGGCTCGCGCGCGCGGATCTCGGGGATCGCGCGAAAATTGTAGCCCGGCGCGACCGGGGGATAGAGCCATTCGAGGGTCGCCGCGCCCCAGGGGTTCCGCCCGGCCGCCGGACCGGTGCGGCGGTGACGGAAGAAATCCCAGATGAAGAGCGCGATGCCGGCCGCCAGGATGTAGGCGCCGATCGTCGACAGCATGTTCAACCGGTCCCATCCGATGCCTTCGGGATAGGTGGCGATGCGGCGCGGCATTCCGCGCAATCCCGTCAGATGCATCATGAAGAAGGCGAGGTTGAAGCCCGCGAACATGAGCCAGAAGACCCATGTCCCGATCCGCTCCGACATCATCCGGCCGGTGATGTGCGGCATCCAGTAATAGAGCCCGCCCATCATCGGAAAGACGAAGCCGCCGATCAGGACGTAGTGAAGGTGGGCCACGACGAAATGGGTGTCGTGCGCCTGGAGATTGAACGGGACGGCGGCGAGCATCACCCCCGTGAGACCGCCCAGCACGAAGATGAAGAGGAACCCCAGGATGAAGAGCATCGGCACGGTGAGCCGCGGCCGGCCGAGGGTCAGCGTGGCGATGAAGGAGAAGATCTGCACGCCGGTCGGTATCGCCACCATCGTCGAGGCCGCCGAGAACAGCGTCAGCGACATGATCGGAAGGCCGGTCGCGAACATGTGGTGCGCCCAGAGCCCGAAGGAGATCACCCCCATCGTCACGACCGCGGCGACGACGAAGCCGTATCCGAAGAGCGGCTTGCCCACGAAAGTCGGCAGCATCGTCGCGACGATGCCCGCCGCGGGCAGGAAGATAATGTAGACCTCCGGGTGGCCGAAGAGCCAGAACAGGTGCTGCCAGAGGAGCGGGTCGCCGCCGAGCGACGGGTCGAAGAACGGCAGGCCGAGCAGGCGCTCGGATTCCAGCAGGATCGACGCGATGATGAGCGGCGGAAACCCGACTGCGATCATGAAGGCGGTGACGAGGAAGTACCACATCAGAACTGGCATCTTCGTGAGGCTCATGCCCGGCGCGCGCGAGCAGAGGATCGATGCGATGATCTCCACGGCCGCCGTGACGCTCGCGATTTCGGCGAGCGTGATCCCGATCAGCCAGAAGTCCGCCGAAAGCCCCTCGGTATAGTCCGAGGTGGACAGCGGCACGTACATGAACCAGCCGCCCGCGGGCGCGGCGTCGAACAGGAAGGACGACAGCACGAGGATGCCGCCGAACAGGAAGCAGTAGTAGCCGAAGGCGCCGAGACGGGGGAAGACGAGGTCGCGCGCGCCCACCATGAGCGGGATGAGGTAGACCGCGAAGCCCTCGAGCATCGGGATCGCGAAGAGGAACATCATCAGCGTTCCGTGCATCGTGAAGACCTGGTTATAGGTCTCGCTGTC
>Ga0102926_1001597_pt1 | contig 13307 bp, 13 predicted proteins | sample SalPonR1_A_D2_MG_FD_78173 | JGI IMG/M metagenome (GOLD analysis project Ga0102926, IMG submission 78173) | Salt pond soil microbial communities from South San Francisco under conditions of wetland restoration - Salt Pond MetaG R1_A_D2_MG | ecosystem: Environmental > Aquatic > Marine > Intertidal...
ATCAAAATATTTTGCTATTTTTTCACATCTTTTTGGATCTCCTGGCAATATTACATATTTTCCAACATCACCTTTTTTTATATGTAAATGATATTGAATACCAGTTCCATTCATATAATCTGACATTATTAGCCTCCTAAATTAATATATCTAAACAGAGTATTTATTATAACATTGTTAGAGAATGTTATGCAACAATAAAGATATATTTCGATATGTAGATAGAATTAAATATTAAAGATATGTGTATTATCATAAAAATATATATTTTTATAACATGATATAAGTTTTACCCATTCCTCCATCAGAAGGTATTGCAAATCTATAATCTTTTACATGTGATTGTTTTTTTAAATATAAATGAATTCCTTTTTGTAAAATTCCATCACCATAGCCATGAATTATTGAAAAAGTGCTAATATTATGGACTAAACATGCTTCTAATTGAGTTTTAACTATTTCTAAAGCTTCTTCAAGAGAATATCCTCTAACATCTATATTCGTTTTAGGTCGTGGTGTTTCATTCGTATAAGAAACACTTACTTTCTCTTTTTTTTCAATATCTTTTGCTTGATAAAGGTCTTTTTCTTTAAATGAAATTCTAAGAGAGCCAACTTGTACTATCCATTTTTTCACTCCATCTGATTTAAGAACAACACCTTCACTTTTAGATGCACCACATAAAACTTCTAGACCTTTTTTTATTTCAAAAGGTTCTCTTTTTTCTTCTAGTTGCAACTCTTCTTTTTCAAGTTCATCTTTTATTGAAACTTCTTTTTTATTTAATTGATTAATAAAATCTTTTACTTGTTTTGTTTTTTCTTTAGTTATTTCACCTGTTACTAATTTACTTACTAAATTTTCTAAATCTTTTCTACTTTGATTTATGTATCTAGATAATTCACTAGATTGCTCTTCTTTTAAAATATGCTCTTTTTTCTTTAATTTTTTATTAAATAATTCAGCTTTAGTCTTTAATACATTTAATTCACTTTCTTTTTTATCTAATTCTTTTAATCTTTTTTCAACATGAACTCTTTCATTTTCTAATCTTTTTACTATCTCACCAATTTGTAAGTGTTCATCTCCCAAATATCTCTTAGCATTATTTATTACCTCTTTAGGCAATTTCATTCTAATTGCAGTTTCAATTGCATGAGAATCACCTGGTAAACCACAAACTACTCTAAATGTTGGAAGATGTGAATTTTCATCAAATTCCATTGAAGCATTTAACATTTGATCTGAAACATAAGCTTTATGCTTTAATGAGGCTAAATGGGATGTAATAAATGAATATTTAGAATTTTTTATTAAATAATCAACACTACTTTGAGCTATTGCACCACCTTCATTTGGATCTGTTGCTGAACCTAATTCATCTAAAATCACTAAAGAATTAGTACTACTATTACTTAGTATTTTTGATAAAGAATTCATATGTCCACTAAATGTAGATAATTCTTCTTCTATACTTTGATCATCTCCAATATCGGTATATATCTTATCAAAAATAGGTAATATAGAGCCCTCCTCAGCTGGTATATAACCTATAAACTGATTTAATGCTGAAAATAATCCTACGGTTTTAATAGTTACTGTTTTACCACCTGCGTTTGGACCTGAAATAACTACACATTTTATTTTATCATCAATATCAAGTGATATTGGTACAGCTTTTATTCCTAATAAAGGATGTCTTGCATACAGTAATTTAATTTTATTGTCACTTAATTCTACTTTAGAGCAATTATTTTTTATAATCCATCTAGAAAAAGCATAAATTATATCAACATTTTTTACTAAAGGAGACAAATATTTTAAATCATTTATACACTTTTTCAATTGAGAATTTAATTGAGCAAATATTTTTGCAATTTCTATTTGTATTTGTTGCTCAGCTAAAACAACTGAATTGTTATATTCAACCATCTTATATGGCTCTACAAATACAGTATTTCCACTAGAACTATTTCCATGTACAAATCCTTGAACTTTGGATCTAGAATCATTTTTTATTGGTAATACTATTCTATCATCTCTTATTGTTTCTAAATCATTTTGTAAAAAATCTTTATTATTTTTTATATATTCTTTTGTAAAATTAGATCTCTCTCTTCTAGTTTTTTCTACCTTTTTAACTAAACTTTTTATTAAAGGGTGACTTTCTTTTACCATTCCACTCTCATCAAGAGCATAAAAAACATCTTCTTTAAACTTCAATAATTGATCAGATACCCCATCTTCTAATAAATGACTAATTTTATTTGAAGATTTATTATCAAATATTGGAGATTTAATAAAACTATATAATAATTGTGCACTATTTATAAAAGATGCAGTATTATACAAAGATATTCCATCAACATCTTTATGTATTGCTTTTACATCTTTAAATACATTTTCTATTGAAGGAAAACTATTTGGCTTATTTATATTTGGATTATTAAGAATATATATAAAATCTTGAATTTTCTCTTGCAAATGAGAAATTTCATCTTTATTTGTATAAAACTCTCTTTTATATAAAGTTTTTATACTTCCTTCAAATAATAAATTTTTTTCTATTTTTTCTAAAACTTGATAAAATCCTAAATCAACTAAAGTTTTTTTTGATAATTTCATTTCTTTTTTTTCTTTGGTATTCTATATCTTGATTTACTTGTTGAATTAGAACTACCTTTCCATTTTGGACCTTGAAGAGATAATGAATCTATCATTCTCAAATAACTCTCATATCTATCTTCATTAATAATTTCACTCTCAACAAGTCTTTTTATTTCACAATCAGGTTCACTTGTATGAGTACACATTGAAAATGCACATTTGTCACTAGCTTTATTAAATTCTGGAAATGAATTTGCAATTTCAACTGGATCTCTATGGGGAACCATAATTTCTCTAACTCCGGGAGTATCAACTATTGAAATATTATCTCTTTCAAGCAAGAGAGAATAATTAGTTGTATGTCTTCCCCTATCATATTTATCACTTATTTCATTTGTTTTTTGATTAGTATCTAAAATTTTATTTATTAAAGTTGATTTACCTACCCCGCTTTGTCCAACAAAAGCCACAACTTTATTCTCAATTTTTTCTACTAATTTATCAATTCCTATATTTTCCTTTGCACTAACTAAAATAGTATCATAGCCTAATTTTTTAAACAAATTAAATCTTTCTTGATCTCTTTCATTAAGCTTAAAATCACTTTTATTCAAAACAATTAATATTTTAGCATTATTAGAACAAGCAATTACTCTATCAATAAAACGAGGTCTAAAAGGTGGATTAGAACAAGATGAAACACAAACAATTAAATCCATATTTGCAACAACTGTTTGATTACATTTTCCTTTCATATTCCATCTTTGAAAACTATTAACTCTCTCTTTTCTATTAATTATTAAACCTTCATCATCATTAGTTGTTTCAAATTCGACTAAATCTCCAACAGCTAAAGGGTTGTATTCATCATTAACATTATTTAACAATTTACCTTTTATTCTACACTTATAAATGTTGTTATTATATTCCACATTATAAATGTTATTTATTCCACGTATTATTCTTCCTATCATGTTTTCTATGTTAGTCAAAAGAAAAAAACTTGACAAGCTATATTTTTTTGATAATCATAAAAATATGTTTAACTTTAAAACTTGTAAAAAAGATAATTGCAATGCTTTTGTCACCTTAGACAGTGATTATTGCTATAGACACAGTGAAAATAAGAATGAATTACTAATAAAAATGAATAATCTTTTAAGAAATGAAGAATTAATCAGGGATATTACTTTTTCACATGCAGAATTTGAAAACCTTTCAACAGAACAAAGAAATTTTTCTTCTTCTAATTTTTCATTTTGTACTTTTAGGAATATTAATTTTTCAGGATCAAGAATCGCCACATGTTTTTTTGATTTCTGTTTATTTGACAATTGTATTTTTAGTGATACAGATATTAGATATTCTGTATTTTCGGGAAGTAAAATTTTGAATTCTAACTTTTCTAATTCATTATTAATTCATAATAATTTTTCAGGAATTGATGCTTGGTTTTGTGATTTTAGCTGTTGTGATTTATATTTTACAACATTTTGTAACTCTTGCTTAAGAGATGTTAACTTTGAAGATTGTAATTTAAAGAAAGCAGATTTCAGAGAAACTGAACAAAGACGACTGAATTTCAAATATTCAAACTATGAGGATGCTAGTAAATGAGAATATATCAACATTTTTCTGTAGTAGGCTTTTGTAATACATATGTTGTAGGTTCAAAAAAAGGTGGTGAAGCCATTCTAATTGATCCTGGACATGTTGATAATGAACTTATCAGTATAATCGAAAGAAATAATTATACAATAAGTTCAATTTTGTTAACACATCGTCATCAATCTCATACAAAAGGTGTAGGGACTTTGTTAAAACTATATAAACCTACTATATATGCTTACACTTCTAAAGTTTATGATTTTGAAATCACTGAAATAAAAAATGATACTAAAATAGTATGTGGTGGTCTAGATGTTGATATTATCCATCTCCCTGGGCATAGTGTAGATTCTCTAGTTTTCAAAATTGGACATGCTCTATTTACAGGAGATACTTTAATGGCCTCAAGAGTTGGATCAACTCCTGGTTTTGTTGAAAGATCTTTATTAATTAAAATAATAAAAAAGAAGTTACTAAATTTAGATGATAATCTATTAGTATTCCCAGGCCATGGAGCTCCAACAAAAATAAAAAATGAAATCTTATTTAATCCTGAATTAACTGAAGAATCAGCATCCCCATGGCTAAGAAACCAAATAAAACTTGAAAGACATAATAGATTTTAATTATTTTTCTTTAATTTTATTGGAGTTTCATAATACTTTTTTTTATGGCCCTTTTCTAAAATAAAAGGGTCTAATTGTTTAATAACATTTTTAAATCTCTGTGGCATAGGCGATCTAAATCTCATTTTGTTATAAGTTTTCGGATGCAATATCTCTAATTGAAGAGCGTGTAACATAAGAGTTGCATCTCTAAAATTTTTATCAGTATTAGAATATATAGGATCACCTAATATTGGATGATTTATACTTTTTAGATGAACACGTATTTGATGTGTACGCCCTGTGTGAATATTAATTCTTACTAAAGCATACCCTCTATATTGTTTTAAGACCAAATAACTAGTATCTGCATTTTTTCCTTTATCTTTTTCACAAGTAATATATTTTTTTCTATCTTTAGGATCTCTAATTAAATTGTCATTTATTCTACCACGTCTTTTGTCAAAATAGCCCTTTACTAAAGCTATATATATTTTACTTGTTTTTCTCTCTTTAAACTGTGCAGATAAAGCTCTTTGACTTTCTCTATTTAATGCAACAACCATTGTACCACTTGTATCTTTGTCTAATCTATGAACAATACCTGGTCTTAAATGTGAAGTTTTATCAACATAACTATCAATTTCCTCATCATCCTCTTTATCAAAATTAGTTGCAAAATTATCACCATATCGATAAACCAAAGCATTTACTAATGTATTGTGATAATTGTTTGCCCCTGGGTGAACAACTAGATTTTGTTCTTTATTAATCACAAATATATCTTGATCCTCATAAAGAATATTAAGAGATATATTCTCTCCTTCAATTCCTTCAAAGAATTCCTCACTATATTTTATCTCTATTTCTTGCCCACTCTTAATTTTAGTACTATTTTTAACTAATTTATTATTAATAAATATCTGTGTATTTTTATCTGAAACAAGAGATCTTGATATATTTTCAATATGAGATGCAATATAGCTATCAACTCTCATTTTTTCATCAATTTCTTCTACAATTAATTTATGACTTACTTCTTTTTTTGACATATATTATTCAAATTCTCCTATAATATAATCTCCAAGTGCGATTGATAACGATATGAGAGCAGCAACAGATAATTGATTTTTAAAATTTGTAAAATCATCATTAGATGAAGTATCTATTAATGAAATATTATCAGCTACATTATAAGCTAAAATGCTTAGTGGTAAAGTTATTGCAAACGATCCAAAAAATAAACTTTCACCTCTTCTTAATTTCCAACTCCAAGAAGGAAATTCATCTAAAGTATATGATTCATAATCCTTAAAATCATTAGTATCTGATATTAAAGAAGTGCATGATATACAAAATACTAAAAATAATGCAATAACTTTCTTTTTCATAAAAACTAACCTTTTTTTGAATAATCTCTATTGCCAAATATTTTTGTTCCAACTCTTATTATAGTAGATCCTTCCTCAATAGCAATATCATAATCACCACTCATTCCCATACTAAGCTCTTTAATTTTATATGAAAGCTCTATCTCAAGCTTTTCTTTTATTTCTCTAACTAATTTAAAAGCTTCTCTGACATCTTTTTTACTTCCATTTAATGGTCCAATAGTCATTAAACCTGTAAGATTTACATTATCTAAAGCGATAGCTAACTTTGCAGCATCTTTTATTGCTTGATATGTTTCAAAGCCTGTTTTATTTACATCTTTTGAACTATTGTATTCTAGCATAACATCTATAACTTCATTTCTATTTTTTGCATATGAATTTATTTTATTTAAAATTTTTATCGAATCTACACTATCTATAGAATCAAATAACTCAAGTGCTTTTTTTGCTTTATTAGACTGCAAATGCCCAATTAAATGCAATTCTAAATCTTTAGCTCTATCACCTTTTTTAGGAAATTTATTATCAACTTCTTGAACTCTATTCTCTCCAAAAAGACGCTCTCCTAAATTATATGCTTCTTCAACAGCTTCAAAGGGATGAGTTTTGCTAACACACATTAATCTAACATTTTGATTTTTTTCTTTAATTTGATTATTTAATTTATTTAATATTTCTTTCATAATTTCACTACTATATTTATATAATAATTATATTACTATTATTTGATATAATTATTTATTTATATAAATACATATACCTCCAATCAATTATTTTTTATTATAATTTTTTCTTTTCAACTTTAATTCATTATATTGCTTTTTCCCTTTAATAAGCAAAGAAGAAAATTCTTCTCTAACTTTATCTAATTGAGTATCAATATAAATATTTTTCTTTTTCATACTAGGGAAAGCATTAATGATTCTTTTATTTCTTCTAGCAAGTCTTGCCTTTCGTTGAATTTGCTCTTCATTCCATTTATCTCTAATAGTTTGAACAAAATCTTCGGCCTTTCCATTCTTTTTAAGAGTAAGAATTTTTTCTTTAACTTCTTCACTTCTATCTCTAAATTCATCAAGTGCTTTATTAAATGATGCCATTTTAGAAGCCGATAGTGCAAAATCGAAACTCATACCAAAAACGATAATCATTGTCAAATAATATTGTACAACTTGAGGCAAATAATTAACAAATCTAAAAATATAGGGATGAATAACATATACTATTAATAGACTTAATATCCCAAATAATGTTGAATTTAATAAACAAACTCGTCCATTAATGTTAAAAAAATAATTACTATAATCCCAAAGCTTAATATGGAATATTTTTTCAAGGAGTAAAGAGCCAATATATTCTATAATGCTTGTTGATATCATTCCTGCAATAAATAATAACACAATATTGTTAATAAAAGGTTCTAATAAGAATAAAACGCTCATTGCTCCAAAACCATATATTGGTAAATAAGGGCCATGCAAAAAACCTCTATAAACTATTTTTTTCTCCCCAATAGAACAATATATTTCTTCACAAACCCAACCAATAAAACAATATATAAAAAAGAAAATAATTTCTGTATTTATCATATAACATCCTATAAATTAATTAATAATAACTATTATTAAACAAATTTTTTGTATATATATCAACCGGGTTATCAAAAAGGGTTTTAGTTTCTTGAATCTCAACTATTTTACCATCATTTATAACACCAATTCTATCACAAATATATCCAACAACATTTAAATCATGAGAAATAAAAAGAAAAGTTAAGTCCATTTTTTTCTTCAAATAATTTAATAAATTTAAAATACCTGCTTGTATACTAATATCTAGAGCTGATACACACTCATCTAATACAACAAACTTTGGCTCTAATACTAAAGCTATTGCAATAGCTAATCTTTGTCTAAGACCTCCGGATAATTGATGAGGATAACTTGTTTTATACATTTTATCTAAACCAACTAAATCCATCATCTTATCAACCTTTAAAGATCTCTCTTCTTTTAATCCTATTTTATGAATATCTAAAGGCTCTTTTATCAAATAACCTACAGTTTTTTTACTATCTAGAGAACTATAAGGATCTTGAAATACTATTTGGATATCTTTATAAAATTGCTTTAAATCACTTCTTTTTTTAATTAATGACAAATCTTTATCCATGAATTTTATTGAACCATTAAAGGATGTAACTAATTTCAATAATAACAAAGCAATTGTGCTTTTTCCTGATCCACTATTTCCAACAAGACCAAAAGTTTCACCTCTTAAAATTTCAAAAGATATATCTTCTAAAATTAAGTCATTTTTGTAAGAAAAAGATACATTCTCAAGTTTTATAAAACTCATTTATTTAACTCCTTTGCAAAATGACATCTTAGGCATGAATTTCCCATTTTCTCTAATTTAGGTTTTTCATTAAAGCAAATTTCTTTTGCATATTCACACCTTGGTGCAAAAGGACACATATTATTATTCCTGTCCTCTAGTTTTGGAACTATCCCAGTGATAGAATCTAATACTTGCCCTTTTTTATCAACTGACGGTAATGATTTTAATAAAGCCTTTGTATAGGGATGTTTTGGATTATTTATTAAATCTTTAGTAGTTGAACTTTCTACCATCATTGATGCATACATTACATAAATTTTATCACTAAATTTTTTTACAAGAGATAAATCATGAGAAATGAATAATACAGCATTTTTTAACTTTTCATTCATATCTTTTAAAACTTGTAATATTTGATTTTGTACACTAACATCTAAGGCTGTAGTTGGTTCATCAGCAATTAATAAACTAGGATTATTTATTAGCGCTTGAGCGATCATTACTCTTTGTCTCATCCCCCCTGAAAGTTGATGAGGATAAGAATTATAAACTCTATCTAAATCATCAAGTCCAACCATATTTAGCATTTTATATATTTTTGCTTTACTATTTAAATCATCTTTTTTGTGAGCTTTAATTGCTTGCTTTATTTGTTTATTAACTTTCATCAAAGGGTTTAAAGCACTCATTGGCTCTTGAAATATCATTGATATCTCATTTCCTCTAATTCTATTTAATTCTTTAATATTTAAAGCAAGAAGATTTTTATCATTATAGATTATTTCACCATTAAGTATTTTTGAACTAGGTGGAATTAATGAAAGAATAGATAAAGCACTTAAACTTTTTCCACAACCACTTTCACCAACTAGAGCAACAAATTCACCTTTTTTTATTTCAAGATTTATCTCATCAACAGCTTTTACTACCCTATTATTTATATTAAAGGCTAAAGAAAAATCTTTTATTTCTAATATATTATTATTATTCATTTCTCTTCTTCTCTTCTCATACTTTATTAATCCCATCACCCAGTAAATTGAATCCTAGAACTAAAATTATTATAAAAATTGATGGTATTATTACATATGAAGGTTTTTGTAATATATACGATTGTGCTTCACTAACCATTTTACCTAAACTTGGATTTGGAGGTTGTATACCTAATCCTAAATAACTTAACCCTGCTTCTGAGAGCACAGCTGTAGCAAAAGTAAGTGATGCTGTTACTATTAACTCCCCATATATATGATGAAATATATGTATTACCATTATCCGAAAATTACTTGCCCCTCTAGCTTTTGTTGCCAATACAAATGGAGAATTTCTATATGAATAATACCCTCCTCTTGCAATTCTAGCAAATCGTGGAATACTCATAATAGTTAATGCAATAATAATATTTTTTGCACTTGTTCCAAAAACAGCAATTAACATTAAAGCTATTAACACCCCTGGAAATGACATTAAAGTATCTATTATTTTTTTAATTATTTCATCAACATATTTTGAATAATATCCAGCTAAAGCTCCTATCGGAGTTCCTAAGATAAAACCAAATAAAACTACATAAAACCCTATTTCTACACTTAAAAGAGTTCCAACCATAATTCTAGATAATATATCTCTTCCTAAATGATCAGTTCCTAATAAATGTTTAAATGAAATATCTGCTAATTTATTTGAAATATCAATAGTATTAATTTCATAAGGAAGCTTAATTATTCCCCAAATAATTATAAAAATAATAAAGGATAAAAATATAAAACCACTTAAAAAATTCTTATTTCTAAAATAATCTTTCAAAACATCTCCTATTTTATCCTAATTCTTGGATCAATAAATCGATATAGAATATCTATTATAAAATTAACTAATATTACAATTAATGATAAATATAATACTAAAGCTTGGATAAGAGGTAAATCTCTACTTGTAATACTTGAGGTAATTAACTTACCTATACCAGGTAAAGAAAAGACATTTTCAATAATAATACTACCTGCTAATATATCTGTTACAATAAGGCCTACAATAGTTATAACAGGAATTAATGCGTTTCTTAAAACTTGTTTATAAAGAACTGTTTTTTCACTCAAGCCAAGACTATAAGCAGTTCTAACATAATCCATTTTTAATTGCTGATTTACAGATGTATTTAAATATCTTACAACAATAGAAGATGCACCAATAGCTATTGATAAACTTGGCAATAATAAACTTTTTATATTTAATATAGGATTTGTAGAAAAAGATACATAACCAATTGATGGTAAAACACCTAAATTAACTGTAAATATTGCAATCAAAAATATCCCAAGACAAAAAGTTGGTATACTCATACCAATTTGTGAAAAAATAGAGAGTGGAATATAGCTTTTTTTATTTCTTTTACTCACTAATAAAAGACCAAAAGGGATTGCAATTATTAGTGTAAGTAATAGCGAATAAATAGATAATTGCAAGGTAACCACCAATGCATCAAAAATAATTGGAGCAACAGGTTTTTGATATTTATAAGAAACACCTAATTCCCCTTTTAATAATGATTCAATCCAATTAATATATCTAACAACTGCGGGAGAATCTAAATCCATAGTTTCTCTTAGTTGAGCTATCTGCTCTTGAGATGCATCCAGACCTAAAATAACTTGTGCAGGATCTCCTGGCAAAATATTAAATATATAAAATGTTATAATCGATACTAATAAAATAGTAATAAATGTATTTATAAACTTTTTAATAAAATATAGCATAATAATTCCTAATCAACATAAAGTCTATTATACTATATTTTAAATGATAATAGCTACACCATTTATTTATTTTCATATTGCATACTAGCAAAATCAATTAAACCTGCTGGATAATATTTATATCCGAGTAAATCTTCTCTCATTGCTACAGTATTATTTGGATCACAAAGCCAAACTGAAGCATTTGTTTCACTTAATATTTTTTGCGCTTCTTTATATAAAGTAGCTCTTTTTTCTTTATCAACTGATTTAGCAGCTTTATTTATCACTCTATCATAATCATCATTTGTATAATTTATAAAATTACGTTTATAAGTTGTTTCATATCTTGATAGAATATCATTTGGATCAATTTTTCCTGCAAGTCCAATTATTGTAGATTGATAATTTCTATTTGTATAAACCTCTTCTAACCAAGTACCCCATTCTACACTTTTAATTGTTACATTAATATTAATTTTTTGAGCTTCACTTGCAATAATTTGAGCTGAATTTACATGTTGATAATAATTAGACGGAACTGTTATTTCTAAATCAAAACCATCTTCATAACCTGCTTCTTTTAATAACTTTTTTGCTTTTTCTGCATCATAATCATAATATCCATCTAAATCATAATTATAATAATAATCCATTACAGGGCTAAAATTTGTATATAATTTAGTAGCATAACCGCCAAATACACCATCGATAATATCGTCTCTATTTACCATTAAATTTAGAGCATGCCTAACTTTTTTATTATTTAATGGCTCACTATCATTATTTAAAGCCCATAATATTACCATATTCATTGGAGAGCTATCAATTTTATAATCTTCTTCTAATAATTTTGCATTATCATTTGAAATAATCGCAATATCTAATTGATTAGATTTTAGAGCACTAACAACTGAAGCTTCATCACTAATAATAAAAATCTCAGCTCTTTTAATGGATGGCATTTTTTCTTTATTATAATAATCATCAAATTTTTCTAATACAACTTTTTGAGATGGAATATATTCAACAAATTTATAAGGTCCACTTCCAATTGGATTTATAGCTTGATCATCATATCCTCTTGGTAATATTGCAATGGTTGTTGTTGATAAAAATGCACTTGAAGGAGATTCTAGAATAAATTTAATTGTATTTTCATCAACCACTTCTATTTTATCAATACCACTATATCTAGCAGCATTTGCAATATCACCACTCATATTTAATAAATTTTCATAAGTATATAAAACATCATCACTACTTAACTTTTTACCATTATGAAAATATACATTATCACGTAATTCAAAAGTATATTCATCATGATTATCATTTATTATTACATTTTTAGCAATTGCAGGATATAAACTTCCATCACTCTCAAATTTCATCAATCCTTCAAATACATTATTAAAAATAGCTTTTGTATCAACAGCTGCACTTAACCAAGGATCTAATGAATCTGGTTCAGATGCGATATTTATTCTAACAACATCGTTTTCAATAATATCTTCACTACCACCACTCTTTTTTTCACATCCTAATAACAAAAACAAAGTTAATATCAAAATAAAACTTATTTTAAAATTTTTAATCATTTCATACCCCTTACCCAAAAACATAGCTTTTTGTGTTATAATTAACATTATATTAAAAATAAATTAATGAAACTAGTATTAATTTAAACTTTTTCTAATTTAAAAACATAAAATATAAAAAAAAATATTTTTTTATAAATTTGTGTTGACTAAAATAACCCATGTTTGATATATTCCATAACGTACTCGGGCGGATAGCTCAGTGGGAGAGCGGTTGCCTTACACGCAACTGGTCGGGGGTTCAAATCCCTCTCCGCTCACTTATAAAGATTCTCATATTTTTGAGAATCTTTTTTTTTCACTTTCTTATTTAATAATTTGGTAGTAAAATATTTTTATGAAAAAAAATATATACCAAGCTAAAGGTCATTTAATTGATTCAGGCCTATTTTCTCAAATTGTAAATACTATATTAAATGA
>Ga0102926_1001601_pt1 | contig 13291 bp, 16 predicted proteins | sample SalPonR1_A_D2_MG_FD_78173 | JGI IMG/M metagenome (GOLD analysis project Ga0102926, IMG submission 78173) | Salt pond soil microbial communities from South San Francisco under conditions of wetland restoration - Salt Pond MetaG R1_A_D2_MG | ecosystem: Environmental > Aquatic > Marine > Intertidal...
GGTCCTTTTCCCGCGGTCGGATCGGCGACCTTTACCCCGGCGCGGCGCAGCGCCTCCCGGTATGACCCGGGCAGCGACTTGCTCCCCACTGCGTCGGCCATAAAGCGCACTGTGACGCCCCGCTCCGCGGCGGCGGTCAGCCGGTCACGGAAGCCGCGACCGATCCGGTCGTCGTGCACGATGAAGAACTGGATCAGGACATAGTGCTCGGCGGCGTCGATGGCGGCGAAGATCGCATCGAAGGTGGCCTGCCCGTCGATCAGCGGCACGAGCGCATTGCCGCGGACCACCGGCAGGTCGGCGATCCGTTCGAAGGGCGCGGGATCAACGCGCGGCGGCGCCTCGGGCGCGTTGGCGGCGCCGAGTTGACGCACCCCGTCGATCACGCGCTCGCTCGTGCGGCGCGAGATCAGGTAGCCCCGGTAGCGGTGATGCCCGAGGAACAGGTAAAGCAGCACACCGATATAGGGCGCTGACAGCAAGAACACGACCCAGCCGACCGCTCCCTGTGGCGTGCGCGCCGAGGTGACGGCGCGCCAGGCACAATAGAAGGCGGCGACCTGAAGGACGGCGACCGCACTCACGATGCCGGTGACGATCACGATAAACCTCCCTCGTCCGCTTCCGGACACGGCTGCTTATAGAAGAACTGCCTCGCAGATCCATCCCGCATCGCAGGCCACCGCGCCGGCACGGAGCTGACTCCGCGCGGGATTGATCGCAGCTTGACACCAACCGCCCGTCCCGATCCGGACCGCCCCTTGAAGAACGCCCCGTTTCTGAACCTCGTTCTCGCCGTGGTCTTGGTGATCGCGGTCGGCTGGCTTCTGGTGGCCGGGCGGACGATCATCCTGCCGATCGTCACCGCCTTGATTCTGGTCTACGTGATGCTCTCGGCGTCCGAGACGCTGAGCCGCCTTCCCATCCTCAGAGCGGTGCCGGCGGTCCTGCCGAAGGCGCTCGTCCTGGCTGCGTTCACGGCCGCCAGTCTCGGGCTTGCCTTCGTCGTCGCGGCGACGGTGCGGGACATCGTGGACGTCCTGCCGCGGTATCAGCAAAACCTCGACACCGTCATGCAGGCCCTGGCCCGACGCTTCGACATGGAAGCGCAGACGATCTGGACCGAGATCGGTGCCGCGACGCTCGACAGGATCGACCTGCAGCGGATCGTTCTGGCGGCGCTGGGCGGTTTCACCTCGGTGGGCGTCACGGTGTTCCTTGTCGTCATATATGCCGGGTTCCTGAAGGCCGAGAGGGAGACCGTCCCGCGCAAGATCCCGGCCGCGCTGACGTGGATTTTGCGCTGTTATGGGCGATCACCATCGCGCTGCCGAACTACATCCCCTATGTCGGATTGTATCTTGGCGTGGCCGTTCCGGTGATCCTGGCGCTCGGTCAGTTCGCCTCGCTCCAGACAACACTGATCCTGCTCGCGCTGCTGGTCGCCGCGCAGACCTGGGTCGGCAAAGTTCTCGAACCGAGCTGGATCGGACGGAAAACCGAACATGAGCCCTGTCGTCGTCCTTGTCGCCCTGTCGTCTGGGGCGCGCTCTGGGGCATTTCCGGGGCGATCCTGGCGGTCCCGATGACTTCGATCCTGATCATCGTGACGTCGAGCTTCGCGTCGACCCGGTTCATTGCAGTGCTGCTGTCCGAACGCGCCGATCCCTACCCGCCAGCCAACAGCGAGTCCTGACAGGCGCCTAGGCTTGCCGTGGCAGGCCGGCGCGTGCACTACTTGACCGAGGTTCATCGGAACGAGGGCTTGGCATGCGTTTCCTGCGGTTTCTCCTGACACTCGCGATCATCGTCGCGCTGGCCGTCTTCGCACTGCGACTTGCCTATCCGCTTCCCGATCTGCCCCAAGGCGAAGCCTCGGCCGCCATTCCCGCGAGTGCGGAGACCCGTCTTGGCGCGGCGATCCTGCCGCGGATGGCCGAGAACGAGGGCCTGAGCGGTGTCGTGCCCCTTGCCGACGGGCGCGACGCGCTGGCCGTGCGGATCCTCTTGGCGCGCGCCGCCGAAGAGACCATCGACGTGCAGTACTACATCTGGCAGATGGACACGACCGGCTGGCTCCTTCTCGACGAGTTGCGGGCCGCCGCCGAGCGCGGGGTCCGGGTGCGGATGCTCCTCGACGACAACGGCATTCCGGGCCTCGACAACGTGCTGGCCGACCTCGATGCCATGGAGAACGTCGAGATCCGCATCTTCAACCCGTTCACGATGCGCAGCCCGAAACTGTTGTCCTACGCGTTCGACTTCTTCCGGCTGAACCGTCGCATGCACAACAAGTCAATGACCTTCGACGGGGCGGCGACGGTCATCGGCGGGCGCAACATCGGCGACATCTACTTCGCCTATGGCGAGGGCGTGGCCTATTTCGACTTCGACGCGCTGGCGGTGGGGCCGGCAGCGGCAGAGGTCTCGGAGAACTTCGACGCCTACTGGACCAGCGGGTCGTCCTACGCCGCCGCCGACGTGCTGCCGCCTTCGGAGAATGGCTTGGAGGACCTGGCGGCCGCGGTCGCCGAGGCCCGGCAAAGCGCGCGCGGGTCCGACTACGTCGCGGCGATCGATGCGGCGCCTGTGGTCTCGCGCGTGCTGGCCGGCGAGGACACCCTCGAATGGACGACCGTCGCTCTGGTCAGCGACGACCCCGCGAAGGGGCTGGGACAGGCCGCCGACGAGGACCTGCTGATCGGGCAACTGCCCGACATTCTGGCCCGTCCGGCGGAGAAGGTCGACCTCGTCTCGGCCTATCTCATCCCGGGTGAAGCCGGGACGGCCCTGCTGGAGAGCTACCTGGCTGACGGAGTACGCACCCGTCTGGTCACCAATTCGCTCGAAGCGACGGACGTGCCCGTGGTGCACAGCGCGTGGATGGGCTACCGTGACCGGCTGGTGCGCGGGGGTGCAGAGATCCTGGAACTGAAGGCACGACCGGACCGGCCCCAAGGAACCTCGCTTGCGCAGATCCTGACCGGATCGCAGTCGAGCCTCCACGCCAAGACCTTCGCCGTGGACGACGAACGCATCTTCATCGGGTCGTTCAATTTCGACCCGCGCTCGGCGGCGCTGAATACCGAGATGGGGTTCCTGATCGACAGCCCAGTCATCGCGACGGACCTGTCCCGCGCGCTTGACCGGTTGGAGACGTTCTACGCGGTCTCTGCCCTGGAGAACGGGGATATCTCCTGGGAGGAGACGCGCCCGGACGGCCGGGTCATCACCTTCGAGAGCGAACCCAACACGACCTCCTTCCAGCGCGGAATGGTCGCCTTCATGAGCTGGCTGCCCTTCGAGTGGATGCTCTGAGCCGCGGCGCCCGGATCAGGGCGCGCTGCCGTCGATGGCGGCGCGGGCGGTGACGAGCGGACTCGAGGGGCCACGCAGGATGACGGCGCCATCGGGGCCGATCTCCAAACCGATCACCTGCGTCAGCGCGTCTAAGAACCGGCGCTCCTGCGTCATGGCAGGCCCGCCCGGGAAGGTCATGCGGCATTCCGGCAGCTCCTCGCCGGGGACGGGCCGCAGGATCAGTCGCTCGGTGCCGGTGTGCCCCACCCCAGTCGCCGCAGTTTAGTCCCCGATAAGTCAATCCGTTTATCGCTCAACGCAAACCGGCCTCCATATCGAGTATGGTGGCCCTCAAGGCACTCTGGTCCACCCGAATGAATCCCTGTGCGGCACGCTGCACGTCGATCACGGTCATCATCACGGCGCAGAGCAAGGCCGAGAACATGAAGCTGCGCCATGTTAGCGGGCGTCCCGCGATCCCGGAGCGGTTTCCAAGGAGAAAGAGCGCGGCGAGCGCCGTCACGAGGATGATGATCTGGGACAGTTCGGCAATGGGCACGGAGAGGCTGCGCATCCGGAGCTGGTGCGCGTCGAGCACGTCGTTCACGGCTCCCGCGACGAAAGTTGCGATGGGCGGCGGACTCTGATCGCGCGTGGCCTTGATGGTGAGTGGCCATAGGCGTCCCTGAGCCATGAGACTACGTTCAATGAAGGCTCGCGCTTCGTCCCGCGACGCGACTCCCGCGGCCTCGGGGACGAGGCGGGTCTGCGCATAATCATAGAGAGCGCGCCTCAGTTCGGATCGTCCCGGCTCGGGAAGATAATCGGTCCGCAGGAACGCCGTCCCGAGCGCATTGGCTTCGGTGATGACGTCGGCCTTCCGCGCCTCGAGAAGCGAAAGCGCGCTACCGAAGCTGAATGCCAGCAACAATCCGAGCAGCGCCATGATCGCGCCCAAGGAAGCCTCGCCGGCACGCAGCTCCACGTCCTTCCCAGCCGCCAGCCTCCGGTTACGCGCAGCGCGGCCGATCAGGAAGCCGAGGATTGCGAAACCCGGGAGAAGAACAACCAGCAGGAGCGCCGTCGTGACCATCCCGAGAGCGGGAAGTGTGATATGCTCATAGACCGTTGCGGCTGTCCCGGATGCCATGGGTCATCGTCCGTTCACTAAACGCGCCGCCGTGGCGAGCGGCGATCGGAAAGGCAACGTCGCCGGCCGACCGAAAGCGCTTCATTCGCCTCAAGTTGCGCAACTGCCGCCGGGCGGCCGGCGCGATGAGCTCTGTCGCAGAACGTCACGCGGTGGCGTCCGGCTCCCGACGGTCGAGCGCGATGAATATGAGTGAAACCCCATTCGAGATGAGCTCGATCGCGAGGAAGATGCCGAGCACCACGGCGCTCGACCAGGGGAAGTTGGTGAAGATCATCAGCGACAGAGCGATGGATAAAATGCCTGCCACGACCAGGATGCCACGTGCGCCTGCCGCCATGGGCGTGAAGGCGATAACGAGACGGAACACTCCAATAATCATCATGAGGCCCGCAACGATGAAGGTCAGTCGGACGACACCTTCGAGGGGGTTCATGACGAGGCTCAGCCCGAAAACGGTGATCAGGACGCCAAGCAGAATGGCCCAGATCCGTGCGCCCCATCCCTGGTCCTGGAATGCAGATATGAAGGTGAGGATGCCGATGGCGGTGAACATGTAGCCTGCCAGCAATTCAGCCGTCAGCGTGGCGGCGAACGGATTGGCGAAAGCGACGATGCCAGCGATGATCGAGATGATCCCGACGACGAGCCAGAGGAACCAGTATTTCATTTCGTTCTCCGTTGGTCGATGCCGTGCCGCCCTCTCGGCCGGACACAGCGCCGCGGTGTCAGCCGGCCTTCGCGGCCAACTGCTTGAACACGTAGAGGGGAAGCAGGATCGACGCGACAAGGCTGCCAATCCAGACAAGAAGCGTGGCGGCGAGCCAGTTCGCGATGCCGCCGATATTCATCCCGCTCATCAAGATGTCGGTCAAGAACAGCCCGACGAAGATCGTGACAAGCGCGATCCCGCCCATGAGTTGAGGGAAGTTCTTGAGAGAAACCTTGGTCACAAGCGGTCCGAGCACTGTCTGAACCAGCGAGAAGACCGCGACGGCAACGACGAAGGACAGCGGATCGATGACGAAGCCGGGCAGAAGGACGATGGAGAGCAGCAGGCCGACCGCGTTTGCGCAGAGATAGGCGAGCGTGGAAATCAGGAACCGGACCAAGAAATCCCTCCTCTTCTTTGTAGAGCCGGCATCGACAGCGCTTCGGCCGCTGGCGAAGGCGACACGAAATTTCGTGTTGCAGGGCGCCTTCCCGTGAGGCGCGGAAGGCGGCACTTATCAGGCATTGGGTCGGATGATGACCTCCACCCGGCGGTTCTGCTGACGGCCTTCCGGCGTGCTGTTACTCGCCACGGGCTGCGTCTCGCCAAGCCCGCTGGCGCGCACACGCGCGGGCGCGACGCCCTGCTGGACGAGAACGCCGGCCACAGCCTCGGCCCGGCGTTCCGAAAGCCCCAGGTTGTATTCGGCCGACCCGGTGTCGTCGGTATGGCCGATAACCGCGACGGTGCTGTCGGGGTATTCGATCAGGTTGCGCGCCACCGCGCGAAGATCGCCCTGCACCGAAGGCTGGATCGCTGCGCTGTCGGAGTCGAACAACAGGCCACCCGGCATCGTCACGCGAAGGAACTCACCGGTGTTCTCCACGATGATGCCGTCGTTCGCGAGCGATGACCTGAGGTCTTCCGCCTGTGCGTCCAGCATTGCCCCGACCATCCCGCCCGCCATCGCACCGGCCGCCGTCCCCAATGCGGCATTGCGGACGCGGTCCTCATCGTCGGCGGTCGCGCCAAGGAATCCTCCGAACATTCCGCCCATGACGGCGCCGCCTTGCTGTCGTTCTCCGGTTCCATCACAACCAGCGAGAAAGAGCGCGGAGGCTGCCGAAAGAGCGAGACTTTTGGATTTCGATCGCATCTTAGGTCCCTGTGTTTGTTCATGCATCCTGGGGATTGGCCATTATCACGCGTTCAGGACACGCGCCTTCTGCGTGGTGAATTCCTCTTCGGTCAGCACGCCTTGCTCCTTCAGCGCCACGAGCTTCTCGAGTTCGGCCGCGGGCGAGATTCCTGCCATGTTGCGGATGCAGTCCCTCTGGGCATCCTCCCATCGCTTGGCTGTTTCGAGCTGGTTTGCCTCCATCCGGTCCCCCCGGACGATGATGTAGGCCAGCACGCCGAGCCACGGGATCAGGATGATGAACAGCACCCAGAGCGCCTTGGATATGCCGCGCAGATCCCTGCTGCGAAAAACGTCGGCGAGAACCGAGATCACGACCCAGATCCACGCGAGCATCAGGAACAGCCAGAAGATCGACCAGAAAATGTCGAAGAAGCCGAACGTCTCTTCCATTGTGTGACCTTTCGTCTCGTTTGCTCACGCGGCCTCGGCCAGCGCAACTTTCCTCAGGTTCTCGCGCCGCTCGGCGCCGTGCGGGTCACTCGGACCCGCGCATGGGCTCAAGGCTCGCCTCCACGGCTGCAGAAAGCTCGCCCCATGCCGCGACAAGACCGCCGTTCAACTCGTTCCATGCGCTGTCCGCCCCGGCCTGAAGCGTGCCGACCCGCTCGGCCAGACCGATCAGGGCTGACTGGAGTTCTGCCAGACGCTCGTTGGCGTCTTCCCGCGCCGCCTCGGTCATCTGCGCCCACTCTTCGCGCATCTCCTGCTGACGCGCCGCGACGGCCGCATCCATCGCGTCAAGTGCTGCCCGGGCTTCTGCGATCGCGGCTTCGCGCTGGGCTACCGAATAGGCCGCTATGGCATCCATCGCCTCGGCGACCTGGGTGCGGACATCCTCGAGCCCCGCATCAGGTTCGGTCTGCGCCACGGCTTGGCCTGCGAATGTCAAGGCGACAGCCGATAGGATCGCGACCGCAGCCAGAGCGCCCGTTTTCATTGTTTCCGCCACGAAAGTGTCACTCCTATTTCCATTCGTCGTTAAGCGGCAACCGTATCCACCCGTTGCGAAGAAAGCGCCTTGTGGATGAGCGCTCCCAACGCCGCGCCGACTAGCGGTGCAGCCCAGAACACCCAGAGTTGGGAAATTGCCGCCGTCTCGGCGAACACCGCAGCCCCGGTAGACCGCGCCGGATTTACCGAGGTGTTCGACACCGGGATCGAGATCAGGTGAATGAGCGTAAGCCCCAAACCGATCGCGATCGGGGCAAAGCCTGCGAACTCGGTCTTCGACGTTACGCCGAGGATGATGACGAGGAACGCCGCCGTGAGCACGACCTCGATAACGATGACCGACAAGAGCCCGTAGCCGCCTGGCGAGAGGACACCGTACCCGTTGGAAGCAAAACCGCCCGCTGCCCAGTCGGGCGCGCCGGAAGCGATCGTGAAGAGAACCCCCGCGCCGGCCAGACCGCCAAGAACCTGCGCGACCCAGTATTGCGCCAAGTCCCCCCAGCCGAACCTGCCGGCCATCGCCAACCCCAGGGACACCGCCGGATTGAAATGCCCGCCGGAGATGTGACCGACGGCATAGGCCATGGTCAGCACCGTGAGGCCGAAGGCCAGAGACACGCCGAGAAGGCCGATCCCGATCTCGGGAAAGCCTGCCGCCAGGACTGCGCTCCCGCATCCTCCAAAGACGAGCCAGAAGGTTCCGATGAACTCGGCAGTGAGCTTGTTCATCTTGTCCATCCATATTGATGCGTTCTGATCACGGTTGCATAAAGTTTCTGTTAGTACTTGAACATCGCAGAAGACTGTTCCGCGATGCACAATTCGACAACTTTTTTGAGGGTTGGAGGGGAGACATCCGTGCTGGATGGAATGGGGTGGCTCTCGCAAGCCTCTTTAGAACTCAGGAACGAAATCGCGCGCCGCTGCGACCGGATCACGGCGGCAGAGGTGCATTCGATTTATCGTGCGGGAGACCCGGCCGGAGGCATTTTCGGCATCGTGTCCGGTCGTCTCGATATGCATTTGCCGTTGTGGGGCAGCGATCGCGCGTTGGCGCATGTTGTCGGGCCCGGTTGGTGGATCGGCGATCTGGCCGCCGTGACGGGTGAACCACGTCGCTTTGACATCCTCGTGCAGCGGGATACGCGGCTGCTGCGCCTCAGCCGGGCGGAGATCACCCGCCTCTGCGACAAATATCCGGAAATGCATCAATACCTGCTCCTGATGGCCATGGCGAACATGCGCCTGCTGATCGATGCGGCGGAGGCTCTGGGGTTGTCCCAGCCGGTAAGTCGGGTGAGTGCGTGTCTCCTGCGGATAGACCGGGGCGGACCGGGCTGGCATGGTCGCCTCGAATTGACGCAAGGCGAACTCGCCTCAATCGCGAAGCTATCGCGTCGCAGGACGAATGCCGCACTCCACGAGCTTGAAACCATCGCCGCGCTGCGTCTCGGCTACGGGAAGATCGAGATCCTCGACCGGCCGCGTCTTCAGGCGTTGATGTATGGAGATGACCTGACCCCCTTGATCGCGACGTCCTGAGCTGGGAAGGCTGACGAACCCGTAGCGGACGTCGCACACAGCGATTGCGCCCTGATGGAGCAACCGCATCAGCCAGGATCATCAGCTATTCCGGCTAGAGCAATTGGCTTTGACGGGGTGACGGACATCCGAGACTGTTTGACAGACCTGGCGCTGATGCTAAGCGGCTAGGCGTGGCAACAATTTTGAAAGCATCCTTGTCTCATGGTACACGATAACACGGCGTATTCCATCGACGGGCATTCGTTCGAATTCACCGCTGGCATTGGCGCGGGACTGGAAATAGGAGGATATGTCCATATCGAAGCAGGCAGCGGAGCCGCGTACCTCGGTCAGATAATCGACATCGAGGTTGTCGACGGCTCGGGGGGAACGAAGGTCACCGGGTGCGGCGCGATCCGTGCCGTCACGGACGGCCTCGAAGCGCTTGGCGGAACAGCGACCGCTTTCGGATTGGCTTCCCTTTCCATAGCGGGACCCGAGCTCGTGGAAGCTCACTTCGAAAGGCTGCGAGGCAAGAAGGCCAGCCTCGAGATCGGCACGATGCGCCGGGTTGCCGACGATCCGCCGGCAACACTTCAAGCTGCCGGTTTCGGCCGAAACACGCTGGTGTGCGGCCAATCCGGCTCCGGCAAGACATACTCGCTCGGCCTTATCCTGGAGCGCCTCCTGCTGGAGACGGATCTGAGACTTGCAGTGCTCGACCCGAACTCGGACTACGTGCGATTGGGTGAACTCTGCGATGCCGACCAAATAGGCGTAGAACCAGCCGTCCATGCTGCCTTGGCTGATCGTTACGATATGGCGGTGAGCAAGCTGTCGGTCCACGGGACGCGGCCGGGGCAGAAACCGCTGCGGTCGAGATTCGGGCGGTTGCCGATTGCTCAGCAGGCGTTGGTGTTGGATATGGACCCGCTCCGAGACGCCCGCGAGTTCAATGTGTTTCGGCGGATCGTTCGAGAGATCGGTACCACCGAATATACGCTGAGTGATGTTCGCCAACGCGCGGCAGCGGTGTTCGATGATGCCTCCCGCGACCTCGCAATGCGCATCGAGAACCTCGATGTGGAGGACTTGGGAATCTGGGCGCCCGCGGACGTGCCTGCGATGACAGACCTCGTGCCCAAGGACTGGCGCGCCCTCGTCTTCGACCTCGGCAGCCTTCCGTCGTCCGGAGAGCGTTCTATGATGGCGGCCAGCATTGTCGCGCATTTCTGGAACGCGCGGCATGATCGGGAACCGACGCTCCTCGTGATAGACGAGGCCCACAACGTTTGCCCCCAGACCCCGGCTGATCGTTTCCAGGCGATGGCGTCTGAAGAACTGGCCGCGATAGCGGGAGAGGGCCGAAAGTTCGGATTGTATCTCTTGCTGGTGACACAGCGTCCACAGAAATTGCACGTCAATGTGCTTTCGCAGTGCGAGAACCTCATACTGATGAGGATGAACTCCGCGACCGATATTGAACACGTGGCAACGGCCTTCTCGCACGTGCCCTCGTCTCTGATTCGCCAAGCCTCCGCTTTCTCACTTGGACAGGGGCTGGCTGCCGGGCGGATCGCTGCGGATCCCATGCTTTTTCAAACCGGAAACCGCTACTCTATCGAAGGCGGCAGCGATATTCCCCCGACATGGGCGCGACCTCGCGGTGACTGACGGCGAGCGTCGAATAATCCGGTGACGAGAAAAAGAGAAAGATTCGTTTTTGCCACGCGTACAGTGTGGGAAGAATAGCGGCGGTCCCGAAGCCGTGTAAGCGACGTCTGCGCCCCACCTTCCGACAAGCCTGACGAGTTGCGAAGGCATCCCTGTGATGAGGCAGGGAGTGCGTTTCGCAATGTGTGCTACGAATGCGTTTCTCAGATCGCTGGGAGTGGAGATCCATGCTTCGGGCCATCTGCGCTGGCCGGATGAGGTGAAGGCGCAGGCGGTCGCCGAGACCCTGCGAGCGGGGGCCACGGTGAAGGAAGTCGCCGCGCGGTTCGGGGTTCAGCCCAACCAGCTATCTGCGTGGCGGCGCCAGGCAAAGAACGGCGATCTGGTTCTGCCGGCGCTGGAGGACGATGAGCTCGAGGCGGTTTTCGCGCCTCTGGTCGTGTGTGACGCTGAGCCTCCCGTTCGTGACGTCGAAGGCACCCGCACGCCGTCCGAGATCCGGATCGGCATCGGCGAGGTCGTGATCCATCTCGATGCCTCGACACCGGCCGCACGCATCGCCGAGATCGCCCGCGCCCTTGGCGAGCCCTCGTAATGCTGCCGTCGCACGGGATGCGCATTCTGGTGGCGACGCAGCCGGTGGACTTCCGCAAGGGGCATGACGGGCTGGCGGCCCTGGTCCAGTCGACTCTGAGGGAGGACCCGTTCACCGGCACGGTGTTCGTCTTCCGGGCCAAGCGGGCGGACAGGCTGAAGATCCTGTTCTGGGATGGGAGCGGGCTGGTGATGGCCTACAAGCGCCTGGGGGAGACGACCTTCGCGTGGCCCAAGATCCGGGATGGCGTGATGACGCTGAACCGTGCGCAATTCGAGGCCCTGTTCTCGGGCTTGGACTGGCGCAAGGTCCGGTCTCTGGAAGCCCGGAAGCCGGCTGCGGCAGAATGACTCTCCGCGGTCGAAACCGCGTTCCTTTCCAGTCGGTTCGGGGTATCTTCGCAGCATGCCGTCTGCCGCCAAGATCGACCTGTCGAGCCTGCCCGAGAATCAGCGTGATGTCGTCGCCAATCTCCTGCGCGAGCACGCGGATCTGCTGGCGGCGAACGCAGCTCTGAAGGCGGAAACCACCGACCTGAAGCAGATCGTCAAGCGGCTCGAGCACCTCGTCGCCGAGCTGAACCATGTGGTGCATGGCAAGAAATCCGAGAAGCTCGACGAGGACGACCGGCAGCTTGCCTTCGAGGACCTCGAGACTGCTGTGGCCGAGGTCGAGAAGCAACACGATAAGCACGCTTCTTCGGATGTGGCCCCGCGCCGCAAGGCCGCGTCCGCGCAGCGCAACCGCGGAAACCTGCCCGCGGACCTGCCGCGCATTGAACAGGTCGTGGAGCCCGACAGCCTGGAATGCCCGTGCGGCTGCGGGCAGATGCACAGGATCGGTGAGGATCGGACGGAGCGTCTCGACATCGTGCCCGCGCAACTTCGGGTGCTCGCCACCATCCGCCCGAAATACGCCTGCCGCGTCTGCACCGACGGCGTCACGCAGGCGCCGACGCCTGCGGCTCTCATCGAAGGGGGTCTGCCCACCGAAGGCGCCATCGCCCACGTGCTGGTCGGCAAGTATGCCGACCATCTTCCATTGTATCGCCAGAGCCAGATCCTCGCCCGGTCGGGTGTCAGCATCCACCGCAGCACGCTGGCCGACTGGGTCGGCGTCGCTGGCTTCCACCTGCGGCCCGTCGTCGACCGGCTGGCCGAGCATCTGAAGTCCTCCGGTAAGCTCTTCATGGATGAAACCACGGCGCCAGTGCTGGACCCGGGCCGGGGCAGGACCAAAACCGGCTACCTCTGGGCCCTCGCACGCGATGATCGTGCTTGGGGCGGCAACGATCCGCCCGGGGTGGTCTTCTTCTACGCGCCCGACCGCAGCGGGCAGAATGCCGAGACGTTCCTGCGCGGCTTCGACGGCACGCTGCAACTCGACGGTTATACCGGCTACAACCGTCTCACGCGCCCTTCCCGGAAAGGCGGCGATCCCATCCGAGTGGCCCATTGCTGGGCGCATGCGCGGCGCAAGCTGAAGGAAGTGTTCGACCGCGACGGTTCCGAGATCGCCGCCGAGGGCCTGCGGCGCATCGCAGAGTTCTATGCCGTGGAGGCCGAGATCCGCGGCAGCGCGCTGAGCCAGCGGCTGTCGGCCCGGCAGGCCAGGACAGCATCCTTGGTCGCCGCCTTTGGTGAATGGCTCCAGAAACAGCGTCTGCGCGTCTCGGCCAAGTCCCGCCTCGGAGAAAAGCTGGCTTACATCCACCGCCACTGGGACGGGCTTCAGACCTTCCTCTACGACGGCCGCGTCGAGATCGACTCCAACAGCGTCGAGAACCTGATCCGTCCCATAGCCCTGAGCCGCAAGAACGCGCTCTTCGCCGGCCACGACGAAGGCGGGAAGGCATGGGGCCGCATCGCATCCCTGATCGAGACGGCGAAAATCAACGGCGTCGAGCCCTTCACCTACCTCAAGGCAACCCTCGAGGCGATCGCCAACGGCCACCCCAAGTCCGCCATCGACGGCCTGCTGCCCTGGAACTTCAACCCGTCAAGCTGGATGCGCCGTGATGCGCAGCCGCCGCTTACGTTCAACGGCAGGTTCCGCGCAGAGTGCTTGAACGCGCACTGGTTCCTGACGCTTGCCGACGCGGCCGAAAAGTTGGAGGCTTGGAGGCGTGAGCTGCCTTGCCAGAGAAGAAAGAGGTAGACCAAGTGCGCTCGCAGACCTTACTAA
>Ga0102926_1001603_pt1 | contig 13284 bp, 11 predicted proteins | sample SalPonR1_A_D2_MG_FD_78173 | JGI IMG/M metagenome (GOLD analysis project Ga0102926, IMG submission 78173) | Salt pond soil microbial communities from South San Francisco under conditions of wetland restoration - Salt Pond MetaG R1_A_D2_MG | ecosystem: Environmental > Aquatic > Marine > Intertidal...
GAAGAAAAAGAAAGTTCAAAAAAAAACCTTATTGTACATAATATAATAACAGAAATTGATCAATGTTCATCTCTTTTAGAAGAATATAGAGTATCTAAAATACCTAAAAGACAAAAAGAACTCTTACTAAAGCAAAAAACTATTTTAATGAACATTGAAAATGAAATAAACAGTTTATCCATATTATATAATAAATCTCCTGATAGATATTTTTTAAATAATGGAATAATAAATGGTAAAGATACTATTGATAATCTATTAAATGATCTAGATAAAGGTATAATAACAAAAGAAGCCGAATTCTACAAAATATATTATAGAATAAGTAACACTTATGAATACATATATAAATATCTTACTAATCAATATCTATTTGCTATGGTAAGAGATAATGTTCAAACAATGGAGCAAAGAGAACAGCAACTAAAAAGTTTAAGAATTTTTTCTTATATTTTATTTTTCATATTATTAATTGGCTATATTATATCAACTTCTAGAACTACAAAAAAAATGCTTAATCCAATTGATGAAATGGTTAAAATTGCAAGAGATATTTCTGAAGGTAATTTTGATAAAAAACATAAAATAATTGAGGGACCTCAAGAATTAATGTATTTAGAAAGAACATTGCAAACTATGAAAATTTCTCTCCAAGATAGAATGAACTTAATAAAAGAAAATACATTATTAGAAAAAGAAATACATAACAAAGAAATAGAGCAATTAAATATTCAAAAAGAATTAGAAAAAGCAAAATTTAATGCCCTTCAATCACAAATTAACCCTCATTTTTTATTCAACACATTAAATGTTATTCAATTGACAGCAATGTTTGAAAATGCTGAAAAGACTAGAAAGCTTATTGAAAGTTTGGGAATTATTTTTAGATATTCATTGGAACATCAAAATGAAATAAAAATTGAAGATGAATTATATTTTGTAGAACAATATTTAAAAATACAGAAAGCAAGATTTAAAGAAAGGTTAGAATATTCTATAAAATGTGGTGAATTATGTAAAAAAAACTTAATACCTCCTTTAATAATTCAACCATTAGTAGAAAACTCCATTATCCATGGTATTGAATTAAAAGAAGAAGGGGGTTTTATAAACATTGAAGCTTATAAAGAAAAGGATAAAATAATTATCAAAATAGATGATAGTGGAATAGGTCTAAATGAAAATCAATTACAAAAAAACGATATAGACAAAAATGATAAAGGTCATAATATAGGAATTAATAATATAAAGAAGCGTCTTGAAATTTATTTTAAAAACAGTGCAGAATTAAATTTTATATCGAAACTAAATAATTCTGGATGTATTGTTGAAATAAAGATACCATTTGAGGATACCAATGTATAACTTACTAATAGCTGATGATGAACAACTTGAAAGAGAGGCCATAGCTTTTTTAGTAAAGAAAAGAAAATTACCATTTAATGTTATAAAAGCAAAGAATGGTAAAGAAGCTATAAATGAATTTAATAAAAATAAAATTGATTTCATCATTCTTGATATAAAAATGCCAGTAATAAATGGTATTGATGCAGGGAAAAAAATAAGAGAAATAAATGATACTGTCCCCATTGTATATCTAACAGCTTGGAGCAATTTTAATTTTGCTAAATCAGCTATTTCAATAAGAGCTTTAGAATATTTAGTTAAACCAATAAATAAGAATGAATTATATAAAGTATTAGAGAAATTTATTGAAAAAAACAAACTTGAACAAGCAAAAAAAAATGAAGAAATAAAAACAGTTGTCAATCAATTTTCCAAATCATTTTTTGCATCTTTAAAACATGGGTTAGTAGAAACTGAAATTTTGAAAAAATATTTTAACATCAAAGAGAATAATTATTTTGAAGGAATTTGTTTAATAGTTAGTGAAGTAAAAATAGAAAAACTAAAAACATTCTTCGAGCAAAAAGATTTTTATTCAAATCATTTTTACTATTTTTTAGCTTCAGATAGAACAACAATAATTGTATTTTTAAAAGATAAAAGTTCATTTTTTAAACAACTAAAGATAATTTCACAACCATATTATAATAAAAGCTCTTGTGATATAACAATTTCATTGGGCAGTATTTTTAGCAATTTAAAAGAATTACCTAGATCAATAAAAGAAGCCTCAATTGCATATAGCATTGCAAAAAAAAATAATGAAACAATTCACGAATTTAATAATATTGACGAAAATATACTAAAGGATTCGTCAATAAACTATATTGATGAAATAGAAAAAGCTATTTTAGAATGTAATAGAAAAAAAGCACGTGAGCTTGCTCATAGTTTTTTTGATTCCATAGCTTTTTTAAATAAAGAAAAATTAGTTGAAACTTATTATCAAAATTTTCTTATACTTCATCACACATTATCAAAAAAAATTCCATTTTTTAGAATAGAAAAACCAAATAAAACTATTTATGAAATAGAACTAACTTTATTCAACATGATTGATAATGCAATAAAAGCATTAAAAAGTGATCTTAGTGATAAATATAAAAGGATATTTTTTGAAATAAAATATGAAATTGAAATTAATTATAACAAACAATTAACAATGGATTTTTATTCCGATTTATTAAATATGAACACTAAATATTTTTCTAAATTATTTAAAAATTATAATGATATTAGTTTTATAGATTATTTAACAAATATTCGTATGACAAAATCTCAGAAATTATTAAAAGAAGGTAATAGCGTAAAAGAGACAGCTAAAGCTGTAGGATATTTAGATTCTGCTTATTTTTCAAAAGTTTTTAGCCAAAAATTTAATATTAGCCCATCACAATTTAAACAAACATATGAGGAAAAATAAATTCTTCTCATATGTTTATTATAATACTAATACGATACTAGAGAAGGTAAATATGTTGTAAGTGATGGGAAAATACTAATTAATAATAAAATAATTACATTACAAACAACTAGAGGGAAAGCGCCTTTAAATATTTCAGTAATTTGCATTTTATTAATTTTAGTACAAGCATTTAGACACATACCAACAGGAGGAGTAACCAAACCAATTGCTAATCCAGTTATCAACATTGCACCAAATTGTAATGCAGAAATTCCAACAGATTCCATTACAGGCAATAAAATTGGAGTAAGCAATAAAATTGCTGGAGTAACATCAATAAATGCACCAACTAATAAAATTAATAAATCAAAAATTAAAGCATAACCCCATACAGGTAAATCTAAAGATAAGAAAAACGCTGCTATTTGACTTGGTATATTAGCCATGGTTAGAAGCCAAGTAAATATAGTTGTAAAACCAATAATAATCATAATTGCAGCTGAAGATCTTAATGTCTTAGCTAGTCCATTAATTACATCTTTAATAGTCAACTCTTTATAAAAGAAAAACCCTATAATTAATGAATAAAGAACAGCAATACCAGCAGATTCACTAGCAGTACAAATCCCAAATGATACAAAAACTACAATTACAATAGGCATTAATATAGCTGGCAATCCATATAAAAGAGTATGAATAAAATCTTTCATATCAAAAGGAGTTCTCTTTGGATGATAACCTTTTTTAATAGAAATAATATTTACATTTATTAGTTGAGATGCTCCTATTAATACCCCAGGAACTAAACCTGCAATAAATAATTTACCAATAGAGGCACCTGATGCCATAGCATATACAATCATTGGAACAGAAGGTGGAATAATCATTCCCATAGTTGAGGATGCAACAGTAACACCTGCAGCAAATTTTGAAGAATACCCTTCTTTTTCCATTGATGGTATTAATATTGAACCTAATGCTGAAGTATCTGCAACAGAAGAACCTGATATACCACCAAATATCATAGAAGCAATAATATTAACTTCTCCTAAACCCCCATGAAAAGGTCTTACAATATACATTGAAAATGCAACAATTCTTTTTGTAATTCCCCCGGTATTCATTAATTCACCAGCTAGCATAAATAAAGGCATAGCAACCATTACAAATGAAAATACACCACCCCAAACTCTTTGAGGTAACATTTGCATAAAATTTGGATTAAAAGATTGAATGAAACTCATAGAAGATGCACCAATTGCAAAAGCTAAGGGTGTTCCCATAATTGCAAATATAACTAAAAATACAAGTAAAAAAACAATAGCCATTAATTACTCTCCTTACTAATAGAAATTATATACTCAACTAGTTTTACTACCATAGTAACTAGAGCAATAGAACAACCTAAAGGTATTATTCCATACATATATTTCATTGGAATAGACATCCCCATCGATATTTGATTTCCAAACTTTAACATATAATTAAAGCCATATTTAATCATTGCTAAGTCAACAATAATCATCACAATAAAATTAAAGAAAGTTGCAAACACTTTTAATTTAGGTGTGAATCTTTCATATATTGCCGTTATTGCAACATGTTCATCTTCCATTACACATATGCCAATTCCCCAAAATGTAGTAAAAGCAAAAACAGTTGTTATAAATTCTTCTAAAAATAGAAAAGATATACCAAAGAAATATCTAGCTATAACTGAAAAAATTACACAAAAAGCTATTAAACCAACAGCAAAAACACCTATTGAAACATATAATTTATACAATTTTTTTGAAAAAGATTTTAAAGTATTAATAATATACCTCCCACTTTTTAAGACCGACCCTTAACTTATATAAAGAGAGGGTCGGTTAAATAATCATAATAGAGTTAAATAATATTAATTACCTTTTACGATAGCTCTCATCTGATCTAATTCACTTTGTGTTAATATACCTTCATCAATATATTGTTGGTATACAACTTCTGTAGCATCTTTAAATTTTTGTAATTCTTCTTTTGTAGGAGTATAAATTTCACAATTTGCTTCTACAACGCTTCTTGCTTCAGCTTGATTATCTGCAATTGCTTGGTTATTAACACTCATCATTTCTTTAGTAGCTTGTGCTAATACATCTTTATATTCACTAGGTAAAGCTTCATACCAATCAAGATTTACATAGAATGGATCTGGGTGGAATTGATAATTAAGAACTGTGAAATATTTTTGTACTTCATAGAATTTCATACCTTCAACATTAACCCAAGGATTTTCTTGACCATCTGCAACACCTGTTTTTAATGCCATATATAAATCTGAATATGGAACTGATACAACTGAAGCTCCTAAAGCGTTAAATGTTTTATCAATTGTATCCATACCATTTGAACGCATTTTTAAGCCTTTTAAATCTTTTGGAGTATGAATAGGTCTAACATTGTTAGAATATTGTCTAAATCCACCAGCATCACCTAAACCAAGAATTAATGCACCATCTTTCTTTGAAGAAGCTCCAATTTCTTTAGCTAAATCACTATTCATTAAACGTGTTACTTGTTCACTATTTTCACATAAGAAAGGAAGTGTAAAAACTAATAGTTTAGGAACGAAATCCATTTGACCGCCTCTCATTCCTTGAATAACTCCAGAGCATACTTGTTCTAACATTTCTTTTTCTGTTCCAAGTTGTCCAGCTGGATATAATTCAACTTTTATAGCACCTTCAGTTCTTTCTTCAACAATTTCTTTAAAATATTCTAATGAAATATGACGAGGGTTTGTTGTAGGTTGTGCATGAGCAATTTGCATGGTATATACCTTATCTGGGCCACCATCTGAACTAGATTGTTCATTTCCACCTTGAGCGAATAGCATTGATGTGCTAACTAATAATGTCATTGTGATTAATAAAACTTTTTTTAACATAAATAAGTTCCTCCTAATTTGTAATTTAATTCTAAAGTGGAAAATTAAATCGCACACTATACGATTTTGCCGATGCACTATAAAATATTGCTAATTAAGCAACATCCTATAGACTATCTCTTTACCGCTCTAAATTGTATTGGAGATACACCTTCCTCTCTTTTGAAAATTAAACTAAAATAATTTGGATCACTATAACCTATAGCTATTGAAATAGCTTTAATAGAATTTTGAGTATTAATCAAAAGGTCTTTTGCTTTTATCATTCTTTGCTTCAATAAATATTCCATTATTGTACAGTTCATATAATTCTTAAATAATCTAGATATATGATATTTAGAATATCCACAATCATAAACAATTTCATCTAAAGATATATAATTTGTGAAATTGTTTTCAATATATTCTTTAACAATTCTAACAGCATCTGGCATTGAATATAAATTATTAGATTCTTTGTCATTTGGTTGATTTTTAAAATATTCTATAACATTATCTAATTGTTTCATTTTATCTTTATTTTCATCTTCAACTTTTAACCGATCAATTGATTTCTCTATTGATTTTAAAAAAGTTTTCCTATTTACAGGTTTTACTAAAAAATCAATTGCACCTAATTTTAAAGCTTTAACTGCAAAATCAAATTCATTAAATGCTGTTGAAATAATAACTTTTGAATCAATATTTTCTTTTCTAATTTTTTCAAGAACCTCTAACCCCGTCATTTCTGGCATATTTATATCTAAAACAACAATATCAGGTTTATCACACACGATTTTTACAAAAGCATCATTTCCATTTTCTGCTAAAATTATTTTATCTATCAATAAATTAGATTTCTCAATAAATAAACTTAAAGCTTTCCTTTCTAAATCTTCATCATCAGCTATCAAAATTTTATACATACTCATCAATCTCCATATCTGCTTTTAATTTTATAATTACTTTAGTCCCGCCTTTTTCCAATTTTTTTATTTCAAAAGAATTTGGAATTTTAGTGAATAATTGTATCCTACTTCTAGTATTCGACAAACCTAAATGCTTTCTATTTTCTAACTCAATATCTTCATAATTATTAAATTTTTCTAATAATGTAGAATCAATTCCAATTCCATCATCTACAATTTCTATAATAATAATATCTTCTTCTAAATGTGCCGAAATATTTATTACACCACCTAATTTTTTGGGCTCTAGTCCATGAATAATTGCATTTTCAATTATTGGTTGAAAAGTAAATTTTGGAAGAACAACTTCATTTTGCAATTCAATTGGAATACTAATAAAATAGTTCAAACGTTTATTAAATCTTTTTTGCTGAATCTTAATATATTCAATTGTAATATCTAATTCCTCTTTTAATAAAACAGGTTTTGAGGCATCTGAGAGATTATATCTTAATAAATTTGATAAAGCTTCAATCATAAATAAAGAATCCTCATTCTTATCAAGAGTAATCATTCTAGAAATCGAATTTAATGTATTAAATAAAAAATGAGGATTTGTTTGGGATTGTAGAGCTAAAAATTGTGCTTCATTTAATAATTTTAAATTTTCTTCATTTTTCTTTTGTTCTATAACTAATTCTTTCTCAAGAGTTACTTTAGTTTTCAATTCTTCAAGCATTTCTTTGATATTTTTTACCATTGTATTAAAGGTATGAATTAACAAACCCATAGAATTATTTTTCTTTAATTCTTTAACTTTTACATCAAAGTTACCATTTGAAACTCGCTTTGCTTCTTTAACAAGCATAATAAGAGGATGGGTAATATTAGAATAAATATGAACAAAAACAGTTAATAAAAAAATAAAAAAAATAAATAAAAATAAGATAAGAAAATTTGAATATTTATTAAATTTATTATCTAATAGAATATTTGTTAATTTTTCTTGTTCAATTATATTATTTAATAATTCATCACAATATTTTTGAAGATAATTATGAATTATTTCAGCTAAATACATTTTACTATAAAACTCATAATTATTAGTATTAAAGTTAAACGATGCTTGAGAACCTTCAAAAAAATAATTATTAAATGAAGTCTCTATTGATTTTAAAAGATATAAATTTTCACTATCTTTAACACTTTTAATCAATTTCGATATTATAAATTTTGCTTTTTCACTTGCGATATTAAATTCATTTAATTTTTGTCTATTTCCAGAGGTTAAATACATATTTAAACTATCTTGACATTCAGAAATATTTGTTTTTAAAGATAAAACTTCATAAGATAAATTATTATTATTTGAGCTCTGTGATATATAATCAAACACAGTTGTTCTCAAAAATAACGAAAAAATAACAACTAAAATAAAAATTAAAGCAATAAATAAATTTATTTGATTTCCTACAGAAAAAAATAAGGACTCATGTTTTCTTTTCATTATATAATCCTCATATTTTTTTCTTTATTTATTTTTTCAATATTTTTTGAATCTTCAATCAATAAATATTTTTTAGAATAATCTAATGCTTCTTTAGCACATTCAGTTAAAATATTTACCTCATCTCGCGTTAATTGATTTAATATTTCATTACTAAATATGATAAAGGAAGGAAGAGTAATATCTTTTAAGATTAATACTTCTTTTATATAAGGATATTCATCACAAGATACAAAAGAAGAAATTGAAGACTCTCTTGCATCAATAAATCCATTTCTCAAAGATGGGAAAGTTGCAATATTACCTATAATAACAGGAGTTGCCCCAAATTCTTCTAAATAATTTTCATACATTGAAGAATTATCAATTCCTATTTTTATTTTACTATAGTCCTCAATATCTAATTTTTCATCACTATAAATACATCTTGTACTTGGAGGCAATATTGTCAAAGGAAATAATTTTTCATTTTGAAAAGCAAAATTATAATTTTCATCAGAGTCAATTGTATTTAAAAAATTAAAAAAGGGTAAACCTATTAAATGTTCATAACTACTTATAAATGAAGGGAATTGCTCACTTACTGCTAAAAAATTAACCCTTCCTAATGCTATACCACCAAATTGAAGTTGAGTTAATACCTCTTCTTCTGTACCTAACTCTCCTTCATAATAAACTTTTATTATAATATTACCATTACTTTTTTCATATACTAAATTAGCAAAATAATCACTTATATCAGATAAATAAGTTCCTTTTTTTTCACTTTCTGCATATCGTAAAATAACAATATTCTTTAATTCTAATTCATCATTTTCACTTTCACTACAACCACTTAATATAAAGATTAAAGTCAAAAATAGAATAATATATTTTCTCACATATACCTCCCCAAAAAAAACTAGCTAATGAGAGTATATACAAACACTAGCTAGTTAAATTATATGTTGAGTAAAATCAAATTTTATTTAGGCTGTTTACCAATGTAAGCTAAAATACCGCCATCTACATAGAGAACATGACCATTAACAAAATCTGAAGCTTCACTAGCTAAAAATATTGCTGGACCCATCAAATCTTCTGTTGTTCCCCATCTTGCAGCAGGTGTTTTTGAAATTATAAAGGAATCAAAAGGATGTCTTGATCCATCTGCTTGTTTCTCTCTCAATGGTGCTGTTTGTGGAGTTGCAATATAACCAGGCCCTATTCCGTTACATTGTATATTATATTCTCCAAATTCACTACAAATATTTCTTGTAAGCATTTTAAGCCCACCTTTTGCAGCAGCATAAGCAGAAACAGTTTCTCTTCCTAATTCACTCATCATTGAACAGATATTTATAATTTTACCATGCCCATTTTTTATCATAGTTGGAAGAACAGCTTTTGATACGATAAAAGGTGCATTTAAATCAACATCAATAACTTTTCTAAAATCTTCAACTTTCATATCTAGCATGCTTTCTCTTTTAATAATTCCAGCATTATTAACTAAGATATCAATTGATCCTAAATCATTAAGGATATTTTTTACACAAGAGGTTACATCTTGTTCATTTGTAACATCACATACATAACCTTTTGCATCAATTCCAATTTCTTTATAAGCTTTAAGACCTTTATCGACTAATTCTTGATTAATATCATTAAAAGCAATTTTTGCACCTTGCTTTGCATAAGAGCTAGCAATTGCAAAACCAATTCCATAAGAAGCACCGGTTACCCAAGCAACTTTATTTTCTAAAGAAAAGTTTACACTCATATATTGTCTCCTATCTTAAATCTTCAGTTTTAATCCAATCTTGATCACTATATGTTCTATTTTCACCAGCCATTGACCAAATAAAAGTATAATTATTAGTTCCACAACCTGAATGGATTGACCAACTAGGATTAATTATAGCTTGTTCATTATGAACAGCAATATGTTTTGTATGTGATGGTTCACCCATAAAATGGAATACAGTTTGATCTTTTGGAACATCAAAATAAAAATATACTTCCATTCTTCTTTCGTGAGTATGTGCTGGCATTGTATTCCAAACAGAACCTTCTACTAGATGAGTTAAACCCATTGAAAGTTGACAAGTTTCTAATACATCTGGATGAATATATTGATTAATTGTTCTTTCATTACATTCAACTGATGATCCAAAATGCAAATGTTTAGCATCTTCTAGAGTAATTAATTTTGCTGGAAATGCTGTATGTGCTGGAGTTGAACTCATATAATATTTTGCTGGATTACTACTATCAGCACTTGATAGTAGAACTTCTTTTGTACCTTTAGGTAGATACAAAGCATCATAATGATTTAATACATATTCTTTTCCATCAACTTTGACTAAACCTTTTTCTGCAATATTAATAATACCCAATTCTCTTCTTTCTAAAAAGAAATTAACACCAAAATCTCCCATTGCATCAATATTTTTATCTAAAGCAATTTCTTTGTCTGTAGGCATTGCACCTAAAGTTAAAATTCTATCAACATGTGAATATGTTGCTGTTACATCATTTTCAATAAAGATGTTATTAATTAAGAACTCTTCTCTTAGTTGTTCAGTTGTCATTGTCTTAAAAGGTTCTTTTCCTGTTGAATAGCGAATATTTACCATTCCATCCTCCAATTACATTTTTTGTATAAAATAAGATGAGTATTTAGTTTCCATCATAGTTGAAAGTCTTCTTATTCCACCATTTAAATGTTTTTTAATTATTTTTTTTATCTCTTCTTTATTTTTAGCTTCAATAGCTTCTAATAAAGCTCTATGCTCTTTTAATATTTCTGCACAAGGTTCTTTTGTCACGATATCTAGTGTTTTAAAACGAGTATAATCAATACTCAAATCTTGCAAGACAGACCACAAATAATCTTTTTCGCATCTATCAAACCAAATCTTATGAAAACAAGCATCATCTTCATAAAATTGTTGGATTGAAAAATCTCCAATTTCTAAACTAAGTTCTTGCTTTTTCAAAGCATTATAAGCATCAGCAATAGAAAATTGATCAAATATATCTACATACTCTAATAAAACTTTCTCCTCAACTGAAATTCTCATAAAAATCAACTGTTTTACAATTTCATGATTTATTAAAGGTGCTCTAGATCCTTTATATCTAATAGTTTCTAATAAACCTGCATCAGATAATCTATGAAAAGCTGTCCTAACAGGAGTCCTTGAAGCAGAAAATCTTTTGCACACTTCAGCCTCTATAACAGGTTCTCCAGGTTTGATTTCTAAAGTTAATATTTCACTCTTTAACGTTTCAAATATTAAAGTCGCACTATCTATATAATCACCCATATTATCCCCATATTTATGTATTCAAACAAAATATTTGTATACAAATTTTATATTTGAATACTAATCCACGATTTTAAATTTGTCAACCATTTTATTATTTTATTAGCGATAATATAAAAATATATAGACTTTTCATTGTGATAAAAATTAATGAATTGCGAAAATAGAAGCCTAATATTTTACAATTAGGCTTTTTTTTAGTTTATTATTTATATTTTGGACATTATATATAATCTATATTACTTTTTTATTTAACCAAGCATTACCTTTGAGTCTTGTAATATAACATGTTGATCTACACATCCAATCTACTATCATAGCTAACCAAACACCTAATAATCCCCAACCAATGAATTTGGTGAAAATTACTGCGCCTAAAATTCTAAATAGGAATAAACTTATTAAGGAGCAAACTAGAGTATATTTTACATCCCCTGCAGATCTTAAAATATTAGGGGTAGCAAAAGCAAAAGTCCATAATAATGCACTCATTATTAGAACAATAAAACTAACATTGTTAGCAATTAATGAAGCTTGAGTTGATAAGTTATATAAATTAATTATTGGATTTATTAAAATAATTAATATTAAAGAAAAAATTGAAATAGAAAATATTGATATTTTTATAAGCAAATTTGTATAATATTTAGCTTGTTTTTTTTCATTAGCTCCTAAGCATTGACCAATTATTGTTGTAGAAGCCAAAGATACAGCAACACCGGGTAAAGTTGCAAAAGTACATAAATTTCCAACAACAACATTAGCTGCAATAGAGGCAACCCCTAAACTAGCAACAATGCTCTGAACTGCTATTTTCCCAAATTGAAACACACTATTTTCTAACGCATTTGGTAAACTTATATTAAATATTTTTTTAAGTAGATTCCAATCAAATTTTATTTTAAAGATATTATTAATTTTAATATCAGTTTTTAAAGTAGTAATAAAAATTAACATTAGTATTCCTGCAAACATTCTAGAAATTAATGTTGCAAGTCCTGCACCTTTTATTCCCAAATCAAAACCATATATTAATATTGCGTTTAAACTAACATTTAAAATATTCATTACTATTGAAATTTTAAGTGATATTTTCGAATCACCAATAGATCTAAATAGTGCAGAGCCGGAAGAAAATAAACACAAAAAAGGAATAGAATAAAAAACATAATCAAAATAAATTAGACTCTGCTTAAAAACTTCTTTATCTAACTTTCCAAAAATTGTTGAAATTAGCCAACCTTGTATTGGAATAAAAATAATTACCATTGTTATACCAAATAACAAGGAGACATATATTAATTGTCGTGCAGCGCCTTTTGCATTGTCATAATCTTCTCTTCCTAAATACTGACTTGTAACAATAGCTCCACCTGTTGCAAAAGCAGAAATCAAAAAGAAAAATAAAAAATATAAAGAATCAATTAATGATACCCCGCTAATTGCAGCCTCAGAATAAGAAGAAACCATTATAGAGTCTATTATTCCTATTAGAATAGAAAAAAATTGCTCACCAAAAAGTGGCATTATTAATAAAAATAAATACTTTTTTGAAAACCTTAATTCATTTTTTGCAATATTTCTCATTAGCCGGTATATTAGACTTAAAACATAATAAAAACAATACTTATAAACTAGCTCTTTCTATCAAAGAAGTATTTAAAGAAATGTTTAATTTATCTAGATCTTTATTTTTAAACATTTTATCTAATAAATTAATTGTAGCCTTAGCAATACCTTCCCTATTAATATCCAATGTTGCTAAGTGAGGAGTAGTATAACGAGATATTCTAGCATTATTTACACCTATTATTGAACAATCTTTTGGTATTTGATAGCCC
>Ga0102926_1001605_pt1 | contig 13264 bp, 9 predicted proteins | sample SalPonR1_A_D2_MG_FD_78173 | JGI IMG/M metagenome (GOLD analysis project Ga0102926, IMG submission 78173) | Salt pond soil microbial communities from South San Francisco under conditions of wetland restoration - Salt Pond MetaG R1_A_D2_MG | ecosystem: Environmental > Aquatic > Marine > Intertidal...
AAAAGCTTTCTTACTAATGAATATCCATTGCTGTGTATTCCACTAGAAGGTAATCCAATAATTAGATCTCCTTCCTTTATATTTTCTCCACTAATAATGTCTTTTTTATCAACTATTCCTATACAAAACCCAGCTATGTCATATTCACCTTCACTGTATAAGCCAGGCATTTCTGCTGTTTCTCCTCCTATTAGTGCTGCTCCTGATTTCAAACATCCATCGGAAACACCTTTAACTATTGCCTCTACTTTTTCAGGTGAAATCTTTCCAGTCGCAATATAGTCTAAGAAAAATAGTGGCTTAGCACCTTGACATACAACATCATTAACACACATAGCTACTGCATCTTGCCCTATCGTATCATGAGTGTCAGATTTGAAGGCTATCATGAGTTTAGTACCTACTCCATCAGTACCTGAAACTAGTACTGGTTCTTCCATTTCATTTTTGTTGAGAGAAAACATGCCTCCAAATCCACCAATATCAGAAATCACCGAGTCATTAAAGGTTTTTTTGATGTGTTTTTTTATTAGATTAACCGACTCATATCCTGCTTTTATATCTACTCCAGACTCTTTATATGTTAGTTTAGATTTTTTATCTTTACTCAAAGTTAGGCACCTCCATAGGATAGTCTCCATTTAAACATGCCAAACAAAATCCTTCTTTTTGACCCACTGCATTTAGTAAGCCTTTTTCTGATAGATATTCTACACTGTCTGCTCCTATATATTGTGTTATCTCTTCGTTATTTTTATATGATCCAATTAAATATCTTCTAAATGGTGTATCTATTCCAAAATAGCAGGAGTATTTAACCGGAGGAGATGCTACTCTAATATGTACTTCTTTAGCTCCAGCTTCTCTAACCATTTTTACTATCCTTTTGCTTGTAGTACCTCTAACAATTGAATCATCAACTATTACTACTCTTTTATCTTTAACGATATTCTCCAATACACTAAGCTTTATTTTTACACCTTCATCTCTTAAATCCTGTTTTGGTTGAATAAATGTTCTCTTAGCATATCTGTTTTTTATTAACCCTAATCCGTACTCTATTCCTAACTTTTGAGCATAGCCAATTGCCGCTGGTGTTCCTGAGTCAGGCACAGAAAAAACTAAATCAGCTTCAACAGGGCTTTCTTTAGCTAGTTCTTCACCAGCTCTATATCTAGCTTCATATACATTTATACCATCTATTGTACTATCCGGTCTGGCAAAATATATATATTCAAATATACATGACTTTCTATTTGCAAATTTATCACTTTTTATACTTTTTAATCCATCATCGTTAACTACTACTATTTCTCCCGGTTCAACATCTCTAACAAACTTGCCTCCCATTGCTGAAATAGCACAGCTTTCTGATGCAAGTAAATATCCGTCTTTTCTTTTACCGATGCATAAGGGTCTCAATCCAAATTGATCTCTAATACCTATAAGTTCCTGATCTGTCATAATGACAAAAGAAAAGGCTCCTTTTATAATTTCCATTACATTTTTTGCTGCTTTTACCATATCTCCATTGTAGTGTCTCGAAAGCAAGTTTGCTACTACTTCTGTATCTGTAGAAGTTTGAAATACTACCCCTGTGTTCTCAAGCATTTCTCTTAAAGCATCAGCATTAGTTAAATTTCCATTATGTGAGATAGCTATACTTCCTTTTCTATATTTAACGACTAAAGGTTGTGCATTTTCAATTAAACTATCTCCAGTTGTTGAATATCTCACGTGTCCTGTTGCCATTCCTCCTGTAAGGTCATTAATTATTTTATCATCAAATATTTCTGATACTAATCCCATATTTTTATGATATTTAATTTCCCCTCCAGATTTTACAGCTATACCAGCACTTTCCTGTCCTCTATGTTGCAGTGCAAAAAGCCCGTAGTAAGCAAGCTGAGATATTATGTCATCCTTAGAAGTGTGTATTCCTATAACTCCACATTCATCTTTTAATTTATCTTCTTTAAAATATTCCATTAAAGTTTCTTCCTCCATTATTGAATTCTTTTAAGTACTTCTTGATAGGTTTCTTCAACTTCACCAAGATCTCTTCTGAATCTATCTTTGTCTAATTTTTTGTTTGTTTCTGAATCCCATAATCTGCATGTATCAGGGGAAATTTCATCAGCCAGTATAACCTTTCCTTTATATAGGCCAAATTCTAATTTAAAGTCTATTAATCTAATGCCTTTCTCTTGAAAATAATTTACCAATATTTCGTTGATCTTGAATGCATATTTTTTTACTTCTTTTAACTGGTCTTCTGATGCTAAATTTAAAGCTAAAATATGATAATCGTTTATCATAGGATCACCTAAATCATCGTTTTTGTAGCAAAATTCTAATACAATCTTATTCATTACTGTACCTTCTTCTAATCCAAGTCTTTTTGCCAATGAACCAGCCGCTACGTTTCTAACTATAACTTCTATTGGAAGTATTTCAACAGCTTTTACTAAAGATTCTCTATCATTAATAAGCTTTATCATATGAGTAGGTATGCCTTTATCTTCTAAAATCATAAACATAGCCGCAGACATCTTGTTATTAACTACTCCCTTGCCTACTATAGTTCCTTTTTTCTTTCCGTTATAAGCTGTAGCATCATCTTTGTACTCTACAATATATTTGTCTTTATCCTCGGTTTTATAAACTTTTTTTGCTTTTCCTTCATAAATCATTTCCCTTTTCATTTTAATTCTCTCCCTATTTTAAGTATTCTTTATATCCAATATCTTCCAGCTTATCAGCTTTTTTTATTACCTCTTTTTTCATTTCTTCCTTATATTTCAACACTTTTTTCTGAATAGTCTCTTCATTTAAACCAATAATTTTTGCAGCTAATATCCCTGCATTTTTAGCTCCATTTATTGATACCGTTGCTACTGGAACACCTCTAGGCATTTGTACTATAGACAGCAGCGAATCTAACCCGTTTAAAGTAGACGTTTTTATAGGCACCCCAATAACCGGTAGCTCAGTTATTGATGCTACCATACCGGGAAGATGAGCCGCTCCGCCTGCTCCTGCTATAATTACTTGAATCCCTCTTGATTTTCCTTTCTTTGCATATTCAACAAGTCTTTCTGGAGTTCTATGGGCTGAAACTATAGTTAACTCATATTTAATTTCAAAATAATCTAATATTTTAGCTGCTTCTTGCATAATGGGTAGGTCCGAATCGCTTCCCATTATAATACCTACTGATATATTATTTTTCATAACTATTTTCCTCCTTTGCTATGGCTTTTAATATTCTTTTTACCTTCTTTGATTTAGATATAGCCTTTTCAATATCCCTATCAGTAATGGTTACATGACCCATTTTTCTATAGGGCTTTACTATATCTTTACCGTATATATGAATGTTTACACCGGGTATTTCTAAAGCTTCCTTAAAACCTTCATAATATGGAGTTCCTTTTTCATCTTCTTCTCCTAGAATATTTACAACAACTGATGGAATCATAGCCTCTGTTTCTCCCAAAGGAAGTCCACAAATAGCTCTAACATGCTGTTGAAATTGGGAGGTCATACAGGCCTCTATAGTGAAATGTCCCGAATTATGAACTCTAGGGGCAATTTCATTTACGAGAATTTCATCATCCTCAGTTAGAAACATTTCTACTGCAAAAACCCCTACTCCTCCAAGTACTTCTATACACTTTATAGCCATATTCCTTGCTTTGTCAGCTGTGTTACTATCTATTCTAGCAGGAGCAATTACTGTGTCACAAATATTTGCTCCTTCATCAAAGACCATCTCCACAAGAGGAAAACACTTTAATTTTCCATCTATCCCCCTTGCAACAAGAACAGCTAACTCTTTTTTAAAGTCTATATATTTTTCTCCAAAACTCTCTCCCTTAAGTGCATTTTCAAAATCCTCTTCATTTCTAATAAGGAAAACTCCTCTGCCATCGTAGCCTCCCCTACAGGATTTTTGTATAAAAGGAAATCCTAATTTTTTCCCAGTTTCCCTTAGATCAGATATCATCTCCCATCTTGAAGTCGGTATATTGTTTCCTACCATCATTTCCTTCTGTAAAGATTTATCCTTAATAATTTCCAAGATACTTGGAGAAGGGTATATTTTATGTCCTTCTTTTTCAAGCTCAGTTAAAACCTCTGTGTCTATATGTTCTATTTCTATGGTGGTTACGTCACATTTCTTAACTAATTCTATTATTTTTTCTCTATCATAAAAATCTCCTATTATTTGTTCATCAGCCATACTTCCTCCTGGTGATCCAGGTGTAGGGTCTAAAGCTACAACTTTGAAATCCATTTGTTTAGCTTCCCTTGTTAGCATCTTTCCAAGCTGTCCTCCACCAATAATTCCAATTTTAAAATTTTTGGGATTCACAATTTCACATCCTTTTTAAAAAATAAGTTTACCAGCTACTGTCTATATGTTCCTAGTAAACCCTTAAATCTAAATATTATAATTTTTAAGTTTTCTAATTTTAAAACTTAAGTCTTTCTTATTTTTATGAGCATTATTTATTGCTTATTAGCAATCTCTTTTTACTTAAAGTATTTCACTCCCGATTCAAATATATTTTGATCGGTATTTCCTTCTATATTTTTATAAAGATTTTTGCCTATTCTTTCTGAATGACCCATTTTACCTAGAATTCTACCATCTGGACTTGTAATAGATTCTATACTATAAATAGAGCCATTTGGGTTATACATGCTGTTATATGTCGGTTTGTTATTCTCATCAACATATTGGGTTGATATTTGTCCATTCTTTTCCAGTTTTTTTATCCATTTTTCATCTGCCGCAAATCTCCCTTCGCCATGAGAAACCGGTATATGATGTATATCTCCTAATTCACACTGGTTGAACCATGGTGATAAGTTTGATGTTAACTTTGTTTTAACTATTGTAGATATATGTCTTCCAATGTTATTAAAAGTCAAAGTAGGATAATTTTCTTCAATATCGGTGATTTTTCCTTCTTGAACAAGTCCTAATTTTATTAATGCTTGAAATCCATTGCATATACCTATTATCAAGCCATCTCTATTCTTTATAAGTTCCATAACAGATTCTTTTATATATGGATTTCTAAAAACAGATGTTATAAATTTTCCTGAACCATCTGGTTCATCTCCTGCACTAAAGCCTCCAGGTATTGCTATAATATTAGTATTTCTAATCTTTTCAATCATATACTTTATTGATTCATCAACTTGATTTTGATTTAAATTTTTAAATACCTGGTAATTTACTTCTCCTCCAGCCTTTATAAAGGCTTTTCCAGTGTCGTACTCACAATTTGTTCCTGGAAAAATAGGTATAAATACCTTAGGCTTTAATTTTTTTATGTAATTAATCTTTCTCTGAGATTTTTCTGTTTTATCATAATTAAACTCTCTTATGTCCCCTTTTAAATCTTTTTTAAATTTAAAAATATTACTTAAGGGTTTTTCCCATTCATATATTAAATCATCCAAAGAAATTTTGTCTTTACCTATTATAAAAACTTCTTTTTCTATAGTTTCTCCTAAAATTTCATAATCTAATTTTTGTATGTTTTCTAAATTCTCTACTTCAACAATTATATCTCCATATTTAGGGCTAAAAATTTCATTATCATAGTAATCATTAGAAAGTTTAAATCCTATTTTATTTCCAAAGGCCATTTTACTGATAGCAACTGCAGCTCCTCCGTATCCAACAGTCTTAGCGGATATTATGTTTTTACTATTTATGTATTCATTGATTTTTGTGTACTTCTCTTTTAAATCACCGTAATCAGGAGTTAGATCTATATTTCGCTTTAGAGGTATTCTTAATATTTTTGAATTTCTTTTTTTAAATTCTGGGGATACTATATTCTCTACTTCAGCTATGCCTACAGCAAAACTAATTAATGTAGGTGGAACGTTTAAATCTTTGAAGGTACCGGACATACTATCCTTTCCTCCTATTGCCGGAATGTCTAGATTCATTTGAACATCTAATGCTCCTAACAATGCACTAAAAGGCTTCCCCCATTTCTCAGAGTCTTCTCCTAGTTTTTCAAAGTATTCCTGTAAAGATAATCTAATTTTTTTGTAATCTCCACCTAATGCAACAATTTTTGCAATAGAATTAACAACCGCATAAATACCACCATGATAGGGACTCCAAATCGCTAACTTAGGATCATATCCATGAGTCATGATTGTACAGGTTTTGGTATCTCCTTCTTCTAAAGGTATCTTTGATACCATTCCATCAACTGGTGTAAGTTTATATCTACCACCATATGGCATTAAAACAGAATTAGACCCTATAGTAGAATCAAACATTTCTCTTAGTCCTTTTTGACTTGAACCATTTAGACTATTTAAATATTCAAATAACACTTCAATTATTTCTTTTGAATCTTTTTCTTTTTCAAAAAAATTCTTATCTTCAGGCTCTGCTACTTTTACACGAGTATTTTGCTTTACACCACTGGTATCTAAAAACTTTCTAGATATATTTAAAATATCACTATCTCTCCACGTCATTACCAGTCTTTTATCATCAGTTACATCAGCTACTTTTGTTGCTTCTAAGTTTTCTGCTTCTGCATATTCGAAAAATTTCTCTACATCTTTTTTTTCTATAACTACAGCCATTCTTTCCTGTGATTCTGATATAGCCAACTCAGTCCCATTTAGGCCTTCATATTTTTTAGGTATAAGATCCAAATTTATTTTTAACCCATCTGCAAGTTCTCCTATAGCTACAGAAACTCCTCCTGCTCCAAAGTCATTGCATTTTTTTATAAGTTTGCTCACATTAGGATTCCTAAATAACCTTTGAATTTTTCTTTCTTCAGGAGGATTTCCTTTTTGAACTTCTGAACCGCATTCCTCTATAGATTCTTCTGTGTGAATTTTTGATGAGCCGGTAGCTCCACCGCATCCGTCTCTTCCTGTTTTTCCTCCTAATAATAGCACTACATCACCAGACTTAGGATTGCCTCTTATAACATTCTCTTTTGGTGCTGCAGCAATAACAGCACCTACTTCCATCCTTTTTGCTACAAAATTATTATCGTAGTATTCTTTTACCTGTCCTGTGGCTAGTCCTATTTGATTTCCATATGAACTAAATCCTTTAGCTGCTTCTTGTGTGATTTTTATCTGAGGTAGTTTTCCTTCCAGTGTATCCTCTATTTTTTGCCTTGGATCTCCACTACCTGTTACTCTCATTCCTTGGTATACATAGGATCTTCCAGATAAAGGATCTCTTATAGCTCCTCCAAGACATGTAGCAGCTCCGCCGAAAGGTTCAATTTCTGTTGGATGATTATGAGTCTCATTTTTAAACATTACCAACCAGTCTTCTTCTTTACCATCGACATCTACCTTAACTTCTATACTACAAGCATTAATTTCATCAGAAACTTCAAGATCATCAAGTTTCCCTCTTTTTCTTAATTCTTTCATGCTTATTGTTGCTATATCCATGAGATTTATATCTCTATTTTCATCACTGTAAACATAATTTCTTGAATTTAAATACTGTTTATAAGTCTTATTTATTCTGCGATTTATTTTTCCTTCTTGAAAAACTACATCATTAATTTTTGTAAGAAATGTTGTATGTCTACAGTGATCAGACCAATAAGTATCGATAACTTTAATTTCAGTAAGAGTTGGATTTCTACCTTCTGTGTTTTTGAAATAATCCTGACAAAATAAAATATCCTCTATACTCATTGCCAATCCTTCTTCTTCAATAAAAGTTTCAAGTTCATTTCTTGTTTTCAAGATAAAACCATCACAAATAGAAACATCCGGAGGTTCTGGATATACTTCTTCTATACTTAAAGGTTTAAGCAAAGAAGCTTCTCTCGAATCTACCGGATTTATATAATAATCCTTTATTTTCTCTATTTCTTTTTTACTAATATTTCCTTTTAAAACAATTATCTTAGCATATTTTACTATAGGTTTTTCCTTGCCTGTAATAATTTGGATGCATTGTGATGCAGAATCTGCTCTCTGGTCAAATTGCCCAGGTAAATATTCTACACCAAAAATATATCCATCAGTTTTAAAGTTTTCAATAAAAATATTATCTTGGTTTTTTTCTGCAAAAACCTTAAATATAGAGTTTTCAAAGTCACTTTTTGATATATTGGATACATCATATCTGTTTAGTATTCTTATATCTTTTAAATCGCTAATATTTAGATTTTCTTCTATGTTTTTTAATAATTCTCGACTTTCGATATTAAATCCATTCTTTTTTTCAACAAATACCCTATATACTAATGAATTCATTTACCTCTCCTTTTGTATTTTGTAATAATATAATACAAGAAATAAATAATAATGTCAACGAAATTACGTGCACTTATTTATTGATAAAAAAATATAGTTCGTATTAATACGAACTATATTTGTGTCTGATTGTATTAGCGTTCATATATTATTTCTCCATCTATTACAGTCAAATCAGCTTTTATTTCTTTTATTTTTTCCGAATCTATACTAAAAATATCATCATTTAGTACTACAATATCAGCCAACATCCCTTTTTCTAAGGTTCCTTTTATGTTTTCTTCGTAGGACATATATGCAGATTCTTTTGTGTAAGCACTAATAGATTGATCCAAGGATAATCTCTGATACGGAAGCCAACCCCCTTCAGGATTTCCGTTTAAATCTTTTCTCGTCACTGCAGCATAAATATTTTCATAAGGATTAGGACTTTCTACCGGTGCATCAGTGCTAAAACTTACATTAATACCCATATCATATAGCCTTTTCCAATTATAAGTTGTTTTTGATCTTTCTTTTCCAATTCTTTTTTCAACAACATTCCAGTCTGAAGCTGTAAAGATTGGTTGAATATATACCCCAATTTTATTTTCTTTAATTTTCTTGAAAATATCTTCTGTTGTAATCTGACAGTGAACTATACCATTTCTAAGGTCTTTTTTAGTTGTTTTTCTTGCTTTTTCTATACTATTTACCGCTATATCAATCATTTTATCTCCTATAGCATGTATAGCAACAGGCATATTGTTTTGATTTGCAGTTAAAACCAAATCATCAAGTTGCTTTTTAGTATATGCAGTTATTCCTGTTTTTGTTTTATCGTCATAATATGGTTCACTCATATATGCAGTTCTTGCACCTAAAGATCCGTCTCCTAATAATTTTAATGGTCCTATTTTAAACCTGTTTTTTATATTTTTTTCTTTATCTATTTTTTCTAAAAAGTTCTTATACTCATCTAAATCAAAAAATAAGCACTGCTGGTTAACTCTAATGTTAATTTCATTATCTAAGTAAAGCTCTCTATACGCTTCTATTATACTTTCCCAAGATTTCCCCCCATGCTGCAAGTCATCGCTTTGAATACTTGTTATTCCAAATTTTTCTAATTTTTTTGATGCTTTTTTTAGAATTATTTTAATATCCTCAACAGAAAGTTCCGGTTGGGATTTGTTTACAAAACTCAATGCATTTTCTTTAAGGATTCCTGTAAGATTTCCTTTGTTATCTTTTTCTATCTCTCCACCCTCAATCTTTGTATCTTTGTCTATACCCATAATATCTAATGCTTTTGAGTTGCATGCGCTTATATGTCTACAAACTCTCATTAGCGAAATAGGTATTTCTGTAGAAATTCTATCTAACTCTCGAATTGTAGGAAATTCATTTTTTTCAAATAAATCTTGATTCCAGCCTTCACCAAGTAACCACTGTCCTTTTCTGAGTTTATTTTCACTTAAAAAATCACTGCATATTTTTATTATTTCATTAACTGATTTAACCCCTCTTAAATCTACTCTTTCTAAGTTTTGACCATACATCAATAGATGCATGTGGGAATCATTAAATCCCGGCAGTGCTGTTTTTTTCTTTAAATCAATTTTATTATCAGTTAATTTTCCGTATTTATTTACAATATATTCATCTGTACCAAAATCTTTAATTATATTTCCTTCTATATATATACTTTCTGCTACATATCTTTCGTCATCCATTATATGAATTTTTCCATTAAATAGTATTCTAGAGTCTCTTACTTTTTTTTTCATATTTTTTCATATGATGCATTAAATAAAGCACCATGCCCTCCTTTTTTATTCTATTTTTAGAATTTAAATTCATTCCAACCATTATTTTTTAAATAAACCATGCTTTTAAACCCAATATCTTTTAAATATTCAATAGAGTACTCATAATCATAGTTTAAGCTTTTTATGTCATGTGCATCTCTATTTATTGTAATTGGTAATTTTCTACTACATATTTCTTCTAATATCCATCTGCTTGGATAGTATTCTTCGCTATATCCTCTGTACTTTCCTCCAGTATTCATTTCAATTACTGTTTTTGATTTTGATAATGTATTTAAAAGTTTTTCTATTCTTTTTTTATACCAGACAGAGTCTTCATTGAATAAGATATTTTTCTCATTATTTTTTTTAATTAAATCAAGATGTCCAAGTATCGTTGGTTCGTAACTTTTTACCATACTCTCCATATAATCATAGTATTTAAGTACAGCTTCTTTCATGCTTCCATTAAAGTTTTCTTCTACCCCTTTTTCAATTTCTTCAATACTGTAATCAACAGTCCAGTATTCACCTGATTCCAATTTTCCTAAAAAGTGGTTAGAACCTATCCAGAAATCTAATTTATTAAAAATATCCTTATTTACATAATCCATTTTTTTATCTGGAAGATAATCTAACTCTAAGCCAATAAGAATATCAATTTTGTCTTGATACTTTTTCTTCAATATTTCAACTTCTTTAAAATATTTATTTATATCCTTGTTTTTCATAGTCCAATCAGTTTCGAAGGGAAGGGGTCCATGAGAAGTAATACCAATAATGTCAAAATTATAATTAACTGCTCCTTTGATCATTTCTTCGATAGTGTTTTGACCGTCGCAATATGTTGAGTGAGTATGCAAATTATATTTAATCATTTTCATCTTCCAAACTGCTATTTTTAAATTGATTATAGAGTTCTCTAACTTTTTCTTCGAATTTTTTATCTATTTCTAAGTATCCCCATCCAAATTGATTTTCAAAAATTCCGTCGTACACTACACTATGATTTTTAATTAAAGCATATGGTATTTTATAATCATCTAATATTTCAGTTAAAATATCGCTTTCATACTGATTGTTAAGTTTTAACCTAAAAGTATCCATAATGTCCTCCTTTATATTTCTTTTTCTTATTTTACATTATTAAAATAATTATATCAATTTATCATGTTGTTAATGGTATTCATTTTTGTTATTATTATATAAAACATAAAAAAGAGGTTTGTATATGAATATTATTGATAAGTCTAAAGAATACGGTTTGATTTTTACTGGTGGAGGCACCAAAGGTTGTTATGAAATTGGAGCATGGAAAGCATTAAAAGAATTAGATGTTAAAATAAAAGCTGTTGCCGGAACATCTATAGGTGCTATTAATGGAGCTATGTTTGTTCAAGATGACTATGATTTAGCTTACGAAAAATGGATAGAGGCAAATGTAAATGACTATATAAGTTCGAATGATGATAATTTAGTAACTCTTTTTTTGACAGCTTTTAAAAATAAAGGTATAGATACAACTCCTCTAAAAAAAATTATGAGTGATATTATCGATGAAGATTTAATAAGAAATTCAAAAATCGATTTTGGTCTAGTCACTTTTTCTTTAAGTGATATGAAGCCTTTTATGGTAATGAAAAAAGACATTCCTAAAGGTAAAATGGTTGATTATATTATGGCTTCTTCAGCCTTTCCTCTGTTTAAGACCCCTCAAATTGATGGCAAAAAATTTATTGATGGTGCAGTATACAATAATTCCCCTGCTCCTCTCTTGGCTGAAAATGGCTGCAATAATATAATAATAATAGATATATCTGGGGTTGGAGTCAATAGAAATTATACAGCAGAAAGTCTAAATATAAATTCATTACATAGAATTAAAAATTCTTATGATCTTTGCGGTGTATTAGAATTCAATAAAGAAAAAATCGAAAGAGGAATAGAGATGGGGTACTTAGATACTATGAGAGCTTTTGGTGAATATTCCGGCCAAAAATTTTATATAAAAAAAGATAGTCCTGACTATTCAGATTCAAAATACCTTTATCCTCTTGATAATAATGAACTGCTAGATATTTTTAATATAATTGAAAAAGATACTGAAGGAAATACAAAAAGTGCGAGGTACTCTCTAATAAAGAGAATACATGAATATTCCGATAATGCTCTTACTATGAAAACTATTTTGCCTTCATGTCTAGAAATTGCCGCAGAGTTGTTTGATATAGAGAGAATCAAAGCTTATAATGTTGATAAACTCTATGAAGAGGTATATGCAACCTACATGGAAAGTAAAAAAATATTGGCTAATGGAAGTGCTTTAGATTTTATAAAGGGAAAGTACAAATCTTTAGAATGGACTGATATAAATAAGGGGAATTTAGTAGTTTATTTAATGAATTTAGGAGAAAATGAAACTTTAAGCAAAAAGCATCTGATTAACTTTATGCCTAAAGTTTATATAACATATATATTCATAAAGTTTGTCGAATCTCGAAAGATTAAATCATAAAATTATCTTTCTTCTCTAAAATAAGGTATGCTGAGTGATTTTGGTGGACTTCCTTCTTTAGATTTATTTATAGAACTAATAGCTAATACAACAATTGTAACTATATAAGGTAGCATATTCAGTAGGTTTTGGGATATATTTAGATACTGTATTCTAAAACCTATTATACTTAATCCTCCAAATAAATAAGCTCCGTAAATAGATTTATAAGGATTCCATTTCGAAAATATTACTAAAGCTATAGCTATCCATCCTCTTCCTGCTGTTATATTTTCCTGCCATGTAGGCACTTCCACAATTGATAAATATGCTCCTCCAAGACCGCACAAAGCTCCTCCTATCAATATGTGAACATACTTGTAAAAATTAACATTTACACCAGCAGCATCCGCTGCAGAAGGATTTTCTCCTATAGAAGATAAATTTAATCCTTTTCTTGTTTTATAAAGATAAATCCCTAAAGCAATAGCTAAAAAATAACTAAAGTATATGTATATATCTTGATGAAAAAACACTTCCCCTAAAATAGGTATTTTTGAAAAAATCGGTATTTCTATAGGTTTAAAAAAATTTATTACACTATTAGTCATTTTTTTACCTACATAATTAGTTCCAATAAAACTTGATATTCCAGTACCAAAAATTGTAAGAGAAAGTCCTGATACAACTT
>Ga0102926_1001607_pt1 | contig 13261 bp, 14 predicted proteins | sample SalPonR1_A_D2_MG_FD_78173 | JGI IMG/M metagenome (GOLD analysis project Ga0102926, IMG submission 78173) | Salt pond soil microbial communities from South San Francisco under conditions of wetland restoration - Salt Pond MetaG R1_A_D2_MG | ecosystem: Environmental > Aquatic > Marine > Intertidal...
GGATGAGTGGATCGAGGCGCAATGGGCCAAGGCCGCCCGTGCGCTCGACGCGATCGAGGCGCGCTGGATGAGCCACCTCTCGGGACCGCTCGATATGGGGCAGATCGCTGTGGGCTGTGCGCTGAGCTATCTCGACTTCCGTCTTGGCGATCGTGACTGGAGGGCGGGGCGCCGCGCGCTTGCCGAGTGGCACGAGACCTTTGCCGCACGCGAGAGCATGGCTGCAACAGCGCCGGAGTGATGCCAAAGAAAAACGCCCGGCTTTGGGGCCGGGCGTTCGCGATGCAGGGGGGGCAGGCTTCGGTTCAGAAGCTGTAGCTGATCCCGATATTCACGGCGTGGGTTACCAACGTGGTGTCGAGTTTGCCCGCAGTCTGACCGGGTACCGCCGGATCGGCATCAATCGTGATGTCGTTGTCGGACCATGTTGCCTGATATTCCCCGAAAAGCGACCACTTGTCGTTGAGGGCGTATTTCATGCCCGCGATGCCGCGCGCCGCGAAGCCGGTGGTTTCATAGTCGAACGTGCGGTTGGTGGCGCCGATCACCTGAGCGTCCACATGCGGGATCGCGATCCCGAGGCCCGCGCCCACGTAAGGCGTAAAGCGGGAGTTGGCGAAGGCGTCGGGAAACCGTTTCATGATGTTGGCTGTGATGATGTTGTGCCCGTCCGACAGCTCAAACCGCGACAGCCCGAGGGCCGCGAGATCCGCGTTTGAGGCGTAGGCCTTGGCGTGGGTGCCTTCGATCCCGAACCCGATGTTGTTCTGGGTCCACCATGTTACGCGGCCTCCATAATAGAACGGGGTGTCGAGAGAATTGCCTTCCCAGTCGATATTGCGGCTGAAGGGCGCACCTCCGGGGAGTGTGCCGGACCCGGTGCTGTCCTGAACGCCCTGCAACCCCATGTAGAAGCTGAGTTCAAACTCGGCGGCGGCGGGGGTCGCCATGACGAAGAGCGCCGCGATGGCGAGCTTTAGGGATTTGAACATGGAATGGTGCCTTTACAGTAACTCGTGCCTCGTGGCCTACTTACACCGCGCGCCACGGCCTCACAAGCGCGACAGATGCGCGCCCCCTTCAATTCTGCGTCATTGCGCACTGGACGGGCCACAAAAGCGCCGCTAAACACAGGGCCCAAAGGTCGCGGGATTCCGCGACCCGTGGATGTTTAAGGCCCCAAGAGGCCATAATAATGGAGTAAACCTCGTGTCCCACGCAGACGATCACGAAGGCACCCGGAGGGACTTCCTCTATTACGCAACCGCAGGCGCCGGCGTTGTGGCCACAGGCGCCGCCGTTTGGCCTCTGGTCAACCAGATGAACCCATCGGCGGACGTTCAGGCCCTCAGCTCGATTCGCGTGGATGTGGGCGGTATCTCGGAAGGCACGCAACTTACCGTGAAATGGTTGGGCAAGCCCGTGTTTATCCGGCGCCGGACCCAATCCGAAATCGAAGAGGCCATGTCGGTCGATGTGTCTTCGCTTCCCGATCCGGAGGCCCGAAACGAGAATGTTTCCGCAGGTGCGCCGGCCACTGACGCCAATCGCAGCCTGCTACCTCCGGAAACCGAAGGCGACACGAGCGAGTGGCTCGTGATGATGGGGGTTTGCACCCACCTTGGCTGTGTGCCGCTTGGCGATGCCGGGGATTTCGGCGGCTGGTTTTGCCCGTGCCATGGGTCGCACTATGATACCGCAGGACGCATTCGCAAAGGCCCCGCGCCGACGAATCTTCCGGTTCCCGTCGCGGAATTCGTCGACGCAACAACGATCAAACTCGGATAAGGGAGCGCGCAGATGGCCGGAATTCCGCACGATCATTACGAACCGAACACCCGCGGCGAGAAGTGGCTCCACAAGCGCCTGCCGATCATGGGGCTGCTTTACGACACGTTGATGATCCCCACGCCCAAAAACCTCAACTGGATGTGGATCTGGGGGATCGTCCTGACCTTCTGCCTTGTGTTGCAGATTGTTACGGGCATCGTTCTCGTGATGCATTACACACCGCATGTCGATCTGGCGTTCGCTTCGATCGAGCACATCATGCGCAACGTCAATGGCGGTCACTTCATCCGTTATCTGCATATGAACGGCGCGTCGCTTTTCTTCTTTGCCGTCTATCTGCACATCTTCCGGGGTCTCTATTACGGCTCCTACAAGGCCCCGCGCGAGATTACGTGGATCATCGGCATGTTGATCTATCTGATGATGATGGGCACGGCCTTCATGGGTTACGTTCTCCCCTGGGGTCAAATGTCGTTCTGGGGGGCCACGGTGATCACCGGTCTTTTCGGTGCGATTCCCCTTGTCGGCGAGCCGATCCAAACCTGGCTTCTGGGGGGACCGGCGGTTGACAATGCCACGCTGAACCGCTTCTTCTCGCTGCATTACCTGCTGCCGTTCGTGATCGCGGCGTTGGTCGCTGTTCACATCTGGGCCTTCCATACCACGGGCAACAATAACCCGACCGGTGTCGAGGTGCGGCGCGGATCGAAAGCCGAGGCCGAGAAGGACACTTTGCCGTTCTGGCCCTATTTCGTGATGAAGGATCTGTTCGCGCTGGGCGTCATTCTGGTGGTGTTCTTTGCCATCGTGGGCTTCATGCCGAACTATCTTGGACACCCGGACAACTATATCGAGGCCAACCCGCTGGTCACGCCCTCGCATATTGTGCCGGAATGGTATTTCCTGCCCTTCTACGCGATCCTACGCGCGTTCACATCGGACGTCTGGGTTGTGATGTTCGCGAGCTGGATCACCGGCGGCATTATCGACGCCAAATTCTTCGGCGTCTTGGCTATGTTCGGGGCGATCATCGTGATGGCGCTGGCACCTTGGCTTGATACGTCGAGTGTGCGGTCGGGTCGCTATCGCCCGATGTTCAAGTGGTGGTTCTGGCTTCTGGTGGTGGATTTCATCGTTCTGATGTGGGCGGGTGCGATGCCGGCCGAGCCTCCATATTCCACGATCTCGTTGATCGGGTCGGCCTATTGGTTTGCGTACTTCCTGGTCATCCTGCCGCTTCTTGGGGTCATCGAGAAACCTCTGGCCCAGCCCGAGACAATCGAGGAAGACTTCAAGGCGCATTACGACGCCAAGACAGGTGGCACGCACACCGTCGTCACCAACCCCGCAGAATAAGAAAGGATCAGGAACAATGTTGAAGACACTTGGCATTGCCGCCCTGTCGGCCCTGACCCTGTCGACCGGCGCCGCACTGGCCGCCGGAGCCGAAGGGCACGTCCATGACGTGGACTTTTCGTTCGAGGGGCCGTTTGGCAAATTCGACCAGAACCAGCTTCAGCGCGGCCTCAAGGTCTATACTGAGGTCTGTGCAGCCTGCCACGGCCTGCAGTATGTGCCGATCCGCACCCTCGCGGATGAGGGTGGGCCGGGCTTCTCACCCGATCAGGTGCGGGCCTATGCGCAGAACTTCGAGATTTTCGACCCCGAGATTGACGATTACCGTGCAACGAAACCATCCGACCGGTTTCCGGGCTCGAACCTTGAAAACGCGCCGGACCTTAGCCTGATGGCCAAGGCCCGCGCGGGGTTCCACGGACCTTACGGCACGGGTATGGCGCAGCTCTTCAAGGGAATGGGCGGGCCGGAGTATATCGTGTCGCTGCTCACCGGGTATACCGGCGAGACCAAGGAAGAGGCGGGCGTGATCCTTTATGAGAATACCGCGTTTCCCGGCGGCTGGATTGCCATGGCCCCGCCGCTTGAGGATGGGCTCGTCGAGTACGACGATGGGCACGACAATTCGACCCACCACATGTCCGAAGATGTTGCCGCATTCCTGATGTGGACGGCTGAACCGAAGATGATGGCGCGCAAGGAAGCCGGGCTTACCGGTGTGATTCTGCTGATCGTGATGTCGGTCCTGCTTTACCTCACCAACAAGCGGCTCTGGGCCCCGATCAAGAAGAAGGTCAAAAAGGAGTCCTGAGGGCGCCTTGACCATGATGCCTTGACCCCCGCCCGAGTGATCAGGCGGGGGTTTTGCATTGCACCCTGCCATCGGGCCGGATGCGGTCTTTCCCCCCTGCGCCTAATCCGGTAAACGGCGCGGGACCCCCGAACGCAGTTGTGGAAGACAAGATATGAAATTCACCCTGTCCTGGCTCAAGGAACATCTGGAAACCGACGCCAGCGTCGACGAGATCGCCTATGCGCTTACCGATCTTGGCCTTGAGGTCGAGGAGGTGATCAACCCGGCCGAGCGGCTGAAGGACTTTACCATCGGCAAGGTGACACGCGCCGAAAAACACCCCGATGCCGACCGGCTCAGGGTGTGTCAGGTTGCGACCGACGAGGGCACCACGCAGATCATTTGCGGTGCGCCCAATGCGCGCGAGGGGATCACGGTGGTGATCGCCAAGCCCGGCGTTTATGTGCCCGGCATCGACACGACCATCGGCGTGGGCAAGATCCGCGGTATCGAAAGCCACGGCATGATGTGCTCGGAGCGCGAGATGGAGTTGAGCGAAGAGCATGAGGGGATCATTGAGTTGCCTTCGGGCGAGGTGGGTGAGCGTTTTGTCGATTGGCTGTCTGCGCATGACCCCGACAAGGTCGACCCGGTGATCGATATCGCCATTACACCAAACCGCCCCGATGCATGCGGCGTTCGGGGGGTCGCGCTCGATCTGGCGGCGCGTGGACTGGGCCGGATGAAGCCCGCGCCCGATGTCCATGTCGAGGGTGAGTTTCCCAGCCCCATCAAGGTCAGCATCGACGAGGACACGCGCGCCGAAGGCTGTGAAGTGTTCGCGGGCCGCGTGATCAGGAATGTGAAGAACGGCCCAAGCCCCGATTGGCTTCAGCGGCGGTTGCGGGCGATCGGACTACGCCCGATTTCGGTGCTGGTGGACGTGACTAATTTTTTCACCTTCGATCGCAACCGCCCGCTGCATGTGTTCGATGCGGACAAGGTGACGGGTGATCTTCGCATTCATCGGGCAGAGGGCGGTGAGGCCTTTGTCGGTCTGGATGAGAAGGACTACAAGATCGGCGCGGGTCAGGTCGTGATTTCCGACGATGCGGGGGTCGAGAGCGTCGGCGGCATCATGGGTGGGCTTGCCACCGGATGCACCGAAGACACGACGAATGTGTTTCTTGAAGCCGCGGTATGGGACCGGGTTCAGATCGCCGCGACCGGACGGGCGCTCAAGATCAACTCGGATGCGCGGTATCGCAATGAGCGCGGTATCGACCCGGCCTTCAACATGGAGGCTTTGCAGCTTGCCACCCGGATGATCATGGAGCTTTGCGGCGGTGAGCCTTCGGAGATTGTCGTGGCCGGCAAGGTGCCTGATACAAGCCGTTCCTACAAGCTTGATCCGGCGCGGGTTCGGTCGCTCGTGGGGATGGATATCCCCGAGGCGGAACAACGGCAAACCCTGACTGCGCTCGGCTTCCGGCTGGAGGGGAACATGGCCCATGTGCCAAGCTGGCGCCCCGATGTTCAGGGCGAGGCCGACCTTGTCGAGGAGGTGGCGCGCGTGGCGTCGCTGACCAAGCTCGAAGGCAGGCCGATGGCACGTATGGATGCCGGCCTGCCGAAGCCGATCCTGTCAGCCATGCAGCGCCGCGAACAGGCGGCACGCCGGTTGACTGCGGCACTTGGATATAATGAATGCGTCACCTACAGCTTTATTGATCGCGCATCGGCGCGGATGTTCGGCGGCGGCGGCGATGCGACAATGCTGGCCAACCCGATCAGCGCCGACATGAGCCACATGCGTCCGGCGCTTCTTCCCGGTCTGTTGCAGGCCGCGGCGCGCAATCAGGCGCGCGGGCATATGGATATGGCGCTTTTCGAGGTGGGTCACGCATTCGAGGGCGGTGAACCGGGAGAACAGCATTTGCAGATCAGCGGTATCCTCGTGGGGCGCACCGGCCCCAAGGATTCGCATGGAAGTTCGCGTTCTGTTGATGTCTATGACGCCAAGGCGGATGCCGAGGCGATCCTGGAGGCGATGGGCGCACCGGCCAAGGTTCAGATATTGCGCGGTGCCGACGACTGGTGGCATCCCGGACGTCACGGCAAGATCTGCCTTGGCCCCAAGAAGGTTCTGGGCGTTTTCGGTGAGGTGCATCCGAAGATTCTCAACGCGATGGAGGTGAAAGGGCCGGTGATGGGCTTCACCCTCTGGCCTGCGGAAATTCCGCTACCCCGAAAGGCTTCGGCGAGCCGTGGTGCGCTTACGTTGCGCGACTTGCAGGCGGTCGAGCGTGACTTCGCCTTTGTCGTGGATGCGGAGATCGAGGCACTGACGCTGGTTAACGCGGCATCCGGGGCCGACAAGGCGTTGATCGACGAGGTTCGCGTCTTTGACGAGTTCATCGGTGGCAGCCTTGGAGAGGGCAAGAAAAGTCTTGCCATCACCGTGCGCATGCAGCCCACCGAGAAGACGCTCACTGATGCCGATATCGAGGCCGCAAGCGCCAAGATCGTCGAGAAAGTGACCAAGGCCACGGGCGGCACGCTACGCGGCTAAGGCCGGGGCCGGAACGCAAAAGAAAGGTAATCAGATGCTGAATGTATATCTGTCGGGCGAAATCCACACAGATTGGCGGGATCAGATACGGGACGGAGCCAAGGAGCTTGATATCACCTTTGCCGCGCCCGTGACCGATCACGGCGCGAGCGACGATTGCGGCGTGACCATTCTTGGCCCCGAAGACGATAAGTATTGGCATGACCACAAGGGAGCGATGGTCAATGCGATCCGCACCCGCAAGGGGATTGCCGATGCGGATGTGGTGGTCGTGCGGTTTGGCGACAAGTACAAGCAGTGGAACGCGGCGTTTGACGCCGGCTATGCAAGCGCGCTTGGCAAGAGCCTGATCATCCTGCAGCCGCCTGAGCATGATCACGCGCTCAAGGAGGTGGATGCCGCCGCGCTTGCGGTGACGCGCAGCCCCGAACAGGTGGTGCAAATCCTGCGCTATGTTCTGGACGGTAGTCTGCCGGGCTGAGGCAGGCGCCTCGCCCGCGCACTGCTAAATCATGACATTGGGGGCATGGGAAGCATCCCATGTTTTTCCCCCGCCAAAAGCGGGCGGGCATGCCTTTTTCTGTGATACGGTCGCGCGTGGGCGCGATCAGCCCGTTTTCAGGGACAGGAAAAGACACATGATTCAGGAATTCAAGGATTTCATCGCCAAGGGCAATGTCATGGACATGGCGGTGGGTATCATCATTGGCGCGGCCTTTACCGCGATCGTCAGCTCGCTTGTTGCGGATCTTATCAATCCGATTGTCGGGCTTTTCGCGGGAGGCGTCGATTTCACGGAACTGTTTGTCGTTCTTGGGGATGGAGAGTTTGCGACACTTGCCGAGGCCGAGGAGGCAGGTGCGGCTGTGTTTGCGATAGGACGGTTTATCATGGCCATACTCAACTTTCTGATCATCGCCTTTGTCGTCTTCCTGTTGGTCAAGGCGGTGAACAATCTCAAGCGCAAGGAAGCGCAGGACCCTGAGCCAGTGGCGGAGACAGGGCCGACCGAGCTTGAAATCCTGATGGAAATTCGCGACTCGCTCAAAAAGTGAGCTTTGATGCGCCCCGGAGGGCCCGTCATCGGCGGATCTTCCGGGGGGCGCCTTAGCGTGGGCGAAAAAACGGGATCAGGAAGACAAGGCAGGCGATCAGGAAGAAAACGCTTCCGAAGGTGGCCCAGAAATGGCCCCAGCTTGCGATGATGAAGCCGATGGCCGACACGATGAAGAGTATCCAGCCGATTAGGTTGATGTGATGGTCGCTCATTCTTGGAGTTCCAGATGTTCGCGTGCGTTTGCAACGTCATACGCGAATGACAATGACTGATCCAGCCGTGACCCAAGGCGCATCTGTGGGCATTTGGCGTTGGGGCTTTTCGTGACGGGGTTCATCGGGTTTACTGTAACAGCATAACAGCCCCGGTCTTTCGGGGTGAGATGGGGGCGCACAGAGCTATGTCGGAATATTTGGGCATCGGGGTTTTGGTCGCGGGGATTACCGCTCTGGGATATTGGGGAAGTCAGACCCATGCCATTCGGATAGAAGACAGCATTCGTGAGGCATCAAGTGTGGCGGCTGTGTCTGCGGTGCATCCGTTGACCACCCGTGTCACGGGCCGCGACATACGTATTTCGGGCTATGTTGATGACGACGCCGCGCGGAGGCGGATTCTGGACGTGCTTGATAAGGTCGAGGGGCGACGCGTCGTCGTAGATGGCCTGATCGTGTTGCCGAGAGTGGCACCGTTCAACCTTAGGATCACCAAGGGAGCAGGCGGATTTGTGGCAGAAGGGTATGCACCATCGGCGCAGGCGCGCGCGCGCCTTGCCGACGCGATCGAGATTGACGCCGGAGAGCTTCCCCTCGCCAGCGGGGCGCCGTTGGGCTGGACCGATACAGTTCTCACCGGGGTCGAGGCTCTTGCCGTTTTGAACGGTGGCGTGCTTGACGTCGAGGACGCGCGGCTTGCCCTGCGCGGCACCGCCGAAAGCCCCGATGACCGCATGCGCGCCGAGGCGCTTCTGGCCGGGGTGCCGGACGGTGCGACGGTGAGCGCGGATATCGACGTTTCAGACGACGGAACGCTCCCCTTCGAAGTCACCTATGACGCGGGCGAGGGGCTTGCGCTTGGCGGGCGGTTGCCAAAGGGCATGGGCGCGGATCGAATCGTGGCGTTTCTGGGTGGTCTTGCCGCTACGGTGGACACGGAGCAATCGGCGGTCGCCAATCCCGAACTTGAAGGTGTTTTGATCCGCCTCAAAGGCTGGCTGCCCGAGATGGACCGCATGGAGCTGAAAAACGGTGAAAATGGATTGTCTCTTGTGGTCGAATTGCTACCGGGGACCGACGAACCGCTGATCGCCGAGGCGCTTGGCGATCTCGATATACACAGCCTGACCCTTGGGATGAGCGGGCGGGACGTGCCCGAAGGTGCGCGCCGCACCAATGCCGCGACCGGGCTGGAGGAGATATTCGTCGCGGGCTACTGGCTTCCCGATCTCCGGTTTGAGGCCACGATCGCCACTTGTGACAAACAGGCGGGCGATGTGCTCGGGGCGAACCGGATAAATTTTCTGACCGGATCGGCGCGGCTTGGGCCGAAATCCATGCGGGCGATCAACGCGATGGCGGCGGTAATTCGCACCTGCACGCAAAAGGCGGGGTTGAGAGCGTTGCTGGGCGGACATACCGACAATACCGGCGACGAAGGCCGCAACATGCTTCTGAGCCTCGAGCGGGCCGAGGCCGTGCGCGACGAGCTGGTGGCGCGCGGTGTGCCACGTACCGCGCTCAGTGCCGAAGGCTACGGGGCGTCTCGGCCCATCGCGGATAACGAAATCGAGGCTGGCCGCGCCGCAAACCGGCGCACAACGATCGAGTGGTCGCAGTAACCAAGTCGCGCAAACCGCGCAGGAAAGGAACGGACAATGTTCAAGGAATGGGGTTTCCTGATCAGCGAGATGGTGGCGCTTTTGATTCTTGCCGCACTGATTGGGCTGTTGGCTGGCTGGATCATCTGGGGCCGGCGCAAACCGGATGATCACGGGCAAGGCGCTGTGGCGCGGCTGAGCGGCGATCTTGAGGCGTGCCGTGTCTCCAACCGCGAGAAGGACCGTAAAATCGATGAACTGGAGCGCAAGCTTCAGAGCAGCACCACAAGGATCATGTCCGCCGCCGCCGCGCTGGTCGAAGGCGAAGAGTTCGAATTCGACGAGACCGCCGACGAAGAAGAAAGCGGGGCGGAAGACGGCACCAAACCCGAAACCCTTAGCGCGCCGCGCGAAGAGGGGCCCGATGATCTCAAGAAAATCCGTGGTATCGGCCCAAAGCTCGAGGCGTTGTGCCACCGGCTCGGCTTTTATCATTTCGATCAGATCGCGGGCTGGAGTGACGACGAGATCGCTTGGGTAGATGCCAACCTCGTAGGGTTCAAGGGGCGTGTCACACGCGATGACTGGGTCGCGCAGGCACGGCATCTGGCCGAGGGCGGTGAAACAGACTTCTCCAAGCGGGTCGACGAAGGCGACATTTACTGACGCGCGTCAGGCTTGGGATGTGGTCTTATTCGTGGGCCTTATGGCTTTCGGCAAAAGCTGTCTGTTGGTCTGGAGTGGCCTCGGTCTGATAGGTCGATTTCCACTCATCCATGCTCATGCCATAGAAAATTTCGCGCGCTTCCATCTTGTCCATGTCGATGCCGCGGGCGTTCGCCGCCTCCTGATACCAGCGACTCAGGCAATTGCGGCAGAAGCCGGTGAGGTTCATCATGTCGATGTTCTGCACATCCGTCCGGTCTTCCATCAGGTGCTGACGCAGGCGGCGAAAGGCCGCCGCTTCGAGTTCCATGCGGGTCTGTTCATCCATGTCCGGCTGCTCCTTTGTCTTGCTGGTTACAACATGCGCTTGAGGTAGGGTTGGTTCAAGTCCGTGAGGCGAACCGTCAGGCTTCCGACATCCGCGAGATGGTGCAAGAGAGTGTCAAGGATCATCTGTGCAAGCTCCTCTCGTGTGGCGTCGTCCCGTCCGGGCAGCAGCAAGAGCGTGGCGTGAGCAAAGCTTTGCGGCTCGACCCCGATGCGAGACGCGGTCGCGGCGATGGTGCGGACACGCACGGTGTCCGGTCCGCTGACCGAAGGGTGGTCGGCAAAGGCCTGCCAAAGCCTGTCGCAGAGCCCTTGCAGATCGTGGCTTTGGTTCAGCCCGGCGGAATGTTCGATGACGATATGCGGCATGGCTTGGCTTCCTGATTTCTGGAGCAATAGCACCGTATCGGCCCGGAGGTGCAACCGCAATCTGGTGGAACGGCTGTCTGCTACACCCCGGCGGCCTGTGCGGCCTCTTCAAGCAGGGGCGCAAGCCGGCGGGCCCAAGCGATCTGATCGCTGTCGTTCGAGATCAGATCGTTGCGCACCTCGATCAAGCTGTTGGGGCGCTGATAGGCGAGGGCATGACGCGCGATGGCGTCGCCGGGAAGGTGCCCGGTGTAGGGCTCATTGTCGCCGATACAAAGATCGCTCTCTTGCCTCAGCCGCACCAGAAGGGGCCGGGCAAGACGTGTGTCCGTCGCATAGAGCACGCCCACATGCCACGGGCGTTCAGGGCGACCGCGGAATTGCCGTGTGAAACTGTGAACCGAGAGGATGATCGTATCCGCGCGCCGGGCCGCAAGACGGGCCAGCGCCGAATGGTAAGGCCGGTAAAGCGTATTGAGCCGCATGTCGCGGTCTGTGGTGTCGAGATGCCTGTTTGCCGGAATGACCGTGCCGTCATAGAGCTTCATCACAAGGGTGGGATCGTCTTCCCCCCGGTTCGGGTCAATGACGAGACGTGAGAAATCCGCGGATATGACAGGCCCATCTAGTGCCTTGCCAAGCGCGCGGGCCAGTCCGAGCGCGCCCACGTCATAAGCTATGTGGCGCGCCATGTCCTCGGGGGCGAGGCCCAGATCGCCACCGTTGACAAAAGACGGAACCGCGTTTGTCGCATGGTCACAGGTCACGAGCCAGCGCGACGGCCGGTCCGACCCGTCGATATGATAGGGTTGGTAGGTCATGAAATTCTCGTCCTTGACCCTGATCTATTGTGTGCGAGACAGAAGCGCAACAAATGGTCCGCCCGTAGCAGAGGGGTGCAAGAGGGACTCGCATTTCGTTAGCGTTAACGCTATCACGGATGAAAAAGGGAAAGGCGCGTATGAGACGACATCGCAACGTCAAGATCGTGGCAACGTTAGGCCCGGCATCCGAAACCTACGACATGATCCGCGCCCTGCACGAGGCCGGCGCGGATGTGTTTCGCCTGAACATGAGCCACGGCGACCACGACGGTATCCGCGAGAAACATCGCATCATCCGTCAGGTTGAACGCGATCTGGAAAGCCCGATCGCGATCCTTGCCGATTTGCAGGGTCCGAAGCTTCGGGTGGGCGTGTTTGCGAATGGCGAGGAAGAGCTTGAGGCCGGCGCGTCCTTCCGCATGGATCTTGATCCTGCCGAGGGAAACTCCGAGCGGGTCTGTCTCCCGCATCCCGAGATTTTCCAGGCGCTTGAACCGGGTGCTGAGCTTCTGGTCGATGATGGCAAGATTCGTCTTAAGGTGCGCGATTGCGGTGAGGATTTCGCCGAATGCGACGTCGTGACGGGCGGCACGATCTCCAACCGCAAGGGCGTGAACGTTCCCGATGTCGAACTTCCGCTCGCGGCGCTATCAGAGAAGGACCGCAAGGATCTTGAGTTCGTGTGCCAGTTGGGGATCGACTGGCTCGCGCTGAGCTTTGTGCAGCGGCCCGAGGATGTGATCGAGGCCCGCGAACTTGCCGCGGGGCGGGCCGCGATCCTGTCGAAGATCGAAAAGCCTTCGGCCGTGTCGCGATTCTCCGGCATTCTCGCGGCGTCGGACGGGATCATGGTCGCGCGCGGCGATCTGGGTGTCGAGCTTCCGGTTCAGAATGTCCCGCCGATCCAGAAACGCCTTGTGCGGAACTGTCGGGCGGCGGCCAAGCCGGTGATCGTGGCCACGCAGATGCTCGAGTCCATGATCGAAAGTCCGATGCCGACCCGGGCCGAGGTCAGCGACGTGGCTACCGCGATCTACGAAGGTGCCGACGCGATCATGCTTTCGGCGGAATCCGCGGCAGGCGATTACCCCATCGAGGCGGTGACCACGATGGACAACGTGGCCCGCGAGGTCGAGAACGATCCGACATATACCCAAATTATCGAAGCCAGCCGCCGCGCACAGCGCAACACGGTGGCCGACGGGATCGTCGCCGCCGCGCGTGAGATTGCGGAAACCACGGATATCAAGGCGATCTGTTGTTTCACGCAAAGTGGGACGACCGCTTTGTTGACCGCGCGTGAGCGACCGCGTGTGCCGATTATCGCGATGACATCGCTGCGGGGCACGGCACGGCAACTCGCGCTGAGCTGGGGTGTGAACTGTGTGATGACCGAGGAACTGACGCGCTTCAAGATGGCGGTGGTGCATGCCGCCCGTGCCGCGCGCAGTCAGGGTTATGCCAGTGCGCTTGATCAGATCGTGGTAACGGCGGGTGTGCCGTTCAACGTTCCGGGCACGACAAATATCCTGCGCGTCGCCCCGTGTCAGGAAAGTTTGATATATTCCACAGACCCGGGTTAAATAAGCGCTACCACCAAAGCGTTTCGCCTTTAACCTGAGGCATCAGCGAAAGGCGAAACCTGAGCAACGCCTGAATGTCGCGCTGCGTTTCGTGAAAATCTGTGACA
>Ga0102926_1001613_pt1 | contig 13224 bp, 14 predicted proteins | sample SalPonR1_A_D2_MG_FD_78173 | JGI IMG/M metagenome (GOLD analysis project Ga0102926, IMG submission 78173) | Salt pond soil microbial communities from South San Francisco under conditions of wetland restoration - Salt Pond MetaG R1_A_D2_MG | ecosystem: Environmental > Aquatic > Marine > Intertidal...
ATTGAATTTAATTACTCCTAAAGCAATCTTATTATTTTCTATCCTGAATTGTTTACCTTTTTTTAAAGAACTAATATTTTTATTTATTTCTGTAATTTCAAACCATAATGCGTTTTTATAATTACTGGCATCAATTTCAATAAAATCACCATCTCTTACATCAAGAATAACATAGCCTTTACTAAAATTAGAAACTCTTTTATTATTTTTTAATATATAAACTTGAGGTAAGGATTTAGATTGAAGTAAGTCTATAATAATAAGACCTGTTTTCTTTTTATCAATAACTTCAACAAGTTCAGCTCTTTTATTAAAAAAATTTCTGATGGTATATTCATATTTCTTTAATTTAAGGTATGAATCATTATCTTGCATAATAATCTGTATACTTAAGACCAATATTAAAGCAATCATAATTAAATAAAGAAAAAATCTTTCGATTTTACGTAAAAACTTATTCAATTGTAATACCTCCCGGGAAAAATATTTTTATTCTTATATAAAGATAATTATGAAATAAATATTAAAAATATCCCGGAAAAATAATATATTATAATTCTCCTAAATTGTTTAAGGCAGCTTTAGCTGCATTTTGTTCTGCTTCTTTTTTGCTTGATCCCTGGCCAAGACCAATTTTTTTATTATTTAAATTGACTTCGATTAAAAAAGTTTTATTATGGTCAGGGCCTTTTTCATCAGCAACCCTGTATTCGGGTCTTTCTGTATTATCACGTTGAACTATTTCCTGTAAAATTGATTTATAATCCTGAATATGTTTTCCTTCTTCTACTGCTTTAATATCATCCTTAAAAATTTTAATTACAAATTTACTTGTTATTTCTAAGCCCTGGTCTAAATATAAAGCCCCAATTAAAGCTTCCATAGTATCAGCTAAAATTGAATCCCGATCTCTACCACCAGTAAGTTCTTCACCTTTACCCATTAAAATATAATTACTTATATTTAAATTTCTAGTTAAATCTGCTAATACAGGTTCACTTACCAGGACAGCTCTCATCTTAGCAAGCTCACCTTCTGGATAATCTGGGAAATGTTTAAATATATTTGTACTGATTATAATACTCAATACTGAATCTCCCAAAAATTCCAATCTTTCATTATCACTTAAATTCAAATGTCTATTTTCATTAGAAAAAGATTTATGTGTAATAGCACATTGTAGAATTATTTTATCTTTAAAAATAATATTAATTAATTCTTCAATTTTATTAAGATTTTCATAATTATATATTAAAGCCATTTTAAATTTCTCCTATACTATTTATTCAAAGTTTTTTAAAACTATACAGGCATTTTGTCCACCAAAACCAAATGAATTACTTAATACAGCATTAATATTTTTTTGCTCTATTGCATTATTTGGTACATAATTGAGGTCACACTCCGGATCAGGATTTTCATAATTAATTGTTGGAGGAATAATATTATTATTAAGAACAAGTGTAGAAATTATTGTTTCAACGCCTCCTGCAGCGCCCAGAAGATGACCTGTCATTGATTTTGTGGAACTAATAAATTTATTATAGGCTTCATCTTTGAAAACTTTTTTTATAGCCATTGTTTCAAACTTATCATTTAAAGGTGTAGAGGTCCCATGAGCATTAATATATTTAATATCATTTTTATCTAAACCAGATTTTTTAATTGCCATTTCCATCGCCCTTGATGCACCATCTCCTTCAGGGGCAGGCTGGGTTATATGATAAGCATCTCCTGACATGCCATAACTCATTATTTCAGCATATATATTTGCTTTTCTTTTTAAAGCATTTTCCAATTTTTCTAATATAACTATTCCACAACCTTCACCAATTATAAAACCATCTCGTTCTTTGTCAAATGGTCTACTTGCCTTTTCAGGCTCATTATTACGTGTTGAGAGTGCTTTCATAGAACTAAAACCAGCAAGTGCTGATGGAGTAATTGCTCCCTCTGTTCCCCCGGCAATCATGATATCAGCATCGCCTCTTCTAATAATCTCTGAAGCCTCACCAATTGCAGTAGTTCCAGATGCACAGGCAGTAACCGCATTACTATTAGGTCCCTTAGCGCCAGTGTGGATAGCGATCTGCCCTGAAGCCATATTTGAGATCATCATAGGTATAAAATATGGACTAACCCTTCTAGGTCCTTTATTAAGAAGTCTTTCTATCTGTTTTTCCATTACATCCAGGCCGCCAATACCAGAGCCAATTAAAACGCCAACCCTGTCATTATTTTGCTCATTAATTTCCAGTCCAGAAAAGTTTATTGCCTTCAAAGCAGCATAAACAGCATATTCAGTAAACTTGCCCATTCTTTTTGCTTCTTTTTTATCTATATAATCTGATGAATCAAAATCAGTAATTTCAGAACCGATTTGACTGGCATAATCACTAACATCAAATTTATTAATTTTATTTATACCTGATTTACCATTAATTAAATTATTCCAGAAGACATCAATTTTTTGACCAAGGGAAGTTATTATACCCAGTCCAGTTATTACAACACGATTACTCATTTTTTTGCTCCTTCCTGCAAGAAATCAAGTGCTTCATTTATTAATTTTGTAAAAATATCTTTAACTGATAATATTTTATTAATGCGATATGCTTCCTGTCCAGCAAATACTAATCCTTCTTTCATATTTCCTATTCTGGCTGCTTCTAAAGACTTCATAATACAAAAACTTCTAGAACATTTTTTTAAGCATTGATATTTACATAATTGTCCTGTTTTAACTTTTCCCTGTTCTAAAAGTTCAGTGAATTCATTTTTAATTGCCTGACCTGGTAATCCTACTGGACTTTTTATAATTAAAAAATCATCTTTTTGGGCATTTATATACTTCTTTTTAAAAATTTCTGAAATATCACATTCCTCACTTGCCACAAAACGTGAACCCATTTGAACACCATCAGCACCTAATTTCAGTGCTTCAACAATATCCTTGCCATTAATTATACCTCCGGCAGCTATAACAGGGATATTAATAACCCGGGATATTTTTTTTATTAAGGTTTTCATAGACTTATCTGTACCCAGATGTCCCCCTGCTTCCTTACCTTCTACAACGATTGCAGAAGCACCAAGTTTTTCTGATATTTTTGCTAGTTTTAAAGAAGAAACAATAGGAACAATTTCAATATTATTTTCTTTACCTAAAGAAAAAATATCGCGTGAAAAACCTGCCCCGGCAATTATTAAATCAATATTTTTACTAATGGCTGTATTTACTAATTTTTTAAAATTGGATACTGCCACCATTATATTTACACCTATTATACCACTGCTTAATTCTCTTGCTCTTTCTATCTCATTTTTTAACTCATTACTCTCCATACCGGATGCTCCAATTATGCCTATTCCTCCTTCATTGGCAACTGCTGCAACTAAAGGAGCAGTAGAGATTTTTACAGCCATTCCTCCCTGGATAATTGGAATTTTTGCTATTAATTTTCCTATCTTTAAGGTAGGTAAATTCAAAAGATTTTCCTCCAAATTCCTCTAAATTTGTGGATAAGCCCCGTTTATTTGAACGGGGAAATCCACAGATATTAATAATTATAAATTCTCTTCAATATAATCAACAGCATTTTTCACTGTTGCAATAGCCTCAGCATCTTCATCAGGAATTTCAATATCAAATTCTTCTTCAAATGCCATAATTAATTCAACTACATCTAAAGAATCAGCACCAAGATCATCAATAAAAGATGCTTCAGGACTTATTTCGCTTTCATCAATTGCTAATTCTTCAGCAATTATATCACTTACTTTTGCAAAAACATCATCCATCTATGTCACCTCCTCTCACATTAACATTCCGCCATCAACATTAATAAGCTGTCCATGTATATAATTCGCTGCATCTGAAGCTAAAAAAGTTATTAAATTTGCTACATCTTCAACATTTCCAAATTTGTTTAATGGTATAGATTTTAACATCTCATTTCTTATATCTTCACTTAAATTTTTTGTCATTTCAGTTTCAATATAACCAGGTGCAATAGCATTTACATTTATTCCTCTACTTCCCACCTCTTTTGCAATAGATTTTGTAAAACCAATAATACCTGCTTTAGAAGCCGCATAATTAGATTGACCCATATTACCCATTATTCCAACAACAGAAGATACATTTATTATTTTGCCTGACCGTTTTTTTAGCATATGTCTAATAACTGATTTAGTACAATTAAATGTTCCTTTTAAATTTGTTGACATAACCTTATCCCAATTATCTTCTGACATTCTTAATAGTAATTTATCACTGGTTATACCAGCATTATTAACAAGTATATCAATTTTATCAAATTCTTCAAGTGTTTTTTTGATTAAATTATCCACTTCGCTTAAATTGGCTACATTTGCTTTTATACAAATAACCTTGCGTTCAAAACGTTTTATTTTTTCAGCAAGCTCTTCCGCTTTTTTGTAATTTGAATTGTAATTAATTACAATATTTGCTCCATTTTCAGCAAATTTAATTGCAGTAGCAGCACCAATACCTCTTGAACTACCAGTAATTAAAGCTATTTTACCTTCTAAAGACATTTTAATCAGTCCTTTATTATTATTTTATCCGGGGATAAAATATCAATATATTTTATATAAGATTCGTAACTATTTATACTATATACTTTTACTTTTTTATTTATCCTTCTCATCAAACCCTTTAAAACTTTACCAGGACCTACCTCAATAAAAGTATCTATACCACTATTTATTAACTTATTCATGCTATCAACCCATAAAACACTATTATCAAGCTGCTCAATTAAAGAACATTTTAATTCATTGCTTGTTTTAGCATAATCAGCAATAACATTAGGAACTATATCAATCTCTGTTTTATTAAAATTTATTTTATTCAATTCTTCTTCTAATTTATTTTTAGCAGATTGCATTAATGAAGAATGAAAAGGACCACTTACTTCAAGTTCTATTGCTCTTTTTGCTCCATAATTTTTTGCTAATTCCAATGCCTTAATAATTGCAATTTTTTCACCAGAAATGACAATCTGCCTGGGTGTATTGTAATTAGCAATTTCACAAATACCACTTATTTGTATACAGATTTCTTTGATTTCATTAATATCCAGACCAATTATAGCAGCCATAGAACCTTTGCCTGGAGAGAGGGCTTCATTCATAAATATTCCTCTTTTTCTTACAAGTTTTAATCCATCTTTAAAAGAAATAACTTTTGCAGCTGTTAATGCACTATATTCGCCAAGACTATGACCAGCAACTGCATGTGGTTTAATTCCTTTTTTTTCAAGCAATTTGAATAAAATTATACTAATCAGATAAATTGCTGGTTGAGTATATTCTGTATTATTCAAATTTGAATTATTTTCTTCATAACAGAGTTTTTTAAAATCAATATCAAGAATATTTGATGCCTCAATAAACATATTATTAGCTAATTGAAAATTGAACACTAAATCTTCACCCATACCATGATATTGTGAACCCTGTCCCGGAAATAAAAAGGCTATTTTATTATCCATTTATAATACCTCCGAGTTTATCAAAAGAGATTTTTGTATCAGTAATAATTTTATCAATAATTTCTTTTACAGGTTTTATATCAGATATATGGCCTGCAATCTGTCCGGCCATTACACTTCCATTTTCAACATCACCTTCTATAACAGCTAAACGTAGTTTGCCGGTACCATATTGTTCAATTTCTTTTTTATTTACACCCTTTTTTTCCATCTTATCTAGTTGTCTTGTTAGATGATTTTTCAAATTACGTACCGGGTGACCAGTTATTCTTCCAGTAACTATAGCATCCCTGTCTCCTGCATTTATTATGGCATTTTTATAATTTTCATCGGCAATACATTCAGTTGAGCACACAAATCTAGTCCCAATTTGTACACCTTCAGCTCCAAGTGCAAGGGCAGCTACTAAACCTCTTCCATCCGCAATACCTCCTGCTGCAATAACAGGTATTTCAATAGCATCAACAATTTGAGGTATTAATGACATTGTAGTCAATTCACCTATATGTCCACCTGCTTCTGTACCTTCTGCAATTACAGCATCAACTCCTAACCTTTCTATTCTTCTGGCCAGTGATACAGAAGGTACAACTGGTATTATTTTAATATTAGCTTTTTTAAACTTTTTTATATATTTACCAGGATTTCCTGCACCAGTTGTAACTACAGGTACTTTTTCTTTAATTACTAAATCTATAATTTCTTCAACATGTTCTGACAAAAGCATAATATTAACAGCAAAGGGTTTTGAAGTTTTATTTTTTACCTTTTTAATTTCATTTTTAATTATATGGGCAGGGGCATGTCCAGCGCCAATTATTCCTAAGCCGCCAGCAATGCTAACTGCTGCAGCAAGTTCGCCAGTTGCAACCCAGGCCATCCCCCCCTGTAGAATGGGTGCATCTATATTTAATAAATCAGTTATTTTAGTCGTTAATTTCATATTTTATGCCTCCTTATTCCACTCCATAACAGTTGATGCCCAGGTTAATCCAGCCCCAAATGCTACAAGCACAAGAAGATCTCCATTATTTATTAAACCTTCCTCATAGGCCTCAATTAGTGCCAGTGGTACAGATGCTGTAGAAGTATTGCCATATTTATGAAGATTTACATATACCCTGTCATCATCGAGTTTTAATCTTTTGGCTGCAGAATTAATAATCCTAATATTTGCCTGATGAGGTATAAATAAATCAACATCATTTGTATCAAGATTTGCTTTTTTTAGAACATCAATTGAGGCCTGTCCCATTTTTTTAACTGCAAATTTGAAAACTGGATTACCTTCCATATAAATATAATGCATATTATTATTAACTGTTTCTTTATTAGCTGGATTTAATGAGCCACCTCCTGGCATATAAAGACTTTTTCCTCCACTACCATCTGAACCAAGATCAAATGCAAGTAGTCCACCTTTATTTGTAGCCTGCAAAACAGCTGCTCCGGCTCCATCTCCAAATAAAACACAGGTTGAACGATCATCCCAGTTTGTAATTTTTGATAATGTTTCAGCTCCAATAACAAGAATGTTATCATACATACCTGTTTCAATAAATTGGCTGGCAACACTCAAACCATAAACAAATCCAGAACAACCAGCTTCAAGATCAAAGGCTGCAGCATTATTAGCTCCTAATCTATCCTGCAATAAACAGGCTGTTGCAGGAAACACCATATCAGGAGTAACAGTTGCAACCATTATTAAATCTAAATCAGAAGGAGAAATACCTGCATCATCTATCGCTTTTTTTGCTGCTTGAAAAGCAAGATGTGAAGTAGGTTCATTTTCTGCTGCTATACGTCTTTCTTTTATACCTGTTCTAGTTTTTATCCATTCTTCACTTGTATCTACAATTTTTTCAAGGTCTGAATTTGTTAAGACTTTTTCTGGAAGATATTTTCCAAGACCTGTTATTGTTGCTCTTCTTTTCATTTCTTCTCACTCCTTATTAATCTCTTCTTTAATTTTGTAAATTACATTATTAATAATTGATTTTCGTGCTACTTTAATTGCATTATATATTGCAGTCGCATCAGAACTACCATGTGATATAATTACTACACCATTAATTCCCAATAGTGGAGCACCACCATATTGACGATAATCCAATTTTTCCTTCATTTTACTTAGATATGGTTTCATTACTAGTGCAGACAGACGTGTTATTAAATTGCTAGTAAACATTTCTTTAAGTAACGAAAAAATATAATTAGCAACACCTTCAGTAGTTTTTAATACTATATTTCCTGTAAATCCATCACAGATTACTATATCACAATTCCCGTTAAATATATCTCTACCTTCAATATTACCAATGAATTTTTTTATACGTTTATCATTTTCCAGCAATTTAAAAGTATTTTTACTTAATTTGTTTCCCTTTTCTTTTTCTTCACCGACACTTAAAATACCAATACCAGGATTATTTTTTTTAAAGATATTTTGATAATGTATCTGTCCCATAATCGCATAATACAACAAATTTTCTGCTTTACTATCAACATTTGCGCCAGAATCAAGGACCATAGTTTGACCTTTTGCTGATGGAAAAACTGTTGCGATAGCAGGTCTACTAATACCTTTTATTCTTCCAATATTAAAAATACCTGAAGCCATCACTGCACCAGTATTCCCAGCAGAAATAAAGGCATCAACTTTATTATCTTTTACTAATTTACTACCAATAACTATTGATGAATTTTTCTTTTTTCTTAAAGCGTGTGCAGGGGATTCATTCATTTCTATTTTTTCATCGGCATGTTTTATTTTTATATTGGGAAATTTACTTAATTGTATATTTTCATTAATTAAATCTTTATTACCAACAAGATATAATGTTATATCAGATAATTTTTCAGCTGCCATTATTGTCCCTTTAACTATTGCTTCTGGAGCATTATCTCCTCCCATAGCATCAATTGCTATTTTCATCATCAATATCTCCTTTCTTCATAGCAAACATCATAAATTCACCTTCAAAAACTAATTTTTTGATATTATAAGTTTGAACTTTAACTGTAAATTTTTTGTCTTCATTTTTTAGTACTTTTGTCTGTGCTTTTAGAGTATCACCTATATGAACTGGATAGTAATATCTCATATTTACTTCTCCAGTTAAAACAGTATCAGCATCAATAGTAGCTACTGCAAGTGAATTAGCCTGGGCAAATAAATGTTGTCCTCTAATAATATGGGATTTTTGTAAAGCCATTTCTTCAGTAGTTAACATATAAGATTCAGCATAATTATTTAATTTTAGTTTAACTAATTCTCCAATGACTTCTCCTCTATTAACAGATTTCAAACTTTTATAGGCATTTTTGGCTAAACTTTTTGTTCTTTCTCTCATTTCTGGAATATTTAATTCTAATCTATCCAATCTTATTGTTTGAATACTAACATTAAAATAAGAAGCAATTTCTTTATCAGTTAAAAATGGATTTTCTTCAATTAATGCTTTTAATTTTTTTTGCCTATCTTCTTTTTTATATCTCATAAACATCACCTTTTTAATACCTGCTCTTAATACCTGCCTATAACATTATACAAAATTCATTTAATAAATGCAAGAAAAAATGGCCTTATTTAAGGCCATTTATTGATTGATTTTTATTTAGATACTACTTCTTTTCCTTTATAATAACCGCAATGAGGACATACCCTGTGCGGAAGAATTTTTTCATGACATTGTGGACATTCGATTAAATTAGGACTTTTTAACTTCCAGTGTGTTCTTCTCTTTCTTTTTTTTGACTTAGATGTTCTTTTTTTGGGGACCGCCATAATAATTACACCTCCTCATCATTATCAAAAAAATTCTTTAATTTTGCAAGTCTGGAATCAGTTGTGTCGATCTCACAATTACATTCACCATGATTTAAATTTTGTCCACATATTGGACATAAACCCTTACAATTTTCGGAACATAAAGGTTTTAAGGGAAGTTCTAGTATAATGTTTTCTACGAAAATTTTCTCCAAATTAAAATTTAAATAATCTTTTATATCTTTAATAAGTATTTCCTTGTTTATTTTATTTTTTGTATTATAATTAAATTCTTCCAAACATCTGCTACATCTAAGGATAATAGTTCCCTCTGACGTTCCAGTAAATACAAAAGAATCCTGAGTTTTATATACAGTAATGTCGACATTAAACTTATCTGGAATAGAAACGATTTGATTATTATTAATAAGTTCATCATTAATAATAATTGTTTCTTTAAGATGTTTACTACTACCAGTATTTATTAAATTACTTAAATCTACAATCAAACCAATACTCCTCCCTAAAATCATCACAGTTAATTATATAAAATTTTATTATAAATTGTCAAGAAAAACTTTAGCTTTCTTGTACAAGTTCCAGTGTATCTCTGGCAATAACTAATTCTTCATTTGTAGGGATAACAAATACTTTAATATCTGAATCAGATGTTGAAATTTCAAGTTCTTCTCCATGTATTTTATTAGCCTCTTCATCAATTTTTGTATTTAAATAATGTAATCCTTCAATAATAGAAGAACGAACAGTTATGGCATTTTCTCCTATTCCAGCAGTAAACACAATAATATCCACTCCATTTAATGCTGCAATATAAGCACCTATATATTTTTTTACACGATAATTAAATAAATCAATAGCAAGTTGTGCCCTCTCGTTACCTTCTTTAGCAGCATTTTCAATATCTCGAGAATCATTACTTATTCCAGAGACTCCAAGTAGACCACTTTTTTTATTCATAATATCATCAATTTCATGTATTGATAAATCTTCTTGTTCCATTAAAAAAGGTATTATTGCAGGATCAAGGTCTCCACATCTAGTTCCCATAACAAGACCTTCCAGTGGTGTTAAACCCATACTGGTAGCAACTGATTTGCCTCCATTTATTGCAGTAACACTTGCTCCATTTCCAAGATGACAGGTTATAATTTTCAAATCTTTAATATCTTTTTGAACTAAACTTGCCGCTCTATTTGAAACATATTTATGTGATGTTCCATGAAAACCATATCTTCTTACACCATATTTTTCATAATATTCATAAGGGAGTGCATACATGTAGGCTTCTTTTGGCATTGTTTGATGAAAAGCTGTATCAAAGACTGCAGACTGAGGTATATCAAGTAATAATTCCTGACAAACCCTAATTCCTGTTAAATTATGAGGATTATGTAATGGAGCCAGGTGAGAAACTTCTTTAATTTGTTCAATAACATCATCATCTACAAGTACTGATTTAGCAAATTTTTCTCCGCCATGGACAATTCTATGACCAACTGCATTTATTTCATCTATATTGTCTAATATACCATAATCTTCATCAAGTAAACTATCTATAACTAATTCAATACCATGAGCATGACTGCTAATATCTCTTACAATTTTAATTTGATTTCCTCTTTTATCTTCATATTCTAGAAATGAATTATCAATACCTATCCTTTGAATACCACCACTTGCCAGAACACTTTCATCTTTCATATCAAATAATTGATATTTTATTGAAGAGCTTCCACTGTTTAAAACTAAGATTTTCATATTTTCATCCCCTTATATATTTTTTGGCAATAATTATTCATTTTGTGCCTGTACTGCTGTAATTGTTATTACATTTATAACATCTTCAGTTGAACAACCTCGTGATAAATCATTAACCGGTTTAGCTATCCCCTGCAAAACCGGGCCAATAGCTTTTGCTCCAGCTAATCTTTGTACAAGTTTATATCCAATATTACCTGATTGAAGATCCGGGAATATTAATACATTTGCTTTTCCTGCAATTTCACTTTCTGGTGATTTTCTTTTTGCGACATCTGGAATAAGAGCAGCATCAGCCTGTAATTCTCCATCAATTTTGATATTAGAATCTTTTTCTTTAGCAATTTTAACTGCCTGTGCTACCTTATCAACTAATTCATGACTTGCAGAGCCTTTTGTAGAAAATGATAATAAAGCAACATGGGGATCAATATCTAGTAACTTATTTGCAGTATCAGCTGTAGTAAGGGCAATTTCTGCGAGTTGTTCTTTGTCTGGTGATGGATTTACAGCACAATCTGCAAAAAATAATACTCCATCTTCTCCATAATTACAATCTGGCACATCCATAATAAATGCCCCAGAAACAACTGATATACCTGGAGTGGTTTTAATTATTTGAAACGCAGGTCTCAAAACATCACCAGTGGCATTTGCTGCGCCTGCAACCAGTCCCTGGGCCCTATTTGTATAAATAAGCATTGTTGCAAAATATAAGGGGTCTTTTATAATTTTTTTAGCATCTTCTTTACTAATACCTTTATGTTTTCGTAATTCATAAAATAAATCAGTAAACTCATTAATTAAATCAGAATTTTTTGGGTCTATAATTGTTGCATCATCAAGATTAAGATTGTTTGCAGAGGCAATTTGATTTATTTCATTATCATTAGCTAAAATAATTAAATTAGCTAATTTATCTTTCAAAACTGCTTCTGCTGCATTTACAATACGTTCATCATCTCCCTCGGGAAGAACAATTGTTTGTCGATTACTCCTGGCTTTTTTCTTGAACTTTTCCATTATTTCCATATAATCCACTCCTTTTTTATATTAAAGATTAAAATAAATATAACCTTGTCCAATATTGATTTATTTGTTAATATATATTTAACACTATAATATATATACTACGTTATATTTAATAATCCTGTATAAATTAATAAATCAAGATTTATCAAACTTTTTTGACTTTTAGGAGATGTTCAGATATGAAATTATTAGGTCTTATAACAGAATATAATCCATTTCATAATGGTCATTTATACCATTTGAATAAAGCAAAAGAAATTACCAATGCAGATGGTGTTGTATGTATTATGAATGGTAATTTTATGCAACGCGGAAAAGCATCTATTCTTAATAAATGGAGTCGAACAGAAATGGCTCTTGAAAATGGTATAGATATCGTGATAGAATTACCATTTATTTTTGGAATTAGAAGTGCAGAATATTTTGCAAGTGCCTCTATCCAATTATTAAGTTCATTAGATATTGATTATTTCGTTTTTGGAAGTGAATCAGGTGATATTAAATCACTAAAATCAACAGCAGAAATACTGATTAAAGAAAGTTCATATTTCAAAAAAAGACTTAAAATTTATTTAAAAAATGGAAATTCGTTTCCAGAAGCTAGAGAAAAAGCCATCGTAGATTATTTAGACTCAGATAATAATTATAAAATAAAAGATACTATTAAAGATATAGTAAATAAACCAAATAATATACTGGGTATTGAATATTTAAAAGCAATAATAAAGCAAAAAAGTAAGTTGAAGTCATTTACAATAAAAAGGAGTGGAGCTGAATATCATTCAGATAAAATAAATAAAAAAATAGCAAGTGCAACAGCAATACGAAAATTAATAAATGAAAATAAATTAGAAAAAGTAAAAAATCTTATACCTGAAGAAAGTTTTAATATTTTAATTAAAGAGTTAAAAAATAATTTATTACCTATTCAGGAAGAAATATTGGGAAATTTCATTTTAACAAGATTAAGACAGCTTACTATAAATAATTTACAGGATTATCTGGAAATTAATGAAGATCTTGCTAGAAGAATCAATAATGCGTCATATATTTCAGGAAATTATGAAGAATTATTTGAAAATATTAGTACACGATTATTTACAAATACCAGGATACAGAGAA